>Ga0181518_10001590_pt1 | contig 23154 bp, 13 predicted proteins | sample PEATcosm2014_Bin_28_FD_119751 | JGI IMG/M metagenome (GOLD analysis project Ga0181518, IMG submission 119751) | Peatland microbial communities from MTU Mesocosm Facility, Houghton, MI, USA - PEATcosm2014_Bin01_60_metaG | ecosystem: Environmental > Terrestrial > Soil > Wetlands > Peat | place... | reverse complement strand
CTCGTACTGGGCACGATTGAAGACGCCGAGTTGACTCACCTGCACGGCTTGATGTCGCGCTATTGGGACTGTCCTATGGACTTTGCGGACGCTACGCTCGTATATCTAGCAAAGCGCGAATCTCTTTCCGTCATTCTTACCGTCGATCAATCGGATTTCGCGACTTATCGCATCGAAGGAAAGCGCCAGTTCAGGGTGGTGCCGAGGAAGCGGCCATAGGCGCGGAAGATTGAGGTGGTGCGCACACCCGCATACGCATAGGACGCGAATGTGCGGGACGCCCGCTACAATCGTGTGCTAATACTTGGTGTGAGTCAGGACTAGCATCTATGCGATTTGCGATTGCTTGGATTTTGTTCACAATACCGCTCGTGGCTATTGTCTTCGCGTGGATAGGCATCTGCACGCATTGGAGTACTGAGCATCACCGCGTTTCAAGGGTATTTGCTATTCTGTTGCCAACGGCTGCGGCGTTACTAGCTTGTGTTGCCCTGGCATACGTGCAGTTAGTAAGGCCAATAGCGTCCCGAGACTTTAGGGTTGAAGAGTGGGGGTTGCTGTTCTCTCTTTCAGGCACAATTCTGGGATTGGTGATTGGCTTTCGATTTCCACGCTGGTTTTCATCATTGGCATTGAGTGCATCGGCATGGATGCTTGTGTTGTTCTTTCTAGCTGCATCGACATATTGAAAGATCCAAGTCAATATCCACATTTCCCTGCAACTCTCTAAGCTCCTGCCTTTTTCTCCAGCGCCAGCAACTGCTCTTTCCGCTCGATGCCCCAGCGATAGCCTCCCAGACCGCCATCTTCGCGCACTACGCGGTGGCACGGAATTGCTACGGCCACGGGGTTGGTGGCGCAGGCTCGGGCCACGGCTCGCGTGGCTTTTGGCATGCCGATCTTTTTCGCTACGGCGCTGTAGGAGCGGGTTTCTCCTCGGGGAATTTTTTGCAGAGCTTCCCACACTCGCCGTTGAAACGCGGTCGCGCGGATGTCGAGTGGAAGCGAGGGATTGACCGCTCGTCCCTGAATCAGGCGAGTGAGATTTTCGCGCCACTCCGACATGGCGGCATCGTCACGTCGGCGCGTGGCGAAGGGAAACTCGCGCATCAGGCCCTGCTGAAGCTCCGCATCGGAATCGGCGAACTGAATGGCGCAAATACCTTTATCGGTGGCGGCGATCATCATGCGTCCGAGAGGCGAACTGGCTAGCGTATAGCGAACGACGGTGGCCACAGCGCCGCGGCGATATTTCTCGGGAGTCATGCCCAGTTCGGCAGCGGTGCGTTCGTAGAGGCGGCTGCTGGAGCCATATCCAGCGGCATAGAGCGCGGTGGTAACGGAGTGGCCGGCCTGCAAGTTTTGTTTCACTTGGCGCAAGCGGCATGCGTCCATATAAGCCTTCGGCGACACGCCGAGCACCAACTTGAAGGTGCGCTGCAAATGAAAAGGACTGCGGCGGAATTCCCTGGCCAGCAGGCTGAGCGTCAAGCGGTCTTCTATATGGCGCTCGATGTAGCGGCAAATCGCGCGGACCAGCGCGGATTGCGGGTTTCCGTCCACCGCCTTGGGACGGCAGCGCAGGCAGGCGCGATAGCCGGCCTGCTCAGCTTCGAGTGGATGATCGAAAAAACGCACGTTCTCGCGGCGCGGGCGCTTGGCCGGGCACGAAGGGCGGCAGAAGATGCCGGTGCTCGACACGCCGAAAACGAAGGCTCCGTCGAGCGCGGCGTCGCGAGCGACGACGGCTTGCCAACGGCGGGCGTTGATTGGCTCGGGCAGCAGCTCCATCGTTCGCTCGGGTTTCGGCTCGATCGCTGGTGGTGAAGTCCGCTTCATCGCTTCTTCTTTTGGAAGTATCGCATTTGTGGCCATGCGCTGAACATAGGGCAGTCGCGGCGCGTGGGCTATCCGAATGTTGCGGTCAAACGAATTAGCTGGCAGGCGGGGGTTCCCATGAAACTTGCAAGTGACTGCGCGTGGCATTGCGGCGGCGACACAGACAGGTCGGCATGGTGCCTCAGGGGAGTTGCGGTAATTGGAGAAAAGCTTTAACCACAGAGAGCACAGGGGAACACAGGGGAAACCGTGGTTGCGCCACGTTTGTACCAGGCCAAGCCACGATCGTAATGCTGGGATGGTTACTCATAAAGTGCAGATGGTTGCACCCGCGGGCGCGGCGTGATCTCACTTTTTTCAAGTAACTTCTTTCGGGACAAACACTTAACCGCATCCTCTGTTGTGGTTTCACAGATGCACTATTGCCTGATAAGGCCCGCAACCAATGGGGCGAGTCGGGAGGAAGTTTGAGCATTATTTACAGCACGGCGTGCGTCGAACCAGAAAGCGCGCGGCGGCCGACGGTTATGCTGCCACTGCTGGTGATTCTGTTCATCGTCTCCTACGGGATTCTGGCGCTGCTGGTTTTCAAACAAGACCAGACCATCGAATCGCAGCGCAGTTTAATCCGCGAGGTGTTGAAGGATAGCACGCAACTAGCCGCGATGAAAGGCAAGCTCGCCGGTGAGAACAGTCCCGCGGTCAGCGGTAAGGCATCGGCGCAGACTGGTCAGAAAGGCGCGAAACCAGGCAATCCCGCAGTGGAAACCAAGAAACCGGGTAAAGAAACAAAACCAGCCGGCAAATCGACACGGAACATGAGGCAAATTCCCGGGAAGCCGGCAGCGGATCTGGAAGACGTGCGGCGGTCGACTCAGGTAATATAGCTCTCCGGGAAGCGTGAGTAGGACGGATTGGCGAAAGCGATCCGTAGTCCCGGAAGAGCAACGAAAGCGGTTCTGTGAGACGCGGCCTTCTGTGGGGCCGCGATGCAAGCGAGACCCTAAATATGAAGGTACTGGCCCTAGCTCTAGTTCTATCTCTACCCGTCCCCAGGTTGGCGCCGCCCGCTCAACTCTCTCCAACCTCCAGCCAGCAATCGGCCAAGAGAAAGGGAGGGCAATGGTACTTCGCGGCCAACGGACATGCGGTGTATTGCTACGGACCGGTGATGACCATGCTCCAGGCGCAAGGAGGGTGGTCGAAGGTGGCAACCTTTTGCCGTGGCGATCGAACCATGGTGCCGCTGAAAGACTAGGCGGGCAATCCCGAAGCTGCGCGCCCGATCACTCCCGAGAACCTACCTGCGCCTTGCGCCTTCCCCTATAATCGGTAAATAGAAGTCTCTTCAGGCCAAGGGCCCGTAGCTCAAGAGGATAGAGCATCGGATTTCTAATCCGAGGGTTGCAGGTTCGATTCCTGCCGGGCCTACCAGATTGGGCTATAGGAATCCCCCTTTCGTGCCATTCTCAACCCGGCCAATAGAAAGTAGAGTAGCTGGTGAGCAGACTTCGGGGGAGGGCTGTTCAAACGGGCGCCCACGACTCTAACGAGTCGGGGCGCTTTCGTTTTTTGCCGCGGTGGATGCTGTCCTGCGGCGAATTCAGAGTAACTGCCGGGCTTGCGCTCGGCTGGACAGCCGACCACCCCAGCCCGCGAAAATCGCGCGGTCTTGTGACCCCGGCGAGGCGGCTGTCCCTGCGCGATGACGCTGGGTAGGGGTCAAGATTTTTGATCGAGTGCCGCCAGCGCCCAACGCGCGTGTTCCGCGACTACCGGATCTGAATCCTCACAGAGTTTCTTCAGCGTTGGCGTAAATGTCTCGTCGCCGCTGTTCCCCATGGCAATCACCGCGTTGCGGCGGAGGCCGGAAAGCTTGGCGCGGCGGATGGGAGACCCGCGAAACTTTTCCTTAAACCCTTCTTCGCGCATTTCGGCCAGCCAGTCGAGCGCGGGATTGACCAGGCCATCGCGCGCTTCGAACTCGCTGGCGGAAGTCACCGGGGCTTTGCGGTTCCAAGGGCAAACGTCCTGGCAGATGTCGCATCCGAAGACGTGGGGTCCCATGGCCGCGCGCAGAGGGGCGGGAATCTCGCCGCGTTTCTCGATGGTCAGATAGGAGATGCAGAGCCGTGCGTCCAATTCGCCGGGCGCGACAATCGCTTGCGTGGGACAAGCCGTAATGCAGCGCGTGCAGGTTCCGCAGCGATCGGGCGCGGGCAAGGCGGCGGTGAGACTGTCCTTTGCAAAATCAAGCGAAGTCAGAATCACGCCTAGAAAGAGCCACGATCCGAGCTGCTGGTTGATGATGCAGGTATTCTTGCCGATCCATCCGATGCCGGCGTATTTGGCGCACACGCGTTCGATGAGCGGGCCGGTGTCAACGTAGGAGCGGAGTTGGAGTGAGTGGCCGGTGGTCAGTGGCTGGTGGTCAGTCCGGTCGCCGGTTTTTTCTAGAAATCCACGCACTTCCGCTTCGACTTTTTTCAGGCGGCGGAGGACGGCGTCGTGGTAATCTTCGCGGGCCCAGGCATAGCGCGAGATCCAACCTCGGCTGCCATTTTCGGTCTGGCTCTGCGCCTGAGTCGAGTAGGGATGCGCGGTGTTGTAGTTGATGGCGCAGACGACCACGCTGCTTGCCCAGGGAGCGACTCGGGCGAGCGAGGCGCGCTTGAGTTCTCCGGCGTTATCCTCATTGTCATTCTTGTTGCGTGCTGCCATGTACTTCATTTCGCCGTGTTTTCCAGCGGCAATCCAAGCGGGGAAGACTCGCAACTCGGCGAAGTCGCGGACGGGGGCAATGCCGCAGAGATCGAAGCCTGCGTCGCGGGCGCACTGCTTGATGCGGGTTGAGAGGTCGGGAGACACGTGGATGGCCCTTGGGTAGTTTAGCGCTGGGCGGGACCACATTCTCCAAGAGGCTACCACCGTGGGGGGGAGTGAGACCGCCTGTTTGAGTCAAGTGCTCCCGAGTGGCCCTCGATCCGCGCACAACTCTGGGAGTCGCCTATGGTCCGCTGCGTACAAAGTCGCTCTATCCCTGTCCAACCACACATCGAGCGAACAAAAAGCGCAAATCGGCCGAATTGTTTTTTCTTGACAATGAGTATAGTGTATTAATAGACTAGACACATTGATGAACCTGCGGATCAACTTCTCGTCCGGCGTGCCCATCTATCTGCAACTGATGGAGCAGATCAAACATGCTGTGGAAACGGGCGCAATCCGGGTTGGCGAGCAATTGCCTACTATTCGGAGCATCGCCGAAGAGTTGGCCATGAACCCCAACACCGCGGCCAGAGCCTATCGCGACCTGGAGCGCGAAGGTGTCGTCGAGGTGCGGCACGGGTCAGGAGTTTTTGTGGCAGGGCCGCAGATGTCTTCCGGGAAGACGGATGAAATTCGTAAAGCGGGCGAAGTTCTGCGCCATGCGATGGAAAAGAGCACGGCGCTCGGTTTGTCGGAATCGGAACTGCGCCGGATTTTTGAAGACGAACTCTCGCGGTTGCCAGACAACGCAAACGCGACCCGGAGGCGCACTTGAACGACACCGTTATCACCACCCACGGTCTTGCGAAGAGTTACAGTGGCCAGCCAGCCTTGCGAGGCCTCGATCTTGCCGTGCCATGCGGCTCCATCTACGGTTTTTTGGGACGCAACGGCGCTGGGAAGACAACAACGCTGAAACTTCTATTGGGGATGCTACGGCAGGATGCTGGGGCGATCCAGCTGTTTGGCGAAGCGATTGAATCGGAAGCGTCCTCCATTGCGGCGCGCCGCCGTATGGCTTTCGTCAGTGAAGACAAGGAACTCTACAACTTCATGACCGTTGGCGAAACGATACGGTTTACGCGCCCATTCTTTCCGACATGGCGGCGGGACCTGGAGGAAAAGTATCTCGACCTGTTCCGATTGCCCCGGGAAAAGGCAGTATCGAAACTTTCCAAGGGAATGCGCACGCAGCTCATGTTGCTGTTGGCGATGGCGCGTGGCGCCGAGTTGCTCATCATGGACGAGCCCACGAGCGGGCTTGACCCCGCGATGACGGAAGAAATCCTCCAGGCGCTGGCAGATCTGGCCGCCAGCGATCGGACTACCGTCTTTTTCTCGTCGCACCAGTTGGCGGAAGTCGAGCAGATCTGCGACAGCGTCTGCATCATCGACGAAGGGCAGGTTGTGATCGACGGCCTGCTCGACGACCTGAAGTCGCAGTACCGGCGCATCTTGTTGGTTTTCGATGGGCAGCCACCACGGGAACTCGCCGCCTTACCTGGCATCGATCATTTGCGCCAGCGCGGCCGGACGGCATCACTGCTGGCGCATGTGGATATTGACATACTGGTGGATCGCGCGCGCGAGCTCGGAGCCCGCTCGGTGGAAGTGCATTCCGTAACTCTGAAAGAACTGTTTTTGGATCATGTGAGGGGGGAATAATGCTTTGGTTCAAGGCTTGGCTTGAAACGCGATGGCGCTTCGGATTAATTGTTGGAATGATCTTGCTGGCGTGGCTCGCACCTTTATGGCTGCCTTCTTTCCGCTTACGTTTGCCGCCGGGAGTGGCCGCGTCGAGGATTTGGCTGGGCGTACATCTCGCCTCGCTCATTATTTACGTCTATTCAGCGATTTTTCTGGCTGGTTCTGGTATCAATAGTCAAACTACGTACGGCGCAACATCGGGATTTCACGGCTCTATGCTGTTTACCCTATCCCTGCCGGTTTCGCGCCGGCGGTTGCTTTTCGTGCGAGCCGGATTGGGCGCTATTCAGACGAGCGTTCTGGTTGCCATCATGGCCGGGTACACGTTGTTGCAGCGGCCGGAATCCACAAACGCCCTGCAAGCCCTCGTGTTCCTCGCTCGCTCCATCGTCTGCACCATGGCTATCTATGCCTCGTCGGTGCTGCTGGCCTGCCTGCTCGACGAAATGTGGCAAATCATGGCCGGATTTATGTGCTGGATCGTGGTCCTTGCGCTGGGGTTCAAGTTCAATACGGTCTCGCGGATCAGCCCTCTTCGCGGCATGAGCCTGATTTCCTATCCGCTCACGGCGCCGATGCCGTGGACTCCGATAGTGGCGTCCCTTATGCTCGCCTGCGTTTGTCTGTACCTATCGGTGCTGGTGCTTCAGCGGAAAGAGTACTGACTCCATTCGTTCGAACCGTGGGCGCACCATTGGCTACTCGAACCCAATGCAGTTGTCGTGGAAACCTCGCGGTTGCGCCATTGACGGCTGAGTCGTGAGCATAACCGAGGTCATGGCGGTTGATTTTCGTTTCATTGCGAAACGGCACTTAGCTTTTGCGCACGCGCACTGCGGCCGCTTTTCTGGCGGCGGGGATGAAGTGCTCGGTTCGGTTCCGGCCTTTTTCCTTGGCCGCGTAGAGGCCGTTGTCGGCCTGGCTCAACAGGGCCTCCACCTCGTTGTGGGCATCGCAAGCCGAGACGGCGACACCCATACTCATGGTGATGAGTCGCTCCTTGCCGGAACAGACGACCGGTGTGCCGCCAACGACTTCGCGCAGTTCATCGGCGCGGAGCAAAGCGTGCGGCAAATCGCAGTTGGGCAAAACCATCAGAAATTCTTCTCCGCCATAACGGCCGACGCCGTCGTAGACGCGGAGTTCGGCGCGCAGGCGGCGGGCGATTTCCCGCAGTGCATCGTCGCCAAAGAGGTGGCCCAGGGTATCGTTGACGCGTTTGAAATCGTCAACGTCGCCCAGGACGACGCCGACGGAGTTGCGTTCGCGGCGCGCCCGCTCCAATTCCCGTTGCAGCATGGCGACAATCTCGCCGCGATTCATCAAACCGGTGAGGCTGTCGTGGGTGGCGGCATGGCGCATGGACTCGCGTGCCGTGACCAATTCCTCCTGCAGGTCGAGAATTCGCTTCCCGACCAGCAGGCGGGCCTTCAATTCCATTTCGTCGAAGGGCTTGACCAGATAGTCGTCAGCCCCGGCTTGCATGGCCTCGAGCATGTTCTGGTGGCCTTCTTTGCTGGTCAGCAGGATGACGTAAACATACGAGCCGGACGATTGCGCTTGGCGGATGCGCAGGCAAAGCTCGGTGCCATCCAGATCGGGCAACACCCAATCGAGCAGAACGAGCTTGGGAGCATCGGGCTGTTCCAGAATTTGCCAAGCCTCGGAGCCGGTCTTGGCGAGGATGACGCCGAAGCCCCAGCTGCGCAAATGATCGCCGATCAGTTTGCGGTAGACTGCGGAGTCTTCGACCACCAAGGCCTGCATCAGTCTTGAACCTCCGACCGCGGCCGCGCCGAACGGAAAACCGCCGCCCATCCCTACCTCCGTGGCAGATCAGCACTCGACTAACCCTGAACCACCATCATACGGCCCAGCAGCTGATTGAGGGGCACTGGCAATGAGCCGGACCCGTGTATTCGGAGATACGTCTTGGAGAATCGGCAAACCGGGCCGGAAGCTTGAGAGGCAGCCGGAAAGTCAAAATCCAGCCTCTAAAAGGGGCAATAGATTTCGGAATGCTACGGTATCGCTGAAGCGATACCCTGATAGGAAACAGTGGGTGGGCAGACTGTTTAACACCTCAAGAAATGCGAAAAAACACGCGCCGGCCCGCCTCCGCGGGTTGACCCGGCCTTTGCCCGCGGCCTAACATAACCGCGGCGGCATTGAGGCCCGCAGAATGATCGGCCAGACGGTCTCCCACTATCACATCCTGGGCAAGCTCGGTGGTGGTGGCATGGGCGTGGTGTACGAGGCGGAAGACACGCGCCTTGCCCGTCATGTCGCGCTCAAATTCATTCCCGAGGAGATGGTCAACGACCGCAAGTCGCTCGACCGCTTCTTGCGCGAGGCCCGCGCCGCTTCGCAGTTGAATCACCCCGGCATCTGCACCATTCACGACATCGAAGACAACTCGGGACACCCCTTCATTGTGATGGAAAAGCTGGAAGGGATGAGCCTGAAGGAGCGCATGCGGGGGCAGCCGCTGGAAGTCGACGAAATCCTCGACATCGGCATCCAGGTGGCGGATGCTCTGGCGGCCTCGCACGCCAAGGGGATCATTCATCGCGACATCAAGCCAGCCAACATTTTTGTTGGGCCGAATGGCCAGACCAAGATCCTCGATTTCGGATTGGCCAAGTCGGCGCGCGACCCGCAGTCGGGCGAGGCCGCGATCGAAGACTCGATGACTGCGATGGGCGTGCTCCCGGGGACTGCGGTGTACATGTCACCGGAGCAGGCGCGGGGGGAAGAACTGGATCCGCGCAGCGATTTGTTCTCGCTTGGAGTCGTGCTGTACGAGATGGCAACCGGCAAGAAGCCATTTTCCACGGGCAACGTGATTACGACGCTGGACGCGGTGTTGAACCGGAAGCCGGTTTCTCCGCGAAGTCTCAACCCCGCGCTACCTCCGGACCTGGAAGGCATTATTGGCCGGGCCATGGAAAAAGACCGGGGACACCGCTATCCGAACGCGCTCGCGATGAAGGCCGATCTGCAGTCGCTGCGCAGAGAAACGGAATCGGGGATGACCAAGAGCGCGGCGCGGCGGCCAGTTTTGCCGTATCGCATCGCCACCAGCACGTTTCAGACCTCGAATAGGTTTTCAACTTATCTTCTGCTCGGAGTCAGCGCGCTGCTGCTCACGGTTTTGGCCGCGGTTGGAGCGTGGTGGTTCAAGCAACGTCAGATAGCGGCGGCCGGGGCACCCAAGAACACCATCGCGGTGCTGCCTTTGCAGAACATGAATGGCGACATCAGCGTGGAATTCCTGCGCTTCGCGCTGGCCGATGAAATCGCCAACACGCTCACCTACACCCGGACGCTGGATGTTCGCCCCTCCGCCATCACGCGGAAGTATGCCGGCAGCGATGTCGACCCGCAGCGGGCCGGACGGGAAGCGCGCGTCGCCAACGTTCTTACCGGACACTTCCTGAAGCAAGGCGACCACCTTCTGATTACGCTGGAGGCAATTCAAGTCCAAAGCGACACGCTTTTGTGGCAGACCAACTTGACCACACCGGCGCAGGATCTGATCGCGATGCAGGCGCAGATTGCCGCCCAGATACGTCAAGGGCTGCTGCCGGCGCTCGGCGCGGCCGGCGATTTTCTCGATACCGGCACGCGCCCGAAGAACGCGGAGGCCTACGATCTCTACCTGCACAGCCTGGCGCTGCCTCATGATGCAGGGCCGAACAAGGATGCGATCGCGGTGCTCGAGCATGTCGTCGCCGTGGACCCGGCCTACGCGCCCGCATGGGAACAGCTCGGATTGCGTTGTTACTTTGACGCAGACTATTCCGATGGCGGCGAGCCCATGTTCCAGCGCTCGAATGAAGCCTGTGAGCGCGCCATCGAACTCGATCCCAATCGAATCGTGGCCGCCGGACAACTCATCACCAACCGGGTGGAGCGAGGCGAACTGGGCAAGGCGTACTGGGCGGCGCAGGCGCTGGTCAAGCGGAGGCCGGAGAGTGCGCAGGCCCATTTCGTGATGGGCTATATCTATCGTTATGCCGGAATGCTGGAGCAAGCGGCGAATGAATGCAATACGGCGCTGACGCTCGATCCCGGCAACTACACTTTTCGCTCTTGCGCGTGGGCGTTCGCGGAGCTGGGCAAGACGGAACGGGCGGCGGATTTTGTTCGTCTCGACGCCGGTTCGGAGTGGGCGGCGTATGCCATGCCAACGATTCTTCTGCGCGAGGGCAAAATCCGGGAAGCGATCGAGGCGGTGAAGCTCATGCCGACCGCGCCGCGCTATCACCGCGATCTGCTGGAGGCGTGCCTGCAGTTGCGGCCCGCCGCCGACCTCGACCGGATCGCGCGCGACGCGGAAACGAATCTGCCCACCGATCCCGATCCCGAGACGTGGTATTTCCAGGGAGCGATTTTCGCATACTGTGGCAAGAAGCAGGCGGCCCTGCATATGCTCCAGATAGCGGTGGAGCAGAACTATTGCGCGCACGAGAGTCTGCTTTCCGATCCGCTGTTGGCGGAACTGCGCACGGATATGGCGTTTGACAAAGTGTTGACCGCAGCCTCGGCTTGCCAGGAGGCGGTGCGAGCGGCGGCCAATACGCAGGGGCGGTGAAAGTTGATGAAGGTTCGAATTTGCAGCATGCAAACTGATACAATCGCGCTTGTCGAACTGGTGTGGTTTCCGCAAATGGCCCGTAATGCAAATGCGGTTCGCATGCGGGCATGCCTTCCGGCATACCGAAAATGCTGCGCTATGAAGGCGCCTTCCGGCGCTAAGGCCGGAGGGCGGAGTTTTACCACGGGTACATGGCTGTTCCCACAAAAAATCTTTCTCGAGGCTCGATTATGATTTCGATTCGCAGGTGTTTCGCGTTAGTGATGATCGGCTGTGTCATCGGCTGTGCGTGCCTGACAGCGGCGCAGCAAACTCAGGAAGGCCGCTTGTTGCGGTTCCCGGATATTTACAAAGACAAAGTCGCCTTCATGTACGGCGGTGACCTCTGGCTGGCGTCAAGCGCCGGAGGCGCGGCCCGGCGCATTACTTCGCATCCTGGGCGCGAGCTCTTTCCGAAGTTTTCGCCCGACGGGAAGTGGCTGGCGTTCACCGGCCAGTACGATGGCAACTTCAACGTTTATGTCATGCCCTCGGATGGCGGCCAACCCAAGCAGCTCACCTTCTACCAGGGAGAACCGCAACAGCTCAACGACCGCATGGGAGTGCACAACCAGGTCATAGGCTGGACGCCGGATAGTAAGAACATCGTGTTTCTGTCGCGGCGCGACGCTTCGAACGGCTGGACCAAACGCGCGTTCACGGTAAGCGTCGAGGGTGGACTGCCGCAACCGATGCCCATGGACGAGGGCGGACTGCTTTCGTTCTCGGCCGACGGCACCAAGATCGCGTACAACCGCATCTTCCGCAATTTCCGCCAGTGGAAACGCTATACCGGCGGCATGGCACAGGACATCACGATTTACGACCTGAAGAACAATGTTGTGGATGGGGTCGTTCCACATACCGAATACACCGACACGTTTCCCATGTGGCGCGGCAACACGATTTATTTCACTTCCGACCGCGGGGCTGGCCACCGGTTCAATCTCTATAGTTATGACGTTGCCAGCAAGCAGGTTGAACAACTTACTAAGTTCGACGACTTTGACGTAATGTGGCCGAGCCTTGGGTCCGATGCCATTGTTTTTGAGAATGGCGGTTATCTCTATACATTTGATTTCGCGACCCGCCAGCCGAAGAAGCTCACGATCTATGTGAATGGCGAACGCGACCAGGCCATGAAACACTGGACGAGCGCGAGCAAGCAGATCACGGACTTCGACATTGCGCCGGACGGCAAGCGGGCGGCGTTCGCGGCGCGGGGAGAAATTTTCACCGTTCCGGCAAAAGATGGAAGCATACGGAATCTGACCCATTCGCCCGGCGTTCGCGAGCAAAAAGTGGCGTGGTCGCCGAACGGACAGTGGATCGCGTATGTTTCCGACCGCACCGGCGAGGATGAGATCTACATCGCGCAGCAAGACGGACTGGCCGCCGAAGAGCCGATCACGAGCGGACATAAGGGCTTCATGTTCCAGCCGGTGTGGTCGCCAGACAGCACGAAAATCGCCTGGGCCGACAAGGACCTGAAACTCTGGTATGTCGACATCAAAGAGAAGAAGCCGGTCGAAGTGGACCGCGGCAAGTTCTTCGAGATCGTAAATTATAACTGGTCTCCAGATAGCAAGTGGCTGGCCTATGATAAGAACTTAGAGTCCGGTTATTCGGTGGTATATCTCTACAGCTTGGCCGACAAAAAGATTACCGCGGTGACTTCAACCCTTCAAAACAGTTATGGCGCGCTATTCGATCCCGACAAGCGCTACTTATACTTCCTTTCCGATCGCGACTACAACGAAGTGCTGGGTAACATCGACTTCGAATTCGCGAATCCGAAAACGACCCGCGTTTACGTAGTTACCTTGACCCCGGATGAGCCTTCGCCTTTCCCCGCATTGAGCGACGAAGTGAAAGTGAAGACCGAAGAACCGGCAGCGGCGTCTGAGTCGAACAAGAAGAACACCAAGCAACCGCCAAACAAGAAAGAGGAAAAGCCCGCGACAGAAGAAAAGGCGGCGCAAACCGAAACCAAGGAGCCTCCCAAGGAGTTCAAGATCGATCTGAACGGCATTCAGGACCGGATTGTGGCACTGGCGGTTCCACCAGCGATAATTCGCAGCCTGGACGCGTCGAAAGACGCTATCTACTACTCGACTTCGCCAATTCAAGGGCTGTCGGGACCGCTTCCCGGAGAGGGCCCGGCAATTCACGCCTACGACTTGAAAGAACACAAAGACAAAGTGCTAATGGAGGGCGCGGACCGTTTCGCGCTTTCCAAGGACGGCTCGAAGCTGTTGTACCGGACCGAGGGCGAGGGCCCGACTGGAATTATCGATGCTAAGCCGCCCGACGCTCCCCACAAGGCTGGAGAAGGCGCGCTCAAACTGGACGGCATGAGAGTTGAAGTCGATCCTCCCGAGGAATGGAAGGAGATGTTCAACGAGGTTTGGCGTCAGGAACGCGATTACTTCTTCGAGGCGTCGATGAATGGAGTGGACTGGCAGAAGACCAAAGATCAGTATGCCCAGTTACTCCCTTATGTCGCCGATCGTTATTCGCTGACTTATGTGATGGGCGAGATGATTTCGGAGTTATCGAACTCGCACACTTATGTAGGCGGCGGCGATTTCCCCGATTTGCATCCGGTGAATGTCGGATTGCTGGGCGCGGACTATGAAACCGACGCGGCCAGCGGCATGTACCGGTTCAAGAAGATTTTTAGCGGCGAGAACTGGGACGCGCGCACTCGCTCTCCCCTGACCGAGCCGGGCGTCAATGTCAAGGAAGGCGATTACCTGATCGCCATCAACGGGCGGGCGCTGCGCGCTCCCCAGACGCCCGACGAATTGCTGGTCAACACGGCCAATGAAGTGGTCACGCTCACCGTCAACTCCAGACCGGCGGCCGACGGCAGCCGCAACGTGGTGGTGAAGCCGATTGGCGACGAGTTCAGCTTGCGCGAGCTGAACATGATCGAGACCAACCGCAAGAAGGTGGACGCGGCCAGCGGCGGACGCATCGGCTATGTCTATCTGCCGGACATGGAAGACGCGGGGCTGAACGAGTTCGTCAAGCAGTTCTTCCCGCAGATTCGCAAGGAAGGAATCATCTTCGATGTCCGCTACAACGGCGGAGGCTTCGTGGACCAGCTCATTTTTGAGCGTTTGCGGAGGGTGCTGGCGGGCATGGACTCGGCGCGAAACTTTGAGCCGGGCACGATTCCCGACAGGGTCTTCCACGGATACATGGCCTGCGTCACCAATCACTACGCCGCTTCCGATGGAGACTTTTTCAGCTACTTCTTCAAGCACTACCAACTGGGCCCGCTCATTGGCGAGCGGACCTGGGGCGGAGTGCGCGGCATTCGCGGGATGATGCCGCTGATGGATGGAGGGTACATCACGCGTCCGGAGTTTTCTCTGTATGGGCTGGACAGCAAGTGGCTGATCGAGAACCGCGGAGTGCAGCCCGACGTGGTGGTGGACAATCCTCCGGACCTGGTGGTGAAGGGACAGGATCCGCAACTGGAAAAGGCGGTCGAGATGCTGATGGAGCAGATCAAGGCCAATCCCAAGAAACTGCCGGCGCCGCCAGCGGATTTGCCGACTTATCCGGAGGGGCCGGGGCTGTAATTCGTTTTTCCGGCTATTTACTAGTTGGTACCGGGGGGGCCTCTCCCCCCGGTCTTTTGGAATCATGGACTTAGAGAAAAGTTCCAGCCAGGTCTTTGAGTTTAAAGGACTTATCGGTAAAGTCTTTGAAAGTCAATAACTTACGACAGCCATTCACTTCGCTCGGGGTTTCGGCAGCGGGCTCACGCCCGCTAAACGCCCCAATCAGATCTCTATGGTTGCGCACGGCGAGGCTTAAGTCAATGATGGCGGTCGCTGGTTGGATGGGAGGAAAAGTGTCAGGGTTTGTTCTCCGTTTATTCGCCTAAAAATAAATTTTTTGACGGTGGGTTGGCGGGACGGGTTTTTTGGGGATTTCTGGCTTCTGGCGGTGTTTAGTGGTCGGCAGCTCGGGGTGCTCCTTTGTCTGCCGATCTATTGAAATCAAGATCTTAGCGGGATTTTTCTGGCAAAGTGTTGAAGGGAGATGGGTTAGAGGTAAGGTGTTGATTATTTTGGACTTAGGTACGCTTCCGGCGGTTCTTTTGGGCTCCGGGACGGGCGGTTTTACTTCCTCCTGACGTTGGACCCCCATTTCGTCCCGAGCAAAAAGTCAAGCTTGACAAAGCCGGGTCTGGGAAAGGGGGGTGTTTTCTTGCGCCATGGGTTTTTGGCTCTGCGGTTGGAGCTGGCGCGCTCAGACAAAGGGAAAGTGGTCCGCCGGCCACCGGCTGAGTGAAAGGCGAAAGCCGTGGTGCGATGAGTCCTCCGGCCCACCCTTGCGCGAAAAACACGCGCAAGGATGGGGCACCCGCTTCGTAGTGGTGTCGGCGGAAGGCTGGCGCACCCGGCAGCCAATCACCTGTTCTCTCGTTTTGGAATCTAGTCGATTCATATTTGCATTATGCTTGAGCTGTTCAAGGATGTCAAGAAAAAAGGTAACAAGCGGAACAAAGCTGTTGCGCTACACATCGGAACGGATGTAGTATCGAAGGTAACAAAAGCGAAGCGGTTCTTGGTTACTTAGGCGTGGCAGCCGTACCAAGAACCGCTGCGGAAAGAGGGCTAGATGTTAATCTGAGCGCCCCTCGAAAGGGCGAGCGGGCGGGGAAACCCGCCCGTCACACTCTTTTTATATTTTACCCAAAGCAACGGCCATTTGAAAGGAAAATATGGATCAGGACCTTACTCACATTGATGCAACAATTGCCGCTCTGGAAGGGTGGTTGGATCGAATCTCTACAGCCATCGGCACGCTGAAATATTTCCGTTCGCAAGGTGGTTCTCTTCCCGAGATGCCACCCTTGGCCGGAGGGCGCACCTCCAATGGGGAGATTTCACACGACACATTTTTCAAGATGACTGTTCCCGATGCTGCCGAAAAATATCTGAGATTGGCGAAGAAGACCAAGCCGACTTCGGAAATCGCGGCCTCATTGCTCCAGGGCGGACTGAAAAGCACTTCAAAGGACTTTACCGGAATGGTCAAAACTGTTCTTTCCCGAGATGCCCGGTTTGTAAAAGTAAACAAGGAATGGGGTCTTGATGAATGGTACCCAGGTATGCGAAGAGGGCGGGCCACTGTGACAGATGTTCCCGCCGATGCCAAACCTTCCGATGCATCAGTTAAGAGCCAGTCGAAACACACGCACCAGAAAGATGGACTCACTCCGGAATCCATCAAAGGGCGCACGCTCGTCCTATTGAACTCAAAGCCCACAGAGGTGTTCACCGCAAAGGCTGCGGCGGAGGTCTTGAAAGTTGAGCACGAGCCGTCAGTCCGAGCGGCTCTCTGCGCTCTTTTTGCCGATGGATTGATTGCCAAACCAGAGACGGGGAAATACCAATCTCTGAAGAGTTAATGTCACTGATGACTGAGAGCTAGGGGATACTGATCTCTTGCCGCTGACGCATCCATTTTGCTGGTGTCCTGAGTGCGGCGAAGCAATTCTGTTCCCTTATCCCACCCGTCAAGAGCCAGAAGGATATCAGCGTCGGATGCCCAGGGGTACCTGGCAAGCAGAAATTCTACATACTGGGTGCGGGCGATTGTGGCTTTGCACGGCACGAGTTCTCCGGATGGGGACTCTTCGTACAAGGGGCCAAGGTCGATCGGATCACTCTTTCTTCGACGTACTATACGAATGCGGCGAGGGAAACTGCGCACTTCCGATACGAGTATTCGTGCATACCACGCAGTACCTGACGCCAGAGAGCGCACGTAATTGCTTATTAAGGGCATTGCCTAAGCCTCGCTGCACCGCTGGTCACTTGCTCTCCCGAGCTTCCAAGTTCATCTCATCCCGCGAAGTCTTTTCGTTGTGGCCAGAATAGCTCCACGAGACGACTGGGGATCATATCACAGATTCGATTGCACTATTATCGGTGCATTTGTATACTCTGCTGCTATCTATACAGATTCCCCTAAGAGCAAGCTGGTTGCCAAATAACGAAGGGAGATGACCAATCGCGGCATTCTAAAAGTACAATTACCCTTTCTGATCCCACCGCGCACGTGCGGCCTTGAGAGCAATCTCGCGCCGTCTCTCTTTTGTCATGGATTCTGCCCGCCGTTTGCCGCCGATCCTCCCCCCGCGCTTCCCTAGCTCAGACATCACACGGGAAATATCGGTCTGGGTCGGGGGCGGCAGTTCTGGCTGTTCTTCATCTTGGGTAGAACGCTCTACTAACAAATGGGCAATTTCGTTAACATCTGTCGTTCTCTTCGGTCGGCGAGGTGTCGCTGTCTTTTTCCTCATAACCCAAGCATGACATGCTTGCTTGAACGGTTCAAGCTGGAAGAAATTCAAAGTAGCCCACTACCCGAAAATCCCCGCGGGTTGCGGTTGGGGCGGGGGGGCGGACAGGAGTGTCCGCGACACACGACTTTCGGGCGGATTCGGCTTGCCAACCGACCGGTCGGTTTGATATGATTTTCTTAACTCTTTGGTGCCACCGTGACGAATGGACGGAGTCTCCGGCGAATAAGTTTCAAAATACCCGGGGTACGAGTGTGTCTGTCGGGCGCGGGGCGCGGGAAAGAGTGAGCTGAGAGAATAGAAATCGCACAGGCTCCCCGATCCCACCCGCCAGAAACGCTGGCATGGTGGGTTTTGTTTTTCGAGGAGTGGCTTTTCGGGGGGCAGCCCCTAAAGGGGCGGCTTATTTTGAAGGCCTGCGGTATCGCTAAAGCGATACCCTGATACGAAGCTTGCGGGTTTGCGGCGTGCAGCCCCTAAAGGGGCAACTTATTTTGAAGGGCCTGCGGTATCGCTAAAGCGATACCCTGATACGAAGCTTGCGGGTTTGCGGTTTTGAAGCTTTGAAGACTTGTGGCATCGCGACACTGTATTCTGAAGTGAAGCGCGAGGGGTTTCCGCAAATTGTGAAGGCGCTCGCATAGGGCAGCACTTGCGGCATGGCTGAGACGGGGCAAGCCCCGTCTCTACAGACGAATCGCAATTGTGGCAGGGCGGAGACGGGGCAAGCCCCGTCTCTACGGGCGAATCGCAGTTGCAGCATCGACGGACAGGGAGTTGTTATGACGGACACGAAAAACACGGCAAGCGTGGGAACGGCAGCCGCGGGCGCGGCAAAGATGAGCACGCCGCCCGAGAGTAAGAACAAGAAGACGATGACCGGGGCGGGCATTCTCTGGGAATGCCTGGAGCGTGAAGGGGTGAAGGAGGTCTTCGGCTATCCTGGCGGCGCTATTCTGCCGGCGTATGACGCGCTCCAGCACAGCAAGATTCATCATGTGCTGGTGCGGCACGAACAGGGCGCAACCCACATGGCCGACGGTTTCGCGCGGGCCAGTGGACGGGTGGGAGTTGCGGTCACAACCTCGGGGCCGGGAGCGACCAATGCGGTCACAGGACTGGCCACGGCCATGCTCGATTCCTCTCCCATCCTCTGCATCACCGGACAGGTGGGCAGCAAGCTGATCGGGTCGGACGCGTTTCAGGAAGTTGACATCACGGGCGTCACGCTCCCGGTCACGAAGCACAATTATCTGGTGACTCATGCGAACGAAGTGGCGCGCACCATTCGCGAAGCTTTCTACGTGGCGAAGTCGGGCCGTCCCGGGCCGGTGCTGGTCGATATCACGAAGGATGCGCAGCAGGGGACGTGCGAGTTCGACTGGGAAGCGGCCAAGCCGCAGTTGCCGGGATACCGTCCCGACCTTTCGCCCGCTCCCGAGGAGTATGCGCAGGCGCTGGAGTTGATCCACAATTCGAAGCGTCCGGTGATTCTGGCGGGGCACGGCATCATTATTTCTGGAGCGATGCACGAGGTGCGCGAATTTGCCGAACGCGCCGGCATCCCGGTGGCGATGACGCTGCTCGGACTGGGCGCGCTCCCGGCATCGCACCCGCTGAATCTGGGCATGATGGGCATGCACGGAGAAGCCTGGGTGAACCATACGATCCAGGAAGCGGACCTGCTGCTGGCTTTCGGCATGCGCTTCGACGACCGCGTCACGGGCACACTGAAGACCTACGCGCCCAATGCCAAGAAGATTCACATTGAGATCGATCCCGCGGAGATCAACAAGAACGTGAAGGTCGATGTGCCGCTGGTCGGAGATTTGCGGGAAGTGTTGCTGGAATTGCTGCCGCACGTCGAATCGATCGATCGCAGCGAGTGGCTGGATTCGATCGACAAGCTGAAGGGCGATTCCGCGGTGCGCGACATCCAGAACCTGCCCGACAGCGGGCATCTTTATGCGGCGCACGTGATCAATGATTTGTGGCGCCAGACGCGCGACAGCAACACGATTGTCGTGACCGACGTCGGGCAGCACCAGATGTGGGAGGCGCAGTATTACAAGCATGAGAAGCCGCGAACGCTGATTACTTCCGGCGGATTGGGCACGATGGGCTTCGCGCTGCCCGCCGGCATCGGGGCGAAAGTCGCTTGCCCGGAGGCCGAGGTTTGGGTTGTCGTGGGAGATGGCGGGTTCCAGATGACGATGTGCGAACTGGCAACGCTGGCGCAGGAGAAGTTGAAGGTCCACATCGCCATCATCAACAACGGCTATCTCGGTATGGTGCGGCAGTGGCAGGAATTTTTTTACGAGCGCAACTACGCGGCCACGCCGCTGCTGAATCCGGATTTCGCGCGGGTGGCGGAGGCTTATGGCATCCGAAGCGCGACCGTGTCGAAGCGGAGCGAAGTCGTGCCGACGGTGGAAGCGGCGCGCCAGCACGATGGGCCGATGCTGATCAATTTCAAGGTGGAACAGGAAGACACGGTTTATCCGATGGTCGCGGCCGGGTCGGCGCTGCACGACATGATCCGGCGGCCCAGCCCGATTGTGGAGACGGCGGAAGACTAGTAGATGCGCTTCGAGCTACGAGCCGCGAGCCGCGAGCTACGAGCCGAAGCGTATCCCGGTTGCTCGAAGCTCGGAGCTCGTAGCTCGAAGCCAGGCGACGAGGAGTTGGCTTACTGACACAAGGCGGTCAAACCTATGCTGAACACATTCATGGTGTACGTGGAGAATAAGCCGGGCGTGCTGACGCGTGTGGCATCGCTGTTTCGCCGCCGCGCCTTCAATATCGATTCGCTGACGGTGGGGCGCACCGAGAAGCCTGAAGTATCGCGCATGACGATTACGGTCGATGCCGACCACGACCAGGCGCGCCGCATCGAGGCGAACCTGTATAAGCTGGTGAACGTGCTGCTGGTCGAGAACATCACCAATCAGCCGGCCATCGTTCGGGACCTGGCCATGATCCGAGTGGCGGCCACGCACGACGCGCGCTCCCACGTGCTGGAACTCGCCAGCGTGTTTCGCGCGCGCGTGGTGGATGTGGCTACGGAATCGTTGACCATCGAAATCACCGGGGCGGAGGACAAGATCGACGGGCTGCTCGAAGTGCTGCGTCCCTACGGCGTATTGGAAATGGTGCGCACGGGCATCGTCGCCATGCGGCGCGGCGGGACGTCGAACGGCGCGAGCGCGGCGGCGGAACGAACTGGGCAAGACGCAGCTGATGACGATGTCTCGCAGTCTGTGTAAGACGGGCGGTTCGGCGCGGCGGAAGCGACAGTTCTGCAAGGTACGAGAACGCGAATCCTTTCGGGAATGAAGTGGGGATCTCTCCTCACGCTGGGCGGCGAATACCTAGCCCATCCCTGAAGTTCCAACCATAAAACCGCAGTAAAACTCTGACGGCAAGTGCAGGCTGCTGCCGACCCATCCATTGGAGCCATTCGAAGGTGCTGGGCGCGACTTCGTTTGGGCCAGGAGGATGCTCCGACTCTGGGAATGGCCGGGCCGCTTCGTAAGAGCTTTCTAATTGTGGGTGGCGACTTTCCGGCGATGAGTGGTAGTAGCGAATCCAGAATTGGTGTGGCCAACGAAAAATGTTGAGTTAGGCGCCTGGGAGACGGGGCAAGCCCCGTCTTTACACAAGCGGCTACAGCAAATCTCGAAACGCCTAGGAAAACGGAAAGCTGGGATCGCAAGGCACCTTCGGTGCTGAAGCGAGGGCAAGGCCATGCCGATGAAGGATGAAGAAAGTATTCGCTATGGATGATTGCGACGACATTGTCAAAGAGTTCCTGGTCGAGAGCTACGAGAACCTCGACCGGCTGGACCGGGAGTTGATTACGTTGGAGAAAAGTCCCAACGATCGTGAGATTCTGGGCAGTATATTTCGCACCATCCACACCATCAAGGGCACATCGGGTTTTCTGGCATTCGACCAACTGGGGGCGGTGACCCATGTGGGCGAAAGTCTGCTGGGGCGGTTGCGCGATGGCCAACTCACGTTGAATCCGGCAATCACGACCGGCCTGTTGGCGATGGTGGATGCGGTGCGGCAGATGCTGGCGAGTATAGAAGCCACGGGCGTCGAGGGAGAACGCGACGACCGAACACTGATTTCGAGGTTGACCAGTTTGCAGACAGCCGCTGACGCGGTGGGTAAGAGCGGGGCGACTGGGAAGCGGAAGGCCGCGGCGGCAGCGGCCGGCGCGGCGCAAGCGATTCGCAGTTCAAGAACTGGAAGCGCGACGAGCGGCAGCGCGAAAATGCGCGAGGCGATGGTTGTCGACGCAGTCGAGAAGCTGAAAACGGCTAGCCCGGCCCCGCCGCCTGAGGTTGTGGCGGAGCGTCCGGCGGAAAGTCCAGCAGAGCGACCGGTGGAACGAACGACAGCGAAGGCGCAGACGAACGAAGCGGCGGATGGGCAGCACGGTCAGCCGGCCGCGCCGGGGCAGAGTGCCAGCGACAGCACCATCCGGCTCGATGTTGCGTTGCTCGACCAGTTGATGAATCTGGTGGGAGAGCTGGTGCTGGCGCGCAACCAAATCCTGCAATTCGCCAACCGCTCCGAAGAAAGTGGCCTGCTGGCCACCAGCCAGAGGCTCAACCTGATCACGACCGAATTGCAGGAAGGGGTGATGAAGACCCGGATGCAGCCGATCGGGAACATCTGGAGCAAGTTTCCGCGCACGGTGCGCGATCTTGCCCTGGCCTGCGGCAAGCAGGTGCGGGTCGAGATGGAGGGCGCGGAAACCGAACTGGACAAGACGCTAATCGAGGCCATCAAGGACCCGCTGACCCACCTGGTGCGGAACTCGGTGGACCATGGCATCGAACGCCCCGAGGTCCGGCAGGTTGCCGGGAAAAACCCGGAGGGCCGTCTATTCCTGCGCGCGTTTCATGAAGGAGGACAGGTCAACATCGAGATTTCGGACGACGGGGCCGGACTCAACCAGGATGCGATTCGCAACAAAGCGGTGCAGAAGGGCCTGATTTCGGCCGACCAGGCCGGGCGCATGAGCGATCGCGAGATTGTGAATCTGGTTTTCCTGCCCGGCTTTTCGACGGCCGAGGTGGTGACCAACGTCTCCGGCCGGGGAGTGGGCATGGACGTGGTCAAGACCCACATCGAAAAAATCGGCGGCACGGTCGATCTGCAATCGAAGCCGGGTCAGGGCGTGATGGTGCGCATGAAGATTCCGCTGACCCTGGCCATTATTCCCGCTCTGATTGTGACCAGCGCGGGCGAACGCTATGCGGTTCCCCAGGTCAACCTGCTGGAACTGGTCGGCCTGGATCGTGAACAGGCGCGCAAAGGCATTGAGTTCATCCACGGCTCGCCGGTGTACCGGTTGCGGGGAAGGTTGTTGCCACTGATTTATCTCGAGAACTCGTTGCAGACGGCGACGACAGCGGCCGCGGGCGGCGGGTTGGGCCGCACGAACATTGTGGTGCTGGAAGCCGATGGCCGCCACTTTGGACTGGTGGTGGACGAAATCAACGACACCGAGGAGATCGTGGTCAAGCCGCTCAGCAAGCACCTGAAAAACATCAGCGTGTACGCCGGGGCCACCATCATGGGGGACGGCAAAGTGGCATTGATATTGGATGTGCTCGGGCTGGCGCAGCGCTCCAAGGTCCTGGCCGAGGGACGGGAACGCATGCCGAGCGAAGAAGTCCAAAGCACGGCGGAAGGCGGGAACGGGAAACATAAGCTGGTGTTGTTTACGGGACCGGGCGGGGCGCAGATGGCGGTGCCGCTGCAGTTGCTGGCGCGGCTGGAAAATATTCCGGGGGGCCATGTCGAGCGCTCCGGCAATCAATGGGTGGCCCAGTACCGGGGGCAGATTCTT
>Ga0181518_10001589_pt1 | contig 23161 bp, 13 predicted proteins | sample PEATcosm2014_Bin_28_FD_119751 | JGI IMG/M metagenome (GOLD analysis project Ga0181518, IMG submission 119751) | Peatland microbial communities from MTU Mesocosm Facility, Houghton, MI, USA - PEATcosm2014_Bin01_60_metaG | ecosystem: Environmental > Terrestrial > Soil > Wetlands > Peat | place... | reverse complement strand
TACCGCACGCTGCATCAGGAAATCCTCCAAAGAGATGGCTGGCGTTGCCAAGCTTGCGGCTCCCTGCGTGGGCTCGAGGTCCATCACATCCAGCGCAGAAGCCAGTCAGGCCGATGATTCCGAGGGCAATCTGATCACGTTGTGTTGTGACTGCCACAGAGCGATTCACGCACGATGACGTGGCTCGGGCAAGACTGGCGTTTCTTGTGCGCTCCGGCGAAGGCCGCGCAGGCTGATGCCCGCGGGCTCCGACTGCCAGCAGTACATCCTAGAACTTTCTGCGCGCGGCGAGCTGAGCGTTACCAGCACCACGGCGCCCTAAGCAAAGGATCGAGTCGCCGGCGGGAGACGCGAAGCAGCTTGATCGTCGGGCATAACCAACGCAAGGACAGTCTATACACCAGCTAGAGGTTCCGGAAGCTTGTTTATCACGAGCACTACCGCACGTTGGCGGAAGCACGCAAGCGAGAACGCCGGATCAAGAACTGGCAATCACACCGGTCTACCCAAGAATTAATCGAAAAGGTGTCAGTCGGTTAGAGCGTCGCCGGGAAGGTCTGGGGTTCGATTCCCCAAGTGCCTACCATTTTCATGGCCAGAGCAGCAGGCCGATCAGCCTGCTGCTCCAATGGAAGCACAGGGATGTCCTCCCGAAAAATTCTGCGTACGGTCAGCCTCTTACTGCAGCCGGTCCAAAGTCACAAAGGCTTCATAAGTCGGAGGGCCCGTGGCAGTGTCTGTGGTGGAGAACTGGATAGTCTGTCCGGGCATTGCGTGAAGCACGACTGAACCCTGAGCGAAGCCGAGGCCCGTGAGCTGAATACTATTCTGTTGGCGCGCTCCACCCTCGTCCTTCCAGGTAATGACGGCTGTGATGGCTCCACCAGTAAAAGTTCCGGCGGTGGTCGCCATGTAGACGTTGACGCGGAACAGACCGTTAATCAGCGGTGTGAACAGCGTGTTAGCCGCGATGGCAGCGGTCTGGGGCTGGGAAAGGATAGACTCCCTAGTGATCCGATGGCCCGCTTTTGCTCACCATACAGGAAGTTCCACTCCGCTGAACCGAATCAGCCGAGGCACAGTCGCAGACACAGTTGCGCTTGTCGTGGCTTGGCTATCTCCGGACGGCGAGGCTTGTTGCGCCACCGAATCTCCAACCAGCAGCAAGCACGCCGCACAGAAACAGATCAGAAGGTTCCGTTGCGTCCCACTCCTCATGACATGCTCCTGTCACTCTCCCTGAGATAAACAGACTGCTGTTTTGGGGGAATCCGAAGGCGTTACGGAGGGAAGCTCGAAACGCCTCGGAACGGCGGTCCCAGTTGTTCCGTGTTTCTAGGAGTGAGGTTTCGCCACCGGCACGCGCTTGTTTCGGACGTTCGGGGCTGGTCTTTTCTTCGTCCCCTGAGCTGGCGGCTTCTCCAGCCGCGCCAGCCGCGCTTCAAGCGCGGCCAGTTGCGCGCGCAGGGAGTCGTTCTCTATTTTCAGTTCGCGGATGGCGGCCAGCGACAGGTACGGCAGTTCGCTGTAGTTCACCGTCTTGTAGCCATGGGCGTCGACGGCCACCAATTCCGGAAACACCTTCTCCACGTCCTGCGCAATCAGTCCGGAGTTACGGCCCGGGCCGAAGTGGTACTCCGGGTACTGCTCGATGTTCCAGTCGAAGTGCACCGGTTGCAGCTTCACCAGCTTGTCCAGGATGGGCGCAAACGGCAGGATCTTGGTCTTGAGCCGAAAATCGGAGGAACACGCCGTGCCGGCGATGGGACTTCCGTTAAAGCTCTGCACGCACCCATTGCTTCCGGTAGTGCCCACCCGGATATCGCCTCCCACTTGCAGCGTGGTTGCCGGCGTGGTCGCAATCGGGCCGATGCCCACGTTGCCGTTACTGAGCAGGGTCATGACATTCACCGAGGGGAAATTGCTGTTCGAGGTGCTCACGAAGAACGCCATGTCGCCAACATTGGCGGTCTCCGTGCCCCAGGCCCAGTTGCGCCGTCCCGCCAGATCGGTCAAGTTCCGCTGCAAGAAGAGATTGCCGCCGCGGGCTTGAATCTCGCCGTTCACATCCAGGGTCCGAATAGGACTGGTGGTGCCCACGCCGATCAACGCGCTTTGCCCGCTGCCGCTCTGGAACAGCGCCGAGTTCCCGAGGCTGGCGCCATTCACGAACATGCTCAGGAAGCCGCCCGAGCCGGAGATTGCTTCCAGCACGCTGAAGGTCAGCGGGCTGGATGTGCCGCCGGGCGCGGGATTGGTCACAGTTACGGCGGCAACTCCTGGTGAGGCGATGTCTGCGATCGGGATAGTCACCTGAAGCTCGGTCCCGTTTACGTAGGTTGGGACGAGACCGGTGCTGGTGCCATTCCATTGGATCGTCGAGGCAGGAAAGAAGTTCGAGCCTTGCACGATCAGATTGACGGCACCACCTCCGGCATTGGCGCTGGACGGGGACAGCGAAAGCAGGATGGGACCCGGATAGGAGCTTGTAATCGTTTCGGTCAGAGGCGCCGAAATGCTCCCGGTATTGCTGCCATCGCCGCCGTAAACCGCCGTGATGGTATGAGAGCCCGCCGTCAGGCTACCGGCCGTAGTGGTAAAGGTTGCCACTCCCGCGCTCAGCGCCCCGCTTCCCAAGAGGATTCCGCTGTCCAGGAAATTCACCGAGCCGGTCGGGGTCGGGCCGGTGGTCGGCGTCACCGTAGCCGTGAACTTGACCGCCGTGCTTGCCAGCGCGGGATTGGCGCTGGCGCTCAGAGTGGTAGAGGTCACCCCCAGGGCTGCTACCGAGCCCCAGCCGTTGAGCAACTTGTTGACGTCGATGGAGCCCAGGCCGGTGGCTTCGTCATACCCGGCACCGACCAGGAAACCTGCGAGGCCGCCCATCAGACCGGTGGGAGAGGCGGTGCTGTTGTTGCACATGCTGGGTATATTTATGCTGCAACCGCTCACCCCGCTGGTGGCCACGGTTACGTCATGGAAGACCCCGTTCGCGGGCGTGGCGGCAAGCCGGTACAGCGTGGGATTCAGGTTGCCGAGCGTCCCTACTTTCTGGGCCAGCAGGGCGGTAATGCCTGCCATGTCGGGAGCGGCCGCCGAGGTGCCGGAAAAGATCGTGAAGCCACCCGTAGAACAATCGGCGCCGGAGTTGGCCAGACAGGCAAAGTAGCCGTCATGACCGGAGGCGCTGAAGGCAACGTCCGGGGTATAACGGCCCGTCCGTCCGGCGGGAACTCCGGTGCCGGTCTGCCAGGGAGGCGTCGGAATGATGGTACTGACTCCACCTCCGGTGCCGGCCACTTGAAAGGCTGCCGACGTGTTCTGGGGTTCGTTCCATGCGCCCTCGGGGATGTAGCTGAGAGCGGAGGTCCCGTCGGCCGCGTTGCTGAGAGACCAGTACTGACCCGGGGGGGCCGTGAAGTCGGCGAACTCGGTTCCGCCTACGCAGGTGGCATAGCTGGAAGAGCAGATGACATTGGGGCTTTGGATTTGTGAGGCCGGAGGCGGCTGGAACGCCAAGTCACACCCGGCGGCGGCGGAGTCGCCCGAAGAAACAAAGATCGAGATGCCTTCTGCCGCACCCTGGCTGAACAGGCTGTCATAAAAATGAACCACCGCCGCGCCCGCATTCGCTTCGCAGGATCCGAAACTGATGCTCATGATGTGGGCGGGAACCGGATTGGCGTCGACGGCATACTGCATGGCAAGATCAATTCCGTCGGTGGTGGCGCTGGAAGCGCTGACCACCAACGCTACGGTCGCGCCCAGGGCGATACTGCCGGAGCGGGTCACATCCAGCGTCGCTTCTCCCTGGTCACCCGAAGGGCTAATGCCGAGGGCAGGTGGGGCCGTCTGCGCCGGCCCGGGATCCAGGCCGCCGGGCGGGATAATCGTCACCGGATCCTGTATGGGAAGCAGGGTGAGAGCTTGAAAATTCTCAATGTCCGCGTTGTTGACACGCGAGCGGCCGATGATGCCTATGGTTTGGCCGAAACCGAAGACGCCCGCCGTATAGGCGGCATTTACGTCGTAAATGACGGCGAAGTCCCCGGGCACGATCGCGTGTGAGCCATTCGATAAATTCAATTCGGGCGCCAGCTTGCCGGAGGGCGACATGACCAGCCGTCCAGGCTGTTCACTGATCCGGTGCATGGGCCGGTTGATGAGGGTATAGAGGCCGTGGATGGATTGAATCACCGGCGCCAGCGCGGCCGGGATCTGCGGTTCAGCCGTGATGGAGATACGCTTTTCGCCGCTCACCGTGAAATAGTGCATCTCCGCGCCGAAGGCGCTGGCCACGGCTGAGGCGGAGCCGCTGAAGTTGATGCGGACATGGCTGTCGGAGACGGCATCGACTTGGAGATTCTGCGACTGCAGCCACTGGGTGATGGCGGCGATGTCATGCTGGGAGACACCGAACCGCTGGCCGAACTCGAAGGACGTGAGCCAGTGGTGGTAGTCGGGCGACGCGGGGTCCTGCTGGTTTTGCAGGAACTGGTCGAGGGCCTGCTGCACCTGCGGCGGGCGGGCCAGCAGCAGCGTGAGGTGCTGAAGCCGCAGATCGCCGGGAACGGCGCCGACGTCAGTCTGCGAGCTGGCCCAGGCCGGGTGATGGCCACCCAGTGCCACTAATTCCCTGGGATTAACGGGCGCGATTACGCGATCCGTGGCTTGTGCCGCCGCCGACGGAGCGCCGACCATCAACATAAGCGCGCCGAGGGCAACCAGGAACAAACGAGTGGCAAGTGTACGAGCAGTGTGCGCTGCGGGCATCGCGATATCCTCCAGAGGTTGCAGGCCAACTGAAATGCAGTAACAGTGGGTTGCTTCGCGGCGTTCGCCTCGAACTGGCAGGAAAAATCTCCCAAGGGTCCTACGAGCCATGGCGCCTCCTGGGGGTGGTCGCCAACCATTGGAGCCCTACGGCCAGAGGTGATTAGCAGTTACTGGGGGTGGCCCCACAGCATAGTCCACTCGTCTCTCGGGTCAAAGAAAAAAACTTGGGTGCGGGGATAAAACCTAGCAGTGGTAAGTTGCCCGGCGATGCAAGACAGTATCAGTAGACCGCTCTCCAGGAGTAGCCATCGGCCGCATCTTTTAGGCATATCTCGACCGTGTCTTTGACGCCCGTACCGCCAGCCAGGTAATTCAGCAGGCCGCGATGAGCAACATCGCAGGCCGGGCGGGCGTGGCTGGTAAGCTGCAGGGTAGCGGTGTCTATGGCAGTAAAGGTTCCCGCCCAAGCCTTACCACCCACTCCCAAGGCCGATCCATTCGCCGTAGGGACCAGGCTTGAGCCGTTGAGGGTGATCCCCTGCCCTGTGCCATCCACTATGTCAATGCCATTCTGAATAAAGGTGCTGTTCAGACGGAGAATGCCCTGGCTTTTGCCCTCGCGTTGCAAAAGCAATTGTGGGTTGCCGCTGCCGGCGCTGTTAATCGCCAACCCGACGCTGATCTGCTGGCCAGTGCCGATGCTCCACAAGGCACCTGTGCTTCCGATAGCGCCGGAGCGTCCCAGCACGATGTTGTACTTGCCGGCATCGGAGACTTCGGCCGGCATGGCATAGATCTTGTTGCTCATGCTGTTGGCGGTCAGCTCGACGGCCAGCGAACTCGTACAACCGGGCATGCAGGTTTGGTCGGCAAATTCATCGGCCTCAATGCTGCCATGCTGGGCGTGATCGAGCAGGTAGTTGCGGGGGTTGGAACCGCGAGGGGTGATGAAGCGGTTGCCCCGGCCGATGAAAAACTGCGGGCTGCTCACGCTATCCCCGTCCACGCGCATGCCGTAGCGGAAGTTTTCGATGGTGGAATCGAGCAGCCGCACCCAGCGGGGCGCGATGCCGGTTACGCGCGCAACTTTCAGCGCCGTCTCATAGCCGGCGATGGAGATGCCCTCAAAGTTGACGTGATTGGCGCCGATGCCGTTCGAGCGCACCAGAATCCCGACGGAACCGGCCGCGAATCCGCCGTTTGTGCTGCGGCGCATGATCTTGGTGCGCCCGCCGATGAAGTCGATCTCGTTGGCTTCTTCGATGATCACGCTGGGGTCGGCATTCCTTGGGTCCGTGGTCTTGCTCAAGGCGAAGAAATCCTCGAACGTCAAGCCCTCGGACATGAAGGCTCCCGCGTTGGAGGACGTGCCGATGAACAGGTACTGCCCGTTATCCTGGTTGAGTACCGTGAGATTTCGGAAAGGCCCGGTGTTGGAGACGCTGCGCAGTTCCACCGCGATCTTGCGAGACGTCGCAACATTCGTCATGTCAATCGCGATGTCTTCCAATTCGACACCGGAAATGAAGGGATCTTTGCCCACGTTCGCGGGGTCAATCTTGATCGCGGAGGGATCGGGGAATCCCGCCACGGGTTGAAGGGTGCAGGGGCGCGCCGCACTGCCGTAGTCGGTGGGGCCCATGCACCGCAGGCGCACGCCGTTCTTCATCTTGAGCTGATGATCCAGCGGGTGCGGGGCCGCACTGGGGGACAGCCACACGTCGCCACCGCCGGCAGCGTGAGCGTCATCGATCGCGGCTTGCAGAGAGGGGAACTGGTCAGCGAATCGGAGGGAGGATTGGGGGCGGGTTGAATAGGCAAGAAACAGTCCGCTGAGGATCACCATGCAGAACAGAACGGGGCGGCGTGGCATATCTCCTTACTCGCCATCAGGCCACAAGGCTGGCCGCGATGACTCTGCCGTCTGCGAGCGAATATCGCCGGCTGCAACGGCGGCATGCGGCCGATCCCGGCTCAAACCGGCGCAAGTCTCCGAGCGGCTGGCCACAAACACACACATAGCCTCGCTGCCGCGCCGGATTGCCAAAGACCAGCCCATGATCGGGCACGCTCCTGGTCACTACCGATCCCATCCCTATCATGGCGAAGCGTCCGATCTCGATTCCGCAGCCGATGGTGGCGTTGGCTCCGATGGTTGCACCCTGGCGGACCACCGTCGGCAGCGTTTCCTCCGTCACCGCCGAAGTAGCCAGCCCGGAAAGATCGGCCGAGAACGCCCGCGGAAGCTTGTCGTTGGTGAAGACGGTGTGCGCCGAGATCATCACCAGATCTTCGATGGTTACCAGCGCGCAGATGTAAACACACGCATTGACCTTCACATGGTTCCCGATCTCAACCTGGCCGGCGATGTAGGTCTTCTCTCCCACGATGCAGTTGCGGCCAATGCGGGCTCCCTGCCGGATATGGGCGTTGTCCCAGATCTGGCTGCCCGCGCCGATCTCGACATCAGCCTCGATGAGGGCGGTGGGATGGATCATCTTGTCAGACACTCTTCCACCTCCAGCCATTTATTGGATCGCGAAGACCAATACGCCACCTCGATGACGCGGACCGATTCCAGGCTGTCCTCGGCATTGATCACGGCCTGCGCGCGTCCTCGGACGCAGTCGATGAAATTCCGATGCTGGTCGGTAAAGGCCCCCAGCTTGTCGTATCCGCGGCCGAACGCCACCCACTGCCCGTCGCTGTACCGCCGGTAGCGCGAAGATTTCCATCCCAGCGTCATCATTCCCTCGCTGCCGTGAATGGTGATGTAGGCATCGTGATCTTTTTCGAGCGACCAACTGAGGTCGATCCGCCCCCAAACGCCGTCGACCGTTTCCACGAAGATCATCGAGGTGTCTTCCACGGGCAGTCCTTGAATCTTGCGGCAGTGCTGGGCCTGCACCCGGCTGATCGGTCCCAGAAGATAGCGGATGATGTCCACCGCATGGCTGCCGTTATCGATCAGCACTCCTCCACCAGAGCGCCGGGAATCGCTTTGCCAGCGGTCGCGCATGTCAGCCCGGCTGCAGAATGCGATCTCACAGAGAACGATCTTGCCCACCACCCCTGCCTCCATCAGTTCCTTGGCTTTCCGCACATCTTCCACGAACCGGAACTTTGAGGCCATGGTCAGGAAGCGGCCAGCGCGTTCGGCAGCATCAACCATGCGCGTGGCCGACGAGGTATCGATCGAGAAGGGCTTCTCGCACAGCACATGGGCGCGGTTCCGCAGGCACGCGATGGCGACATCGGGATGATCGGCCGGCGGCGTGCAGACGCACACGATCTCCGGAGTCTCCCGTTCCAGCATATACCGGTGATTGGAATAAGGCGGGCACGCCGCGGCCGCGGCCAGCCGTTTTGCGGCCACGCTGTCGACGTCGGCAACCGCCACAACCTGCGCTTCCTCGATGGCCTGCAGGGCCTGCAGGTGGGTAGCCGCAACCCGGCCACATCCCACGATGGCGACTCGGATCCTATCCATGGTGGTTCGCCTCTCTTCCATCAACGCGAGTGATAGCATCCTTGACCGCGGCCGCGATGTAGTTCACGTGCTCCTCCGTGTAACGCTCATTCCAGGGCAGAACCAATATGCTGGCCAGTCCCCGCACGGCGCCGGGAAAATGCGCGGGATCATAATCGACGGGCGGATCGCCGGCCCGGCATTCACCGTCGTAAGGCCAGTGGCTCTTGCCGAAGGTGCAGCGATCGCGAAGAACCGCGCACTCGAACGCCGGCTTCTGGATGTAGCGGGGCGCTGAGGCGATCTCGTACTCTTCACGCAACAGGCGTGCCAGCTCGCCCACGCTGGCGGTGTCGAAGCCGAGACAGTATTTCCAGTAGACGTGCGTGGCCCCCGGCACGGCCTGTGGAAGATGCACGCCGCGCATGCCGCCGAGCGCTGCCGTCAAGCGCTGCGCCATTCTTTGCCGTTGCCGAACGCTCCACTCCAGTTTTTCCAACTGCGCCACCGCCACGGCTCCCTGGAGCTCGGTCATCCGGTAATTAAGAGCCAGGAAATAGTGATCCGGGTTGGGATCTCCATAGCCCCAGGCCTTGTCGTGAAACAGGCGCATTCTCCGGCCAAAGTGAGGATCGTTAGTAACCACAAGCCCGCCTTCGCCGCTGGTAATGTGCTTCCCCTGTTGAAGACTGAAGCAGCCGATATGGCCGACAGTGCCTACCATCCTGCCTTGGTAACTCGCGTCGAAAGCCTGCGCGCAATCCTCGATGACGATCAGCTCGCGGTCCCTGGCCAGGCTCATGATGGCATCCATGTCACAGGGATTCCCAAAGAGGTGGGTAACAATGATCGCCCTGGTCCTGCGGGTGATCCTGGGGGCGATGGTTTCCGCTGTCAGCAGTAGCGTGCGCGGGTCAACATCCGCAAAAACGGGGATTGCCGCTTGATAAAGGATGGGAGTGATCGCGCCCATGTCCGTGATCGGGGAGCTGATGATCTCGTCCCCGGGATCGGGATTTACCGCAGCAACGGCCGCATGGATAGCCGCCGTTCCGGAAGTGACGGCGGTTGCATGTGCGAGCCCAAGCCTTCTTGCGAAGGCGGCTTCCAACTGGTTGACGAAGGTACCCTTGGTGCAGTTCAGGGTTCCTGACTCTAATACCTTGCGCAGCAGAGTCAGTTCTTCTTCGCCAAAGGTACGCCCGGTGGAATTGGCTTCACTCGGCAGGCGGACTCGGCATTTGACCTCAACAGTTGCCATCAGAGTATCTCCTTATTATTAAGAAGGAACGGCTGGATCTCAGGCTGGCCGGCTCACGATGCGCCGCAGGGTCATCCCCACCAGGTTCTTGTCACGGGCATCGAGAACATACCGCCAGGCCAGCGTGGTGTAAGCAACGAATATGACCGCGCCGACAGCAAAGTGGATCGGCACACTTCGCGGGGAGGAGATGCGGCCAAAAAGAAAGAGCATGGTTCCCGCGACAGCGAGCCCCAGCACGGCGCGTCGCACGCCGTTGGCTGCCAGCACGCGCGGAGACAGTGAGAACTTTTTCCAGGCGGCCCCGAACAGCAAGAGGGCGTCCAAGGTCATGATCGCGGTCCAGGCCCAGGCTGCTCCGACAATGCCGGATCTCGCGATCATCCACCAGGCCAGACTCACATAAAGAGGCAACTCCAGCAGATGGAATTTTGCCGGGATGTCCGCGCGTCCGAGGCTCTGAAGAAAGGTAAAGGGGACATTGGCCGCGGACACCACCAACACTCCCACCGCCAGGATCCGGAGCACGGGAGCGCTGGCCAGGGCGAAATCGGTTCCCAGCCAGAGCCGCAAGATGTCTCTTGAGAGAAAAACCAGGAGCAGCACGATCGGCCCCACCACCATGACCACCGCTTTCACCGACCGTCCATAGATCTGCTTCATCTCGGCGTGAGCGCCATGGGCACTGAGTACAGCGAACGCCGGAAACAGCGTGACCACCAGGCTCCAGGGCAGAATCCAAAGCCGGGCAACCAGTTCATAGGGCCCGCTGTAATAGGCAACCGCCGACACGGAGACGATGGACCCGATCAGAAAGCGATCGAGGTAAGCTAGCACCGGACCGACAACATTGGAGACGGTCACCCAACTGCCAAACGAAAGCAGGGGAGCGATCAGGCTCACATCAACCCGCAGCGCATTTCTCAAAACTGGAAATGCGTGGTAGCAGAGCCTCCAGAAGGCCAGGGCCCCGCCCAGCCTCCCTAGTCCGATGAGGAACACGATACCCGGCAGGCCGATGCCGAACTGCGCCGCAATCGCGGGAATCAGGAATACCAGGCTATTGGAAGGAGCCTTAACCCAGTTGACCAGAGCAAACCGCTGTCCTGCTTCCAGGATTCCCCGCAACGCGGCGCTGCTGACCACCACCGGGACAGCCGCCGATAAGATCAAGAGGGAGGTTTTGGCTTCGGGAACAAGAGCGGGAGATATCTTCAGTATCCGCGTGGCGATCACGGGCGTTAGCCCCGCCATGGCGAGCCCGCCCAGCAGTCCGACCACAGCATGGGAAAGCAGACAGGTGCCGGCCAAGGCGGGCAAGCGTTGCAGTTCTCCTCGGCCGAGGAGTTCGGCAACCGCCTTGGTCGTGGCCCGCCCCAGCCCGAGATCGAACATTCCGAAATACCCCAGCACCACCCAGCAGAGAGCCAGCAGTCCAAAGCGTTCGATCCCGAGGCCTCGCAGAATAATGGGAACGGTGATGACTCCGACCAGGAGCGGCAAGGCTTGACCCACCAGATTCAGGATGGTGTTGTGAGCGATAGCATCAACTTTGATGGCGACGGTTCCTTCACAACGCACATCCGCCACGGCTGGCTCGACACAAGGCGTGGGGGTGGGTTGGGTCATTGGGGTCCCACCGTGGGCCGGAAGGGCGCCATCGGCTCTCCTAAAATGGCGGCCGCAATCCGCTGTGCGGCATGGCCGTCGCCAAACGGATTGATCGCCCGCGCCATGCGTTGGTACGCTTTCTTGTCGTCCAGCAGTTTCAAGGTTTCGGCCACAATTCGATCCGGGTCGGTTCCGATGACTTTCGCGGTGCCCGCGGTAACCGCCTCTGGACGCTCCGTCCGGTCACGCAGCACCAACACGGGCTTGCCGAATCCTGGCGCCTCTTCCTGAATTCCCCCCGAGTCGGTCAGAATCAGGTAGGACCGTTTCATGGTGTTAACCAGTTGCAAGTACTCGAGTGGTGGTAGAAGGCTAACGTTGGGAACATCTCCCAGGATTCGCTGTGCCGGCCGCCGCACCGCGGGATTGAGGTGGACCGGGTAGATGATCTTCAAATGGCCGTTCCCGTTCAGGGCGAGACTCCTGATAGCCTGGCAGATTCCCTCCAGGGGCTGGCCAAAGCTCTCACGCCGATGCACCGTAACCAGAAGCACCCTCATATCCGGGTCCGCCCAACAGCGTGCGTCCAGCGGGAGGGTAGCTGGATCGTAGGGCTGAGCCGCGGCCCAATGCAGCGCATCGATGACGGTGTTGCCGGTGACAAAAATCTTCTCGCCGGCCACCCCCTCGCGCAGCAAACTTTGCCCGGCTTCGCGCGTCGGCGCAAAATGCAGGTCGGCGATGACTCCGGCAACGCGGCGGTTTATTTCCTCCGGGAACGGGCTCCATTTATTGTGGGTGCGTAATCCGGCTTCCACGTGTCCAACCGCCACGCCGGCGTAGAACGCAGCCAAGGACGCGGCCGCCACCGTCGTAGTGTCACCCTGTACCAGCACCCAGTCAGGACGCTCGCGGCGAAGGATGGGATCGAGGCGGCTCAACACGGCGGATGCTACTTGGGACGGGGTTTGGCCTTCCTCCATCAGGTTCAGGTCATAATCAGGAGTGATTCCAAAAAGATTCAGCACCTGGTCCAGCATGTGACGGTGCTGGGCGGTCACGCAAACGCTGCAGCTCAGGCGGGCGGAACGTGCGGCCAAGGCACGAATCACCGGAGCCATCTTGATGGCCTCGGGACGCGTTCCGAAGACGCACAGTATCCTTGGCATGAAGCTGCGGCGGACCTCTAGCCGCCTGGCGTAGCGCGCCTTGGGCGGAGTGGGCTGAGGTAGCAGTTGGACCGTCGCTGCTTCGTGTTTGTGGCCATGCCGGTGGGAGCTGGTGAATAGTCCTCGCCGGCTGATAAGGATTCGCAGCGTGCGCGCGACGACCGTCAGATCAAGCCACAAGGAATAGTGGTCGATATACTGCAGGTCCAACGCGATCCTCTGCTTCCACGGAATCTCATTCCGGCCGCGCGCCTGCGCCAAGCCGGTAATCCCCGGAAGGACGGCCAGTTTCCGCTCCTCTTGCGGGGTGTAAAACTTGCGATGAAACGGCAAATCGGGGCGCGGGCCGACGATTGCCATTTCACCCTTGAGGACATTCATCAACTGAGGCAATTCGTCCCACCCGAGGCGCAACCAGCGTCCAACCCGGGTCAAGCGCTCATCATCGGCGTCCACGCGCGTCGAACCGTCGGGATTAAGTTTCAAAGGAGTGCCCGGCTGCCAACGCAGTCCACGAAACTTGTACATGCGGAACGGCTTTCCATCCCGGCCCAGCCTTTCCTGGACGAAGAGCGCGGGCCCGCGCGAATCCAGCTTGATGGCGATGGCGGCCACGATCTGCAGCGGAGCCGTAAGCACCAGGAGCACCAGGGCAGCGAACCATTCGACGACAAACTTGATGCTCCATTGCACGCGCTGCCATCGCGAGCAGTTCAGTGCGCCACGTCCGCCGATGGCCGTGGCGTTCTGCTCTCCACCGGGCAAGATCGGATAGCCCGGATCCTGCCAGACCTTCTCAGCTCCCTCTCGACCCACTGGCGGCGTCATCTGACGTTGCTAGCTTCCCCCGGCAGTCCGGGACCGACTTTGCTCTCCGCTGCACTGCTCACTGCCACGTCGGGAAAGGAACGGCCGAGAACGGAACCATAGAGAGTCAGCATGGCGCTGGCCTCCGTCTCGAAGTTGTATTTGGTTAGAATTGCGCTTCTTCCGCGTTCTCCCATGCCGGAGCGCAGTTGGGGATCGCGCAACAAGGTGAGGATCGCGGTCGCATATTCTTGCGGCGTGCCGGCGGGCACGAGAATCCCGCATTCCGCCTGCTCGACAATGGATGACAAGAGCCGGAGGCGCGGCGCTACGACGGGCAATGCCGCTCCCATGTACTCGAACAGTTTGTTCGGCAAGCCCATGTCGTTGTTTGGAGTGTGCAGAAAAGGAATGAGCCCGATAGAGGCTGAGAGCAGGTACCGCCAGATGTCCTTGTACTCCACCTCGCTCACCAGCCGAAGCGCCCCCTGGGCGGCGCGCGCGCGCTCCTTTTCGAGAGATGCGGAACTCATCCCCTGTCGAATGACTGAACCCACGACCGCACAGTAGGCGTTGGCATCTTCTTTCCGGACGAGCTCGAGGACGTCCAGTAAGAGCTCATATCCCCTTTCGCGGCTGAAAGCGCCCAGGCAGATGATCATGTGCGGGTCACGCGAACCGGCCCGCTCCGGCAAGGAAGATCGCCACGGGAAGTTGTGCACAACGGCGACACGCGGGCAGTACGGATCAAAAAGGCCCTTCATGTGAGGGTTGACCACGATGACGCCATCGAGCCGCCGCACGCACAGCTTCTCGATCTTCTCGGTGAATGTCGCGATAAGCGGCCGCAGCCGGCGAGGAATCCAATCTTTCCAGAGGATCGCCTGGCGGTGGTATTCCATGGAGTCGTAAATCACCGGCGACCCGGTCCACCAGCGCAGAAGAACCGCCCAGGGCAGCAGTTCGGGATCCTCAATGTGGTACAGGTCGGCGCGAACGCTTCTCGCTTTCCAGAACACTTCCAGCGCGGTTGCCGACATGCGTAGAATCTTCGAGCGGTGCCGCTTCACGGCAAGAATCTGAACGCCATCGATCCGGCACGACCGCGGATGGGACGCGATCACGGTTACCGAATGTCCCGCCTCGACCGCCGCCCGGCATTTCCGGTGGAACAGCCGGGAATAAAGCGCGTCATGCACCGATGAGAGATGAACGATATGGGACATGATCAATCCGCCCGGAGCGGAGCTGGCATTAAGAAGAATCGCGTCAGGATTGCCCATGCAGCAACCGCCGGGGCCACCGCATAAGTCAAGAAAAGACTTTCCAACGGCAGAGAAATGAAGCCGATGGTGAACGGAATGATGAGCAGCGCGTGGAGCGCCGTGGTAAACACATCTTGCCGCTTGCGGATCATGCGCCAGAGGACCTGAACCACTATCCCGGCCAGCAGTCCTTCCACGACGACCCCGCACCAACCGAAGTTGGCCCAGGCCGTGCCCACAAAGCAGGCATTGGAGGTGCCAGTGTCGATGCCGTTTGGGAATTCCTGCCGGAAGATGTAGTTCGCCGAATCGAAGAATCTGCTGCCCGTCAAGTAGGCCATCACTTTACTGGTCTTGCCATATAAGAAATCCATCTGTCCGGGAACCAGCTCGAAATACGAATAAGTGACCAGTGCCGGCACGCCGACGATCCTCCTGCTGAAAGCGAACGCCACGTCGGTCCACAGCCCACTCTCCGGAACGATCCACCGGAACACCAGCAAGGGAAAGCTCAGGGCTACGGCGCCTATGGACAGCAAATAACCCAAATTGATCCGCCGCCGTGCCATCAGATAAAGAAAGGCGCCGGTGGTGATGAAGGGGATCATGCTGAAAGACTTTTCCAGCGTGAAGGTTCCATGAAAGACCGCGACGCAAGACACGGCCACGGCACGGGGCAGCCATCGCGCCTTTTGGCCGCCCAGGCAAGCTCCCACCGCCAGCATGGTCAGGCCGGGCAGGATCAGAATTCTGTTCCAGTAGTACAAATACTGGTTCACAACCCCGGGCAGCAGGTTGCCTGATTCCTCCCGAAGCATGGCCATCGCCAGCCAGTCCCCTTTCAATGACAGCGCCTGCGCGAGAGGGATGAAGCCAACCTGGTAGACGTGCAGCCCCACAATCGCAACCGCGAGCACGAACAACAGGTCCCACAGCCGCGAAAATCGTGCCCAATTGGGAATGGCGGCTCTGGGTTTCGCCCCGCGATCCGAGGATCCCAGCACGAACTCGGTCAGCACAACGCCCAGAGGGATCGTGAATAAAGCGCTGTGCACGGCTATGAGATACCTGAAGCGGCTGGAGCCGGGTTCATCCAGGAACACGAAAGTGGCGGGAGCCGCAATCAGCACCAGATAGCTCATCAGGGCAACCGCGGGAAGCGCCAACTTCCTGATGTCAAACAGGTACTTGTGAGTCAGGACGATCGCCGCACCGGCGGCGGCAGCGGTTGCGGTGGTTAAGGCTGCGAACGCCACATCGCTCGGCAGGATTTCCGCAGCCATCACCAGACTCAAGGCAACGCCACACCCGACACCGATGGATACCGTCCAGCCGATGGGAGCGGGAGCAGCCTTTGCCAGGGGATGGTTTGTTGTCATAGCTAGCCGGTCAGGCTGGATGGGCTGAAACCGGATCACCGGCGGCGTGAACCAGAAGAGCCTCGACTTGCGATGTACAGCGACGGCGCTCGAAGTGGTCGAGGCAGAATTGGCGCGCGTTCTGTCCCATGGTTTCGAGCTGTTCTTTGCTCTGCCCCAGCCCGCGGATAGCGCGGGCGAGGGCCTGCGCGTCGGTTGGGTCAACCGTCACGCCGCATTTTGCGTTATGGATCAGATGACTGAGATCACTATCGGCGTGCGCTAACGCCAGCAGGGGGCGCCCGCTGGCCATGATCTTAAAAGTCTTCGATGGCAGGGATGTGTGCGTCGATGCCGGACTGAGGGCTACAAGCTGTACATCCGAGGCGGCCAAGGCCTGCGGATAGTCCGCGGCCCGCACAAAGGGCAGGAAACGCAAATTCGTCAGGGAATACCGCGCCGCCTTTTCCAGCAATGCTCGCTTGTAAACTCCGTCGCCGATCAGCACGAATTGGCAGGACTCCTTGGCCAGAAGTGAAGCGGCTTCGACCACCGTATCCAAGCAGGTGTTATGTCCCATTCCACCCGAATACATCACCAGCAGATTGCCATCGACCCCGAGCGACCTGCGAAAATCATTCGACTTCGGCGCCGGCTGAATCGCGTCCACGTCCGCCCAATTGGGAATGACGTGGACTTTGCCGGGCTCTACTCCCTTTCCGACTAAGTCTCTTCGGAACGCTTCGGTGATGACCACGATGGCTGCTGCGTGCTTGTAAATCGAGAGTTCCATCTTTTCAAACCCTCGGATCGCGAGCCGGTTTTTCAGATAACCGGCCGATACCGCGGCTTGCGGATGGATGTCCTGAACACTCACCACTACGGGGATGCGTCTGAGCTTGCCCAGTAGCTCAATCATCCATCCCAGGGGCAGAGGCTGGATGATGCTGTAGATGACGTCGGGGCGACGGACGAGCATGGCTCCTATTGGCAAAGACAAAGTCACACTGCCGAAGCTCAGAGCGCGGGGCCAGAATGATTTCCGGGGAGTGGCATACATATAGGTGCGAATCACGTCGATGCCGTCCGCTCTCTCCCGCATGAGGATGCGGCCGCGGTACTCCGGAAAGACACGCCCTGTCGGATAGTTAGGAAAGGCGGTCAACACCGTAACCTGGTGGCCCTTCTCCAAAAGGTCCGACGACAACTGATGTAACCATGTCGCCGGACCCACACTTTCCGGCCAGAAGTACGGTGAAACGATCAGTACGTGCATCGGCACATTACCCCGCACCTCAGGCTGGTGTCTTCTTTCGGCGTACGCTGGCCCATCTGTCGCCATTTGGATTTTGTGAAGTCCGAGCCACGCTAGCCCGCATCGTTGCAAACACCTCGCTGGCTAGCACCTTGGCCGGGTCCTGAGCGTCGAGATTTTTCCAGCGCACGCTTCCCAGGACCCATACCACTGCAACCACACCCGACAAGAGCGCCCCCAGGCAGATGATGAGCAGGCGAGGAGGATACGACGCCTTTTCCGGCACGCTCGCCGCATCCAGAATCTTCACGCTGGGGGTCTCGCGCGCTTCGGCGACCTTCGCGAGCTCGTATTGCTGCGTCAGAGTTTCAAACACCGCTTCCTGCACTTTGGTTTTGCGGTAGAGATCGGCGTAGGTTACTCCCAGCAACGGCAGTTTTCGGACTGACGGATAGATCGCGTTGGCCTCGGTATCGGATGCGTCGCCTTCCCGCTTGCCGCCCATGCGCTCGAGTTGACGCTGCAGTTCGGCAACGCGTCCCCGGACCGCGCGAACCCGCAAATTGTTGTCGGTGTAAATCTGCCGGAGTCCTTCCAGCTCGGACTGGGCTGCGATCAGTTGCCCCTGCAAGGTCGCGACCGCTCCCACCATAGCCTTGCCCTGCTCGGGAATGTTGATGGCCGTGTTCTTGCTGGCAAACTGGCTGAAATCCTTCTCGGCGATTTCGAGGTCCTGCTGGACGGCCTGCAGGCGCGCCTCCAGAAAGATCCGTTCGCGATGCGCCGAAGAAGTATTCAGGTCCGCGACCATGCGGTTGAGCGCCTCGATGTAGGCATTGGCGAGGGCCGCGGCGCGATCCGGACTGCGGTCGCTCACCGCCAGGGTGATGATTCCGCTCTTGCGATCTTCCGAAATGTGGGTGGTATCGGCCAGCTCGCGGCACGCATCCTCGGAGCGGCGGACCCGATACACGCGCCGCAGCTCGAACTGATCGACCAAACGGGTCTGGATAGTGCGGCTTTCCAGCACGCCCACAAAAAGAGAACCCGTGGTCTTTACGCCGAGCAGGTCGTTGACCCCGGGCAGGCTTCCGCCGCGGCCGGAGATGGCCGCCAGAACCGCCATCCCGGAACCCGACTGACTATCGGGCGGCATCAGCCGCGCGGTGGATTCATAGCGCCTCGGAAGCAGCAAGGCGAGCGCCGTAGCCGTCAGCAACCCGCACAGGGCGGCGCGCAGCAGGAACTGGCGCTGTTCCCAGAGGAGCCGCAACCGGGAGATCGTTTGTTCTCGTGCTCTCTTGTCGGTGTCGGCTACGGGCACTGGGCCGGCCGGTTCATAGCGATCGGGTATCTCGCGTTGCAGATTGGTCGACGTGGATTGCATATCGTTCCCCGTTAGTTCCGTCTACCGCCGGATCTTCCAATGCGGCCAGTAGGTCACCTGGAAGGAAGCGGTGAAGTTGGAGTTCTGCGTAGGAGAGAGCAAGGGGAAATTCCAGGATTCGTATTGCAGGGAACCGGCGAGGCTGACGTCGGGTCGAACCAGTAGGTCGGCCCGCGCCGAGAAGTCCTGATAGTCCCCGCCTTCGAGAAAGTCTTTGGCGACGTGAGCATTTCGATAGGCCACCTGCACTGTGCTTCGCGGCGAGAGCCAGTAGGTGCTCCATGCCTGGATGCCCTTGCCCTCGCGGCCGATCCAGCTTCCCAGCAGGTTTCCGTTGTTGGTGTATAGGTCGCGGTAGACGACTTCCCAATAGATGAAATCTCCATACAGGCTGCGCCCGGTAGGGGGATCGGTGTAGACGGCTTCGATCCTGAGATCGAGCTTGGGCAGCTTGGGAATCTGCGGCATGTAGATGCCGGGACTCATCGCCGCACGCCGCGGGTCCGCTAACGGCGAGGGATCGTCGTGGATGATGGAATCGGTGTAGAAGACCAGCCATTTTCTGAGACCGGGGATGTGGTAGCTGAAATCGACTCCGCCCAGCCGGGCGCCGGGTTTCAGAGTGGGGTTAGGGTTGCCGGTCGATGTACTGAAGAAGCTAGTGAGGAAGGTTCCCCAGGTAAGAGGCTGCGGCAGGCCGGCGAAGGTCACCGTGCGCGAAAATCCTAGCTCGAGGTTGGGCGTGGGCTTGAAGCTGATCTTTTGGCCATGAATGAAGGGGCGCGGCGGGAAATGATGTCCTTCCAGCTTGCCGAAGAAGAACTCGGTGCGCACCGGACCCAGCAACGAAAAGATGCTGGGGAGTTTGGTGGGAAACGTCCGGCTGAGGCGCACCATCTCGATCGGCTCGGCGTTATCGCTCCACAGCAGCGGCCCGCCCTGTCCTGGCCCCCACCACAGGCTCTGTCGGCCGGCGGAAATCTGGAAGCCGCTGAACCCGAAACTCAGGTAGCTGTCCAGCAGTTCGAAACGGTTGGTGGTGGTGGGCGCGGCGGCGGGTACCAGAGGATTTTGGTCGTTGGCGGCGATCGCGGCCTGCACGGTGGCGGGGACCGGAGCCAGCGCGGGCGCGTGCTGATACTCTCCGCGCACGTAGAAAGCCAGCGGCCCGGCTTCGGCGCGGCTGGAGAAACCGGTGATGGTGTTCAGCCCCTCGCCGTAGGGCCGGCCAAAGTCGTTGGTGATGGTCTGACCGAAGTGGTAGCCATCGGTCAGCGGGGTGCCGGAGATTCCGGTGAACCGGGTGTAGATGGATTCCACCTCGGCCCCGCGATTGCTCGCGCCGTCCCAGCGCGCCACCTCGGGCGCAAACTCCTGGGCCAGCGCGCGGTAGAGCCGGAGAGCCTCGCCCGCTTCGAGTCCCTGCTCCTCTATGAGGCTTCCCGCTTCCTGCATCAGGCGGGCGCACTCCATGCGCGTCCACGGGCGCAGGCCGGCAAAGCCGGTTTGCACATAACCGAGCGCGGCCAGGCGATCGAAGGCGGCATAAAACCAGTCATCCAACGGCACGTAGGTCGAGCCCATGTCCTCCGGCTTGGTTCCCTCGCTGCTGCGAACGAACGTGCCCCACTCCGCTCCGTCGAGGGCAGGATCGTGGTGGGCGCGGTAGACCTGCCGCCCCATCCACCAGCCCAGCGCGCTGCCCACCACCGCATCGGAGGCGAAGTGTTCCCGCCCGACGACTCGGGCTGCCGTCACTGCTGAGGCGGTGCCATAGGCTAGAAGCTGGGTCAGCGATCCGGGATACTCGTTGGCCACAACGCTCGCGATCGACCACGCCGCGGCGGCGTGATCGGAGGGAAACGACTGGCCGCCGTGCCAGAACTGCCCCTTGCCATTGCCTTCGAGCGGCCCTTGCCGGCCGGTGGCGAACTGCAGCAGCGAGGTGTCGATCAGGACGTTGGTCAGCGCTTCTCCGCTCAGCAAACCGGTCTCGCGCGCGTGGTCATTCTGGGTGACGCGCCCCCAGAAGTAAAACGTGCCGGCCGCACCGATCATGGAAGCCACGCCGTAGTTCGAGAGGCTTTGGCTGCGTTGGATCAGAGTTGGACTCGTAGGCAATCTCTTCTCGATCGAGGTATCACTCGCGATTAATCCGGCGCTGAAGGCTCCCAGGGGCAACAGCCAGTGCGCGTCCTCCAGCCGGATCTGCTTGGGGGTAGTCCACAGTGACTTCTGGTCCGCAGCGATGTTCAAAACAAAGTCCCGTTCCAGCGAGTGACGGTGCAGCGGCGCTGCCGCGCCCCCCGGGTTCGGCTCCTCCGGCTCCGCGGAATCCTGCGCCCGGCCTGTGGTGACCAGCAGCAGGGTGAGGAGCGCGAGAACGAAGCTGTTTCTGATCTTCCACATCGAGGCCCTGTGGTCGCTTCAGAACGAGTGCACGGCGGCGGCGGCGATGGCCATCGAGGAAACAAACTGCGCCGTGGTCAGGGCATTCTTCCAGCCGCTGGAGCCGCTGATGATCTTCTCGGGAACCACGACGGTGTCGCCGGGCCGCATGACGGCGCTCAGCACGTTGCCTTTCCACCAACCCGATCCGCTCCCCTCGCCGACCACCGAACCATTGGCGCGAATGACGTAGATATCCTTCCGGTTGGCGAGGGTGGTGGGACCGCCGGCCTGCTGCAAGTACCAACCCGCATTCCTGCCGGGGGCGTAGCTGATGGCCGCCGGGCTGTAGACCTGGCCGCTGATCAGCACGAAGCTCGGGCGCCTGGGGATGGTGAGCACATCGCCGGCGCGCAGTTCGATGTCGGCGGCGGTATTCTGCCAGCGCTCGATGTCCCCGCTGATCTTGATGACCAGGCGCCCGGCCGCCGGTTGTTTGCGCAGCGCGGTGAGCACGTTCTCCTTCTGCTGGGTCATGGTCTGCAGCAAGGCGGCACGATCGGCCCCGGTCTCGCTGGCCGCCAGTTTGGTGTTGCCGCCCTCCATCTCGATGCGGCGCATCAGCTCCTGCCGGCTCTTCTCCTCCAACTCGCGCACCTGTACCCGCTCCAGCACGGCGCCCTCGGGATAGGCTTCCGGGCGGAAGCCGCCGGCCTGCCGCAATAGGGTGCTCAGCTTCTCTCCGTCTTCAATCCCGTAGGTGCCGGGGAAGAGCACTTCCCCGCTCAAGGCTACCGCCGCGCCGATGTCCTTCCACCCCGACAACTGGCGGATGGTCAGCACATCGCCCGGCTTGAGCACAGCATCCAGGTCGTGGTCCCCAGAGAGCGCCTTGGCGATCTCCACCGTCTTGTGGCGGGTCAGGACCCGGTCGTCGTGCTGCACCACGTAGCTGGCGATGTCGGCGGTCTGGGTGTAGGCGCTGCGTTTGAATCCACCCGCCAAACGCACCAGGTCGCTCGCGGTCATCTTGTCCGCCAGCGGGTATTTGCCGGGCCGCAGCACCTCGCCATAGATGAACACCTTGGGCGGGTCGATCTCGTAGCGCCCGAAGATGCGGATGGTATCGAAGGGCTGCAAGTCGATGGGATCATCCCCCGACACCACCTCCGACAACTTAAACTCGATTACCATGGGGTGATGATCGGGCGGCACCAGGCGAACGATTTCGGCGTGGTCGGCCGGTTCGGGAAGCAGATCCTGGTAGGACCGGATGAGCTCGGAGATCTGGATGCCCGCATGGTAAGGGTACTTGCCCGGCCGAAACACATGGCCCTGGAGGTAGACGGTCTCATCGCTGTACGGCAGGATGGGCGAAATGGTGACGCGGTCGCCATCTTGAACCTGGAAGCCGCCCACGGCTCGCTCCATCAGCTGCTTGTCGTTGGGAGCGGGCAATTGCACACTCAGCGTGACCCGGCGTTCGTGGGCCTCGATGCGCTCCACATTGATTTGCCGCAGAGTGGCGGATACCAGCACGCCACCCGCCAGCTCCAGCACATCCGCGAGCTCGGTGGGTCCCTTCACCTCATAAATGGCGGGACGGCGGACCATGCCGGCTACCGTGACCTGGGGACCAACCGGAGGCACCAGGATGGTATCGCCGGGCTCCAAGCGTGCGACATCGGAACGGACTCCGCGCAGCAGAAGCTCGTAGAGGTCTACCTCCCGCACCAGGCGGTTGCCGCGGAAATGGCGAACCGTGCGCAAGGAGCCGCGCGGGGTCGGTCCGCCGGCCGCGTACAAGGCGTTTAGCGGTGTTGAAAGGGAGCTGATGTCGTAGGCGCCGGGCCGCAGCACGTCCCCCACGACGTACACACGAATGCTCCTAAGGCGCGTCAGCGACAGATCGGCGTTGATGTCCCGGAACTGCACTCGCAAGGCCTTCTCGATGAGGCGCTGGGCTTCCGCCACCGATTGTCCCGCGACCACCACATCGCCGGCCTCCGGCAACGACACTTTCCCCTGGCGATCGACGGTGCGCGTCAACCGCTGGGACACACTTCCCCAGGTGGTGATGTTCAACCCGTCGCCGGGTCCCAGGACGTAGTCCGAACCCGCGGGCAGATCCATGGGCAGGCTTTCCAGGTTCCCGGTTCCGGTCTTGAAGATGTCCCCGCCAAAGCGTTGCAGCGTGCCTTTCTGGTTGGGAATCTGGCGATACAGATCTTGGAGAGCCGGCAGGCCGGGATAGGGATTCGGCCTTGCCGTGGTCTGCGGCTGGTTCTGATCGCCGGGCGGCTCCGGTTCTTTACCGGCAGGCTTGGCTGGGGTCTCTCTCCGCGCCCGCGCCCGCGTTGGGGACGCGGGTTCCGGCTTGGCGGCCGCGAGAGAATCGAGATCGGACTGGGTCAG
>Ga0181518_10001586_pt1 | contig 23187 bp, 31 predicted proteins | sample PEATcosm2014_Bin_28_FD_119751 | JGI IMG/M metagenome (GOLD analysis project Ga0181518, IMG submission 119751) | Peatland microbial communities from MTU Mesocosm Facility, Houghton, MI, USA - PEATcosm2014_Bin01_60_metaG | ecosystem: Environmental > Terrestrial > Soil > Wetlands > Peat | place... | reverse complement strand
GGCCGAGCTAACGGCCCTCAAGACCCTAATTCCCGAGCCAAAACCGGCTAGCTTGAGCCAATCTGGGGTATCGACACGGGAATCATAATCCGCGTGTCGGGGGTTCGAGTCCCTCCTCCGGCACTCCCGGAAGCCCTCTACTCAAGCGGTTTTCACTTTACCAAGGCTCCCGGACACGGCGTCTTAATTTCCCCACTGATTTCCCCAGGGGGCGCCGCGGGGGCGCGGAGGGGTCGCTAGGCGACGAACAGGGCGTCGATCTCGCCCGCCAGCAATTCGAGCACGCGCAGGACTTCGTGCGGGGTCGTGAGGTGTCGGATGCTGGCGTGCGTGGTCTCGTTGCGCAGCCCGCGCACGAGGTCCCAGCGGTCACGCTTCTCGGCCGGGATGACGCGGGCATCGATGAGCCAGTTCACGCGCGTCATCAGGTCGGGCCAGCGCTGCTCGCCTTCGGGTCCGGGCCTCTTGTTCGGTGGGCCGCCGGCCTGCTGGTAGCGGTGCAGGACCGCGGCGTCGGCGACACGGCGGAGCTGGTGTTCGCCGATCGCGTAGATCGCGTAGTAGAACCAGCCGTAGAGCAGCATCCCGCGGGCTGCCTCCCACATCTCTCGTACCTCGCTCGCCACGGCGGGGGCAAGATCTACGGCGAGGAACCGCTCAGCCCAACCCCCGCCGGTCGGTAGGCGCCGCTCTGCGGTGGCCAGGTTGACCTCCACGAACTTGAGGCAGATTGGGTCGGGCTCCAGCCAGTTGCCCGTCGTCAGGTGCTTGACGCCATCGTCAGGGGCTTGCGGCTCGCTCATGGCCTGGATCGTGCCAGCCGGACAGGACCCGACCGGACAACGGGCGATCGTGGCTCATGCAAATCCGTTGGCCGGTCTGAGGCGTTCGGGGTCTGTATCGGTTGTATGCAAGGACCAGCAGCAGAACAGCAGCAGCCAGCGGCTGCCTTGAAGGAGGATCGACTCCTTCGCCCCGAGCAGGCCGCTTGGTATCTGAATGTCAAGACGAGCTGGGTCTACGAGGCGGTGCGGAGCGGCTTGTTGCCTTGCCGCCGAGTGGGCCGGCATATCCGCTTCACGCGCCCGATGCTCGACGAGTGGCTGGCCGAGCAGCCGCGGCAGTAGCCCGACGAGGCGTTTGGTCTGCCAGCGAGAGCAGTCATCTGCGCTTGCCGTCGAGCATCCTGGCCATGACGGCCTCGGCATCCGTGCGATCGAGCTGCATGTCCATGCGCAGGAGCTTCCACACGAGCAGGTCCGTTGCCGCCACAAGGGCGGCTACTTGTCTTCGACGACTGGCGCCGCGCGTTCCCGCGAGCAGAGGCGCGAACGTTCGCTCCGCCCATTGTTGGTGGTAGGCCCGGCCAGCGTCGGTCATCTGGCGTACTGCTGGGATGCGCTCCTCTTGCGCGAGGAGCCGCAAGATTGCGATGCCATGCGCCTCGTAGCGATCAAACAGCACGCGAATCGACCCCGCGATGTCGCCGACCGGGGCCGCGTCGCGCTCCGTGATCTCGTTGGCACCCCACCACATGAAGGCTGCGGTGAACAGCTCCTCCTTGGAGCTGAAACGGTTGTGGAGCGTCTGCGCACTGACGCCAGCTTCCTCGGCGATGTCGCGCAGTCGTACATCGTCGTAGGGACGAGTGGCGAAGTGCCGCCACGCGGCGCTGAGCAGCCGCTGGCCGGTCTCGGCAGCAGCATCGGCCCGGATCGACATCCGGTACGGCCGCTTTCGGGAGGAGGTTGAAGCCGACATTTTAGATTGATAGACGCTAAAATGAATATAGCGTGCAGGTCTTCCAAACTCTGTTGGCCTTCAGTGGCAACGCCCAACCGCAGCTCGCGGTCACGCGCCAGCTCGTCGAGCGCGGCCATGACGTGCAGGTGCTTGCGCACCGCGCAGCCCGCGGTCGAATCGAGGCGACTGGAGCACAATTCGTCGCGTTCGAGACTGCTCAGCCGAGCTTGGATTTGACCCGCCGCGACGCCGATACGCTACGTGATTGGGAGACTCGCACGAGGCTCGGAGCGGGAATGCGCCTGCTCCGTAACGGCCTATTCTCGTTCGTCGTCGAGGTCAACCGCGAGTGCTCGAAGCGACTGAGCACTCGACCTGCCGACGTGGTGCTCTTTGACTGGATGCTGACGGGCGCGGCAGTCGCCGCGGAGGCCGCCGGCGTTCCCGCCGCGGCACTCGTACATTGCCCCTATCCGCTCCCCGTGCGCGGCGCGCCCCCGCTATTCACAGGCTTTCGACCGCTAGGCGGGCGCCTCGGTCGCGCACGCGACGGCCTTCTCGGAACCGTCGGGCGTCGTTTCTTGGCCGCTGGCCTGCCTATCTTGAACAGGGCTCGCGCCGACTCCGCGCTCGCGCCTCTTGATCGCTGGGAGGATCAACTGCTCAGCACCGATGCCATCTACGTGATGACCGCACCGGAGCTGGACTTTTCAAGCCGCGGCGAGCTACCCCCCAACGTCCACTACGTCGGTCCAGCGTTCGAGCCATACGACGCTGTGTGGCGGTCATCGCCCTGGCCAGAGGCCAATGATGATCCTCTCGTCATCATCAGTCTCAGTACGAGCTACATGAACCAACAAGCGCTTGCTCAGCGCATTCTGGACGCTGTGAATGGCCTGCCGATCAGAGCATTGCTCACGACAGGCCCCGCTCTCGATGCCTCTCGACTACGGCTCCCAGCGAACACTCGCTCCACGCCGTTCATCGCGCACAGGACCGTGCTCCCCCACGCGGCGCTTGTCATCACGCACGCCGGCTGGCAAACGATCAACGCCGCACTGGCAGACGGCGTTCCTCTGCTGTGTGTTGCCGACGGGCGAGACCAGCCGGACAATGCGGCGCGCGTCGTTGAGTGTGGCGCGGGCGCAAGGATCGGTAAACGCGCGTCTTCTCGACGCCTGCGCGGCGCGATCACCGCGGCGCTTGGCGATCCGGAGTTGCAACGCGGTGCCGCGAGGCTCGCGGTAGCGCTCGGCCGCAGCGACGGCGCGACGGTCGTCGCAGATGCGGTCGAGGACCTTCCGCAGTCTCCAACCGTCGGTGCCGCCGCAGCGCGGCTCCCTCCCAACGAGGTCGGGGCGTGACGGGCTCGCGCGTTGCCGAACGCAAACGCAATCCGTTTATCCGCTCTGCGGGCGGAGGTCGAGTCCTCAGCGCCCTTATGTTGCCTTGGTTTCTGATGCGACCACCGTCTGGGTTCGGGGTGCTGACCACGACGGGTCGCCGCACGGGGAAAGCGCGTCGCAAGTGCATACGGGCGATACGCACGGGCGACCGGGTTTACATCGTCTCGATCGGCGGCCCCGGAGCGGCGTGGGTCAAGAACATACGGGCGAATCCGGCTGTCCGTCTTCGTATGCCAGGCGGCACCTTCGCAGGGGTCGTCCGCGAGCTTCAGCCGGGAACGTCAGCGGCACGAGAAGGGATGCGAGTCTACTGCGAGACGATCAACCGATTCGACTACGACGAGTGTCGCGTACACCGGCCCGGCAAGCCAACGCCCGAGAAGATCACGGAGATGCACGGTAGCTGGTTCACAACAGGCACACCGTTCGTAATCGACCTCACGAACCCGTAGTCCGATCGCCGTCCGCCCTCCCGGACGAGGGGCGATGCCTCATCGCTGAATCGCAGTGGGCCTACGCTCTTGTAGAGCTGCCGCAATCCGCAGCGTGGTGCCAGTAGCCGCGTAGAGGATCGCAACGCCGATGAGCGTGAACTTGATGGCTGAGCAGACGGCCGCGAAGGGCGGCGCGAAGCTGCCACCGTTGCCGGCAAGGGTGAGCAGCAGCGCGACGTTTTCACTCGCGTCGAAGCTCGCTGCCGCGGGGGCGAAGAAGGGAACGATGACCCCGAGGGCTGCGAGTCGGCGCCAGTCTCGTGCTCTTGCCGTGTCGCGGACCATGAAGCCTGCGAGCGCGAAGAACACGCCGTAGGAGAGCATGTAGCCGTAGTCGAGCAGCAGCGACAGGTGCGCGGCGCTGCGGCCTTCCGGCCCCCATTCGGAGACGATCTGCGCGGCACGCGCCTGGCTGCCGGCGAACTCGAAGTCGAGGATCGTTGGCCCATGCGAGACGTGCGACGGGTCGATCACTTCGAGGATGATCGTGAACGCGATCGTGCCGATCCCGAACAGGATCAGCGCGTGCTTGCGAGACACCATGTGCTCACGGGCTAGTTGGATCACCTGCGGCGGCCTCAAGCTCGCTCATCGTGAACAGTGAGCGCAGGTCAAGGCCCTCGGCGGCGAGGTTCTCCCGGCCCCCGGCCTCGCGGTCGATCACACACAGGACCACGGCGATCTCGGCGCCGTGATCTCGCAACTGCCTCGAGGACTCGATCACCTGGCCAGCGGAAGTCACCACGTCCTCGATGACCGCGAGTCGCCGGCCGGCGGTCTCGCTGCCCTCTGCCAGCCGGCAGGTCCCGTAGGTCTTGGCTTGCTTTCGCACAAACGTGGTTGGCAGTCCAGAAAGCTGGGAGAGCATCGTCGCAAGAGGTATCCCGCCCAGCTCCAGCCCAGCGACGGCATCGAGGTCGTCCGGCAGCAAGAGGAGCAGAGCCTCGGCAACCTCGCGCAGAAGCTCGGGATCGGCCTCGAAGGCGTACTTGTCGAAATAGGCAGAGGCTTCAGCGCCCGAGCGCAACACGAACCGGCCCGTCAGATGCGAGCGTTCGTGGATTCGGCGCGCGAGCTCGGCGGAGGACACCGCTCCGAAGCCTATTGATCCGGGGATCGGTGGTGGAGGCTCTCATCCCGCATCACCAGCAGAACTCGTGACGTGCCGATCAACAGATGGAGTAGTTCATCGAAGCGGGCAGAGTCGCCTGAGCTGCTGCCGATCTGCTTGCCGCTGGCGCTGACCTTATTCTCTGGGTATGCAGCGGATTGTCATCGTCGGCGGCGGGATCGGCGGCCTATGTGCCGCCAGGGCCGTCGCGTTGGCCGGCCACGAGCCGGTTGTGCTGGAGCGCTCGCCGTCCGGCACCACGATCGGCGCGGGCTTGGTGCTCTGGCCCAACGCGGTGCACGCCTTGGACGCGCTGGGGCTTGGTGCGGCGGTGCGCTCGATCGCGGCTACCGCCGAGCACACCGTATTCCGCGACGCCGCTGGGCGCACACTCTCAGAGGTCGATGTCAAGACGCTGGGCATACGAGCAGGCGCGCCGATGCTGGTGATCGAGCGCCCGGCGTTGCACGAGGTACTCGCCGCCGGGATAACGGTGTGCCATGAAGGCACGGTAAGCGCGGTGAACGAGCAAGGAGTGATCCTCGTTAGCGGGGAGCGACTGGACGCTGATGCGGTAATCGGAGCTGACGGCATCGGCTCGATCGTGCGCGAGCACGTCTGTCCAGGCATTCGGCCTCTCGACAGCGGCTACACGGTGATCCGCGGTATCGCCACCCACGACATCGGACAAGGAGAGGCGTTCGAGGCGTGGGGCAGCGGCGAGATTGTCGGCGGGGCGGCGTTGCCCTCCGGACGCTCGTACTGGTTCTACGAGGCCCCAAGTACGCTTGTGGACGGGCAAGACCCGCTCGCCGCCGTCGCTGCTGAGCGCTGGCCGGCACCGATGCCCGCGCTGCTCGTCGCGACCCCGCCCGAGAGCATCCTCGTCAACCGCATCCTGCGCCTGGCCGTGCTACCGACATGGACACGAGGGACGGCGGCGCTCCTCGGCGACGCCGCTCATGCGATGGAGCCCAATCTCGGGCAGGGTGCGGCGCAGACCATCGAGGACGCAGAGGCGCTGCTCACCGCGCTACGCACCAGCGACGACCTATCGCGCGCACTCGCCGCCTATGCGACATCGCGCCGCCGCAGGGCGCACATGTTCCAACGGGAGTCCTCGCGCTTCGCCCGCCTCGCACTCTCGACTCACACTCGCCCGCGTAACCTCATCATGCGCCTGAGCCCGGAGACGGTCCGACGCCGCACGATGGAAGCCATGCTGCGCCGCCACGCCCCACCGCGCAGCCCGGCCACGCGCGTCCCCCGCGACCCAGAGCAAGCGCCAAGCGCGACGTAGCACGTAACGCGACAGATTTCGACCCCGGTCCCAGCCGCTCCTCCTCCCCTGCGTTGCCGGCGATCAGAGCGCGGCGGCTAGGTGGGCGGCTTGTATGGCGCTGTGGTGCGCAACCTCAGAGAGCAGGCCGGGCGCCGCAACCATGTCGCCCACGAGGAAGATGCCGTGGCCTTGGTCGATCGGCGGCCGGTCCTGCCAGGTGCTGCCGGGCGGGTCTACAGCTCCGCTTGAGTTCTCGGCGAGGCTGCGTCGTCGCCATGTCTCGCTCACGCGCCAGTCGGGGAAGCCGTCGTCCATCGCGGCTTCGATGCGGGCTGTTGCCTGCTCGATGCTCTCATTTGGTCGTAGGCCGGCGGCCGTCTGAATCAGCTCCTCGCCCGCGGGCGCGAGACCGGGGTCAGGGCCGGTCGTGCGCGTGAGGTAGAGCCGCTCCGTCAGGTCGAACACCACCCTCGGGCCGGGACGCTTTGGTCGTATGGCCACATCGAGCAGAACTGTCGCCGCGCCGCGCCCCTGCAGGTCTCGTCCGAGCAGGCGCCCAGCGGCTTTGAGCGGCAATGCGAGGATCACTGGCGCCGGTTGCATCTCGTTGACCGGCGAGCCGGTTTGGATTTCGACGCCGAGGTCACGCGCCCGACGTGCGAGGGCGTCGACGAGCACGCTCCATCCACCAATGACGTATCGGACCCGGTGGCCGTTGTGGACAAGGCGTCGAAAACGCTCCTGGCAGAAAGCGGCAGAGAGTTCGCCGGGGTCGTGGTGGAAGGTTGGCAGCGACACGAACCCGATCGCGGCCTGCACGGCAGGCTCACTGACGCGCTGTTCTGTCCAGGTCCGGTAGTCGATGTCGGACGGCGCATCCCCTCGGAGTCGCAGTGCTGCGTTGAGCAATGGCCGAGGGAGCCTCACGATGCGGCCGTCGAGGCGAGCGCGCATCGTCGGAGCGACCGGCATCGCTACCTTCGGAAGTAGCTTCTCGCGGCGAAGCCACGCATACAGGCTCCCGTCGCCGTAGAGCGCGTGCGGCCCGTAGTTGGCGATGTGGGGCCTGTCGCTACTGCGCGCTCGGCCTCCTAGCTTGCTGGTCGCCTCGTACAGCACGACCTTCCTCTCCTGCTGAGCACAAGTGATCGCGGCGACGAGTCCACCGATCCCACCGCCCACGACCGTGATTTCGTCTGCCGCCACTGAGCACCTCCGCAGTTCGTACTATACTTACTGGTAAGTAAACTAGCATGGCGGCAAAGTCTGACAAGCGAACACGTCGGCGGTTGACGAGCGAGCAGCGTCGAGAGGTTCTGCTTGACGCGGCGGCTCGTGTGTTTGCCGCGCACGGCTATCACGCTGCTTCGATCGAGCAGATCGCCAACGAGGCAGGGATCACCAAGCCGGTCGTCTATCACCACTTCGCTTCTAAGCAGCAACTACACCGAGCGGTGTTCGAGCACTATGCACGGTTGCTTCTGTCGACTGCGGCGAGCCACGGGCAGCAGGGCACCCCGAAGGAGCGGTTCCGTGGCTTGGTCGCCGGCATGTTCGCGTTCGCGCACGAGCGCCCCTACGTGTGGCAGCTGCTTCTCGGGGCCTCAAGCGACCCGGAGACCGCGGATCTGCAACGGCAGCTTCGAGCGGTTGGCACGGAGCAGTCAGCATCCCGGCTGCTAGAGGCGACCGGCCTACCGTTCGATGGCAGGCTCAGCCGACGCAAGGCAGCGCAAGCCGCCGCCGAGCTGGTACGGAGCGCCGTTGACGGTCTCATAAGTTGGTCGTTGCAGCACCCCGAGATCCCCCGCGCCGCACTCATCGACATGTCCACCGACCTGCTATGGAACGGTCTGCGGCAGACCGCGCACCCTGCCAAATGACCGACGGCGCGCGGAACGACGCATCGAAGCGTGTGAGGAGCACAGCACATGCTGTTGTGGGGGTCGGCTGGAGCTCGTGCCGGCGCGGTTCATCATCCGGCAAGCCAGCTTACGCGCAGAGGGCAGCGGATGATCGCGGGCGACGCTGCTCAGAGTCCCCACGGGGCGTCGATCAAAAACCGCCAGCCGTCCTCAGCATGGGCGAAGCAGACGATTGATTGTCCGCGCTGCTCGTTGTCCTGGGCGCGGCCGGTATCCAGACGCATCGTCCAGTCCTCGCAGGCGACCGCGAAGTCCTCGGCGACGACGATGCTCTTGACCTGTGCCGTCATCTGGACTCGCATCGTGACGAGGTTTTCAAGCAGCGCTCTGATAGCCCCTGTCCCGCGTGCTTGGCTGCCGTCCGGTGCGAGCAGCACCGCGTCCTCGCGGTAGAGGCCGATCGCGCTCTCCAGGTCTCCCGCGTTGATCGCCTGAACGAACGCAGCCGATACGCCAGCGGGATCGTCGAGTGTCGTCTGCATGATGCTCATGGTACGGTCGGCGAACCAGTACGCCAAGCGATCCATGCGTAATCAACGAACTAGTTACCCAGCATGAACCAGGCTCGCGGCAGGCCCGAGCCGGACGCCGTGAAGCGCGCGCTGGACGTGCTCGGGGACCGCTGGACTTTCCTCGTGCTGCGTGAGGCGTTCTTCGGTATCCGCCGCTACGGCCATTTCCAGCGCAATCTCGGCATCGGCCGCAACGTGCTCGCCGCGCGCCTGTCGGCACTCGTAGAGCACGGGCTCCTTGAGCGAGTCCGCTATCGCACCGACCCCGACTGGTACGAGTACCGTCTCACCGAGGCCGGGCTCGACCTGTTCCCCGCCATCCTCACGATCAAGGCGTGGGCTGAGCGACACCTGCTCGACCCGGCAGACCCGAAGCTCCACGTCCATCACCGCTCCTGCGGCGCCGACTTGGCGCCGGTCGTCGTGTGCGCAACGTGCCGCGAGCCTGTCGCCGCCGAGGACGTGCAATACGACCTTGACGGCGGCGTATCGTGTTGACGCGGATGTCGCCTTACCTTTCGATTTGCGCGATCTTCAAGGACGAGGCGCCATATCTGCCTGAGTGGATCGAGTTCCACCGGCTCGTGGGCGTTGAGCACTTCTTCCTCTATGACGACCACAGCAGCGACGGCGGCCGGGAGGCCATCGCGCCGTGGGTCAGCGAGGGCCTGGTGTCGGTCGCGGATTGTCCGATCCCGTTGCGCGAGGGCGGCCAGGGTTGGGCCTACGCGGATGCACTGCGGCGAGCCCGCCGTCTCACTCGCTGGCTCGCGTTCATCGACGTGGACGAGTTCCTTTTCTCGCCCGGAGACACGCCTCTACCCGATGTTCTACGCGACTATGAGCAGCATCCCGGCGTGGTCGTCAACTGGCAGGTCTACGGCTCGTGCGGCCAGGTGAGCGCGAGCGACGGGCTCGTGATCGAGCGTTTCGTCAGACGAGCGAGGACAGGGTGGGTGCGCAATCGCCGGGTCAAGAGCATCGTGGACCCGCGGCGTGCCGAGCGAGCGATCGGCCCGCACTTCTTCGAGTACGCGGGCGGCGCGCTGGCCGTGACAGAGGATCACGAGCCGGTGCAGGTGATCGAGCGTCGAGCGTGGGCGCGACGGCTGCGCCGTCGCCTCGCGTGGCTGCCGTTGGTCGAGACCGACCCGTATGCGGTGCGCCATTCCTCGGTCAACCGCGTGTCGGTGAGCCGGCTTCGGCTCAATCACTACGCCGTCCGGTCACGACAGGAGTTCGAGCAGAAGACCGCGCGGCACCGAACCTCGCGCCTGGCGCCTTCGTACTTCTCCTACCACGACCGCAACGAGGTTCACGACCCCGCGCTGGCTCCCTACGCCAACGGGGTGCGCGACCGACTCGCTTCTATCGACGCTCATCCATGAACGCGCCTGGCTGGCAGATTGACGAGTCGAGCTGCGCCGGCCGGGAGAACCTGGACACCGGGCACGTCGAACGCTACGACGCTAAGGAGGACGCGCACGCGGCGGCCGAGGTCGCGCTGCTGAAAGACATTGGCCTGCGACGGGACTCGCTCGTGGTCGAGTTCGGCGCGGGCACGGGACAGCTCACGGTCGAGGTCGCGCCGGCGTGCTCCCAGGTGATCGCGGTTGACGTGTCAGAGCCGATGCTTGCCCGGCTGCGTGCCAAGGTCGCCGACCTCGGCTTGGGCAACGTGACGATCGTCAACGCGGGATTCCTGTCCTATCAGCACGCGGGGCCTGCGGCGGACTTCATCTACTCGCGCTATGCGCTCCACCACCTGCCCGACTTCTGGAAGGCGCTCGCGCTCAGCCGGCTTCGCGGGATGCTCAGGGCGGGCGGTGTGCTGCGCCTTTGGGATGTTGTCTACGACTTCGCTCCCGCAGAGGCGCAGGAGCGTATCGAGGCTTGGTGCGCGACTGGCGCGGACACGGCCGATGGCGCTTGGAGCCGAGCCGAGCTTGAGGAGCATGTCCGCGATGAGCACTCGACCTTCACATGGCTGCTTGAGCCGATGATCGAGCGGAGCGGCTTTCACATCGTCCAGGCCGAGCACTCCGCGGACGGTATCTTCGCCAAGTATCTGCTCCGTGCGGCATGAGCGCGACCCTCGAGAACGAGCATGTGCGGCAGGTTCTCGCTCATCTGCACAGCCTCGGGGAACAACAGGACGCCGACTACAAGACCAGAATGGCTGCGAGGGAAGCGGAGCTTGGCGGCAAGCTCTACGGCATCGAGCGGGCGCAGATAGGCGCGCACGCTCCCCAGGCGATCAAGCCACCGACGGCTGCGGTGCTCTACGCGCTCGTCCTCGCGGCGCAACCGCAGCTCGTCGTTGAGTTCGGCGCATCGTTCGGCTTCTCGACGATCCATCTCGCTGGCGCCATCAACGACCTCGGTGCGGTCGCATCATCACGACCGAGCTGATCCATGAGAAGGCAATTGCGGCTGAGGAAAACCTCGCTGCGGCCGGACTCGACCACATCGTTGAAGTCCGCCAAGGCGACGCCCAGGCCACGCTGCGCGACATCACCGACCGGGTGGACCTGCTGTTCCTTGACGGCTCCAACGACCTCTACCTCAGCGTCGTTCAACTACTGGAGCCCCAGCTCGCCGAGAACGCGATCGTGGTCGCGGACCTCAGCCTGGGTGATCCTCACCACATCCGCTACCGCGAACACGTCAACGACCCCCGCCACGGCTACCTGACCGTCGAGATCCCGATCGACGCCGGCGTGCTTGTGTCATCACGCTCACCCATGAACACGCCGGTCGGAGCAGATTGACGAGTCGAGCTGTGCCGTCTCGGAGCCGATGCTCGCTCGGCTAGGACTCGGTGTGGGCTGGCGCCGAGCGGTCACGGCGTGGCCTTCACTCGCCGTATCGTCCTGAGCGCCGGGCCGTAGGGCAGAATCGCGCGGGTGAGCACGCCGCGGCGAAACATCGAGTGCAAGGCGACTGACCCGGACCATCGTGCGTCGCTTGCGGTGTGTCGTGCGCTCGGGGCGCGCGACGACGGCGAGATTCGCCAGCGCGACACCTACTTCGCCGTGCCGCGTGGAGGGCTGAAGCTGCGCGAGGAGACGCCAGGCCGGCCGCACCTGATTCAGTTCGAGCGAGCTGACGAACCACAGCAGCGCGAGAGCCGTTATCGCATCATCGACACGGACGATCCCGAGGCGCTGCGCCTCGCGCTCACGGACGCCATCGGTGTGACCGTCGTGGTCTGCAAGACCCGGCGGTTGTTCCTGTGGCGGCAGGTGCGAATCCATCTCGACACTGTTCAGGGCCTCGGGAGCTTCATTGAGCTGGAGGCAGTAGCCACGCCGGAGTCCGATCTGTCAGAGGAGCACGCGCTGGTAGACACGCTGCGCGCACGGTTGGGGATCACCGACGAGCGGCTGGTCGGCGAGGGGTATGCGCAGCAGCTCAGGGCGCTAACCGCCGGCGGCGGTACGCGCGACGAGCGTCGCTCTTAGCCAGTCCGTCCAGCCTTCGGCGAGGATGAGGTTGGCGAGCGCGTCATACCCCTCGGCTGAGGGGTGAGCGCCGTCGCCTTGCCTGACCTGGCTCATCCACGTCGGATCGGCGAGCAGAGTCTCGAAGATGCTGACGAAACGGACGGAGGCGTCCAAGCAAACACGCGAGAACATGCTGGATAGGGCTTGAATCCGCTGATTCTGCTCGGGGTCGTCCACCGGGGCTGGGCCGATCACGAGTGCGCTCAGGCCAAGCGACGCGGCGCCGGCGAGAATGTCGCCCAGCGCCGCGCTCGACTCCGCTGGCTCAGTCCGCAGGCGGCCGTCCTCGATCGTCGTGTCGTTGGCTCCGAAAGAAACAGCGATCCGCGTGTCGGCGCCTGTAAGCAGCCGCGGTTGTGCCTCGGCACGCCAGCGCGCGGCCACCTGGAGCGAGGTGTCTCCCCTGACGCCGAGGTTGTACGCGGTCATGGGAAGCCCGCTCCCGAACGACGCCGCCACGATCCGGCCGACCCAGCCTCTGCCGCTCGGATCGCCGACGCCGGCAACCAGGGAGTCACCGAAGAACAACAGCCGCCGATCGGTCACGGCCGGCTTAGGCGACGCAGATGCGGGAGATGCCCATCCAGCCAATCTATAACGCGCAGCCATCCAGGCAATCGCCAGTTGACGGAGACCGCGATCCGCGCCGCGCTGTCAGACCGGACGCATAGCTGAGTTGTGTCGCGGCCTCGCGTCTGTGTCGCGCTCGGCGCTGAGCGGCAAGTCGCGTTCGCTTGGCGTCTGGGAGGATTGCGTTGTGATCACGGAGCAGGCACTACTTGACGTGCGGCCGGGCGAAGAGCGCGACTTCGAGAGCGCCTTTGCCGAGGCGAAGGCGCTTATCGCCTCGACGCCTGGATTCGAATCGCTTCAGCTGCATCGCTGCGTGGAGACGGCGAACCGTTATCTCCTGCTCGTGGTGTGGCGGCGTCTCGAGGATCACACGGAGGGATTCCGGGGATCGGCGAACTACGAGGAGTGGCGTCGGCTCCTGCACCACTACTACGACCCTTTCCCAACGGTCGAGCACTTCAACCTCGTCGCAAGCGCCTGAGAGCGGAGTTCCGCGGCACGTCGTGATAGTGCCTATTGCGATGGGGCGAGGAGCGTCGCGAGTTCGCCGGATCGCCGGGCGGCAGGTGTGAAACCGCATACAACGGCGCCGCGTCGCTCTCGGTGTCAACTGAGCGCGACAGGAATGGTGCGAGCCACCGAGCTCCGTATGCACGGGAGGCGCGTGACCGCAGTCCAATCACGCGGCTCGCCAGCGCGAAGGTCATCCATCATTGTGCCTCCTCATCACCTTCTCGGGCCGCATTAAGCGGCGTCAACTTGGGTGGGCATACCCTTCCTCCCTGAAGCTCCGCCTTGAGAAGGCGCAGTCCGATGTCGAGCGCGGTGCGCGCTCGCAGATGTCCGTAGCGGTCATCCCACTTGCCGCTGTCGAGATCCCGGCGGAGACGGTCCAAGCCGTCGGCAACGATCGCGGGTGGCAGCAAGTGCCAGATCGATGAGGCACGGCGAACGTCGGGGTCGAGGTGTGCCTCGGGTCGGCTCCAGAGGGCGACGCAGAACCCGTCCGTGCAGTCGGAGGGCACAGCGATCGTCTCCACCTGAAGGTCGGGAAGGACGGCCTGGAGGTGTGCGATCGTTGGGAAGGCTTGGCGATCGTGCTCGATGATCTCCGGCAGGTAGTCGCTACATAGCCACATCTGCGCCGTCACGTCGAGGTCGAGCGTGAGGAGGACGATCCGCTTACGGGTGACTCGGAGCACCTCTGTTAGACCGCGGTCGACGTCATTCCAGTGCTGCATCGTGAACACCCCCATCGTCGCGTCCACGCTCTTGTCACCCAGCGGGATTGACTCGGCGACTCCCTGGATTGCCGGGGCGGAGTCAATAGGGCGCTGAGCGATCATCACCGGGGAAGGCTCGACCGCGATGACCTCGCGATCCCTCGGCTCATATGAGCCAGCACCCGCACCGATGTTGAGAACAATCCCTGCATCTCCCAGCGCGTTCCATATCGCGGTCTCGAAACGCGGCTCGGCTCGCCGCACCGCGCTGTAGCTGACGCCAATGCGGTCGTAGGCAGGAGCGCTCACCGCTTGGCTCCCACGCGACCACGCGATTGTTTGGCCTCTCCCCGTTCGCGCAGCAGAGAGACGAGCAGTTCGACGAAGTCCCCATAGAGGTCGTGGCGCACGGCGTCGGGGCTGACGAGCGATTCGATCGCCAGGCCGATGCCCAGCGCGCGCAGGATGAGCGCGAGATCGTCCGCCGGCATCGCGGGCTCCAAGCTGGCCTCTTGCTGGTAGTGGCTGATGTAGCGTGCAACGGCCTCACGCATCGCCGAGGAGCGTGTGCCGAAGCGCCAGGCGAGCTGGGGGTCTCGGCCGGCGTGAGCGAGGAACTCCATGTGGAGGGCAAAGGACTCGCGGTCGCGGGCGAGCCTGTCCATCCACTGGTCGGCTAGCGCACGGGCGCGGACCTCTAGGGAAGCATCGTCGGCGAGCGCGGCCTGTGTCTGGGCAAGCTCGCGGACTCGCTCTGCCATGTAGTCCTCGAAGACGGCGAGGAACAGGTCGGCCTTACCCTCGAAGTTGGAGTACACGGCACCGTGTGAGTAGCCCGCCTCCTCGGCGATCTCCTCGACGCTCGCAGCTTGAAAGCCGCGCCGCGCAAACACCCGCGCCGCGGCGTCGATCAGTTGAGAACGGGTCTGCGCCTGCCTCTCGGCGCGCGTCGGCCGCGGCGGTTTGGTGCGAGGTCTGTCGCTGGGTGGGTTAGATGCCATAGCGATGGATGATCGTCTCCATCCAGATTGTAGTTATCATCTTAGGCCGTGTCTACCCAGGAATCGCTCAGACACCTCCGTGCACCGCTCGCGGGCCGCTTTGACGGAGCTGCGGGCAAGCGTCTGCTTTGGGTTTGCGCGGTTGGGATGCTCGTGTTCGGCGCTGCCGAGCTTCCGGCGCTTGGAAAGATGAGCGAGCACGGCACCGGAGTGCTCGGATTCGAGTTCGCCGCTACCACCGACCGCTTGCGCGAGATCCTTGTCCGCTGGGGGTCCGCCGGCCACACGGCCGCACAGCAGCATGTCTTCATCGACCTCGGGTTCATCATCGGCTACGGCCTCCTGCTGATCGGATCGTGTGGCCGGCTCTCGGAGCGACTTCGGCATCAGGGGCATCCGCGGGCCGCAACACTGGCGGCACTGCTGGCGTGGGGCGCGCTTGTCGCGGCCGTCGCTAACGCGCTGCAGAAGGTCGTGTTGTGGCTTGAGCTGCACGGTCACATCACCCAGCCGTTGCCGGCGCTTGCGGCAGTGGGCGGAGCCCTCACCTTCATCCTGGGAATCTCTGCCGTCCTATTCGCCGTCGCCGGCGGGATCGCTGTGCGGCGTATGCCCTCTGAGGCGACGTCAGAGGGGCAGACACGGTGAGCGACCTCAAGCGACTGCTTGCCGAGCAGGCTCACTACTACCGCGAGCGCGCGGGCGAGTACGACGACTGGTGGTTTAGGCGCGGGCGCTATGACCACGGGCCGGAGACGAACGCTCGCTGGTTCTCCGACGTGGCCGAAGCCCATGCCGCTCTAGACGACTTCAAACCCACCGGGGATGTCGTGGAGTTCGCATGTGGCACGGGCCTCTGGACTGAGCGCCTGCTCGGCGATGTGACGAGCGTAACCGCCATTGACGGCTCCCCGGAGATGCTTGAGTTGTGCCAAACCCGTGTCGCCGATCCGCGCGTGCGCTATGTGCAGGCTGACCTGTTCGCGTGGGAGCCCGAGCGGACCTACGATATGTGCTTCTTCAGCTTCTGGCTCTCGCATGTCCCCGAGGAGTACTTCGAGACGTTCTGGAAGAAAGTCAGGCGCGCCGTTGGCCCCGAGGGTCGAGTTTTCTTCATCGACAGCCTGCGCAGCGAGCAGGCGTCAGCCGTTGATCACAAGCTCCCCGATCAGGGCGAGGAGACGATGCTCCGGCGGCTAGCCGACGGCCGCGAGTACCGCATCGTCAAGCGCTTCCACGAGCCGCAGTCGCTAGAACAGCGGCTCGCCGAGCTCGGCTGGAGTGCCGAAGTGCAGACGACGAGCGAGTTCTTCATCTACGGGGCACGCCACACAAGCGCCGTAGCGTCGCGCACCTGACCGATCAAGTGCCCGTCGACGGCGCTGGGGCGATCTCGCGGGGAAACTCGCGAAGCAGCTCAACCATCAGCGTCGGCGTGGGCGTCCCTCGCTCGTCGGTGTGACCGTCGCGCGCGAGCCCGAACAGCCGCTCGACGAACAGCTCCCAGCGCAGCGCCGGTCGCATCTGGATACGCAGATGAACAGGCGCACCGTCTGAACTCCAGGCCATGTGGGGAACGCCAGCAGGAGCGATGACGACCTCACCCGGACCGGCGATCCGCTCGACCCCCGCGACGCGGAAGCACACGCGGCCGGCTATGACCTCCCAGCGCTCTTGCATCTCCGGATGGATGTGCTCAAGCGTACGGTGCTCCGGTCGAGTCCAGAAGTCGTCCATCTCGAGCAGCTGCCCCTCCGTGTCCGCGGCAGTCCGCAGGAACACGATCCGCTCGCCACTGACCGGGTTGACCAGCTCATCTCCCGTGCGCGCCATCAGCTCGATCTTGGCAGACGCATCTCTTACTCTGCATCGATCGACGCGCTCTATTCACTCGACTCGTCGCTGGTTCAGCTCGTTGAAGCCCTGCGGGCCTTGCCCTATGGCCGTCCGAGTGATCGCACCGTAGAGGGGATGCTGCGTGAGCAGCGCGGTACGTGCTCCACCAAGCACCTGTTCCTTGCCCGCGTTCTCGCGGAGCGGTTTCCCGACACGGCGCCGCGGATCGTTCACCGCGTCTACACGCTGGATCAGGCTCGTGCGCGAGAGCTGTTCGGCGCCGAGGTCGCGGCGGTCGTTCCTGACGACGGGCTCGTCGATGTCCACCGATACCTGACGATCATGGTGGGCGGCCGGCGCATCGACATCGACGCGACCTTCCCCGGCCCGGCGTGGGACGGCGCTTCGGCGCTGCCGCTCGCCTGCGGCACCGGGATCGACCACGATGCTGGCGATGATCCCGACCGTGAGAAGCGCGCGCTTGAGCAGCAGCACTGTGACCCCGTGATCCGCGAGCCGTTCATCGCCGCGCTCGCGGGTCTTCGTGGGTGACGACTGGCCTCTCGGCTGTCTGCGATCAGTCATTCCCGATCCCATGCGTGCTAGGTAGCCTGAACGCTCTTGTCTGCATGAATCTCGCCACGCCCACATCTACCCTGCCTGAGTCACGCCTGTTTCCGGCCACTGAGCCGGGAGCGCTCGCCGCGACGAAGTGGGTGGCCTGCGGCCTCTCGGGCGTGAGCCCCGATGGAGCTGACCTGATAGCCGCGGTACACGATGGGCTCGTGCGGCTGGGCGACCCGTGGGAAGTCACCGAACGCGGCCGAGCGACCTTGCGTCGATACGGGTTGCTGTAGGCGACGGTGCAGCGTGGTCGCCAGCAGTGTCCGCGTGCGCGCCGCTTCGATCCGCTTTCGATGAGCGTCACGGAGCGTCGATGGCGACGGCTTGTTGGCGAGTCGGCGGTGCGCGAACTTGCCGATTCCGCGCCCCGGCGAGCGTGTCCGGGTTGCCTTACCGCACGGTATCTCAGACGAGGCGGTAGCCGACGCCGCGCACGCTGATGATCCAGTGTTCGCCTGCTGTGCTGAGCTTCTGACGCAGGCGGCTGGCGTGGCTATCGAGGGTTCGCGTTGTGCCCTCGGAGCGGAATCCCCATACGGCGCGCAGCAGCTCTTGTCTGCGGAACACACGAGTCGGGTCGGCGGCTAGGTGCAGCAGCAGCTCGTACTCCATGCGACGCAGCTTCAGGGGCTCGCCGTGGAGGGTCACGGCGTAGCCAACCCGATCGACCGTGAGCGGGCCGATTTCCAAGGGCCAGTCGTCGGGCTGGCCGTGGCAGCGGCGCAGGACTGCTCGCAGTCGCGCACGAAGCTCCAGGTAGCGAATCGGGCGCGGTAGGTAGTCGTCGGCCCCTGCCTCGAAGGCTCGCAACAAGTCGTGTGGTGCGCTGCGGGCGCTGAAGACGATCACCGGAAGCGTGGCCGACCACGGCTGCTCGCCGGACTGGTTGGGCGGGAGGTTTCGGATGCTTTCGAGTAGGTCGAGGGCGCCGCGCGGCGTGCCGAGTTCGCCGAGCAGGAGCAGCCGCGGCTGGTGCGTGGCGGCGCGCATTCGAGCGTCGTTCTCGGTGCGGGCAATGTTGGTGGGATAGCCGTCGGCGACGAGTTGATCGGCGAGTGCCTGTCCGAGCGCCGGGTCGCGCTCGAGGACGAGAATCGGCACGCGGTCGCTGGTGGCGTTCGGCGTTGGACGCGCCGGGCCGGCGTCCGTTGCGGCGGTAGCAATCGTTGGCGCACTCATGCGGCAATTGCCTCCTCCTGCTCGCGGGGCCTTGCCTGGAAGGGCCGGGCGCGGTACTCGGATGGAGAGAGCCCGTAACGACGCCAGAAGGCGCGAGCGAAGTGGCTGGCCTGGCGGTAGCCGACCCTCCGCGCCACGTCGGACACGGGGATCGACGCTGCCAGCAGAAGCCGCGCAGCCTCGTCAAGGCGCCTGCGGGAGAGGTCGTCGTGGAAGGTGCTCGTGCCGAATTCGGCGTAGGCGCGCTGCACCTGGCGAGGGGAAGCGGAAACGGTCCTGGCGACTTCCTCCAAGGTCAAGGGCCTGTGGTAGCTGCGCATAACCGTCAGCCGCGCGAGTCGGTACAGGCGGCGCCGTTCGCTGAGGGTCAGCGGCCGTGGCTTGACGGGCGGTCGGCGTTTCGCCGCGGGCGTCCTGCCGCCGAGCCCGAAGTGCAGTTTGAGCAGTTGCCGCACCCGCTCGGTCGTAACGCCGACCTGCTCGCCGATCTGCGCGAGAGTCAGACCCTCGACCGCCCGCAGACGGAACATCTCCAGCTCGCGCTCGCCGTGGATGCGGCGGCTGCGGGAGAAGGGCGTCAGGCCGTGGCGGTGAAGCTCGCGGATCAGCTCGTACAGCTGGACTCCGCTGCGGAACTCGGGGCGGCGGAGCAGCTCGCCGAGGTCGTACTCGGCGAGCTGCCCTGTCTCGTGTATGCCGGCCTTGGCCAGGCTGGGGAGGACAGCCTGGCTCAAGGCCAGTTCGTTGACGCGCATGGCGGACCGGGCGCGTCAGAGCGTCATCAGTTCATCGAGGCGCCGTGCGACCTCCGAGGCGATTGCGCGCCCCCCACGACGTTCGATGAGACCGGCGCCTTCAAGACGGTTCAGCGCGTCAGCGAGCGCGAGCCGCTTCTTCTTCTTGGTCGCGCCGAACGCTTCGTAGGTCTGCTGTTCGGTGATCGGACCTTCGCCCTCAGCGCTGCGCACGAGCAGACCCTCAAGGACGGCTCGCTCCCAATGGCGCTCCCTGGCCTCTCCGGGGTTCTTCTCGCCGTCGCCGTGGTTGATCTCGTGGAAACGCACCGCAGGATGCGATGCGACTGCAAGGTCATTCCAGCGATGGATGAGCTTTGAAGCCCGCAGACGCCGCAGACTGTCGCGGACATCGCCGGGGACGCTGATGGTGCGGGCGATCTCGTCTTCGGCCCACGGCCGCTGCCTATCGAGATCGAGCATGAGGTCGAGCACGGCCCGGTCAATGCAGGCGTGCTCCTCCAACCCTTCTGGGGTACGGTGTTTGTGCATGGGGAGTTACTGCTCCTTGTGCCACGGCGTCGGGGCAGTTACCGCTGCCGCCGGCGCCAAAATGTGTAGTTGTGGATCGACCGTACAAGCTCTGTGTCAGCTTGCGAGCCGGTGACGCAAAGCTGACACAGAGCGAGTCGAAGATGTAACTCTCGATGGGGCTGGGGCGTCTAATCACCGGCCCACTCCGGGGGTGTGGCGCCGGGCTTCCATGCCTTGGTGACGCCGCCGCCTTGCTGGCGCAGGACCTGGGAGTAGTCGGCGAGCTGGGTGTGGAAGGCGAGCTCGTCGCGCGGGTCCTGCCCGGTGTCGTCGAGTTCGGCTCGCCACACCGCGAGCGCGCACAGGGTCTCGGTGGTCGAGTCGTCGGTCCACCACTTCTCGTTGAGCGTGCCGAGCTGGACGGGGTAGCGGCCGTGCAGCGCGACGATCGCGCCCCACATCTGCCGGCGCCAGTCGCTGTCGCCGCCGTAGGGCTCAAGCCAGGGCGCGCGCTCGCCGTTCTCGCCGCCGACGAGCACGGCGGTTGGGCGCAGGGGTCTGACCTTGCCGTCCTTGGCTGCCTGGGCGACGCCGGCTTGCACCATCTGCGCGGCGAGCGTGGAGGGTGGCGTGTCGGCGCCGGCGGCAAGCTCTCGTAGCTGTTGGTCTACGGGGTCGGGTAGGACGATCTGACGTCGTTGGCTCATCGTGTTCGCTCCTGTGCTGGTGGGTTGATGATCCGGTTGATCGCCATGCGGACGATCCCCGGTATGCGGCTGGTGCGGCTGGGTGCGATCGAGCGGTGAAAGTGGGTGCCGTAGTCGCGGTCGGGCAGCTCGGGGTGCGCGAGCGATGGCGTCTGCGCGTGGCTGCGGCGCATGTTCTGCGCGAGGCGCTGGATGCGGTCGGTGTCGTGCCCTTCAACGCCGAGGTCCTCGCGGGAGACGAACCAGTCGGTGCCTTGGCGGGCTCGGGACGCCTCGACGTAGGCGGGCTCCTTGCTGGTCTGCCAGCCGCCGGTGACGACCAAGGTGCGGGTGACGGTCGCGCCTTGGGCGCGGTGGATGTGCTGCGCGTAGCCGAGCCGCAGGCGGCCGAGGTCATCGCCCGCCACGGTCCGCTGGCGGCCGGTTACGTCGAACTCGATAAGCACTTCGCCGGCGGGGGTGATGTCGAGGACTTCGCCGCGGCTGCCGTTCTCGATCCGCTCGACGCCGGGCTCGTGGTGCTGGTCGATCAGCGCCACGCGGTCGCCCTGGCGGACGCCGTAGTGAACGCCGGGCACCGGCACTTCGAGATCCCCGAGTTCACCGCGCTCGGCTCGGAAGTGCTGGGCGCGGGCGTTGAGACGGTTGATCTCCTGGTTGGAGGCGTCTGAGATGAGGGCGACCTCGCTGGGGTCGTGGGTCTCGGTGAGCGTCGCCCAGTTCTGCGCGGCTTGCTCGACAGCCTCGTCGCGGGTGTCCTGCATGTGCAGTTGCCCGCGCGAGTGGTAGTGGGCCATCGCGCGGTCGGAGCGCCCGGCCCGCAGGTCCGCCCACGCGCGCTGTTCGTGGGGGTCGAGCGTGCGGCGGATGTTCGACAGCTCGGCGCTCGGGGCGATGTCGCCGAGGCGCGCGAACATGCCGCCGGCGCCGATCGAGGGGAGCTGGGCGGCGTCGCCGATCGCCACGAGCTTTGACCCGCTGTGCTCCACGACCTCGGTGAGCCGCTGGAGGCGGTCGGTGTCGGCCATGCCCGCCTCGTCGAAGTAGATCGTCGTGCGCTCATCGACGGCGAGCTGGCCGCGGTCGACGCGGGCGACAAGCGCGTCCAGGGTCAGGGTGCGCCCGGCGAGCGCGGGGCTGTCTTGGCCGAGGCGCTGAGCGGTGGAGCCGGACACGGCGATGCCCAAGGTCTGGTGGCCGGTGTGCTGCTCGGCGCGGGCGGCGGCGTCGATGACGACGCCCTTGCCGGTGCCAGCGGGGCCGACGAGGACCGCGGCGCGCTCGGGGCCGGTGATGACCTGGAGGGCGTGGGTCTGCTCGCCTGAGAGGGGTCCGCCGATCCGCTCGGCAACCTGATCGCTGGCGAGCGTGCGGGCCGTCTCCCCTACGTCGCGGCCACCTTGGGCGGCGAGCGCGGTGAAGCGGCGCTCGATCGCCTGCTCGCGGGCACGCACGGCGAGCGTGGTCATCAGGCCGCCCTCCAAGGGCAGGACGCGGCGTTCGGCGATCATCGCCCGCGAGAGGTCGAGGGCCTCGCGGGGTGAGAGTTCGCCGACGGACTGCTCAAGCAGGACGGCTCTGAACTCGCCGGGCTCGAACGTCGCGGCTCGCTCGGTGAGGCGCTGCTCGACCCGATCCTCCAGCGCCTGCTCGGCCGCCGGCCCGGCCGGGGCGCCGGAGGGCCGGGTGGGCTGCTCGGCGGTGAACTGGAAGCGGGCGGCGGTGTCGTTCCATGCGCTCTGCAGGTCGGCGCGGGTGAGGAGTACCTTGGCCTTGCGGTTCTCCAGCTTGAGTGCTCGCAGCTCGCCGCGCTCAGGTGCGCGGCCCCACTGTGCGCGGAAGCGCTCGGCGGCTCTGGCGACCTCGCGGCTGCGGGCGCTGAAGGTGTCCAGCAGGCCGCGCGGCACGCCGGCTATCTCGAAGTAGCGGCCATGTTTGCCGGTGCCCCGCTCGACCTGATACCCACGCTGCTGGAGTTGGTGCGCGAGCGCTGAGCGGTAGTGGGCGCCAAGCTCGCGGGCCGAGCGGAAGATCGGACGTGATGCGACGGCGACGATGCGGCCGTCCTCGCGGATCGCGCTGGTGATGACCACATGGCTGTGGAGCTGTGGGTCGGGTACGTCTCCCTCGAGGACGCCGCGGGCGGTGGTGTGCCGGTACTCGGCGGCCACCACGTCGCGGGCCGGCTCCTCGACCACCTGCCCGCGGTAGCGGCGGCGGACGGTGGGGACCGTCTCGGTCAGGTGGCCGATCGTCTCGCTGACGGCGGCGGCGTGCGCGGCCTCGATCTCGCGGCGCTGGGTCTCGCCGGCGAGCGCCCACACCGTAGAGACCGACTTGGGGGCGCTGAAGGTCAGGTCGATGCCGGCGGCCCGGCCGCCGTTGGAGCCCGCGCGGCGCAGGAATCTTCCCGACCGCGGGTGCTTGCCTTCCATCAGCGCGATGAAGTCGTGGCCCTCGACGGTGCTGCCCTCGATGCCCAGCCGCGCGAGAGTGTCCGGCGTGGCGAGCCACTGGCCGGGGGCCTGCGTTGGCTCCCCCTCCGGGGAGAGGTAGTAGTCGCCGCGCTCTGGCTCGATCGTCTTTGACTCCAGGTAGCGGGCGTAGCCGCCGCCCTTGGCGGCACCGATGCTGGCTGCGGTCATCACAAGGGGTACAGACCCCCAGGCCCTCAGACCGGCCATGTAATTTCCTCAGCGCCTGTTGGGGCCCTGTGGAAAGCGGGCTGACCGGCGCGTAGCGGAGCCCGTAGGGCGCAGCGAAGCGGCGGTCATGCAGTGGCGTCCGGTGGCCCTTT
>Ga0181518_10001575_pt1 | contig 23271 bp, 21 predicted proteins | sample PEATcosm2014_Bin_28_FD_119751 | JGI IMG/M metagenome (GOLD analysis project Ga0181518, IMG submission 119751) | Peatland microbial communities from MTU Mesocosm Facility, Houghton, MI, USA - PEATcosm2014_Bin01_60_metaG | ecosystem: Environmental > Terrestrial > Soil > Wetlands > Peat | place... | reverse complement strand
GCATTCAGTAAACCCACGTCTTGTGAGCGGTGTCCGCAACGTGGTCTCGAGGGTGAACCCGCAGTTCAGAGGGTCGCAAGGCCAGATTGACTCCGGTTCAGTGGTTCAGTCAATCGCCGGCACGGTGAAGTCGACAGGGTGCTCACGAAAGTTAGCGTCTGGGCGAATTGGGGCCCCAGGAGGGTGTCATTTACCCGGCCTTCCTGGGCACCCCTCGGCCTGCCACGTGACCACTGCATGAGACACCCTGGCGGAGACCGTCGGCATTATTCACGCCTCCGTCGTTCGTGCTGCTCACCGACTGACTTCGGCCATCGGCGGCGCCACATCGGACGGTGTCTCGATCTTGACCGGATCGAGAATCCCGTACGCGACCAGCTTGACGCGGTCGGTGAGGAGGAACCACACCAGCGCATAGCCCCATACCAAGGCTGCGTATCCCCAGCCGAGGGGTGTCATGAAGACCCCGTACACGGCGATCAGGGTCGCCAGCGCCTGCGTGCCGAGCACGGCCAGCAGGAGGATCCGAGCGGGCCGTATCGACCAGAACGGGCCGCGGGTGCGTGCGAGGAAGATGGTCAGGTGTCCGGCGACCGAGAGCGTCAGGTACATCAAGGTTTGCAGGTGCGCATGGTCGAGGTGGAACACCTTGTCGCCCAGGTAGAACAGGCCGAAGGCGGCGATCGGACCGACGACGCCGAGCACCGTGGCGATCCCCAGCACGAGGCGCATGTTCCAGGCCTCGGGCTGCTCCCTGTAGCGGACCTTGTCGTAGGCGATGGACAAGATGGCGCCGTCGTTGAGCAGCGCCAACATCACGATCTGGATCGCCGTGACCGGGAAGAAGTTGTAGATCAGGATCACGGCCGAGACGAACAACAGCACGCGGAGCGTCTCCGCGATGCGGTAGATCGCGTAGCTGTTCATCCGCTGGAAGATCCTCCGGCTCTCCTTGATCGCGTCGATGATCACCGAGAGCCCGGGCGTGGTCAGCACGATGGATGCCGCTGCCCGCGCCGCATCCGTGGCATCCGAGACGGCGATGCCGCAGTCGGCCTTCTTCAGCGCAGGGGCATCGTTCACCCCGTCGCCCGTCATGCCGACGATGTGACCTCGCTTCTGGAGGACGTCGACGATGTGGAACTTGTGCTCGGGGAAGACTTGGGCGAACCCGTCGGCATCGTCGATGGACTCGGCCATCGCCGCGGTCTCTTCGCGTTTCACGTCGCCCAGTCCGGTGGCATCGAGGATGTTCGTGCCCATCCCGAGTGTCTTGGCCGTCTCCCGGGCGATGGCCAGGGCGTCACCGGTGACCATCTTGACGTCCACGCCCATCTGGAAGGCGGTGGCGATTGTCGCCTTGGCGTCGTCACGTGGTGGATCGAACAGGGGCAGCACTCCGACGAAGTTCCACGGACCGTCCCCTTCGGCCCGGGCCACGCCCAACGAACGGAAGCCTCGTGCCGCGAACCCGTCCACTGCTGCGTCGACCTCGGTCTTCACCTGCGGCGCATTGGCCGACAGCTCCAGGATCACCTGGGGCGCACCCTTCGTCACCTTGAACGATGACCCGTCGGTGGCGGTGACGGTGGCTTCCGTGCACTTGCGGACCGCATCGAAGGGCTGGAACTCGACCACGTCGTAGTCGTCCAACGACTGATCGTCCGTCAGTCCTCCGAGAACGGCCAGATCGATGGCGTCGGCGTCGTCGGCGCGTGAGGCCAGTGATGCGTCGAGGATGACCTGACCGGGTGGGAGCTCGCCGACGGTGTAGGGATCGCCCAGGGTGAGCTTGTTCTGGGTCAGGGTCCCGGTCTTGTCCGTGCAGAGCACGTCCACGCCGGCCAGCTCCTCGATGGCCACCAACCGGCTGACGATGGCCTTCTTCGAGGCGAGCACCCGGGCGCCGACCGCCATCGTCACCGACAGGACCGTCGGCATCGCCACGGGAATGGCGGCCACGGTGAGGACGAGGGCGAACTGCAAGGTGGTGAAGAACGGGTCCCCGCGGATGGTGGAGACGATGATGATCACCACGACCATGGACAGCGCCAGGATGATCAGGAAGGTGCCGATCTTGAGGACGGCCCGTTGGAAGTGGCTGACGGTCTGGGCTTCTTGGACGAGCTCAGCGGTTTTCCCGAAGTACGTGTGCGCACCCGTGGCGTAGACGAGTGCGCCGATCTCGCCCTGGCGGACGATCGAGGCGGAGAACACCGCGTCGCCGCTCTGGCGGCTGGCCGGCAGCGACTCCCCGGTCAGGGCCGACTGATCCACTTCGATCGGGTCGCCGTCGAGGAGGCGTGCGTCTGCGGGCACGATGTCACCCAGGCGCAGGCGGATGACGTCTCCGGGTACGAGTTCACGCGAGGGTGGAGTGACCCATTCGCCGTCCCGTTTGACACGGGCCTTGATCGCCAACTCGGCCTTCAGGGCGGCGATGGCTTTGCCCGCCTGGCGCTCTTCCCAGAACCCGATTCCGGCGTTGGCCAGGAGCAGGACGAGGATGATGAAGAAGTCGGGCCAGTGTTTCAGCACTCCGGAGAGGATCACTGCTGCCTCGATCATCCAGGGGATGGGCCCCCAGAAGTAGGTGAGGAACTTCAGCAGCGGGTTGACCTTCTTCTCCACGATCTCGTTCGGGCCGTACTGCGTCAGGCGTTTCTCCGCCTCGGCCTGGGTGAGGCCATCGGGCGACGACCCCAGCCGCTTCTCGACCTCAGCGACGGGAAGGGTCTTCAGGTCGTCAAACGCATCGGGCTTCGAGCCCGAAGCCTCGCGTTCGGTACCCGTGGACTCCATCGCGGTCATTCTCCTGCCTTTGCCCTGTCGGCAGCAGTCTGACCGTTCCGGCGGCGCCCCGAGATGCCGGTGGTGGGCAGGTCGGTCCCCAAAGTGCTGGGCCGTATTTGGGCAGGCCCGCGCCACCGCCACAGCACCCGCATTCGAGCCGTTCTATGACGGGGTGAACTCGAGCAAGCAGGTCAGAGATTCAAGGCCTCATTGGGCCGGCCGACTGGGGCAACGCTATGCATCGAGCCGCGAGGAGTGTCTTCTAAATTCCCAACGAGTGGAACCAGATGAGGTAGAGGGCATTTCCCGTGATGTCGTGGCCGCCAGCGTCGCGACATACTCAGCCGACCCGGATGCTTTCGCCGCCTGTGGCGCTATGGCGGTCGCCGGTCCTTTCGCTGCGTTTGCCGCTGGACTCCGTTCTTCGGCGACCGTGCTTGATGCCGGCTGCGGCCCAGGGCGAGATCTGGCTCGCCTGGCCGAACTCGGCCACCGGGGAGTAGGAGTCGATCTGAATCGGAGTTTCATTGACCGGGCCAGAGCCCATGGGCCGGTCGTGCTGGGTGATCTGCGGTCACTGCCGCTGATGTCAGCTTCTTTTGATGCCGTGTGGGCCAGCGCCTCCTTGATCCATCTACCACGCGACCACGCTGCACTCGCACTTGAAGAACTTGCCCGGGTCGCGAGATCGGGCGCCCCCATCAGTGCATCCGTCAAGATCAGCGGGGTGACGGGATGGGCCGACGACATGCCTCTGGGAAGACGTTGGTTCTTCGTCTGGACGCCTGACGAATTCGCTGAGGCGGTCGGCGGAGCTGGACTGTGCGTTGAGGAGGTGCTGGTCGATGACGAATGGGTTGAGGTCCGGGCACGTCGATAGTCGACGAGAGGCGCCGCCTCGCACAGCCCATATGGGCCGTTCCGGGCGCATGCAACTCTCGCATGCATCGGTGCCTTAATACTTCTTCGCTGGATCGATTCTGCGTTGATCATGCGGTGACTCTTAGGCCAACGTTGCCCTGGTCGCTGCCAGGGCGTTCGCGAGGTACCGCCTCTTCGCGCGCTGAACCCCGAAGCTCGGACACCGCGCGCCGATTCCCGGTATCCTCTGGGGTCGGTCAATCGACGTTGTCCCAGTGTCTCCGCCGAGAACGCCCCGCAAATTCAGCGCCCGGTCTCGCTGAGTGGTGGGAATCGGAGACCGAACGAAATGACGCTTGGGTACGTGAGCATGGGCGAGAACGAACACAGTCAGCGCACCGAGGACTGGTTCGAGCAGCGCGACCCTTCGACGGGAGCCCCAGTTCGATTCGTCGAACGTCGCCGGGGTGACCGGCGCCGCAGCGCCAAGCGACTCATCGAGGCCCTGCCGCAGCACGCCGAACCCCTCCCCACGGTCAGCCTGATCATCCCGACCAAGAACGAAGCGCGCAACGTGGCGGAAGTTCTGGAGCGTCTCCCCGACATGGTGTCTGAGGTCGTCCTCGTCGACACGCGCTCCTCCGACGTGACAAAGCTCATGGCGAGCTCGGCGCGTCCCGATGTCCGCATCATCGAGGAGCCCCGACCCGGCAAGGGCTATGCCCTCCGGGCCGGTCTGTCGGCTGCTACCGGAGACGTACTTGTCGCCATGGATTCGGACGGGAGCATGTCCCCCGAGGAGATACCCCGCTTCGTGCTGCCCCTTCAGCACGGGTTCGACTTCACCAAGGGATCACGGTTCATGGCCGGTGGAGGGTCTCTCGACATCACCCTGATCCGGCGCCTGGGCAACCGGGCGCTCGTCGAGACGGTGAACCTTCTCTTCAAGATCCACTTTACGGACCTCTGTTACGGGTATTTTGCGATTCGTCGGATCTTCCTCGAACCTCTCGACCTACGATCGGCAGGATTCGAGATCGAGACCGAGATCATCCTGCGAGCGCACGTCATGGGCCTCCGAATCGCGGAGGTTCCAAGCGTTGAGCTGCCTCGACGCACCGGAACATCGGGACTCCGGGCGGGGAGCGACGGCGTACGCATCTTGCGGACGATCCTCAGCGAATACCGCTCTTCGAGCAAGCACACGAGGTCGCCGGAGGCCTGAGATGCGCACTGTCTAGGGTCTTCGGCCGTGGCACCTTTCCGGGCTCCGGTGATGAGCCGGCGAGGCTGCGCCGCTCCACTGCGAACGACCGGATTTCGGAGCCATAGCGCAGAGGTTGAGACGGCGCGGGGCACGAACTGCTGAGAGCCACCTCTTCGTCTGGAAATGTCTCCAGCGAACCGTCCGATGTGCCGAAAGACAGATGGGCCCGGTGTCTCGGGCGCGAGAGGGAGCGGCGTGGAGGATCGTGTTGGACCGTGAGCCGAGACGGGCGTGGGCTCGCCCGTGGCTGTCCCTCCTGGGAGGGCTTCTGCTGCTGGTCGTGTGGACCATCGTCGGAGTGGGAGACCAGGCCCGAGCCTCGACTGACGCGTCCCGTCTCATCGCCACCTCGGATACAACCCTCTCCGAATACGGCGGCGGCGCTTTGGTTGCCGCCGATCCGAGCGGCGGCTACTGGACGACGACGGAGGGCGGGGCCGTCACCGAATACGACGGCGCGCCGGTGTTCGGATCACCTGCTCTGGCGGGAGTCCACCTCAACCAGCCGATCGTTGGGATGGCGTCGACGCCCGATGGGGGTGGCTACTGGATGGTCGCCTCCGACGGTGGCATCTTCAGCTACGGGGACGCCGCATTCTTCGGGTCCACCGGGTCCATTCACCTCAACCAGCCGATCGTTGGGATGGCGTCGACCCCCGACGGGGGTGGCTACTGGATGGTGGCCTCCGACGGTGGCATCTTCAGCTACGGGGACGCCGCATTCTTCGGGTCCACCGGGTCCATTCACCTCAACCAGCCGATCGTTGGGATGGCGTCGACGCCCGACGGGGGTGGCTACTGGATGGTGGCCTCCGACGGTGGCATCTTCAGCTACGGGGACGCCGCATTCTTCGGGTCCACCGGGTCCGTTCACCTCAACCAGCCGATCGTTGGGATGGCGTCGACCCCCGACGGGGCTGGCTACTGGATGGTGGCCTCCGACGGTGGCATCTTCAGCTACGGGGACGCCGCGTTCTTCGGGTCGCTTGCTGGCGGGGGGAACAGTGTCCTCGGAATAATCGTCAACCCTCTGGCTCGGAATTACACCTTGGTGGAGACGACGGGGACCGCTGTCAGCTTTCCTCCGGCGTCGTACCCGATCGGCACCGTCGAGAGCTCCGAACCATCTGGCTACGGACCCATGGGAGCGAACGCGCTCCCCGGTTACACCCAGACCTACGTGAACGACTTCACTGGCACGGCGTTGCCTGCTGGGTGGGATGCCTACAGCGGAGCACCGGGCAGCGACCCTGGCGCGCAATTCGGAAGTGCGCATGCAGTCGTCTCCGGTGGCATGCTCCAACTTAACACCTGGAGAGACCCAGCCTACGACAACGAGTGGGTCACCGGCGGAGTCTGCCAATGCGGGCATGGACAGACGTATGGCGCGTACTTCGTGCGCTCGAGGGTGACCGGAACCGGGCCCACGCAGGTCGAGTTGCTCTGGCCGGTCGCCAACGACTGGCCACCGGAAGTCGACTTCAACGAGACCTCGGGAACGACCACTGGAACGAGCGCCACCGTCCATTTCGGCGCGACGAACGGCGAGGACCAGCGCACGCTCAGCATCGACATGACGCAATGGCATACGTGGGGTGTCATCTGGTCACCGAGCTCCATCGAATACACCGTCGACGGTCACGTGTGGGGCATCGTCACGAAAGCCTCCGAGATTCCGGATCAGCCCATGACGCTGGACCTCCAGCAGCAGACCTGGTGCGCTTCGGGTTGGGCCTGTCCGACGGCGCCGCAGTCGATGCAGGTCGATTGGGTGGCGGAGTACAGCCGATGATGAGGTGCCGGTGTGGGCCTCGTCCGAGCATGCCAATGACACACGGCTGTGATCGCGCCGCGGCACGGCTTGAGGAGTCACGGTCCGGATGACCGTCTCCGTCGTCATCTGCTCCTACAACTCGGACCGCTGGCACGACCTCGCGGCTGCCGTCCGATCTTGTGCGGACCAGACCCGTCCGCCGGACCAGGTCGTCGTCGTCATCGACCACAACGAACCGTTGCTCCACCGCGCCGTGCTCGAGTTGGAAGGTGCCGTCGTCCTGGCCAATCGCTTCTCACGAGGGCTGTCGGGAGCTCGCAACACCGGTATCGCGTGTTCCACGGGTGACGTGGTCGCCTTCCTCGACGACGACGCCTACGCCGATCCTCAATGGCTCGCCAATCTCGTCGGACCGATGGCCGACCCGTCGGTCGCCGGAGTCGGGGGGTGGGTCCTCCCCCACTGGGAGACGGCTCGACCGGAATGGTTTCCCGAGGCGTTCTACTGGGTGCTCGGGTGTAGCTACGTGGGCCTCCCGACTACGGATGGGCATCTGCGGAATCCAATCGGCGCGAACATGGCCATACGCCGCCGCGTCTTTCGCTCCGTCGGCGGCTTCGCCTCGGGCCTCGGAAGAATCGGGAAGGTGCCGCTCGGCTGCGAGGAGACCGAGCTCTGCATCCGATACACCGGACGCTTCCCCGATCAGGAGTTCGTCCTCGCGCGAGACGCCGTCGTCCATCACCGCGTGCCGGCCTGGCGGCTCACCTGGCACTACTTCTGGACGAGGTGCTGGGCGGAGGGGATCTCCAAGGCTGCCGTGTCCTCATTGGTGGGACCGGCCTCGGGCCTCGCCGCCGAGCGCCACTACCTGGCACGGTCGCTGCCCAGGGCGTACATGCAGAGTGTGCGATCGTTGCCTCGCCACCCTCGTTCTGCATCGGCACGGGCCGGCCTGATGGTGACGGGCACCGTGTGCGCCGCCGTTGGGCTGCTCTGGGGCAGAATGGCGCTCAGGGTAAGCCCGATCGATACCCGGAAGGATGATCTGGGACTCCGCGATCTGGATCATCTCCTCCAGCCGTTCGAGGCCGTGGACGTCGCCAGTGAAGCCGATACTCGAGCAAGCGTGTTGCGGTAATTTTCGTCTATGTCGAGTCGCCGGCTCCGCACCGGAGACGGAAAGCGCGACATGCCCTCGCCTCCGAACATCTGGCAACCGATTCCTTTGATTCAAGTCGACCTCGATGCGCCGCCGAGGTCGGTTCCCCCCGACGTCGGTCCGGGCCGGCGAATATGGATGGAGGCCGTCAGGAGAGGTCACGTGGTCGGGGTGATGGAGACCCGGACCGACTGTGACGGCGTGTCGGCCTCGGAGCTCTCGGAACTGGCGCGCCGGTTCCCCGACGACCCGCCCCCACGCGATCCGGCCGTTCCCGACCAACTTCTTCCCCGTGCGTCCGTCGTCGTCCCCACGCTGTGCCGGGACCCTCCCGCGCTACTCCGGACCATTGACGCACTGCTGGCCCAGGACTACCCGGACTTCGAGGTCATCGTGGTCGACAACCGCCACGACGCGCGCGGGGGACCTCTGCCTGCATTCCCGGTCGGCTCGCGGGTGCGCGCGGTGGAAGAGCGGAGACGCGGCATTTCGGCGGCGCGCAACCGGGGGGTGGCGACGGCCACGAGTGACATCATCGCCTTCACCGACGACGACGCCGTCGTCGAGCGCGACTGGCTTCGTGTGCTCGGTTCGAGGTTCGCCCTCGACCCCGAGGTCGAGGCGATCGGCGGAGCTGTCCTGCCGAGCGAGCTGGAGACGGAAACCCAGCTGTGGTTCGAGGAATTCTATGGCGGCTTCACTCGATCGTTCCGGGCGGAAACATTGAGTGGAAGGCGACGTCAGGGCGGCGTGTTCCCTTATGCCCCGGCCAGGTTCGGGGCCGGGTGCAACATGGCGTTCCGTCGGTCGACGCTGGTGCGGATGGGGGGCTTCATCACGTCTCTCGGTACGGGCACCTCCGCCAGGGGTGGCGAGGATCTGGCCATGTTCATAGAGCTGATCACCTCCGGCTCGACCGTCGCTTTCGAGCCCGCGGCGCTCGTACGGCACTCCCATCGTCGCACCCAACGCGAGTTTCTGCGCCAGGTTCGCGATTACGGAACGGGCCTCACCGCTATGTTCACGGCCCTCATCGTGCGCAACCCGAGGCACCTGGCGGCCCTGATCTACCGCCTCCCGGCGGGACTTCGCCTCCTCGTCCGGCCGCGGGCACAGCGCTCACCGAGTCTGCGACCGAGCTACCCGCGACGGGCGTTGGCCTACCAGGTCATGGGCATGGCCACCGGCCCGGTCGCGTACGCCCGCAGTGCCGCCAGGGTTCGGTGGTTCCCGTAACCGCGATACCGCCGATGGCGGAGGCGAAGGGTGATCGTCTCGTCAAGAGCGCCTTTGCGCTCCTGACCTCCACCACAACCGGAGCGATTCTCGGGTTGGTGTTCTGGGCGGTGGCCGCCCACCTCTACAACGCCCAGGACGTCGGCTACGGCGCCGCCGCCATTGCCGCCATGACCGGCCTGGCCAGTGTGGCGCAGCTCAACCTCAGCGTGATGTTTCCCCGCTTCCTCTACGCGGCCGGGGCCCGAGCCACCACAGTCCTGGTGGCGGGGTACGGCGCAGCTGCGCTCCTGGCGGCGGCGGTCGGCGTCGCCTTCCTGACTTTGACCGGCCACCACCAGTACATCGCCCGAGGCACATTCGCGCTCCTGCTCTTCCTCGCCGCCGTCGTCCTCTGGGTGGTGTTCACGATCGAGGATGCCGCTCTCATCGGCCTACGAGCCACGTTCTGGGTACCGGTCGAGAACACGTCGTTCTCCGTCATGAAGATCCTGCTCCTCCCCGTCTTCGCGATCCTCGTCCCGGTGTCGGGGGTGTTCCTCTCATGGACGGTGCCGGTGATCGCGTGCATCATCCCCGTCAACTACTACCTCTTCCGGAAAGTGCTCCCCGCCCACGTCGCCTCATCCGCTGGACGGGGCTCCCTCCCGCCCCGGCGTGTGGTCGGATCGGTTCTGGGCGGCGAGTACATCGGGGCGATTGCCTTCGTGGCACTGAGCGTCGTCCCGGCGCTCCTCATCGTCACGAAGCTGGGTGCAGTGCAGACCGCCTACTTCCAAACTCCCTGGCTCGTCGGAACCTCATTCGACTTCATGCTCTTCAGCATCGCGACATCTCTCATCGTCGAAAGCAGCGCGCGTCCGCAGGACGCTGTACGGCTGGTCCCGAGAGCGGTTCGCCTGGCGTGTCTCATTCTCATCCCCGGCTGCATCGTGCTCCTCGCCGGCGCGCCGGTCATCCTCTCGGTGCTCGGCCACGGGTACGCGGAACACGGAGCCGCTTTGCTGCGGTGGTTGGCCCTGGCCCTGCCGTTCATGGGCGTGAACGTCCTCTATCTCACCTTTGCCCGCATGGGACGCCGGGTCCGACGAATCATGGCGGTGCAGGTGGGCCTGTCGCTCACCATCCTCGCCCTGACCGAGATCCTCATCGGCTCTCTGGGCATCACCGGTGCGGGCATCGCTTTCTTCGCCGGCCAATCGTTGATGGCATGTATCGTCCTTCCGTCGGTGATCCGCCAGTACCGGCGTGCCGGCATGGCACCGGGCTTCGCTCCGCGTGGTGCGCTGGTGGTTCGTGATACCGAGGTGAGCGGGCTGCAGGAGCACCCGTTCGAGGGCACGGGCCCACACACCGAAGAGAGCGAGGGAGGTGCACCGTGAGCCCACCCGAGGGGACGGAGCCGCTTCGTGCCCCATCCCGCCACCGCCCCGGTGGGCCGGGCGTCGTGAATCGTCGGCGGAGCGACCTCACGAGATCCGTGATCTCCATCGTGGTGCTCCTCGCCGACATCTTGATGCTCTACGCGTCGGTGGCGAATCTGCACGGTCAGGTGCGCGTCGTCCTCGGGTTCGCTCTGGTCGGCGTCATCCCGGGCTGGTCGATCGTCGGACTGATGAGGCTCGAGAACCCCGCTCTGGAGATCGGACTGACCGTCGTGGTGAGCCTGGCCGTCTGCATGATGGGCGCCCAGATCCTGTTGACGCTGCATGCCTGGCACATCGTCGCCCTGCAGCAGGCGCTGTGCCTGATCTGCATTCCCCCGCTGGTCTGGCAAGCCTTGGCTTTGCCGGCGGGGCGGGAACACCCGTCCTGATGGTGGCTGCCGATCCCATCGCTGCAGCACCACTGACCCTCGCAGTCTTGATCGCAAGCATCGTGCTCCTGTCCGTGCGGGCCTGGCTCGGGGTGACGGGAGCCACCGTGAACCGGAGGTCGGCCCTCGTGCTGAACGGATTGATCGTCCTGTTCGTGGCTGTCTTCGGGGTGATCGTCATCGTCAGGTTCGCCACCCTTGCCTGAACGCCGACACATACCATGACGTCGGCGCGGCGGTTCAGCGCCCTGCCCGAGCCGCCTGGCGGCTCGTCGCTCTGGCTCGGCTCCACCGGTCTGCTGCTGTGGTGCGTCAGCGTCGTGCAGGCGGACTTCTCTCGCATGGGCTCGTTCGGGTTGGTCACCGTATTGGGCTGGCCCTATTTCGCAGGCCTAGCCCTCCTCGTCGCGGGGTTCGCGATGGAGCTACTGCACGTCCCGCTCCGTTCGGGGAGGGTTCTCGTTCTCGTGGTGGGTGTCATCGTCGTGCTCTTCGGCACGGCTTCTGCCGTGGAGCCCACGGCCCGCCTCACCGATTCGTGGGTCCACGCCGGCTTCGTCCAGTACGTCTTTGAACACGGACGGGTACTCGAGAACTACGACGCGCGGTTCTCGTGGCCGGGAGGCTTCTCCCTCGGAGCCGTTCTCGTGGGGTCCACCGGACTGCCGAGCGCCGTCGACCTCCTGCGCTGGGCGCCTCCGGTCTTCGAGCTGCTCTACCTGCCGCCACTCCTGGTGATCGCCCGGTTCAGTGGCGTCGGCGTGCGCGCCGGTTGGCTCGGGGTGCTTCTCTTCTATGCCACGAACTGGATCGACCAGGACTACTTCTCCCCCCAGGCGCTCAACTACCTCTTCTATCTCGTGGTCCTCGCGACGGTGCTGGCTTGCTGGCAGCCCTCACGAATCGGCGTCGCCGCACGATTCGGCGGCGCAGTACGTGATCGCCTCGCGGCCGCGCGTGGTGCACTCACCCGCCGGCGTCTGGCCGGGCACGACGCCGTCTCCGCCTGGAACAACGGCCGGGTCCTCGCCGCGCTCGGACTCCTGAGCCTCCTAATGCTCGCCACGGCGATCAGCCACCAGCTGACTCCGTATGCCCTGATCCTCGCCCTCGCCGCGTGCTTGATGACTCGCCGCCTCGGTCGGCCCGAGCTGCTCCTCATCGCCATGCTCCTGGCGGTCGGGTGGCTCAGCCTGGGAGCAAGCAACTACTGGATCGGTCATCTCTCCGACATCTTCGGCTCTGTCGGGCACGTGAGCAACACGTTCGGATCGAATGTCACACATCGTGTCACTGGGAGCAGTAGCCATCGGTGGGTGGTCGATCTCCGCATCCTAAGCACGACCGGACTCTTCGTGCTGGCTGGGATCGGCGCCCTCCGGCGCTCACCGGACTCGCGCTCGTTGGAGCTGCTCGCCGCTGCGCCGTTCACGCTGTTGGGGTTCCAGAGTTACGGAGGAGAGGGCCTGCTGCGGGTGGTTCTCTTTGGGCTGCCCTTCACGACGCTCCTGGCCGCGTCAGCCGTCCTCCCGAATCGCGTCGGACCGATCCGCTCCGTCCTTCCCGAAGTTCGCCTCGGGCGCCAAGGGCGCACGGTCCTGCGAGCGTCGGTGATCGTCATGGTCCTGGGCTTCTGCCTCCTCACCACGGTGGTCCGCGGCGGGAACGACGCCTTCGAGGCGTACTCCACCGGTGAACTCTCCGCCGTGAACTTTGCCTACGACCACGTCCGCCCCGGGGAGATCATCGGCGCGGTGGCTCCCTATCTTCCCATCGGTCAGGACGACGTCGGCACCATCCCCGTGTACGTCGCGGCGGACCAGGCCGGGCCCGTCACCCGGCAGACGCTCCAGTCCGACTTGCAGCGCACACGGCCCTCACTGATCATCCTCAGTCAGTCCCAAGAGGCCTGGGGGGAGATCGTGGAGGACTACCCCAAAGGATGGGAGCGCACCCTGGCGGGCCAACTCCAGCGAGATGGATACCGAGTCGCCGCCACGTGGCCGAACGCGACCGTCCTACGGGCGACGAGCACGCCGTGACGACCACGTCGCCCATGCCGCAGTCAAGACGCGCGGGACTCCCGTGCCGCTTTCGCCGCCGCGTATGCCGTGACCAGCGCCTCGACGAGCCAGTAGCGCAGACCGAGCCACCTCAGATAGCGCTTCGACTCGCGCCAGAAGGCCTCGGCCGTGCGTGACATGCTCCCGTCGGCGATGACCTCCCCGAGACAGGTAGGGAAGATCCGGATGGGGACCCCTGCGGGCGGGCTCCTGCGAGCCGGTGGCGACTGACTCTGACCGATGGCTCTGAGATACCCCTCACTGATGTCGAGCCCGGCGCAGAGGAAACTCGCAGCCCCGCCGAAGGCGCGGGCATTGAAATCGATGAGCCAGTCGACTCCCTCCCGGTCACGGATGACGTCGATGTTGACCAGCCCGGTGCATCCCACGACCTCGAGAGCCCTCCGGCCGAGTGCCGCCAGCTGACCGTCGGCCACGGTCTCGATCTGGCTGGCGGAGCCCGTAGGTTGCCTCCATGCGGACACCCAATAGGTCAGTTCCTGCTCGATGCCGCACTCCCCGACGGCCGCACCGTAGTTGTACTTCTCGCCGTCGACGTACTGCTCGCAGAAGTACCGCTCTGGGTGTTCGCCCCAGGTGGCGGCCACCCGATGGAGGGCTGGAAGGTCATGGACGATCCGGATCTGGTCGCCGCTGCTTCCCACCCTCGCCTTCAGCACCACAGGGAATCCCAAGATGCGCGCCACGGTCTCTGGCGACACGCCAGGCATCGGGAGAATCGCTGGGACGCGGATCCCCGAGGCATCCAGCCGTCGGGACAGCGAGATCTTGTCCATCGCCGCCAGGCGTACTTCCACGCCGTGCACGATGCCGCATCCCATGGACCCGAGCGCGTCGCCGATCGACGCGCTCAACGCCTCGACGAACTGGACGTCAACCACGTTCTCGGAGCCGAGTACCTTCCGGAGCGTCTCAACCAGGTTCCCGGGGGGGACGACGGCATGCCGGTCGAAGAGAAGGGAGGAGACGAGTCGCGAGGCGATACGGACTTCGGTGGTGACGCGGATCGTGCGCACGCCCTTGCGTCGAAGCAGCGGCGACAGCTGCGTGAACGCGACCCAGTGAGAATCGTCGACGAACACGACACTGGGGGTTCCACGTGGCCGACGATGCCAGACCGCCCACGGTGGCCGGGTACGTGTAGTCATCGGTGGTTCCGCCTTACGTGCGGCCGCGCCTCACTCGTCGACGAATGCCTCCCGGGATTCTGGGCGTACTCCGCCACCCAGTCGATCTCCATGGAGGCGGGGGTGTGAGGGCACGCATATTGAAGTCCAAGCGCGCACGAGGACTGCTGCTGCAGGTGGAGAGCCATCGGCTGATCGGGGATCTCCCAGGGAAATGTGATGGTGCCCCAGGCGTGTCCGTCGACGGTATACATGATGGAGTTGCGGCTCCAAACGACTCCCCATGTGTGCCACTGGTCCATGTCGATGGTGAGCTTGCGCTGGTCGATGTTGTCCGCCGCGCCGAAGTGCACGGTCGCGACCGAGCCTGTGACACCGCCCCCGCTCTCGTTGAAGTCGATCTCCGGAGGCCAGACGTTCGCGGCCGGCCACAACAACTGCACTTCGTTGGGGCCGGGGCCCGTGAGCCGGGAACGCACGAAGTAAGCGCCATAGGTCTGCGCGAACCCACATTGACAGACTCCGCCCGTTACCCATCGGTCGTGGTAGGAGGGATCGCGCCAGGTGTCCAGTCGGAGGAGGCCGCCGCTCACCACCGAGTGGGCACTCCCGAACTGTCCGTCCGGAACACCCGACGGAATCCCGGAGAAGGCATCCCATCCCGCCGGAAGTGCATTGCCCGGGAAGTGGGTCACGTAATTCTGCGTGTAACCGGCCAGCGCGTCTGCCTTCGGAGGGCCCATTCCCGATGGGTCATGCTTGTCCTCGGTGCCCGTCGGGAAGGTCTTGCTCGTCGGCACCGTCGTGGTGGAGTTCGGTGGAGTCCACGTGACTCGCCCGTGGTACAGGACTACCAAGAGCAACCCGCCACCCGAGATGGCTGCAACCGCCGCAATCCGGATGGCCGTTCTCTGGCGTTTCGTGATAGGGAAGATATTAGTGGCCACTAGGTCCTCGAATACGTCTACGTGTTCTTTGCTCTGGAGCGGCAGATGTGCCAAACGAAGGGGATAGTGGAGATTCTCCAGTCGTTCCAGCGCCTCACGACGGACCGGCTTCTAGTGGACCACGAGGGCTTGGGTCTTGGTCTGTCGATCGTCCAGGCCATTGTCATCGCGCTCCAAGGCGAAGTCCACATGCGCCCGAAGGAGTGAGCAATACTTGCCAACCCGCCCGTCTCCAAGCGCTCCGGAAGGCAGGGCAACGTCAAGTTTCGTTGTCGGCGGCGTAGGATCCCGTCCGACGGCGTCCGCGGAGAAATGACTCCAGCACGCAGAGCAATCTGACGAAGAGATAAGGGCAGACGTTCTGTGCCCGAAATCTAGAAGGGCTGTACTTGAAGGGTCCAAGAACTGACGCGCGGCGCTGTCGAGCCTGGTCTGGCCGGATTCGAGTAAGGCCAGCCGACGCGAGCAGGAACGTGAGGACGGACGGTTCGCCGCGGCAGGTGCACGGGACTTCCTGCGGCCGTGGGTGATGGCTTTGGAGCTGGGTGCCGCTAGCGAGGCCGTGTCGCGGTGCAGTAACCGTCAGGCGGAGATGTCGTACTCGTGGATGAGGCCGCCCAGAAGATCGCGGCGCTGGATGGTGCCGACGCCGCTGGGCATGGGCGCATGCCGCGGTGGCGTCAGGTCGAGGCCGCGATGGGGACGAGCCCGGTTGTAGTGCGCTACGTACTCGTCGAGTATTTGTTCTAGGTGATGCCGGGAAAGCACGAGCAGATGGTCGAGGCAGTCCTCCCGGGCGGTACGAACCCAGCGTTCGGCGAAGGCATTCGCCTTCGGGGAGCGGACCGGGGTGAGGATGGTCTCGGCACCGATCGAGGCGAACACGTTGTCGAAGTTGGTGGTGAACTTGGTGTCGCGGTCGCGGATGAGGAACCTGAAGGGTCCATTTATTCATCCAGTGCCCTAACCTGGGGCTTCACGGGGCGTCAGTGCGTGGGGTACGACCATCGGTGACACTGGAGGATCGGGGTCTCGTCGAGCCGCCTACCTCTGGTGCCACCGCCCCGTCTTCTTCCCAAGAAGCCACAGGTCAATCGCCACATCGAGTATTTGGACCCAACAGGCAGCACGGGAATAGCGACGTTGAACCCGCTGGCATGGAGGGAGGCCGCACGAAAGACCACCATGTCTGTGAACGGGTCACCCATGCCAGCGCCGTGGACGCATACCATCCAGGGCGCGGGGCGTTGCTGGCGTAGGAGCCATGCATGCACAGTTTCGTTGCGCGTGTACTCGGCATACCGACGCGCACCGGGCACCGAGTCCTCGGGGTCGTACGGACTGACATAGGTGGAATGGCTGAACGAGAGGTGCCCGACGCGGCGCGCCGATTCGGTCAGGACGGCGGGTGCACTCGGGATATGCCACAAACCAGGATCGGCGAGGACCCCCCGTCCTTCGAGGTAGTCGACGAGTTCTCGCGACTCGTCCAACGTCGACGCGAAGTCATCGTCGTCGCCCACGGTGTGCAGCTGCTGAAAGCAAGCGAAGAGCAGCTCGTCGCCGGCGGCAGAAGCCACGAGCGAGGCCCGACGGAGCGGGGCCGTGGGTTGTGGGTCTGCGGCGAGTTCCCCGGCAAAACCGACGGTACGACTCATCGCTGCCGCGAGATCAGATCCCAACGTCCCGAGACGCCGCAACAGCGCCGATCCGCGAGACCGTCCAGACACCACGGCGGAGAGTATGGAGCACAGGCTGCCGACGCATCCAGGCGAACCGAGGCCCGGCTTCCCTCTGATGTCGGCCCACCCCAGGCTCTCGGTCGAGGCCCGGCTCGCCGACGAGGCCTGACCCGCAGGGTCAGAGATAGGCGGCCGTGGCGGCGGCGGCCATCTCGTGGGGTGTTCCCTCGTGGGCGATGCGCCCGTGGAGCATGATCGCCGCACGGTCGGCCACGCCGAGGGCGGTCTCCGCGAACTGCTCGACGAGGACCACTGTCACGCCGCCGGCGGCGATGGCCGTCACGAGCTCGTAGAGGTGGGCCACGACGATCGGCGCCAGGCCCATGGAGATCTCGTCGAGCAGAAGGACCCTGGTGTCCCCCGCCAGCGCGCGCGAGACGGCGAGCATCTGCTGCTCACCCCCCGAGAGCGTACCGGCGAGCTGCTTGCGGCGCTCCTTGAGGCGGGGGAACTGCTCGTAGGCGCGCGACTCGACCTCCGCGGTGCTGATGCCACCGCGGTAGGTCCACATGCGCAGGTTGTCGCGCACCGTCAGATTGGGGAACACGCCGCGCCCCTCGGGGATTGCGATGACGCCGGCGCGCGCCAGGACCTCGGGCGTCCACCGCCGTGCCAGCAGGCCGTCGATGGCGACCGTTCCGGCCGTCGGGTGCAGGCGCCCACCGACCAACTTGAGCAGCGTGCTCTTCCCCGCCCCGTTGGGCCCGAGGAGTGCGAAGATGGTGCCTCCGGGGACGGTGAGGTCCACGCCGTGGAGCACCTCGATGCGCCCGTAGGCGGCGTGGACGTTCTCGATCGTCAGGCCCCCTCCGGTGCCGGTGGTCATGGTCATGCGTCCTCGGCCTCGGCCGCTTCCTCGACGTCGTTGGCGTGACCGAGGTAGGCCTCCTGCACGTCTGCGTTGTTGCGTACCTCGTCGGGCGTGCCCGTCGCGATGACCTGGCCGAAGTCGAGCACATGCACGGTCCCACACACGCGCAGCACGAGCTTGGTGTCGTGCTCCACCACGACGACGGCCCGGCCCTCGGCGGCGAGGGACGTGAACAACCGGCCCAGTGCGTCCGTCTCGCGCTTGTCGAGCCCCGAGGACGGCTCGTCGAGGAGGAGGACCTTGGGGTCGGTCGAGAGGGCCCGGGCCAGCTCGACGAGGCGGGCTGACCCGGTCGGGAGGGACGACACGGGTGACGCGGTCTCGTCCCCGACGCCGACGCGCTCGAGCAGGCCGAAGGCGGTCGACGCCGCGGCCCGGCCGGAGGCCTCGAGGCCGACGCGCACATTGTCTGTCGCGCTGAGCGTCGAGAAGAGCTCGAGGCGCTGAAACGTGCGGGCCAGACCGAGGCGAGCCCGGCGGTGGGTGCTCATGTGGGTGATGTCCGTGCCGTCCAGGCACACCGAGCCCCGGTCGGGGCGCTGCAGCCCGGTAATGACGTTGAACAGCGTGGTCTTGCCGGCGCCGTTGGGGCCGATCAGGCCCGTCACCACCCCCGCCTCGGCGCGCAGCGACACGTCGGAGAGCGCGGCGACGCCGCCGAAGTGGACGCTCACGTGGTCGACCCCGAGGGCGGGTGACGCGTTAGTGGGGGCGGGGCCGTGCTCGTACTCAGGCCGCACGGGCCACCTTGCGGTCCAGGAGGATCTCGCCCGCCGATACCTCCTTGTCGCCGAAGGGTAGTCGCACCCGCCTCGTCAACCACCCCATGCCGAGGATCCCGTCGGGGCTGCGGGCGAGCAGCACGATCCCGATGCCGGCGGCCAGGCCCGTGAGGTCGGCCAGCGACGCCGGCAGGTGCGTCTGGAGCACGGGGAGCGCCGCCGCCGTCAGGCCGCCGAGCAACGCGCCCGTGAGGGTGCGGATCCCCCAGATGGCGACGAAGAGGAGCAGGGTCAGGCTCCCGATGAACTGCACGTCGTTGGCGCCGATGCCGCCCTGCTGGCCCGCGTAGAAGACGCCACCGAGGCCGGCCATGGCGGCCGAGAGGATGAAGACGATCATCTTGGTGCGCACCGAGCTCAGGCCGACCGTGGCGAAGGCGGCAGGCGAGTCGCTCATGGCGACGAGGCGACGGCCGAATGCGCTGCGCCGCACGAGGCCGACGAGCACGACGCACAGTGCGGCCACGACCGCGACCTGAACCAGCTCGGCCCGGTCACCCACAGCGTGCATGAACGGCAGCGGCAACCGTCCCACGCCAATGGAGGTCCCGTCGGAGATCACGCTCGAGTTGTCGAAGAACGCGGAGTACATGACCTCGCCGAAGGCGAGGGTCGCCAACGCGAGGTACAGGCCGCGCAGGCGTAGCGCCGGCAGTGCCACGAGGGCGCCGACGGCGCCCGACACCACAACGGCCAGGAGCAGGCCCCACCACGAGTCGCCGCCGAACACCTTGCCCATGGTGAAGGCGCCGATGCCCATGAACGTGAGCTGGCACAGTGAGACCTGGCCGGCGAAGCCGACGAGGAGCACCAGGGAGAGCCCGACGATGCCGAAGGCCAGGCCCTGCGAGAGCGTGGAGAGCGCGGTCTCCCCCACGATGGCGGCCAGGACGACCATGCCGGCCACGAGGATCACGGCACCGGCGACCGACTGTCGCGCCGTGACCACCTTGGGGGCGGGCCGGACGGCCAGCCGGCCGGCCGGGGCGAGCCGCGCCGCAGGGATCACCAGCAGCACCACGAAGAGGAAGAGCACCGGGACCACCTCGGTCAGCACCGAGGCCAGGCCCGGGTTGATGTGCCCGGGCAGATAGCCGACGCAGTACTGGGTGATGAGCCCGAGCATGAGGGCCCCGACGAACGTCATGGGTAGGTTGCGCAGCCGGCCCACCACGGCAGCGGCGAAGCCGTTGAGGGCCAGCAGCGTGAGCTGGTCCGACGTCAGCCCGGTCTGGCCCACGAGCGGGGCGATCAGCACCCCGGCGATCGCCGCCAGCATGAAGCCGAGGGCCCAGCCCATCTGCGACATGCGGTAGGGCTTGGCGCCCGCCATGGCCACCAGCTCGGGATCGTCGACCACGGCGCGCATTGCCACGCCCAGGCGGAAGCGGCGCAGGAAGACACTGAGGAGCACGGCGACGACGGCCGCCACCACCACGATCATGATCTGCTGGTCCTCGAGCGTCACCCCGTTGGCACCGAAGAGGTGCACCGACGCCACCGTGCCGTCGGCCGCCGTGAAGTAGGCCGGCACCGAGCGGACGACGTCGGGGCTGCTCCAGAAGATGGTGGCGATGCCGAGCAGGATTACCAGCAGGCCGAGGGTCACCATCAGCGACCGCTCCACCGTCGCGCCGTGGATGCGCCGCATCAGCACGAACTCGACCACGACGGCGAGCAGCGGCGCCTCGACGAAGACGATGAACGCGATGGCGAGCAGGAACGGCCAGTGCCAGTCCTGCCAGAGCTGCCAGTAGGAGAAGGCGGCCACCATGCCCACCGCCCCCTGAGCGAAATTGAAGACGCCGGTGGTGTTGTAGGTCACCACGAGGCCCGTGGCCAGGATGCCATACACGGAGCCCGTCACGACCCCGAGGACCGTGAAGGAGAGAAAGACGCTCACGACCTCACCTCGTGTCCACCCCGACCCGGACCGCCGCGCCGGCCTTAGCCCGAGACCCCGGACGCGTTGTACAACTTGGCGTTGCAGTCGAACCCGCTGCCCGTCGGCAGCTCGCGGACGTAGGTGCCGTTCTTGATGCCGGCCATGAGGAAACAGGGCGTCACCGTCTTGGCCGCGGGGTCCGAGCCGCCCATGAGCCCGTTCGCCGTGAAGCTCGTGATCTTCTTGAGCTGCGCCATCACGGCGCCTCGAGTGGGGTGCGGTCCCGCCGCCTTGAGCGCCTGCACGAACATCTCGGCCGAAGCCCATCCGAAGAGCGTGTAGAGGTCGGGGACCCACGAGGGGTTGACCTTCTTGACCCAAGTGTCGAACTGTTGCACCGCCGGCACGCTCTTGGCGTCCTGGCCGAGGTAGAGGGCGTAGACCTGGCCGATCTGGATCCCGTTGGTCACCGCCGGGCCCCCGGCGTGGGAGATGAACTGGGCGGCGTAGGCCGACCCGGTGGAGAAGATGAGGCCCGGGTGCCAGTTCTGGGTGGCCGCGTTCTCGACGAAGATGGCCGCATCCTGCCAGTCGATCCCGCCCAGGTCGACGGCGTTCACGCCGGCGTTCTTCATGTTGATGACATCGGTGGTGAAGTCGGATTGCAGGGGGTTGATATCGTCGACGTAGGCGATCTTGTACCCCTCGGTCTTCATGCCGGCGAACTCCTGGGCCATCTGGGTCTCGGCCGATGCCACGTCCGAGACGATGGCCCCGACCGTCGTGTCTTTGGGATAGTGCTTCTTGTAGTACTCAACGGGTCCGAGCGACCCCTGGCCCGACAGCGGCTGGGTGCTGAAGTCGTTGGGCAGCGCGTTCGTGCCGGGGTCGAGCGTCACCGAGACGTCGGGCACGGCGGTGTCGCTGGCCAGGGCGGCGCAGCCGTAGCCGTCGAAGAGCGAGAAGCTGCCCACCAGCGCGAAGTCGCTGTTGATCGCCTCCTGGGTCTCGGTCGTGTTCTGCTGGCCGCTGAAGGCGTCGTCCTTGGAGTCGACCAGCAGCGTGCGGCCGTCGACGCCGCCCTCGGAATTGATCATGGCGAAGTAGGCCTTCACCCCGATCGGCGCACCCTCGAACAGACCCGGCACCGGGCCCGAGATGATGGACACGTTGCCCACGGTGACCGACTTCGACGTGATGCCGGTCGTCGAGGCGTCCTGGGCGGGGGTGGGCGCCAGGGCCGGTGTGCAGGTACCCGACGCGGCCGACGCGGAGCCCGCGGAGCCCGGCGCGACCAGCGCGCCGCCCCCGACGGCGAGCGTGCCGGTTACCAACGACCCGCCCAGCAGGCCCCGCAGGGCCCGGCAGGCGGGCCCGCGGCGACGGCCTGGCTCGCGCGGGATCGACCCGGATGTGTGCATGCTCCCCACTGCCAGCCCTTCTCGTGCTCCCTCGTCCTCCCCCCGAGGCAGGGCCCGGAGGGGCGGTCAGGTCATGAACCGGTTTCTGACTCTACGTCGGAAAGCATTCGCCGGGACAGCGCGCCAGACCCCCCACCCGGGGTTCCGCGGCACGAGCCCCCTCCAGGAAGTCGGCCACGGCGGACGTCGAGGCCTGACAGCGGAGCGAGGCCAGGACATCGAAGGCGTGTTTGGGCCCAGAGATTTCCCAAAATATAGGGATTTTCTTCCCGTTCTGAGCGTTCCTCCTTTCATCAACGACGATGGGAGGCGACCATGGCAGAGCGGGGCAGACCCAAAGCGGAGCTGGTGCTCAGCGACGACGAGCACGCGACATTGCAGCGCTGGGCGCGCCCGGCGAGTCACGAAGTGGAAGGACGGCTCGATGAAGAAGCGCTGGGTCGCTGCCGGCATGCTCGAAGCAGAGCGCTCGTTCCGACGGGTGCGCGGTCACAAGAACATGGCCAAGCTGGTCGCCGCCCTTGGCCGCCAGGTCACACCCGCCGTTGTTACACCCGAAGAGTACGATCAGGCAGCGGCCTGAATGAGCTGTGACCACCGCTGAACTTCAACAGCGAACGGGACAACGTCGTGGGGCCAGCGCCGGTGCCGTGGGGGAGGATGCATTGATCCCAGCGGTACGGAACGGCTGCAGGCCCTGGGCCATCCTCCGCCGCCATCCCCTCGGTGCCGAGGTTGGAGAGCATTCAGTAAACCCATATCTCGTCGCTGGCGCCCGAAACTGATTTCGGGGCGTGAACTCGCAGTTCAGGGAGCCAGTAGGCAGTTCTGCTCGGCTTCACTGACTCGGTCAATCCCCGGTGCTCGAAGCCGACACGGCTGCTCACGATAGCAAGCAGACGGTCACTCATGACCGAGCTACTGCGTCGCGAAACCGGCAATGTATGGGGGCTTGTATCGGCATCCCGGTCGCCCTGCTACTAAGGCAGCCTGAGCCCGCGCTCAAGCTCACGGCCACAAAGGCCGATTCCTTTAGCCCGAGGGAGACCACATGACGAGCACGCCACGGTCAGAAGGCGACTTTCTGGAAGGTGAGGTCGGCGATTCCGAGGTACAGCTAGCAGTCGGGGAATGGCGGCCTGTGTTTGGAATCACTATCTTCGCCGCTGGACGAGCGGTTTCCCTGTCGCTGAGGTGCTTGCCAGAGGCTACCGCCTGCGTCGCCTATCTGACGACTACGTCTTTAGCCATGTTTTCAGCACTGACGAAGTGATGGAGGAGCGACGCAAGATCCAGGAGCCTGGTATCCGCGGGATCCACGTCGACCGTCGTACGGCCGACCCCGACCGACTCCGGGGAGTGATGCCAGTTTCCGCTAGAGAACCTCTGTTCCGGCCGTCTTCAAATTTGAGGCAAGTTTTCAGGCGGCGATTCTGAGTCGGGCCTGGTCCAGGTAATCCTCGATGTGGTTGTCGATGACCCGGAACGCCTGGCGGAGTTCGG
>Ga0181518_10001571_pt1 | contig 23323 bp, 28 predicted proteins | sample PEATcosm2014_Bin_28_FD_119751 | JGI IMG/M metagenome (GOLD analysis project Ga0181518, IMG submission 119751) | Peatland microbial communities from MTU Mesocosm Facility, Houghton, MI, USA - PEATcosm2014_Bin01_60_metaG | ecosystem: Environmental > Terrestrial > Soil > Wetlands > Peat | place... | reverse complement strand
GTGATAAATACTAAGTTACGAGGACACATCCAAGTCCATGACCGGTGCAAGGCTCAGCATAGCAAAGCCGGCTGCATGGATTGAGATGGGAGCCGCGCCGCTCTGGTAACTTATAAAACTCGGATCGATCGCACGCAGGCGGGTTCATCGCCCGTAGTGACATCTGTCTTTATCCGCAATGTCCTTTCCTTGGTTCACAAAAACGGCACGCGCAATGCTTCGATCGCAGATCGGGCATCCGCGCGAGTGCCAGGATTGTCGAAACCGGCAGTGAAGCCGTGCCCATCGGAGAAGGGACAAAAAGAGCTTTGAGCACATCGGTCAACACAGCAACTCTCTTTCCGGAATGGAAACAGGAGATCAACCGGCGCGTTGCCGCTCATATGAGTCACAAAACGTCGTCTACGAGCAAAGCCAGGGTGATCGACGATGGCCGCCCCGCCCACACAAGCCGTGCTGCGCAGGCCGCAGCGCGCGTAGCCGAGCGGTATGCGCAGGCCCCCAGCTACAGCGCGATGCTGGCCGATGAGGCACGCGCCGCGGTGCGTGCTGCTGAGGCAGCGTCGAAGGCGGCGCAGGAAGCGCAGGCCGCCGTTCAGTACATGCTCGAAGGTCTCGAGGCTGCCTCAACGCCGGAACTTGTCCGGCAGTCCGACGCCGTGGCTGCAACGGCGCCCGCGCCGCTCGAGACTCTCGAACACCGCATCTTTGACGAAAGCCCGATGTCTTCTTCCGCCATTCGGCCGGAGCAAAGCGCCGAGGTAGGCGACGAACTTCGCGGCGCTGACCAGCCGATCTACGCCAATCTCATTCAGTTCCCGCGCGAGATGGTTGCCACGCGCAAAATGCGGCCACGGCGCGCCGAGGGCCCCCTTGCCGCCGCGCCGCCCCAAGCCCAGTTGAGCATCTTCGAAGTAGACCCGGGGAGCATCTCGACGCTGCCCGCGCCCGCAATCGACGAACCTGCCGCGCCGGTATGGATGCGTGCGGAGTTCGCGACGATAGAAGTCGAGCCGCAGACGGACGAGGATCTTCTCGACGAACCCCTGCCTCAGGACCAGCCGCCGAATCCCATCCAACTTGCGCCCTTGGGCCGCCGCTTAATGGCTCTTGTTGTCGACGCGAGCCTCGTTCTCGCGGTATTCCTGACAGCTGCCGTGCTGCTTGCCTCGCACGCGAAGCAGATGCCCGGCCTCCGTGCCGTCGAGCTGGGCGCTGCGCTTGCCGTCTTCGCCATCGGCGCCGCTTATCAAACGCTGTTCCTCGCGCTGGCCAGGGCCACACCGGGTATGAGGTACGCCGGCATCGCGCTGAGCACCTTTGACGGCGACAGCCCCAGCCGCGCGCAGCGGTTCGGGCGCGTTATGGCGCTGCTACTGTCTGTTCTTCCGCTTGGCCTGGGCCTGGCCTGGGCTCTGTTCGATGACGATCACCTCATGGGCCACGATCGCCTGTCGAAAACCTACCTGCGCAAGCGCTGACGCATCACCCAGCCAGCGCCCGCAGAGCGCTCACGCCCGCGCCGATCAGCGCCGTTTCATCGTCCGGTGGCAGAATCTCAAGCGAGAAGCTCTGCAGCGCGCTCATTCGCACCATGGTTTCCAGGTGGCTGCGCAGCCGTTCCAAATCAAGGAATCCGACGTTGCTTCCCGTGAAGTAGAAGCGCCCCGGCCCCGCGAGGTGAATGAACGACGCGGTCGCCGCGGCCAAAGCGCGATGCCAAAGGTCGACAAACTCGCGGCAGCGCGCATCGCCCTGCTTCGCGTTGGCAAACACCTCTTCCGGCTCCAGGTCGAGGAAACGCAGGCGCATGGCGCGGTGGCCCATGATGCCCTCCAGGTGACCCGCGCCGCCGCAGCCGCAGTAACGCTCTTTGGCGTCGAGAGTGACGGTAATGTGTCCGCCCTCCCAAACACCATCCGCGTAAGGCCAGCGCCCATAGCCGATGCCTTTGCCGATGGTCCATACGCGCGTAAGCTTGTCCAGCCTTCCCCGCGTGGCAGCCACGCCGGCTGCGATTGCGTCCGCATCGTTGGCAATGTGCACTGGCGCCGCGATTCCATGTTCCTCCAATGCCCTGGCCAGCTCCTCTGCAAGGCGCATGCCTTTCAGTTGTTTCAGATTCGGCGACTCCTCAATCACGCCTGATCGCACAATTCCCGGAACCGCAACGCCGATCGCATCGGCCTTGCCCGCTCCGCCGGCCGTCGCGCCCGCAAGAGCGCCAATGTGTTCAGCGAGAATCTCGACGAGTTCGCTGCCGGGAATTGCGTCGAGCTCATTCGTCGCTTCAGGGTCGCTGGGATAACGCAGCAACTTGCCCGTCAGTCGCTGATCTTCCAGCCTGCCGGTCACGATATGGCTGGTCATCACGACACCGATTGCCGTGGTCATTGCGCCCTCCTTGGGAAAGGGAGAGAAGTTTTCGGTTCTTGCCAAACAACAATCGGCGATTAGCTCTCATTCGAGAAATCCAAAGGTCTTCATATCGCGAAAAAGAGGCTAAGAGCTAATGGCTGAAAGCTTGTTTTACCCCGTCTGGTACTTGTGCAGCCGGCCCAGGCCATTGAACGCCGCCACCTTGTAACACTCCGCCAAGGTCGGGTAGTTGAATACGGTATCAATGAAGTAGTCCACCGTGCCGTCCAGAGTCATCACTGCCTGGCCGATGTGTACCAGCTCGCTGGCCTCCTCGCCGATAATGTGTACGCCCAGCACCTTGCGCGTGTCGCGATGGAAAATCAGTTTGAGCCTTCCCGTTGTATCGCCGCGAATCTGTCCGCGAGCCACCTCGCGATAGTAGGCCATTCCTACTTCGTATGGCACATCCTCGCCGGTCAACTGCTCCTCGGTCTTGCCGATGAAGCTGATCTCGGGAATGGTGTAGATCCCATAGGGGTAAAAGCTGGGGTTGGAGCTCGCCTTCGTGTCGCCGAAGGCGCGCACCGCCGCGATCCGTCCCTGTTCCATCGATACGGAGGCCAGCGAGGGGAAGCCCACTACGTCACCCACCGCATAAATGTGTTCGACCTTGGTCTGGAAGTGCTCGTCCACGGCGATGCGGCCGCGCTTGTCCGCTTCCAGGCCGGCCGCGGCCAGGTTCAGGTCGTCCACATTGCCCTGCCGGCCCACCGCATACAGCAGCGCATCGCCCGAAACCTTTTTCTTGCTTTCGAGGTTAGCGACGACCGTCCCGGGAGACGGCTCCTCTACGCTTTCCACCTCCTCGCCCAGCCGCATGGTCACTCGCGCGTCGCGCAAGTGGTAGCTGAGCGCCTCAATGATCTCCTGGTCGGCGAACTCAAGCAGCCGGTTGCGTTTTTCGATCAGCGTGACGCGCACCCCCAGCACCGCGAACATGCAGGTGTATTCCACGCCGATGACGCCGCCGCCCACTACGACGAGCGTTTTGGGCAGCACTTCCAGGCCTAGAATCTGGTCGCTGTTCACGATGGTCTTGCCGTTGACCGGCACTTTGTCCGACGCGGCGGGTTTGGTGCCCACGGCGATGATGATCTGGCCGGCTGCGAGCGTCGTGTCTCCCTGCGGCCCCTCCACGCGAACCTGGTGAGGATCGAGAAAGCGGGCGATGCCGTGCACCACGTCGATGCCGTTGCGCGAAAGCTGCGCTTCGGTCACGTCCACCTCGGTCTTGATCACCGCCTGGACGCGAAACGCCAAATCCGCCATGGTGATCTTTTCCTTCACCCGGTAGTTCACGCCATAGATCGACCGGTAGTTATAGCCGGAAAGGTGCAGCACCGCCTCGCGCATGGTCTTGGAGGGGATGGTGCCGGTGTTGATGCACACGCCCCCAACCACGGAGCGAGCCTCAACCACGACCACACGCTTGCCCATCTTGGCAGCAGCCACGGCGGCGCGTTGCCCCGCAGGCCCGGAACCGATCACGACCAAGTCATACTCTTGCGCGCTCATGCCAAATCTCTCCGGTTGGGTACTGTCTAAGGGTTTATCGCAACGATGGGCCGAGGCTCCGCGGCCTGCCGGCTCTCATTCCAGAATAACTGTACACGGAGGACGCATAAGGGAGACGAAAACTCCGGCGCTCGAAAGTGACAGGGAGCGGAAGCTGGAGTTGCGCTATTTTGGGGCGGCGGGAAGCTCCGGCGAACAACTTGCGCTCACTCGCCGGAGCCGCAGATTGGGGCTCCCGCCGGCTCAATCCCGGTTAGGTCCGGTACAACCGGCATCGCTTGTACCCGGCTAGAAAGGCGCAAACTTACTCGCAAGCGAGCGGCGCGATTCCTGCTCCGGACACTCTCATCTTTTTCGAATGATGTCATTCACACTATCGGCGGAATTCGGCTTGGCTTGAGTGTCAAGCCGACGTGTAAGGACCAAGGGAATGATCCCATTGGGGCAAGAAGGCGGCCGCTCTCCGGCCCTTCTTCGTTGGTTATTCCGGCGGTCACTCCCCGGCAGGCTCAAAATGCTTTACGCTCATACCATGGAATTCAAAGTCATCGAACTCGAGCGTGAGCCGGTCGAATTCGACCTGGAGCTCAGGCCAGGCGCAATCGATTTCGGCGACGAGGCCGAGCAGATGGGCGAGCTGGCGACCTCCGGCCGCGCCGAAGTGATTCACGAGCACCGCGGACCCAAAGAAATCGTCCCCGACATTCGCCTCCGGGGCCGTTTCGCGGGCCAATTTCGGGTGCCCTGCGCCCGCTGCATTGAGCCGGTCGAAATTCCCCTGGCTGCCGACTTCGACCTCATCTTCCGCCCCATCGGCGCCGACTCCGAACCCCCCGAGCGCTCCATAACTGCGTCGGAGACCGAAATCGGGTATTATCAAAAGGACAGTCTGTTGCTTGAAGATGTGCTGCGCGAGCAGGTGCTTTTGGCCCTGCCGGTCAGGACGCTGTGCAAGCCCGACTGCAAGGGACTTTGCCCGCGCTGCGGAGCCAATCGTAACACCCAGCCCTGTTCCTGCGAAGTGGGTCCGAACGACCCCCGCTGGGAGGCGTTGACCGGGTTGCGGAGCCGGATTAAGCCCTGAAAAATCAGCCCTTTGGAGCAGAACGCGTCTTCGGTCGCCGAGGGATTTTGACGCGCTCCCATTCAAGCGCCTGCTAGCCAGGATACCGGGCCAGAATCGAAAGGAATTGCATCATGCCGAATCCGAAGAGGCGCCATTCCACGCGCCGCACCGCCAACCGCCGTGCTCACGACTTTCTGACCTCTACGGGGCTCTCTGAGTGCCCAAATTGCCACGAAAAGAAGCTGCCCCATCAGGCCTGCCCCAAGTGCGGAGCTTATAAAGGCCGCGCCGTGCTCGAAGTGAAGGAAGAGAAGTAAATCGCAACCCCGATGCTCACCGACATCGCGCTTGACGCCGTTGGTACCGATAAGGCTCCCGAGCCGGAGATCCGGGGAGCCATCCTTGCCTGCCGCACTCTCCCCGTGCGAGTCCATTTGATCGGGCCCGAGCCGGAGCTCCGCGACCTGCTCGACGAACATCTCGAAGACGAAGACGAAGACCTGCCCATCGTCATCCACCACGCCTCTGAGCGCATCGCGATGGACGAGAAGGCAGCACACGCAGTGCGCACCAAGCGAGACAGCTCGCTGCGCGTGGGCCTCAAGCTGGTGCGCGAGGGCAAGGCGGCGGGCTTTGTCACCGCGGGCAACACTGGCGCGGCCATGGCCACCGCCAAGATGGTGCTGGGCGGACTCCCCGGCGTCGACCGTCCCGCTCTGGCCACGCCCATGCCCACTTCCAAGGGAAACCCCTGCGTGCTTCTCGACGTCGGCGCCAACGTCGACTGCAAAGCGCAGAACCTCGAGCAATTTGCCGTCATGGGCGAGATGTATGCCCGCAGCGTGCTCAAGATCGCGCGGCCACGCGTGGGTCTTCTCTCTATCGGCGAGGAAGAATCCAAGGGCAACGAGCTCACCCGCGAAGCCTTCCCGCTCCTCAAATCCCTGCCCATCAACTTCATCGGCAACGTGGAGGGCCGCGACATCTTCAATGGCCAGGCCGATGTGATCGTCTGCGACGGCTTTGTGGGCAACGTAGCGCTCAAAGCCAGCGAAGGCATCGGCCGGTTTGTGCGCGACGTGCTGCGCGCCTCCCTCACCCGCACCGTCACCGCGCAGGTGGGCGCGCTCTTGTCGCGCCGCGCCTTCAACGAATTTCGCCGCCGGCTCGACTATACCGAATACGGCGGCGCGCCGCTGCTCGGCGTGCGCGGAGTTTGCATCATCGGCCACGGTTCTTCAAATGATGTCGCTATTTATAACGGCATCCGCGTCGCCCACGAGTTCTCGCGCTCCGGCGCCAACGAGCGCATCGAGCAGGCCTTTGCCGGTCGCCCCAAGCCGCGCCCCGATCACGGCGCCGGCGCTACCATCCAGTAATCGGTGAATTGTGGCTGCCAGGGCTGACAAACCGGCGCATCCTCCCGCGTTCGACCCGGCTGTTCTTGCGCAATTGGCCTGCCCGGCCTGCTATGGCGATTTGCAGTTTGATGGCGCGCGTATCGTTTGCATCGCCTGCCGCCGCACCTACCCTGTCGTCGATGGCATTCCCGTCCTGATCATCGAGCGCGCGGAACGCACCGGCGTGGAAGGCTGAGAACGGGCCTTATTCCGCCGGCCTAGTGCTGGCTGTGCCGCCAGTCCCAATAGGCCTTCTTATCAGCGTCGCTGCGCTTGTTGAAATCCATGTGGTCCCGGTGAGTGTCGTGCTCCCACTGGGCGTAATAAGTGGTTTCACCTGCCCACGCATGATAGTCGTGGTAATAAGGATCGTAAACACGCACATGCGCCGTGCAGCCTGTGCTGAGCACCGGCGCCGCCAAAATCGCTGCAAACAAGAGTGGAGCGAAAGTTCTCATGAAACGCCTCTTTCTGGTGAGACTTGTCGATAGATGCTGTGCTCAGGACGTCCGGTTGCCCGCATTCCCGAGAAAGATCCTCGTAAGCAACAGAGTTTATCCTGCTAGCGCCGCAGGAAGAAAGGCCGCACGATCAATGCAGCCAGGCCGATGGCCGCTGCCAGCGCCAGCCCGATCAGGCTATAGAGAAGAATGAGATTTGGCCCAGTGGCCGGCTCGTTGCCGTTGCCGCCGGGTTTCGGCTGCCCGCCGTCACTCATACTTCAGCGACTCCACCGGGTCCAGTTGCGCGGCGCGCGTCGCGGGAACGGTTCCGAAGATTACGCCGACCAGTGTCGCCGCAGTCAGGGCGATCACCACCGACAACCACGAAATGGGAAAGTCGTAGCCGCTGAAAACGCGGATGGAAAACGGAATCGCGAGGCCGACGACGCTGCCCACAATGCCGCCAGTGATCGAGATGAGGACAGCCTCGGTGAGGAACTGCAGCTTGATCTCGCGGTATGTGGCTCCAAGCGCCTTGCGGATGCCGATCTCGCGGATGCGCGAGCGCACGTTGGCCAGCATGATGTTCATGATGCCCACGCCGCCCACGGCCAGCGTTACCGCCGCCACCATCACCAGAACCGCCGTCAGGGCGTCCGCGATCTTCGCCGCCGTCACCAGCAGATCGCTGAGCGTTTGTGCCTTGTAGATTGAGTCCGGCCGGTGCTGCGAACTGGAGCTGATTACGTGCACAATCTCTCTCGCGGCTTCGGGCACCTCGTTCATGCTCTGCAGGGAAAAATAAATCTGGTTCACTCTGTCGGTTCCGGTAAAGTAGCGCGCTACCGAATAGGGAACCAGCACGGTCTCGTCCTGGATTTCGGACTGCCCGAAGTCGCTTACGCTTTCCTTGAAAACGCCGATGATGGTGAAGGGAATTGCGAGAATATGGAAGGTCTGGCCAATGGCCAGATCGTCGCTGCCATATTGTTCCTTGGCAAATTGCTGTGTCACGACTGCGCACTTGATGTGAGCCGAGTCGTCTGTTTCATCGAAAAACCGGCCCTCGGTGACGATCAGGTTGCGGATCTGCTGGTATTGCGGCGAGACACCCAATACGATAGTGTCCTTCTGGATTCCGCCGGGAAAACTGATTCGGTTGTGCATCGTCAGCACCGGCGAGGAGTACATCACGCCGGGTACCTGCTGGTCCACGGCCTTCTCGTCCTCTCGGGTCAGAAAGTCGTTGTAGCGCCCGCGCTCCGCCGCCGTTGCGCCCCCACCCGCATACTCCACTTCCACTGAGTTGGTGCCGATCTTCTGGATCAATTCGAGGATGTATTGCTTGCCCGTCATTCCGATGGTCACGACCAGGATCACTGACGCCGTCCCGATCACCATGCCCAGAGCGGTCAGCGCAAAGCGCGCCTTGCTGGCGCGGAAGCTGTCTCCGGCCAGCTTCAGAATCTCGCTCATCAGCATGGTGCGGCGGGCGCTTATTAGCGTCTCTTGAAACTTCTTCTGGCGCTCCGTTTGGATGGTCGGGCTCATTGCTTCCTTCAGGATTAGACTCTCGATGGCCTCCCGTGGGTTCCGGAATTGCGCCGCAAGGCAGGTCGAGGCCAGATTCCTGCTCCCCCTCTTTCATAGCTTACGCGCACGCCCATGGGCAGGAAACCCTCGTCGGCGATCCGCCGGTCAGCGTTCCTCCAGTTTGCGCCAGAGCGATGCCAACCCTTCGACCGGCACTGCTTCTGCGCGCATTCGTTGATCGATCCCCGCGGCGGCCAGTGCGGCAGCCGCGGCATCGGTCGTCACTCCGGCGGCGCGCAAGTTGTTGGCCAGCGTTTTGCGCTTCTGCGCGAAGATCTGGCGGGCAAAACGGAGAAAACCGGTCTCGTTAACACCCAACTCGGCGAAGCGTGGCGCGAATCGCCAGCGAAAAACAGTCGAATGAACCTTCGGCGGTGGCGAGAAGGCCGACGGGGGCAATGTGAACAACTGCTCCATCGACCCGTACATCTGCATCGTGACTGAAAGGAGCCCATAATCCCGCGTGCCTGCCGATGCGGTTATACGCTCTGCCACTTCGCGCTGCACCATCAGCACGGCCAGGTCAAGCGCAGCGTAGCTCGCCGCCAGCTTCAGCAGGATGGGCGAAGTGATCGCATAAGGCAGATTGCCGGCCACGCGCAGCCGCTCGCCAGCCGCAGCCGCTGCAGCAGCAAAGTCGAACCGCAGCACGTCTTGCTCGACCACCGTTACGCGCGCCGGATCGAAGCGCTTCCGCAAACCCGCGGCAAGCTCGCGGTCGAGTTCAACGGCCGCAACATGCTTGGCTCGCCCCACCAGCATTTCGGTGATGGCGCCCCGCCCGGGGCCGATCTCCACTACCGTGCGGCCGGCAATCTCTCCCAGCGCCGCCACAATCCGCTGCGCGGCCTGGCCGTCGACGAGAAAATTCTGCCCGAGCTTGGGTTTCGCTCGCATCTGCTGCTCCGATGGTAGACGAGCCGGCACCGATCGGAACTCCATGCAGACCAATCTTTGATTTGAAAATGGGAGCCAGCCTGCGGCGTGGCGTGGACCCTTGCGGCATACACATAAAACATGTCATACTTACACATTCGATGTTCTACACATGGAAAGGCTGGCTCATGCGCACCAATATCGACATTGACGACAAGTTGATGAAGCAAGCGATGAAAGCCGCAAACGCCGCGACGAAGAAGGCCACGGTTGAGGCCGCGTTGCGGCAGATCGTTCAGCTTAAGAAGCAGGAACACATCCGCAAGTGGCGCGGCAGGATTCAATGGGAGGGCGATTTGGCTGCGATGCGCGAGGGACGATTTCTCGCTCCGGAGCCAAGGCGCAAAGCGCCGAAGCGCGAAAGGGCAAACCTCGACCAACCTGTCCCCCTGAATGCGGCCGCACGATAGGCGGAGCCGAGCGTATGGTGATCGTCGATAGTTCTGTGTGGATCGACTACTTATTTGGTATCGTCAATCCCCAAACCAATTGGTTAGATGCGGCTGTTGGCAAACGGGAAATCGGACTCACCAGCCTTATCCTCTGCGAGGTCTTGCAGGGTGTTCGCAGCCAAGCGCAATTCCGCCGTCTGCAACGCGACCTGTCGCAGTTTCCGATCTTTGAGATTCTCGATACCCAGCTTGCTATTGCCTCCGCACGGAACTACCGGGTGTTGCGGGATCGAGGCATTACAGTGCGTAAGACGATCGACTGCATCATTGCTACCTTCTGCATTGAATCTGATCATCAACTGCTCCACAATGATCGTGACTACGATGCCTTCGAGGCCCGCCTTGGGCTGCGCGTCCTGCGTCCTCCGTCCCTCGCACTAAACTAGACCTTGTCGCCGACGACGATTCCCATTCGACCCGCGAGGCAGAATTGCTGATCGACTCCCACGCCCACCTGGACAGCCCGCGCTACGCAGCCGATCGCGAAGCGATGCTTATCCGCGCGCGGCAAGCGGGCGTTGGCCTCGTGCTTTCCATCGGCATTGGCGAGGGACCGGCCGAAATGCATCAGGCGCTCGGCCTTTGCCGCGAATTCAACGGGCGACGGCAGAATGGGGCCAACCTTCCCACGCTCTACGCCAGCGCAGGAATCTATCCCCACAACACAACCGAAGCCGATGAAGGCGCTCTGGCCAAACTCGACGCCCTCTTGGCCGAGCCTGAAGTCATTGCCTGCGGCGAAATCGGCCTCGACTACTATCACGAGGGCGCCCCGCACGAAGTGCAGCGCGCTGTCCTCATCCGCCAGCTCGAGATTGCCGCGGCGCGCAAACGGCCCATCCTCATCCATTGCCGCGGCACGAACGAGTCCACCGACGCCTGGAGCGATCTTTTCCTGGTTTTGGAGGAGCGCTGGCGGCCAACCGGCCTTGGCGGCATCATGCACTGCTTCGGCGCTGGCTGGGAGCAGGCGCGGCGCTCGCTGGACCTCGGTTTCCTGGTCTCCTTTGCCGGCAACTTAACCTATCCCAAGGCGCAGCCGCTCCGCGATGTTGCCGCCCGCATGCCGCTCGACGGAATCCTCGTTGAAACCGACGCGCCCTGGCTCGCTCCCGCCCCCCATCGCGGCCAGCGCAACGAGCCAGCGATGGTGGTCGAGACGGCTCAGGTTCTGGCCAGCATCCTCAACGTCACACCCGATGAAATCTCCTCCGCGACGACCACAAATTTCTTCCGCCTGTTTCCCCTCCAGCAAGACGTGGGAAACTGATACAGGCACATCCGGCGGCAGCCCGCCGAGCATTTTGAGGACGAGACAGCCATGGCACAGGACAATTCATTCGACATCGTCAGCAAAGTGGACATCCAGGAGGTCCGCAACGCCATCGATCAGGCGATGAAAGAGATTCGCCAGCGCTTCGACCTCAAGGACACCCACTCCGAGGTCAACCTGGAGGGCCACGACGCAATCCAGTTGGCCTCAAGCAACGAATACAAGCTCGAGGCGGTCAAGGACATTCTGGCGCAGAAGCTGGTCAAGCGCGGCGTCTCACTCAAGAATCTGACCTACGGCAAGGTTGAGCCCTCTTCCGGCCAGAGCGTGCGGCAGAAGATCAGCCTGCAGCAGGGCATCCCCGTAGAGAAGGCGAAAGAAATCGTGCGTCTCGTGAAAGACTCGAAGAAGAAGGCGCAGGCCAGCATTCAGGGCGATACCGTAAGAATCTCCAGTAAGGACCGCGACGAGTTGCAGGCAATTATTGCCCTGCTGCGCGCCAAAGACCTGGGCCTGGAGTTGCAATTCACGAACTATCGCACCAATTGACCGGAGCAGCGCGTTCGTCCCGGGTCAACAATCCGCCGCAGCGATTACGAGCGACCCGCTGGGCAAAACAAGTCGCCATTCCCCCTGTCGATGCATTAAAATCGGAGCACTTTGAGCACATTCACCATACCCACGGCGCGGGAGGTCTTTGAGCTGCTGCGGGAGGACCTTGTCGCGGTGGAGCAGGAACTGGGCCGCGACGCCGCCTCCAGCGTCAGCACCATCACTGAGATCGCCGAGTACCTGCGCGAAGGCGGCGGCAAGCGCATTCGGCCTTCGCTCCTGCTGCTTGCCGCGCATCAGCTCGATTTCTTTGGTCACAGTGCCATCCGCCTCGGCGCGGTCGTCGAAATGGTGCACACCGCCACGCTGGTCCACGACGACATCATCGACGGCGCCGACACCCGCCGCGGCCGCCCATCCGCCAACACCACCTGGGGCAACGAAAAGTGCGTCCTGGCCGGCGACTGGCTTTACATGCAGGCCTTCAGGGTGGCGCTTGAAGAGCGGAACCTGCGTATTCTCGATCTGCTCATCAGCCTTACCCAACAGATGGTCGAGGGCGAGCTCCTGCAGATTCAAAAGCTCGGCAAGATGGTTTCCGAGGCTGAATACTACGACCTTATTTTCCGCAAGACCGCCTGCCTCTTCTCGGTCTCGATGCGACTGGGATCGGTCCTGGCCGGCGCTACCGAAGCGGAGGAGTCCGCCCTGGGCGCATTCGGCCGCACCGTGGGCCTGGCCTTCCAGATCGTCGACGACGTCCTCGACCTGACGGCCACCGAAGAGGTTCTGGGCAAGCCTGTGGCCAGCGACCTGCGCGAAGGCAAAGCCACGCTGGCCGTCGTCCATGCCGCTGACCACGGTACCGCCTCCGACCGCAAAGCCATCCGGCGCGTTCTAGACGACCGCAGCTTTGAGAATGTCAGCCGCCAGCAGATCCGCGAAATTCTGGTGCGCAACGGATCAGTCGAATACGCCATGGCCGCTGCCGACCGCTACGCCGAGCAGTCGCGCCAGGCTCTCGCTCCGCTCGCCGACTCCGAATTCAAGCGCGCGCTCCTTTGGGTACCCGATTTTGTCGTGGCGCGGGAGAAGTAGATGCCGCGGAAAGCCGCCGGAAAGCCGTTGTGGGCCTCGATCGACCGCTACTTCGGCGATCTTCTCGCCCCCTCCGACGAAAAGCTCGAAGCTGCCGTCAAGGCCAATCGCAAGGCGCGTCTTCCGGCCATCGATGTTTCCCCGCTCCAGGGCAAATTCCTCCAGGTGCTCATAAAGATGACGCAGGCCAGGCGCGTGCTGGAGATCGGCACCCTCGGCGGCTACTCAACCATTTGGATGGCCCGCGCGTTGCCCAAACGCGGGCGCATTATTTCGCTCGAATTCAGCCCCCGGCACGCTGAGGTAGCTCGCGCCAATCTGCACTGCGCCGGCCTGCTCAGCCGTGTCGACATTCGCGTCCGCCCCGCCCTTGAAAGCCTTCCCGTCTTGAAAGCATCGGGCGCCGGTCCGTTCGACTTGATCTTCATCGACGCCGACAAGGAAAACAACCCGCAATATCTCCAATGGGCGCTGAAGCTCTCGCGCCGCGGGACGGTGATCGTTGTCGATAACATCGCTCGTCATGGCAGCGTCATTGAGGCCAAAAGCTCCAAGCCCGACATTGTCGGCACGCGCCGCTGCCTTGAAATGATGGCCGCCGAGCCGCGCCTGTGCGCCGTCGCCCTGCAGACCGTAGGCGTCAAGGGCCTCGACGGCTTCGCACTCGCCGTCGTCCTGCGCTGATCCTGCCCTAATCCTGTGCTGACCGGCCCGTTAGCCGTCCTGCACAATCGTCCCCTGGTGGTAAACGATCTGCCAGCCGCTCTTGCCTCTCTGCCAGATCGTTGTCCGCCGCGTCAGCCGTTGCTTGTCCTGCAACAGCGTGTACGTGAGCAAGTAGACGTCGTCGGCCAACTTGCAGCAATTGAAATCCCGCGTCTCCCACACGTCGTTATGCGGCGCGGAATACCGCCGCTCCAGCTCATCCAGCACAAACTCCCGGGAGTATCGCCGTCCGCTGGCGCCGGTCTCCCAAAAGTCCTCCACGGTCATTCGCTCAAAGTCCGCCCGCGATGTTCCGAATTCGGGACGGTGAAAGATCGGTTCGCGCGCGGAGAGCTCCGCAAGCACGTCCTCGAGCTCTGGCGAAGTGGAAAGCTGAGGTTCCATCATGGGAATCTCCATGGCGAATAGCATAGCCGCTCCGCGCCCGAAGACTGCCGGGCCCCGCAAAGAACACGGGCCGCACCCTTCATTTTGAGCGTAAAATTCTTCCAGTGAATCAGCGGCCAACATGAACCAGAGAATCGAAAAGATACGCCAGCTCCTGAATGAGCTTGAGTCGGAGCCCAATGCGCAGCCCGCGCGAGATCGCGACTTCTCCGCCCAGGAATTGCGGCTTATCATTCAGCAGATCGTCGACGACTTGCAACCGCAGCTCTCCCCTTACGATGCCGCGTTTTACTGGTTTCTCTTCCGGCACTCCATCGCCAAGGACGGCGATCCTCATCTTCGCGTGAGCACGCGCCAGTTGCGCACGGCCGTCGTGAAATCCTCCTACTCGCAATTGGATGAGAACCCGGTCTCGCTGGGAAAGGTGCAGGAGACGCTGCGCGCTCTCGAGACCATCGGCGCCATCCGCAAGGAAGGCGAACCCAACCGCGACGGAACGCTTTATCGCGTCCTGATTCCGGATGAGATCGAAGCCTGCCGGAAATTCCGCGCGGAGCGCATGGCGTCGGACCAGAAATTCAAATTTCCCTCCGCCGGAATTGAGATCGGCTAACGCGGAGCGGGATACGCCGGGCAGAATCTAGCGGAGCCAATTATGCGGTGCCCTCTTCCATCAGCGCCCGCAGCGCCGCCGCATACCTCTCGGGCAGAGGCTTCCGCTTCAATTGATCGTCGCACACCACGTGCACCGTCTCGCCTTCGGCCAAAAGCGTCTTCTTTTCGCCCTCGGCGGCTTTGCGCAGAATTCGATAGGCAAACTTGAGCACCGATCCGCGCATCATCGCCGGCCGCGTCTCGATCAGGATTTCGTCGTCGTAGCGCGCCGGCGCGCGATAGCGGCACCGCGCTTCGATCACCGGCAAAATGCATCCGTGATCGGTCTCCAGGCGGCTGTACGCAAGCCCCAGCGAGCGCAACAGCTCTACGCGGCCCAGCTCAAACCAGACCAGGTAGTTGGCATAGTAGACAATGCCCATCTGATCGGTCTCGGCATACCGCACCCGCACTTCGGTTGTAACCGGCATTCTCGCTCCAGGTTTCATGTGTCATTTGCCAGGTCTCAGAGACAATCCGCGCGCGGCCGCAGCAACTGACCCCTGACCCCTGGAACCTGATCCCTGCTTTTATGGCTTGACGTGCGTAAACAGTTGCAGTTTGCTCACGTCGTTAAAGATGGTGAAGGCGATGAAGGCCATCAGCACCACAAATGCCGCCTGGTAGATTCGCTCCTTGATGGTCACGCTGATGTCCTGGCGCAGCGCGCTCTCAATCAGCAGAAGCAGAATCATGCCTCCATCGAGAATCGGAAAGGGAAGCAGATTCAGGATCCCCAGTTGCAGGCTGATTTCGCTGGCCAGTCCGAACTTCGGATACCAGCCGTCCATCTGGGCGGCCTCGCCGGCAGCCTTGGCAATTCCCACCGGCCCCATCATCTGCGTTACCGAAAGCCGATGCGTGAACAGCCGGTTCAGCACTTCGCCCACAAGCAGCGAATTGTTCTTGAAGAAGCCCAGTGACTTCCCGGCGGCCGACACCAGCGACAAGGGCTCGTCGCGAATGGGAATCTGATTCGTCGAAAAGCCCAGCATCCATCTCGTGTCGAGCTTTGTCGGCGTGGCCACAATCTGCAGCGTGGCGCCGTTGCGCAGCACGGTAAGGGTCAGCGGCTTGCCCTTCCCTGCTTGCATGTACGCGAGAAGCGTATTCACGGAATGAAACGCCTGGGCGTCGACGGCCTCTATCGCATCGCCTCCGCGCAGCCCAGCTTCCTCCGCGGGCATGCCCGGCTGCACCTCCGCCACCGCAATCGGCCCCGGGAGATACTGCGGTGAAATTCCCGCGTCGGTCAAATCAAAATCGTCGCTCTTGGCGCTGGCCGGCACGCGCAGGCTGAGCTGAAGGGTATTTCCCCCACGCTCTACCGCCATGGGCACCGTCTGATTGGCATTCAACCGGATGTGGTCATACACCATCTCCCAGTCCGGATTCTTGATGTTGTCGAAGCTCACGATCACATCGCCGGCCTCGAGCCCAGCCGTCGCAGCTGCCGAGTCCGGAGTAACCCACTCCACGTTTGTAGTCTTTACGGTCGCCGCCGGCACTTCGTTGATGAAGGCGAAATAAAACCACATCAACGACAGCGTCAGCAAAATGTTGAAGGTTGGGCCGGCAAGTCCGATCAACATGCGTTGCCAGCGCGGGTGGGCCGTGAATGCCCCCGGGTCGTCGACCGGCTCCTGGCCGTCGGAGGGACTGCCGGTGAGCCCGGACTCGGTTTCTCCGGTCATCTTCACAAAGCCACCCAGCGGCAGCAGGCAGACCTTGTACTCCGTCTCACCGATCTTGAAGCCGAAGAGGCGCGGTCCGAAGCCAATGGAGAATGCCTCGACGCGAACCTTGCAGAGCTTGGCTACAATGAAGTGTCCACCCTCGTGCACCACGATGATCGCGCCGACAAGGACGATAAATGCAGCGGCAGATACCAGAAAATCATGCATCGTTGTGCGAGTGTTTCCTTCGGCTAAGCGCAGCCAGCCGGCATGCGCTTATTGAGATTACGCGAGCAGTGCCCGAGCTCGTTCTCGCGCTTCCTGGTCAGCGGCGAGCACCTCCGCAATGGTTGCCGGGTGGGCCTCCGGGGTTGCCGCGAGTACTTTTCTAATTGTACGCGGGATGCCCGTAAACGGAATACGACGTTCGAGGAAAGCCCCAACGGCCACTTCGTCGGCTGCATTCAGCGCAATACAGTGCGCTCCCCCCTTTTCGGCCGCTTCAAAGGCCAGCCGCAGGCACGGGAAGCGCTCGAAGTCCGGCTCCTCGAAATCCAGCCGCCGCAGCGCGGCCAGGTCGAAGGTCAGCGTGGATTTGGGCCGCTCCGGCCAAGCCAGCGCATACAGAATGGGCAGCCGCATATCGGTCACTGAAATCTGTGCCAGGATGGACCCGTCCACGTATTCCACCATCGAATGCACGGTGGATTGGGGATGGATGGTCACCCTCACCTGGGCTGGCGTCACGTCGAACAGCCGGCAGGCCTCGATGACCTCGAGCCCCTTGTTCAGCATCGTCGCCGAGTCGATGGTGATGCGCCTGCCCATCACCCATGTGGGGTGCTTCAGCGCCTGCTCGGGCGTGATGCTCGCGAACTGGTCCAGAGGGAGCTGGCGGAATGGCCCTCCTGAAGCCGTTAGCCAGATCGTCTTCACCTCGTTATGCGCGCCCACGCGCAGGCACTGGTGCACGGCGTTGTGTTCGCTGTCGATGGGCAGAATGGGCACCTTGCGCTCGCGTGCTGCCGCGGTTAGGATCTCGCCGGCCGCCACCATGCACTCCTTGTTGGCCAGCCCTACCGGCTTTCCCGCCAGGATGGCCGCATGCGTCGCCTCGAGGCCCGCCACGCCCACAATCGCCGACACCACAAAATCGGCTTCGCCCAGCGTCGCGCAGGTGATTGTGCCCGCGGTCCCATGCACCGCCTCGATTCCCGTCACGCCTGCCTGGCGCAGCCGCGTGGTCAGTTCGCCTGCCAACTCGGCCGTAGCCAGCGACACCACGCGCGGCCTCCAGCGCACCGCCTGTGCAAAGGCTTCGTCCACGTTGCGCCCCGCCGCCAGCGCGGCCACTTGGTAGCGCTCAGGAAACTGCTCAACAATCGAAAGGGTGCTCTGCCCGATGGAGCCGGTCGATCCGAGAATGGCGAGTCGCTTCAAAAAACAGCCTCTAGCTTCTAGCTTTTAGCCTCTAGCCATTTCGAGTCAGTGCAATCGCCTTGTGTCGCGACTCGCACATGCCCATCGGGGAATCGGGCGGCCCCGAGAACTCATGAATAAAGCCCGACCGTTCACAATTCCAGGAACGAGCTAGAGGCTAGAAGCTAGCAGCTAGCAGCTATTTTAAAACCTCTGGTGAATCACCTGCGCGTACCAGAGCACCGGACCCGCGAGCAGCAACGCATCGATCCTGTCCAAAACTCCTCCGTGCCCCGGCAACAGGCTGCCTGAATCCTTCACCCCGGCCGACCGTTTCAGCGCCGACTCAGCCAGATCGCCTACCTGCCCAGCAACATTGATCACTGCGGCCAGTCCCACCCAATACCAGATCTCGTCGGGATAGGCCAGCACAGCCGAGGGAAAAACGCGCTCCAGCCAGGAAACGATGGCCGAGTTCGAAGGTTCCTGCATCACCGTCGCCAGGCTCACAAGCACCGCGGCAATCACCACGCTTCCGGCGACCGATGCAATGGCTCCCTCCCAGGTCTTGCCCGGGCTGAGCGACGGCGCCATCTTGTGCCGGCCCCACGCGCGGCCCGCGTAATAAGCCGCCGTGTCTCCCGCCCATACCACGAAAAGCAAAAACGCCACCAGCGAGGGCCCATTGGCTTGTTCGCGCAGCGTCGGCAGGGCGATCAGCGTAAGGCCCGTGTACAGCAGGCAGAAGATGGATGCCGAAGCGTCCGCAATCGTTTCCTCAACCGGCTTGAAGAAGGTGCAGTAGACCAGCAGACCCAGGCCAAGAATTCCAAACAGGGCCGGGGTCAGGTCAGGCCACTCAAAGTCGACGGCAAACAGCGCCAGCAGAGCCAGCATGGTCGCAATCCGCGGCGGGTTCGCTCCGCAGCGCCGGCTCAGGTCCATGTACTCCCAACCTGCAAGCGCCGCCACCGCTGCCACCGCCAGCGTAAACAACCACTGCCAGCGGGGCCCGAGAAACACCAGAACGAGGACAATTGGAATCAGAACTGCAGCGGTAAGAATGCGTTTCATTCAGCGTTGAGAATACACCGCCGGCCCCCAAACAAAGGCCTAAGGCATACGGCCAGAGAATGCGGAAAGGAAATAGACAAAATGTCTATCTCTATTGACATTTTGGCTATCTATTGGTATTGTTTTTTAAGCTCCAAATAAGGCACTTCTAGCCAGGAGCAGAAGAGAGGGGTTCGAATGAATTATGGCTTGAGCGATCAAGTGCGTTCTGTGGCGACAGACAAATACGTTCAGCCAGCTATCCGCGCGGGTAAGTTGAGATTCTCCGTCGCGGTTCGGGACCTTATGCAGCATTTAGAGCCTTTGGGTTTCCCAGCTAGGAATTGGCCTCAGATCTGTTCGGCAATCCAAGCCGAGAAATTCCTGCGTGCTCATGGGATCGAGATCGAAGCAGTCGAAGGGCCGCCCAAGAAACAGAGCTCGACAGTCGTCGTTAGGTATCGTTTTGCAAATCCCCAAGCGCAGCCCGGGTCAGCGGCGCCTCCAATCCAAGATAAGCCTGAGGCTACGGGCGGCGAGACCCCGGAAGAATGGGCGCACCGCATGACGGGAAAGCTATTCGGTTTGATGAAGGACGAGTTCGCTGCTGTTGGGGGCGGAGAGGCGTTCCTGCGCTGGGTCCGGTCGGAAGACGAGGATGAAGCATGAGCCGGGTCTGCTGGGACACCATGCTCCTCATCTATCTGCTCGAAGGCGATCCCGTCTTTCGGCCAAGAGCCGATGCTCTTTTGGCACGGTCTCGCAGGCGAGGCGATTCTCTCTTTGCCAGCTGTTTGGCGGTGGGCGAACTGATGGCAGGAACGGAACGATTCGACCAGCCGATCAAGGCAGCGGCTGTGCGGGAAACTCTGGATGAAATGGGCTTTCGATTTTTGCCATTTGACGCGCGCGCGGTGCGGCCGTTCAGTCTCTTGCGCGGAAAGGAGAAGCTCAAGATAGCCGACGCAATTCACTTGGCTTGCGCAGCCTCGGCCGGAATTGATCTCTATCTCACTGGTGACACGCAATTGTTCAAACTGGATGTACCGGGTATCCAGTTCATCGCCGATTTCAATTCACCAATTCTCTGAATTCCGAATAGAAAAGCCACAGCCCCTCAGCTCACCGCAATCCTGATGCGGTCCGGATCCTCTTCCACTTCGCCGCCGTCCTCGCCGATCGCGCCGTAGCGGCGCTCCCGGCGCTGGTAGTCGGCGATGGCCTCAAGCAGATGGATCCCACTGAAGTCCGGCCAGTACCGCTCCGTGACGAAGATCTCGGTGTAGGCGATCTGCCACAAGAGGAAGTTCGAGATGCGCTGTTCGCCGGAGGTGCGGATGAGTAGATCGGGATCGGGCATGTGAGCCGTGTAGAGATGCCGGTGAATGTCCTCTTCCGTCACGTCGTCAGGGCTTTTGTGCTTGTGTTTCAACTCCGCCGCCAGAGCGCGGAAGGCGTCGACCAGCTCGGAGCGCGAGCTGTAGTTGAGGGCCAGCGTGAGCGTGGTGCCGGCGTTCCGCGCCGTTTCCTGCTCGACGTGGAGCAGCTTCTCCTGCACCTCGGGCGGCAGTTCGTGGGTGTGGCCGATGGTGCGGAAGCGGATGTTGTTCTGGGTCATGCGCTCGAGATTGTTGTCGAGGTAGGTCTTCAGCAGGCGCATCAGGAAGCTGACTTCGGCGCGAGGACGGCGAAGATTGTTTTCGAGAGAAAACGCGTAGAGCGTCAGCCAGGGCAGGCCGATGCGGGCGGCGGTTTCCATGACAAACTGCACCATTTTGGCGCCCTGCTGATGGCCGACAAACCGCTTCAGCGACCGGCGACCGGCCCAACGCCCATTTCCATCCATGATGATGGCTACATGCCGCGGCAGGCGCTCTGGCTTCAGCGTCGCATAGACGGCGCGCTCCTCTGGGCTCAGCTCATCGATGCGCAATGGGAGTGATGAAGACAAGGAATCGACTGTCGATCGCATTTGTGCTTTCCACGCGGAGGCCCGGACAGCAACCCGAAGTGGCGCCAACGGAGTTCACGCACGGTGCAGGATAGAGGCCGCTCAATCCGTGAACGAACCTACGGCCGGCACGCGACACGCCTTCGGCCGAATCCGAGGAGTCACACCATCGACCGTAAAGCATTTTGGTGAATTCTGCAATGCGGCGCCACGGTGGCGCCGGGCCCGCTGATCGCAACGGTCCAGGGCCTTGCCAAAATGGCACTCCAGGTGAAGTTCACCGATGAGCGTGCCCGTTCCCGCCCGGCGGCGGAAGCGCGCGCGCGAAACTCCCTTGCGTGATAAGCGCCCCCGCCGCCGGCTCTACGCGGTGCGGCGCCGGCCTGTCGCTGCGTCCCTCACGGCGCCGAAGAATAGTGTCCGGTGCAGCGAGTCCAGATGCGGCAACAGTTCGGCCACTTCGGCCAGGAATGGGTCGCTGAGGATTGATTCCACTTCTTCGTCGCGGCGGCTGCGCTCATCGCGAACCAGTTGACGCATTTCCACGCCAAGGGCCGTGGCCAGCCGCTCCAGCGAGCCCAACGTGGGAATCGCCTTGCCGTTCTCGATTTTCGAGATGTAGGTCCGCGGCACCTGCATCCGTCCCGCCAGTTGCCGCTGGCTCAGGTGGTGCGCCCGGCGCATCTCGCGCACCTGCGTGGCCACCTGCATGCCGGCGCCACCACTAACCGGCACAGGCTGGCTGATCACCAGCCGTGGGGCCAGATACACGGGCTCCTCGATATCCAGGGGCCTGTGGCATTTTCGGCATAGGGAGTTGGTGGTCCTATACTGCATCAGTCTGCAGTATTCACACCGCACCACTTCGCGTGTCTCCACGCTAACGATAGAAGTTGCCATTTCGGGATGCGCGGAGTGCCAGAGCGTGGAACTCCAAGTGCATCGCTGCACTGTGATTGGTGCTACTTTCAACGAATGAACCATAATTGTCAAGTAGAAATTCAGGGTCAAACCGAAAAAAGCCCCACGAGACCCCTCAAAACCAGACAAAACGCGAACCACAGTAATTAACAGGAGGCCTGAATGGCCGCGAATTCGACCTTTGGCCGAGAGCAGGCCTGGCAACTGCTTACCGAGTGGACCCAGAGCGAAAATCTGCGCAAGCACGCGTTGGCCGTGGAAGCCTGCGTTGTGGCCTATGGCGAGCAGGAAGCCGCCCGCCTCGCGCTCGAGGGCGATACGCGCGCCGCACTCATCCAGCTCTACTCAGCCACCGCCCTGCTCCACGACTTCGACTACGAGCGCCATCCCACGGCCGAAGAGCACCCTTTCGTCGGCGTCCGCGAACTGGAGCGGCTTGGCTGGCCCGAGGAACTCCGCACCGCAATTCTTGGCCACGCCCAATACTCCGGCGTGCCGCGCTCTTCGCACCTCGCCAAAGCCCTCTTCGCCTGCGACGAGCTGGCGGGCTTCCTTACCGCCTGTGCTCTGGTCAAGCCCAGCAAATCCATCGCCGACGTTGAGGTTTCGAGCGTGAAGAAAAAGATGAAAGACAAGGCCTTCGCCCGCGGCGTTCACCGCGAGGACATCGTGCAGGGCGCGGCCGAACTCGGCGTCGACCTCGACGCCCACATCGCATTTTGCATTGAGGCGATGAAAAAGCGCGCGGGGGAGCTGGGCCTGTGAGCTCAGAGCAGTTGCATCGACGGATTTGCCCAATCCCTGGCGTCGTCTCATCGCGCCACGGGTGGAGTACCACGAGCTCAAACCTGACTCAGATAAAGCTAGCGGCTAGAAGCTAGAAGCTGCTTTATCCCCCACGTTCCGCTCTCGACTCGGTCCGTCTCCCGCGGCCTCCGGTTGTACCGGTAAAACCAGCATTCCACCATCCCGCCAGTCTTCAACTCCACCGCCTGCCGCTCGCGAATATACTCGCTCGTCTCCGGCGTCTCCGGATCGAACCCCTCATAGGCGTCGAGCCGCGCAAGCACGCCTTCATCCTCCGGCAGCTCCATCACCGTCCCCATAATCCTGCCCTTCGCACCTGGATCAGCCACAGCGCCGGGGTAGCCGCCCAGATCGTAGAGCACGCCGCGCACAAATCCCTCGCCCACGGGCCGCAGCTTCGCCGCCACGCGCGCAATCTTCGTCGGCGCGAGACCCGGCTGCAGCGTCCCGTACGCAAAAAGGTATTGGCTCATTTTGCTGATTCGGCAAATGCCGCGTTTCCCCGCGTCCGTCAGCCCCGGAGCCTGTCCTGAGCGAAGTCGAAGGATCCCCACATCCCTGCTCTTCTTTTCCCTTTTCCCTGTTCCCTAGGTTCCTTGGTCCCTTGGTCCCTGCACTTCCGCAAACGCCTCCCGCATCCGCTTCCAGGTGGTCTCCAGATCTTCAGGAAGAATGCGTGTCTCGCTCACGGTGGTCGTGAAGCTCGTGTCTCCAATCCAGCGTGGCATGGCATGCAGATGCAAATGTCCCGCCACCCCCGCACCCGCGGCCTGGCCGATATTCATTCCAAAATTGAAGCCGTGCGGCGTGTAGAGCCGGTCCAGCACGCGCTCAGTCCGTTGCGTCAGGTCCATCAGCTCGTGCGCGGTCTCGGTGGTCAGCGCCGCCAGCCGGTCCAGGTGCGCGTAGGGCATCACCAGCACGTGCCCCGACGTATACGGAAATGCATTCAGGCAAATAAAACAATTTCTTGCCCGCAG
>Ga0181518_10001567_pt1 | contig 23374 bp, 18 predicted proteins | sample PEATcosm2014_Bin_28_FD_119751 | JGI IMG/M metagenome (GOLD analysis project Ga0181518, IMG submission 119751) | Peatland microbial communities from MTU Mesocosm Facility, Houghton, MI, USA - PEATcosm2014_Bin01_60_metaG | ecosystem: Environmental > Terrestrial > Soil > Wetlands > Peat | place... | reverse complement strand
TGCTGGGGTTGCGCGGGTACCTGAACGAGTACGGACCGAAGTCGGAGGAGCCGCTGCTCGGTAAGTACAACACGCAGGAGGCGGCGTTCGAGTGCACCACCTGTGGCGCGTGCGAGTTCCAGTGCCCGGTAGGCATTGAGCATGTGCCCATCCTGGTAGGGCTGCGGCGGGGCGCGGTGAACACCGGTGCGTGGGAAAACGATTACGGATCCAAATTGTTTTTGGCGCTGGAGCGCGGCAGCAATGCGCTGGGCATGAGCACTACGGAGCGCGACAAATTTGTGGAGAAAAGCGCGCTGCCCATCTTCGACGGGACGCAGGAATACTGTCTGTGGCTGGGCTGCATGGGCGCATACGATCCCAAGGGGCGCGAGATTGTGCTGGCACTGGTGCGGGTGATGCGGCACCTGGGCGCGAGCTTCGGCGTGTTACGAAAAGAAAAGTGTACCGGCGATCCGGTGCGGCGGCTGGGGAACGATCTGGTTTTTCAGCAATTGGCAGAGGCGAACCTGGAGGCGCTGGCACAGAACCGCGTAAAGAGAATCATCACCATCTGCCCGCATTGCGTGCGCACCATTCAGGAGGATTGGAAGGAGTTTGGCACGCCGCCCGAAGTGGAACATCACAGCGAGTTTCTGGCACGTTACGTATCGCAACTGCCTTCCGTCCAAAACGAGCAGAAAATTGTGTTTCACGATCCATGCTATCTGGGCCGCTATCGTGGAGTGTATGACGAGCCCCGGCAGGTGGCGGCGCTTTCCGGCGAACTGGTGGAAGCGCCGCGCTCGCGAGAGCGAAGCTTTTGCTGCGGCGCCGGCGGGGGGCTAGCGTTTCTCGGCGAGGAAAAAGGCGACCGCGTGAGCCAGGTGCGTGCCAAAGAGCTGGCCGCCACGGGCGCCGGAGTTGTTGCCGCAGCCTGCCCCTTTTGCAATACGATGTTCCGGGACGCATTCGCGGCGCGCGGCGAAGGTGCGCCGGAGCTGACGGACATTGCGCAGTTGGTGGCGCGGGGATTGCCGGAGGGATAGTTGTGGAGCGCTGTTGACAAAGCAAATTGCCGAAGAACCTGCATCCCGACGGTTTTGAAAGGGCACGGCTGAAGCCGTGCCCTTTCAAAGCATGGAGTTATTGGACAGATATTAAGAATAGGAATGTTCACAATGAAGATCGTTGTAGCAATCAAGCAAGTGCCTGACCGCGATGCGCCGGTTCGCATCGCTGCGGACGCGAAATGGATCGAGGAGCGTGAGCTGCAGTGGGCCATGAACGAGCCGGACGCTTATGCGCTCGAAGAGGCATTGCAATTGAAAGAGAAGCACGGCGGCGAAGTGATCGTGGTGAGCGCGGGGCCGGAGCGCGTGGGATCGACGATCCGCGAGGCACTGGCCAAAGGCGCAGACCGGGCAATCCATATTGTGTGCGACGACCTGGGCGCGCGCGATGCGCTGGGTGTGGCACGATTGCTCGCCCAAGCCATCAAGCCGGAGAGTCCTGACCTGGTGCTGACTGGATTGCAGTCGGAAGACCTGGGATTGGGCCAGACCGGCGTGATTCTCGCAGAGTTGCTGGGGCTGCCGCATGCCACGCTGATTCTGCACGTGGAGAAGACCGATGCGGGTCTCAAAGTGAAGCGCGAGCTCGAGGAGGGTTGGTTTCAGTCCATCGAGATGCCGCTGCCCGCGGTGCTGACCATGCAATCGGGCGGGAACAAGCTGCGCTATGCGACGCTGATGGGCATCAAGCGCGCCAAGACCAAGGAGCTGCGCGCGGTGAACGCCGCGGAGTTGGGCGTGGAGGCTGCGCCGACAGTCGCGCTCCAGCAAATTTCCGCGCCGAAGAAACAAAAGGCGACACAGATTCTCTCGGGATCGGCGAAAGAAGCCGCGGCAGCGTTGGTGGAGAAGCTGAAAACGGAGGCGCGGGTGCTATGAGTGGCATTTTAGTTGTCGAGGAATCGCGTCGCGATGGGAGCGCTCGCATTTTTCAGAAGACTCTCGCCGCCGGCCGCAAACTTGCCGGCTTGACGGGCCTGGAATTGATTGCCGCGGGAGTCGGCGACCAGGACAAGAACATCTTTCTTCAAATTTCCGGACCTCCGCTTCTCTACGGACATGCGATTCGGCATCCGCTACTCGAAAACTACACTTCCGACGGCTATGTCCTTGCCTTCGAGCAACTCATCCGCAAGCTCGAGCCGAATTATGTTCTCTTTCCGCACAGCTACCAGGTGCGCGATTTTGTTCCGCGCCTCGCGGCCAAATTCGGCCAAGTTTTGATTGGCGACGTGACGGCGATTGAAGACGGGCCACTATTTGAGCGCCAGCTCTTTCAGGGAAGAATGACCGCTACGTTTCGCCACGAGGGTGGCGGCCCTTGCTTTGCCTCCCTACAAAACGGCGCCTTCAAGGCCGACACCCCGAGCGGCGGCGTGATGAATATCTACGAGTTCATCCCCGAGATCGAGCCCGCGCAGATTCGCACCAAACCCGGCGAACCATTTCGCGAATCGGCGCAGACGGTCGACCTCGGCTCCGCCCAACGGATTGTGAGCGTGGGCCGCGGGATCAAGGGCGCGGAAAATCTGCCGCTCGTCGAGTCTCTTGCCAGCGCGCTCGGTGCGGAACTGGCAGCTTCGCGCCCCATCTGCGACAACGGCTGGCTACCCATGGAGCGGCAGGTAGGTAGCTCCGGGCAGACGGTCGCGCCGAAGCTCTATCTGGCGGTCGGCATCTCGGGGGCCATTCAGCATTTGGTCGGGATGAAAGGCTCGCAGTGCATCGTGGCCATCAACAAAGACCCCGACGCGCCCATCTTCGAGGTAGCCGATTACGGCATTGTTGGCGATCTGTTCGAGGTGGTTCCGGCGCTCACAGACGCGGTGAAGGCGGGGAGATAGCGGAGTTAGCGGAGTTGGCGGAGTTAGCGGAGTTAGCGCCTCGGCAGCCGCACTCATTTCGACGCACAAGGTTGATTTTTAGAATCTCTGCGACGAGCCTCCGATCACGCTGTATACATCGGCAACGCCGATGCGCTATGGTTCCTTGTTTGCCGCAAGTCGGTGTGCGAACGGAGGGAATGTACGATGCTCGCTCCCGAAACGTATCTGGCCGCACTGTGCCTCACGATCCTGACCATGCTGTGCTGGGGATCGTGGGCGAACACACTGAAGCTGTGCCCCGGCTATCGCTTCCAGCTCTTCTACTGGGATTACGCGATCGGCATGGCGGTGGGCGTGATCTTCTGGGGATTGACGGCGGGCAGCATGGGGCATGCGGGAACGCCGTTCCTGCGCGATGTGGCGCAGACGCCGCTCGCGCCCATGCTTTATGCCATTGCGGGCGGCGCCATTTTCAACGTGGCGAACTTGCTCCTAGTGGCCGCGATCGACGTGGCCGGCATGGCAGTGGCCTTCCCCGTCGGAATCGGGCTCGCACTCGTGATCGGCGCAATTTCGAATTACGTGATCAAGCCGGTGGGCAATCCTCTGCTGCTGTTTGGCGGTGTGGCCCTGGTGGTGGTGGCGATTGTTCTGGACGCGGCGGCCTATCGCAAACGCGAAGCCACAGCCAAGGCGACTACAGTGCGCGGCATTGTCCTCAGCCTGGCGTGCGGCGTGCTGATGGGCTGCTTTTATCCTTTTGTAGCGCGGGCGCTGAACGGCGAGCCCGGGCAAACGGCGCCGGGGCCCTACGCTGTCACATTGTTTTTCACCATCGGGCTGCTGATCTCGACCGTGCCGGTGAACTGGCTGCTGATGAAGAAGCCGCTGGATGGCCGCGAGTCGGTAGACGGCGGTGATTACTGGAAGGCCCCCTTCGGCTGGCACCTCGCCGGAACGCTGGGCGGAGCCATCTGGTGCACGGGCGGTGTAGCCAATTTTCTGGCATCGGGCGCGCACCTGGTGGGCCCGGCGGTCTCGTATAGCATTGGTCAGGGCGCGACCATGGTGTCGGCGTGCTGGGGTGTATTTGTGTGGCGCGAGTTTGCCGGCGCGCCACGCGCGGCCACGGTGCTTCTCGTACTGATGTTTCTGTGTTTCCTGGTGGGGCTGGCATCGGTAGCCGCAGCTCCGCTGTATTGAGGTACCTAACATGAGCGACACACGCAAGCCGATTGTGATTGTGGGCAGCATTACGATGGATCTGGTTACGCGCACGCCGCGGATTCCCGCCATCGGGCAAACACTGATCGGAACGGGATTTGAGACGACTCCCGGCGGCAAGGGCGCGAACCAGGCGGTGGCCGCGGCTCGCCTCGGCTATCGAGTGGCGATGGTAGCCAAGGTGGGCGACGACACCTTCGGGCCGGTACTGCTCGAGAACCTGAAGCGCGCGGGCGTGGATACGGCGGCGATGGCGCAGACCATTGGCTCATCGGGACTGGCGCCCATGTTTGTCGCCGAGGACGGACAGAATGCCATCGTTGTGGTTCCGGGCGCGAACGGCAAAATGAATCGCGCGGCGGTGGACCAACATGCGGACCTGATTTGCTCGGCCGGCATGGTTCTCTGCCAACTCGAAATTCCCATGGACACACTCGGCTACACTCTGGACCTTTGCACCAGGGCACACGTGCCCGTGATGCTCGATCCTGCGCCCGCCGCCACTTTGCCCGATGCGGTGTGGAACCAGGTGGCGTGGTTCACGCCCAATGAAACCGAGGCGGCGTTTTACGTCGGCGACGGGACCGACGTAGAGGACACGGCAAAGCGGCTGCATGCAAAAGGGCTGCGCGGCGTGGTGCTGAAGCGCGGCGCCGAGGGCGCATTTGTTTCAGTCGCGGGCGAAATGGCGGAGTGGGTCAAGCCATTCAAGGTGGATGCCATCGATACCGTAGGCGCGGGTGACTGCTTCAACGGCGCGTTTGCCGTGGCGCTCGAAGAGGGCAAGGACCCATGGACATCGGCGCGGTTTGCCAATGCCGCTTCGGCTTTGAAAGTCATGCGCAAGGGCGCACAGGCCGGCATGCCCATGCGTGCCGAGGTGGAAGAGTTTCTGGCGAAACGCAGTTAGGCGGAATGAACACCGTCTCCGGAAATCCGGCTCGGTGGGAGAAGGAGAAAACGCCGCATGTTTCGCGACGTATGCCTTGGAGCTCTTTTGGGAGCGATTGCGCTGGCCGCGGCGGCGCAGGACACGCTGTATCCGGCCCGCGAACAGCAGATTCCCGCGCCCGACTGCATGAATTTGCACTTTGCCTGGCAGAACGTGCTGCAGCCGACGTGCCAGCCAGGAGTGCACCTCCGCTGGCTCACGGATTTAGAGCACTGGCGCACAGAGCGCCGCATTCGCGTCGCCTTCGATTCTTCGCGCTACGAGTCGCCGGCCCTCGCATGGACACAATCCAGCTTCATCCAGCCGCAGTTGATGGTGCAGGATCGCTATTTCTACGATCCTTTGGCGGGCCGCTACACGGTGGACCGTTATCTGGATGACCTCGAGCAACGCTACGGCGGAATCGATGCGGTGCTGGTGTGGGCAACGTACCCCAACATGGGGATTGACGACCGCAATCAGCTCGAAATGGTGGAGTCGATGCCGGGCGGAATCGACGGCGTGCGGCAGATGGTGGCGGACTTCCATCGCCGCGGTGTGCGTGTTCTCTTTCCAATGATGATGTGGGATGAGGGCACTCATGCGCCCAGTCAGCCATGGCCGCAGGCCATCGCAGCGTTGATGAAAGAGATTGGCGCGGATGGCATCAACGGGGACACGCAAGACGGCGTGCCGCTGGGATTTTCGCTGGCCGCAGAGGCCATCAGGCATCCGCTGGCGTTCGAGCCCGAACGCAGCCCCAGCGACGAGGACCTGAGCTGGGACGTGATGAACTGGGGCCAGTACAACTTCCCTTTCATTCCCATGGTGGACCGGTACAAGTGGCTGGAGACGCGCCACATGGTAAACATCAGCGACCGCTGGGCGCAGGACAAGACCGACGATCTGCAATACGCGTTCTTTAACGGCGAAGGATGGGAGAGTTGGGAGAATGTGTGGGGCATCTGGAACGGGATCAATCCGCGCGACGCCGAGGCTACGCGGCGTATGGCCACGCTGGAGCGCGGGGTAGCGCAGTTCCTGGTCAGTCCCGACTGGGAGCCGCTGTACCCGATGCTCAACTACGGCGTGTACGCCAGCCGCTGGCCGCTGGGCCAGCAGACGGTGTGGACGATTGTGAACCGCGCCTCGTATGACGTGAGCGGCGAACAGATGACGGCGCCACTGACGCCCGGAATGCGCTACTTCGATCTTTACCATGGCGTGGAGTTGAAGCCTGCAGTCGATGGAGAGGACGCGGTGCTGAGCTTCGCCATGGAAGCCAACTGTTACGGCGCGATTCTCGCCACGCCGGGCGAGCCGAGCTTGGCGATGACGGAACTGATGCAGCGCATGGCGGCGATGACGGCAAAGCCGTTGACGGCTTTCACGCATGATCCGGTGATTCTGCAGCAGCACATCGTCGACATTGCACCAACCAAGCCCGCGGCAGAAGCGCCGGCTGGAATGGTGCGCATTCCCGGCGGCGCATTTTACTTCAAGGTAGAGGGCGTGGAGATCGAGGGTGGCGCGTCTCCAGGCCTCGATGTCGAATATCCGTGGGAGGATTCTCCGCGGCGATTCCACGAACACACCATCCAAGTGGCGCCGTTTTACATCGACAAATACCCGGTGACGAATGCGCAGTTCAAGACATTTCTGGAGGCGACGCATTATGCCCCCAAAGATGTGATCAACTTTTTGCGCGACTGGAAGAACGGAATGTTCCCGCAGGGCTGGGACAACCGGCCGGTGACGTGGGTTTCGCTGGAAGATGCGCGGGCATACGCCGCGTGGGCGGGCAAGCGGCTGCCGCATGAGTGGGAGTGGCAGATGGCGGCACAGGGCACGGATGGACGCGCGTACCCTTGGGGCGACCAGTGGCAGGCGGCGAACATGCCCACGCCCGACACGGGGCGCTCCATGCGCGGACCGGATCCGGTGGACGCGCATCCGCAGGGCGCAAGCCCCTACGGCGTGATGGACATGACCGGCAACGTGTGGCAGTGGACCGATGAGTTCGCCGACGAGCACACACGCGCGGCCATTGTGCGCGGCGGCGAATACTACTGGCCACAAGGCTCCATCTGGTATTTCCCTGCGGCACTCAGAAATAGCGAGCATGGAAAGCTTTTGCTGATGGCGCCCGGATACGACCGCTCCGGCGGCGTGGGATTCCGTTGCGTGGTCGATGCGCAGTAAGCCTGCAACGCATGGCGGCGAATCGGCGTCAATTTAGACAATGAGTGAATTGGACAGGCAAAGTTGGACCGCGCTTCAGGCCGTACAACGGTCGATGAGCCGGCGTGCGTTTATGCGTGGAACTGCGCTGGCTGCGGCAGGAGTTTCGAGAAGCGCATGGGCGCGGAGCGGTGCGATTGCTTCCCTGCTTGCCGCGAGAGAACCTCTCGAGCCAGATCACCGAGTAGAGATCGCCGAGATCGAATGGGAGCTTTCGCCAAAGAAGAAGATCAAGACAGCGGCGTATGGCGGGCAGATTCCCGGGCCGCTGATTCGCGTGAGAGAAGGCAGGCCGGTGTCGATGGTGGTTGTGAACCATCTCGACCGCGAAGAGATTGTGCACTGGCATGGGCAATGGATTCCGGTGGCGGTCGACGGTTCGATGGAGGAAGGCTCATTCATGGTAGCGCCCGGCGCGCAATCGGTGATTACCTTTGCGCCAAGGCCAGCGGGCCTGCATTGGTATCACACGCACGCCATGGCGCATCGCGATCTGAAGCGCGGGCTATACAGCGGACAGTTCGGTGTGCTGCTGGTGGAACCGGCGAGCGGTGATCCCGGCCGGTACGATCAGGAGCAGTTCATCGTGCTGCACGACTGGGAGCCCTACTACACCGCCAGCGACGATGGCTCGATGATGGTGAGCTACGTGTGCGGATCGGTGAACGGCAAGATGCTGGGCCACGGCGAGCCGATTCAGGTGCGCGAGGGTGAACGAGTACTGTTTCAGATTCTGAATGCCAGCGCCACAGAGCCGCACTGGCTGGCATTGCCGGGCCACAAGTTTCAGGTGCTGGCCATGGACGGAGCGCCGGTAGCGACGCAAGCCGCCGTGGAAACGCTGCGACTAGGGCCAGCAGAGCGCATCACGGCACTGGTCACGATGGATGCGCCCGGCGTATGGGTGCTGGGCGAGGCACAAAAAGCTTTTCGCGACGCAGGCATGGGCACGGTGGTTGAATACGCGGGACGCACAGGAGCACCGCAGGAGCCGGGCGCAGAAAAACTGGCGTGGGACTACCGCGTGTTTGGCGATGTGACGCCTGGGTCACACACACCGGATGTAACGATCCCCATGGTCTTCACTTCGCGTTTCAAAGGCCACGGTGCCCTCGATGAATGGATGATCAACGGCAAGTCGTGGCCCAATACCGATCCAATCATCGTGCACGAGGGGTTGCGGCACCGGCTGGTTTTTGACAACCGCAGCGTAGACGATCATCCCGTTCACCTGCACCGGCACAACTTCGAAGTGGTTTCGATCAATGGCACAGCCACCAGCGGCGTACACAAAGATGTGGTAATCGTGGAAGCGAGGACAAAGGTTGAAGCCGACTTGGTGGCCTCCAATCCCGGCAACACTCTTTTCCATTGCCACCAGCAGGACCATATGGACATGGGATTCATGGCGCTCTTCAAGTACGCGTAATCTCATCATCAAGTGTATTTCTGAATGTTTTCGCGGAGTTCACTTGAAGTTTTATTTTTTCACCGCCGTGTTTTTTTGTCTGGGCATAGTCGCCGCCTCCGCGGGAGCCCAGAATAATTACGAGATCCAGGTCTACGGCGCCGACACCATTCCACCGCGCAGCACCATGGTCGAGCTGCATTCGAACTTCACCGCCGATGGCTTTCGCACCAAAATTGGCACGGTGTTGCCCGACAATCACGCCGAGCATGAAACCATAGAAATCACGCAGGGAGTCAACGACTGGTCCGAGGTCGGCTTTTACATCTTCACCAGCGAGAATGCCAGCCAAGGAGTGCAGTGGGTTGGCGACCACCTTCGTCCCCGGGTTCGCGTTCCCGACCGCTGGCGCTGGCCGATAGGCGTCAGTCTCTCCACCGAGTTCGGCTATCAGCGCGCCAGTTACGCGCCCGACACCTGGGACTGGGAGATTCGGCCCATCATCGACAAGGCCACGGGGCGCTGGTACTTCGCCGTCAATCCCGCACTGGAGCGCGCCTGGCACGGGCCCGATGTAAATCTCGGCATTGACTTTTCGCCGTCAGCGAAAATCAGCTACGACTTTACCAAGCAGATTTCCGGCGGTCTCGAGTATTACGCCGATTACGGCAGCATCACGAACATTGCCACTCTGCACAACCAGCAGCAACAGTTTTTCCCCGCTATCGATTTGAACGTGTCGCCGAAGTGGGAGATCAACTTCGGCGTGGGCGTAGGCCCCACAGCGGCCACCGACCACTGGATCGTGAAAGGGATTGTGGGCCGGCACTTCGACTGGCCTAAAAAGCAATAAGAAGGGCCGCGCCCAACCCGCGCGCGGCCCAATCTTAAGAACCTCTCCAGAAACTCACCTTCTTGAAAGGGCACGGCTTCAGCCGTGCCGATTTCGACTCCATTAAAACGACCGGGCCTATTGGCCCTGAGGGATGAGGTTCAACCAGCAAAAAGACATCCCTCAGCGGCTAAAGCCGGGTATCCGGACGGGCGTATCTGGCACGGCTGAAGCCGTGCCCTTTCAAAATCCCTTCTGGGTGGTGGGTTATGGGCAGGCTCTGAATCGCTTCAATCACCAGATGTGGCAGGCGTTGACCGGCATCATGGGCTGGCCCACCTTGCAGCCGAAGGCCTCGCCAAATGCAGGAAGATTCTGCACCACACCGTTGGCGCGGAACTGCTCTGGAGCATGGCCGTCGGTCTGCACCAGCAGCCGGATCATCTCGGGCCGGCGGCTACCACACCAATTCTGTCCAAAGGCAATAAAGAACTGCTGCAGCGGCGTATACCCGTCCTGCTTGGCGTTCAGATCGATGCCCTTGCGCTTGGCGTCGGCAAGAAACGCAAGATACGCCAGGCGCAATCCGCCGTTATCGGCCGTATTCTCTCCCAATTCCAGCTTGCCATTGAGCTTCACGTCTCCCAATACCGTGAAGTTGCCGTATTCCTGCACTTCACAATCCGTCATGGCGTCGAACTTCTTGCGATCCTCGGCCGACCACCAGCCGGACAGGTTGCCGTAGCCGTCGAACTGGCTGCCTTGGTCGTCGAAGCCGTGCGTCAGCTCGTGACCGACAATGGCCCCAATGTGACCGTAATTCTCCGCGTCGGTTGCGCTCGAATCGTAAAAAGGCGACTGTAGAATTCCCGCGGGAAAGTTGATATCGTTCATCGTGGGATTGTAAAAGGCGTTCACAGTCGCCGGGGTCGTAATCCATTCGCCCCGATCTACCGGCTTGCCGATCTTGTTCAGTTCGCGCTTGTTCTCAAAGTCCGCTGCGCGCAAGGCGTTGCCGAGCGCGTCGTCACGAGCGATCGTCAAGGTCGAATAATCGCGCCATTTGTCGGGATAGCCGATCTTGTCGGCTACCAGTTTGAGCTTGGACTCGGCGGTGCGCTTGGTGGGATCACTCATCCAGGATTGCGTTTCCAGCTCCGTGCCCATCGCGGCTTCGATGTCGTGAACCATCTGCAGCGTAAAGGCCTTGCTCGCGGCAGGAAAGTTTTTTGCTACGTAGACCTCGCCGACAGCCTCGCCCATGGCGCCGTCCGTGGCCGCCGCGCAGCGCTTCCAGCGCGCTTGCTGCTGCGGCTGGCCCTCCAGCTCATGATTGTTAAAGTTGAAATCTTCCTCGCTCAGCGCCTTTGGCACCGCATACTCGGGTACGGAGCTAATCAACTGCCAGCGCAGGTAGGCCTTGATGGTGTCGAGATCGGTCGAGTCCAGCACGGACTGCAATCCTTTGAAAAAGTCCGGAACGCTGACATTCAGCTCCGCAATTCCGGGCACGCCGGTATCGGCGAAGAGTTTGGTCCAATCGATCGCCGGCGTCAGCTCGGTCAGCTTCGCCGTTGGCAGCAGGTGATAAACGTTCTCGGGCTGGCGGCGCGAAGTGACGTCCATCGATGCCTTGGCCAGCGCCGTTTCGAGCGTCATAATTTTTTGCGCATCTGAGGAAGCCTGAGCTGCGGGCTCGCCCAGCAATTCAAGCATCTTGGTTACGTGCTCCAGGTATTCCTTGCGCGTCTTATCGGCCTCGTCGCCGGTGCGGAAATAATAGTCGCGCTCCGGAAGACCCAGTCCACCCTGATCGACGACGGCAATCTGCTTGCGCGCGTCTTTGAAGTCCTGTTGTTCGCCGTAGCTGAAGAATGCACCCACGTTGATCATCTGGTAGTGCGCGAGCAGAGCGGTCAATTCCTTTTTGCTGCTCAATGCCGCGATGCGGTCGAGTTCGGGCTGCAACGGTTGCAGACCCTTGGCATTGATCGCGTCCTCATCCATGCAGCTCGCGTAGTAGTCGCCGATTTTCTGCTCGTTGGCGGAATGTTGCGCGCTTTTTTGCGCTACCTGATCGAACAGGCCGCGCAGGATGTCCTGGGTATAGTCGTAGACGATGTCGAACTGGCCGTACCCCCGCTTGTCCAGCGGAATGGGATAAAGTTTGCTGAAGTTTCCGCACGCGTATTGGTAAAAGTTCACGCAAGCGTCTGCGCTGGTGTCCATCACCTGCTTGTCGAGACCCGGCAGAAGCTCGACCTTCTGGGGAGCGCTGCTTGCCGTGGAGTTCGTGGCCTGCGCATGAACCTCGGCCACACTCGGCGCGAGGGCAACAGCGCCCAGCAGTCCGAATAGTGCAATGCGACAAAGTCGATACATTCGATGGCTCCTGACATTCAATCTTTGAGTGTAATGGCCGGCGGCTCGACCGGGCCAGAGAACAATACGATGTTGGAAGGGGACAAGGTTCCCGGAAGAGGCGAGAGCCAACGAAGCTCTTGTTGCGCCGCAGTCCGCGGAAAAATGGGAAGCGGAGGACGAAATTCCTAAAGAACTTCCCTCAGGGCCTAAAGGCCCGACGATTTTATGCCCGTTACGGCACGACTGAAGTCGTGCCCTTTCAAAACGCCGGTTCATCCGGTCACATAACCTTCGCCTAAGCCACCAGCGCCATGGCGCGGATGGTTTCCTTGCGCACAGTCAGCTTTTCGATCAGGTCGGTTCGCGCCTCGTAGCCGCGGCCCGGCGTATCGGGAATGGCAATCTCGCCTTCCGCCGAAACCGTAATTTCGGGTTCGACGATGTCATCCGTCCAATAGCGCGCCGAGGCGGAGACGTCGCCGGGCAGGGTAAAGCCCTCCAGCGTAGAGAGCGCGATATTGTGCGCGCGGCCAATGCCGGACTCGAGCATTCCGCCGCACCAAACGGGGATGCCGCGTTCCAGCGCGGCGTTGTGCACGGCGATCGCTTCAGAGAATCCGCCCACGCGGCCCAGCTTGATGTTGATGATCTTGCACGACCCCATCTCAATGGCGGCCAGCGCGTCGCGGCGGTTGCGGATCGATTCATCAAGACAAATAGGCGTGTTCAGCCGCTTCTGCAGCACGGAGTGGAAGTAGAAATCGTCGTGCCAGAGCGGCTGCTCGATCATGAGCAGGTCGAAGCCATCGAAGGACTCGATGTGCTCCTGGTCGTGCAGACGATAGGCGGAGTTGGCGTCGCAACTGAGCAGAATGCCAGGCCAGCGGCTGCGCACGCTCTCGAAGACCTCCACGTCCCAGCCGGGCTTGCACTTGAGCTTGATGCGCTGATAGCCGGCAGCCAACTCGCGCTCAATGATCGCGAGCAGCTCGGGAATCGAGGACTGAATGCCGAGGGAGACGCCGCAGGAAATGCTTTCGCGGACGCCGCCGATGAGTTGGGAAAGAGAGATGCCTTCGCGTTGTGCCTCGAGATCCCAGATGGCGTTTTCAAGCGCGGCCTTGGCCATGGGATTGCCGCGCACGGCGCGAAAGATGCGCGGGCACTCGCCGCCGTGCTCCGGCGATTCGGCGGCCAGCATGGGTCCCAATTCATTGGCCATCACCTGCCAGGCAGTGTCGGTCGACTCGCCGGAGAAGAAGGGCCGCTCGCCCGCGGTGCACTCGCCCCAGCCGGTCAGCCCTTCGGACTGCACCTCGGCAAGCACGATCCTTCGGTTGCGGGTCACGCCAAAGCTGGTTTCAAATGGACGCACCAGCGGCATATGCACTTCGCGCAGGATAATGGCATCAATTCTCATTCGTTCCTCATGGTCAGTCAGGGTTAAGATAGAGGGCCCAGTTCGTAGACACCATTGCCTTCGGCATCGAGGGAAAAATCTAGTACCGCCAGACCCCTGGAAAAAGCCTGTTGAAACTTCTGTCGATTCTCAAACTGAACATCGAAAGCCCGTTTGCGAGTTGCTTCGCTGGCCTTCCACTTTTCAATGGAGGCCGGAACCAGAATGCGTTCTTCGATGGTGCATGCGGCTGCCGGGCGTCGAGCATGGAGAGCCTCAACTCGCGGGGAATCCAACTCCCAATCGGCTAAAAGCCGGTCGGTTGGAAGACCACCTTGCAGTCGAGATGAGGATACACCATAGAAATTCACCCGGTATTCGCGGGAGGTAGCGCCCAGCCTGTGGATATTTATAAAAGCGTTCTTGATTTCCAGCGGATCAAAGGTCCATTCCATATGCCGGATGCCACGCGAAAGCGCCTCAAGTCGTTGCTCCCATTTGAGTCGCACGCCAAGGCCGCGATTGCGATGAGAAGGACGAACCGCCAGCATGTGGGAGTGAATGTAAGGCTGAGGCCCACGTAGAGTTGATTTGAGCCCAGGCAAAGACATGGCGAAACCGACGAGAGTCTCGCGCTTCTCCTTGCTTCCCTTATTTGCCGCTTCCTCAATCCCTGTTTCAAACGCGCCAATCACCTGGCCGCCGATTTTCTGCGCTAACAGAAATGTTTTGCGCGGAATGACGTCGCTCTCGTCGTAGCCCCAGGTCGCGATCTGGAGATCCACACACGCCTGCATCTCATCCATTCCCGCACAGGAGCGAATTCGAATCATGGCTGTGCCTGCTCTTGGGCCTTGGATGCCGCGGCATTGTCTGCGAGTTTCCTCTTGGCTTGCGCCCAAAGGGCTTCCAATTCGTCCGGCGACAGTTCCTCGAGAGGCCGCGGCGCGGCCAACTCCATCTCTCTGAAGCGCTGGCGGAAACGCAAATTGCAGGAGCGCAAAGCCATCTCTGCATCTACGCCGAGATGGCGGCCGAGGTTGACGACGGTAAACAGCAGGTCGCCCAGCTCGGCTTCGACTGCCGGCTTGCGTCGAGGATCGGCAGAAGCGGCTTCGGCTTCAAGTTCCGCGGTCTCTTCGGCGATCTTGGGCAGCAGTTCGCGCCAGGTCGGCCAGTCGAAGCCGGATTTCCGCGCCCTGGCGCCGAGCTTGGCGGCTTCAGCCAGTGCCGGCATGGCGCGCATAACACTGTCGAGCCGCGATGCGGGAAGCCTTTGCGCCGAAGGCGCGTCTGCTGCATGCAATGCCGCTGAGCCTTCATGCAATGCTTCGGCGGCTTTGATCTCCTCCCAGTTGCGCAGGACGGCATCGGCCGAGCCTTCAACGTTAGCGTCCACCTCGGCGCGATTGCCGGCGGCGCGCGCAGCCTCGTCGCCAAAAACATGCGGATGGCGGCGAACCAGCTTGCAATTTAGTGTGTCGAGCACATCGGCGATGGTGAAATGGCCCTCGTTGGCGGCCATTTCCGCATAAAACAGCACCTGTAGCAGCAGGTCGCCAAGTTCTTCAGTGAGATGCGCGAAGTTGCGGCGCTCAATCGCGTCAAACACCTCGTAGGCCTCTTCCAGCGTGTATTTACGGATGGAATCGAAGGATTGCTCGCGGTCCCAGGGACAGCCGCCGGGAGCGCGAAGCCGCGCCATAATGGCCACGGACTGCTCAAACAATGCAGCCGCCCGCGCCGGGTCGGTGACGGTTTGCGACGTGGAGGTCTTTGCCTTGGAGCTCTCTTGCGGAAGGTCCATGCATGTCCAGTTTACCTTGCAGGGCGTGGCAGCAAGCTTAAGCCCATCTCACGAAATCCATTGCCGGGACCGCATGTCGGGACCATGCGTCGGGCGTATATACTCGGTCTGCAATGATCCAGATTTATGTGACGGTTTTCGCGGCGGTTTTGGGGCTGGCGTTCGGGAGTTTTCTGAACGTTTGCGCGACCCGGTGGCCCGAAGAAGAGAGCATCGTCAAAGGCCGTTCGCATTGCCGCAGCTGCGGCCGCACCCTGGCATGGTGGGAAAACATACCGCTCCTTAGTTGGTTGGCGTTACGCGGGCACTGCCGGACCTGCCGCGCTTCGATTGGCTGGCGGTATCCGCTGGCTGAATTGGCAGTGGGCGCACTTTGGGCGTTTTCCGCGTGGCACACCTTCCTTGAGGCCCCTGAACTCAGTACGGGGACACTCACGTACGACACGGCCACCGTCCTGGCAAGCGGAATCGCCCGCATCGTCTTTCTGTGGATTCTGGTGGCACTGGCCGTGATGGACGCGGAAAATCTGTGGCTGCCCGATCGCCTCACAATACCGGGAATCGCGTTGGGAGCTGCATTGGCCTTCGCGCGCGGAGGCCTCTGTGCGTCGATGGCCTTCGGCGGCGGGTTCGACGAATGGAGACATTATGTAGCCCTTTGGGAGTTCTATTGGTTTATCGGGACCGTCGCCTCCGCGGGAGGAGTCCTGGTGATCCGCCTGCTTTACATCATGATTCGCGGCCAGGAGGGGATCGGCATGGGCGACGTCAAGCTCATGGCGATGATCGGCGGATGGCTCGGCGTCCGCTGTGCGGTGCTTACCTTCGCAATCGCCGTCCTTCTCGGCGCTCTCTTCGCGCTTGTCACCCTCGTTCTACCGTCGGCACGCGCCGGCAATCAAAGCTGGAGACATCAGAAGCTTCCTTTCGGAACATTCCTTTGCATCGGGGCGGTGGTGTGCGCCTTCTGGGGCGTGCCCCTGGCCGCTGCCTATCTCGGCTGGGCCGGGTTCTGACGCGCTCTCACTCAGGAAAACTGCGAGAGTATGAAAAATAGCCGGTGCCCCACGTACCGATTTTGGGACGTGGGATAGCCAACACAGAAGTAAGCTGCTTACTGCGGGGGCGTAGAGGATGGCGTGGCCGGCGGCTTGGCATTGGCGATGGCAGGATCCGCAAGAGCCTTGCGCGCCTCTTTGGCGTGGCGGCTACCCTGATCGTAGTCCATCACCTTCTGGTAGTTCGCGCGGGCATCGGCAAAGTTCCCCAGGTGACGGTCGGCCTCGGCCAGGCCCCAATACACGTCGGGATTATCGGGGTCGAGCACCAAGGCGGACTGGAAACGCGACAGCGCCGCCTTCCAATCCTTACGATCGAGATAGTACTCGCCGACACTCTCGTCCTCTGCCGCCGTTTCTTGATGCTCAGGCACAGTTTGCTCGCCTTTGCCATGGTGCTTCCCCGGTTGCGCATCGTCGTCAGCGGGGGGTAGCAGGCCGCTCATCCCCGACAGGCTCGAACTGGAACTCTGCTGCTGATTCTCGGCCGCAATTCCTGCGTCTTCCGGACTACGCACCGGATCCACGTCGCCGGCTGGCATGGGAATGCGGCCGGCCCCGGTTTCGTCGCTGTCCCCGGGAATCGTGCCGGGCGAGTTTCGCGACGGCATCACGGGAATATCGCTGGTGTCTTCGGGAAAGGGATTTTGGTTGGTCTGTTGCTGCGTGCGAGCGGGCGTTTGTGCGGCAGGAGGATTTTGCGCACCGGCAGCGGGCTGGCTTTGGCCTGAACCAGAGGCGTCGCCCGTGCCCTGGGATTGCGCGTGAAGCCGCGCCCCTGCGGCTACAAGGCACGCCAGAACCAGCGCCGTCGCAAATGCCGACCTCATCCCGAAACCCCTTACCTATTTGACGCGAACCGCACTCTGCCGGCATCGAAATCGGCCGTCCATGGAAAATCCGCGTCCTTTAAAAGGATCGCACATTTGCGCAGACGATTTCTTCCGGCTTTTGGCGCCGGCGCCATGCAGTTCGCCTCTCTTTTTGGACTCCGCGTTCCTCCAATCGTCATGAGCAGCCGGTTTCGCACTCACGCCTAAAGACTTTCACGACACAATTTTCCACGCGCCGCTTCCCTGCCCCGGAACGATAGAATCTGAACGACGCTACCTCTGAGGGCTGCCGGCCCTCCGGCAGCGACTTGAGGAGTCGAGCCCGCATGGGTTATCAGGTTCTGGCCCGCAAATACCGGCCGCAGCGCTTTGCCGACGTGGCCGGCCAGGACCACGTTACGCGCACCCTGCTGAATGCGCTGGAGCAGAACCGCATCGCGCACGGGTACATCTTCTCCGGGCATCGTGGCATCGGGAAAACCACCATCGCGCGCATTCTGGCCATGGCTCTGAACTGCCGGACCGCGATCGGATCGACGCAGCGGCCGACGCCGGAGCCTTGCGGCGTGTGCGACGCCTGCACGGAGATTCGCCAGGGCAATGCGGTAGACGTGATCGAGATTGACGCCGCCACCAACCGCGGCATCGACGAGATTCGCGAGTTGCGCGATGCGGCGCGCTACTCTCCGGCGCGCGACCGGTACAAGGTTTACATCCTCGACGAGGCGCACCAGATCACCGAAGCTGCGTTTAACGCACTGCTGAAGACGCTGGAAGAGCCGCCGGCGCACGTCATCTTCATGATGGCGACCACGGAGCCCGAGAACATTCCGCAGACCATCCGCTCGCGCTGCCAGCACTTCAGCTTTCACGCGGTCAAGTTCGACGACATTCTGGCGCAGCTGAAGATGATTGCTGCCGAGGAAAAGGTCGCGGCCGACGAGGAAGCGCTGGCGCTGCTGGCCGAGGCGGGCGACGGGTCAATGCGCGACGCGCTCTCCATCATGGACCAGGCCATTGCGTCGGCGCCGCTCGAAATCGTCCAGGGGGAGGGCCGGCCGAAGCTCTCAAGCGAGCAGATTCGCGAGCTGATGGGATCGGTGCCGAGCACGGTCTTTGAAAAACTGCTCGAATCCGTGGCCTCTGCCGAGAGCGCTCCGCTAATGGAGCAAATAAATGGGCTGCTGAACGCCGGGCATAGTCCGCTGTCGTTGGCGCGGCAGATGGTGCGCTACCTGCGCAATACGCTGATGGCCAAACTGGGCGGCGAGCAGACGGGATTGCTGCAGATTTCCGCCGACGAGCGGGCGCGCGCGGCGCGTACCGCGCTGCTTTTCACTGAAGAAGAGCTGACGCGCAATTTGCAAATTGTGCTGCGCACCTTCGACGATTTGAATTATCGCCAGGAACAACGATTTCACCTGGAGCTGGGACTGCTCAAGCTGATTCACGCCCAGCGGCTGTTGCCGATTGAGGAACTACTGAGCGGCGTGGCTGTAGGCGCAGGCACAAGAATTGCGACGCCAAGCAGTGCGCCGCGCGCGGGCGCAAGCCAAGCACGGCCGGCAGTGGCGTCTGTGCATTCAGCAACCGCGCCAGCGCGAGAACCGAGTGGCTGGAATCGAGCGTTGCCCCCGAAACAGAACGCTGGGCCGGAAAACGGCGCGATTTCGGGCATTCCGGCCGCGAGAGCCGAGTCCACGATGGCGGGCACCGGGGGCACGCGCGAACTTTCACCCTTCCCTGCCGTGGGTGCACAGGTCGCGGGATACGCATCGACGGAACCGCTCACCGAGGGCGCGCTCGCCAAAGCGCCTGAAACCGCCAGAGCCACAGGCGAAGGTCTGAACATTGACTCGATCCGACACGACGTGGTTTCTGCGCTGGCCACTGCCGGGCACGGTTCAGCTGCGCAGTTGCTGGGCAACGGTGCCTGGCGGCTGGAAAGCACGAGCGTGCAGGTTTCCGTGCCGGGAATGGGCAAGAAGATGCTCAGCCTGACGGTGAATGCCGCGGCGGAGAAGATTGTGCGCCAGGAACTGCAGCGGCTGGGCGCGCCAACGCGCTTTGTTGTGTCCGCCAGCGAGGGAGCGGCTCCGGCCGTGGTTGCTGCGTCCCTTGTACCCGTGGGCAGCGTGCAGGAGGCGGCGCTGCAAAATCCAATCGTCAAACATGCGCAGGAGATTTTCAAGGCCGAGGTCCGCAGCGTGGTCGATCTTCGCCAGAAGTAACGGGCCTGTGAGGAGAACGCAACGAATATGATCAATCCGCTCAAAATTTCGGAGATGCTTTCCAAGGCCGGCGAAATGCAGGAAGAGGTTCAGCGTAAGCTGGGCGAGACAGTAGTGGAAGCCTCGAGCGGAGGTGGCGCGGTGACCGCGACCATGAACGGCAAGAAAGAACTGCTCAAGATCCACATCGATGCCTCCGCAGTGATGAGCCTGACTGGCAGCCAACCTGACGTGGAGATGCTGGAAGATTTGATTGTGGCCGCGGTGAACGAAGCCGGACGCAAGGCCGATGATGCCATCAAGTCGAGTGTGCAGGGCCTGCTGGGCGGATTGAAGATTCCAGGACTCGGCAGCTAGAGGTTTTGAAAGGGCACGACTTCAGTCGTGCCGTCCGAGAATGGATTTAGATTGTGGCGCGGCTTCAGCCGCTGAGGGGATGCGGACTTTTGGAAAACACTCCCTCAGGGGCTAAAGCCCGCTCGTATGTTGGGAAGACTTGCGGCACGGCTGAAGCCGTGCCCTTTCAAAGCGAAAGGCGGAGTTTGTGTCACGTTATGCCGAGCCGATGGCCCGGCTCATTGAGGAACTGAAGAAACTGCCCGGCGTGGGCACCAAAAGCGCGCAGCGCTATGCCTTCCACCTGCTGCGCTCCAGCGACGAAGACGCAGCCGCCCTAGCCGACGCCGTGCGCGGATTGAAAGCCAGCCTGCGGCTTTGTTCCATCTGCAACAATGTGACAGATATCGACCCCTGCGCCTACTGCGCAAGCCCGTCGCGCAATCGGCGCCTGGTCTGCGTGGTTGAAGAACCTACGAATATCGAGGCCGTGGAGCGCACGCAGACCTATCAGGGCGTTTATCACGTGCTGCACGGAACGCTTTCGCCGCTGCACGGCGTGGGGCCCGATCAGTTGCGCGCGGGAACACTGCTTGGCCGCGTAGAGCGCGGCGAAGTGGACGAGGTGATTCTCGCCACCAGCCCCACGCTCGAAGGCGAGGCCACTGCGAGTTGGTTGGCAACTGCGTTGCGCGGCTTTTCGGTGAAGATCACCAGAATAGCCACGGGGGTTCCCGCCGGCAGCGACATTGAATACGCCGACGAGGTGACGATGGCGCGCGCGATCGAAGGGCGCAGAGAGCTTTAGATCGAACAATTCCCTTTGGGTGCAAAAGAAAAGCGGGGTGGCCGATTAGCGCATCCCGCTGAATAGTGGCTTGGGAAGCCGCTTCGCTAAAAACTATTTCGACAACTGATCGAGCGCGAGATTCAGTTCCAGCACATTCACGCGCGGCTCACCGAGAAAGCCGAGCTGGCGAGATGTAGTGTGGGCCGCGACCAGCTCACGTAGCTGACCCTGATCGATGCCGCGCGCTTGCGCGACACGCGCGACCTGGTAGTAAGCATTGTCGGGCGTGATGTCGGGGTCGAGGCCAGAGCCCGACATGGTCACCATGTCGATGGGCACGGGTTTGCCGTGGTTCTGCGCGGCAAGCTTGTCGATGTCGCCCTGAATGCGCGTGACCAGTGTCTTGTTCGACTGGGCCAGATTGGTACCACCGGAGGCCGTGCCGTCATAGCCATTGCCCGCAGCCGAGGGCCGCGGATGGAAGTACTTGTCTGACGTGAAACTCTGCGCGATCAGCTCGGAGCCGATGACCTGGCCGTTGTTCAGAATCAAGCTGCCGCCTGCCTGATGGTGGAAGAGGAGGCTGGCGAGTCCCGTCATCAGCAGCGGATATCCGAGACCGAACAGGACTGCGGTAACGAGCGTAAAGAGAATCGATGTCTTCCAAACCGAGTGCACTGTGTGTCTCCTCGAAACCTTTGAGCAGGGGCTAAAGCCCACGCTCTTTTTGCGACTGTTGCGGCCCGGCTGAAGCCGTGCCCTTGTTACAAACCCGAAAACAGCTTACGCGCCAAGATCGCGCTACGTTGATGCCTATGCCAGATGCAGCGCAACCAAGAACACATCGATGGCCTTGATGCCGATGAACGGAATAATGATGCCGCCCACACCGTAGATCAGCAGGTTATTGCGCAGCAGGATGTCGGCGGGCTTGGGCTCGTACTTGACACCTTTCAACGCCAGTGGGATGAGCGCCACAATAATGATGGCGTTGAAAATAACCGCCGACAGAATTGCCGATTGGGGCGAGTGCAGGCGCATGATGTTGAGCGCGCCCAGCACCGGAAATACACCCAGAAACATGGCGGGGATGATGGCGAAGTACTTGGCCACGTCGTTGGCGATGGAAAACGTGGTCAGAGCGCCGCGCGTCATCAGAAGCTGCTTGCCGATCTCCACAATTTCGATGAGCTTGGTGGGATTGGAGTCGAGATCCACCATGTTGCCGGCTTCTTTTGCCGCCTGGGTTCCAGAGTTCATGGCCACGCCCACATCGGCCTGGGCCAGCGCGGGCGCGTCGTTGGTGCCGTCGCCGGTCATGGCTACCAGCTTGCCCTTGCCCTGCTCGCGCTTGATCAGGTCCATCTTGTCCTTGGGCTTGGCCTCGGCAAGGAAGTCGTCCACGCCGGCTTCGCGCGCGATCACGGCCGCAGTCAGGGGGTTGTCGCCGGTGATCATGATGGTGCGGATGCCCATGGCGCGGAGGCGCGCAAGGCGATCCTTCAGGCCGCCCTTGACTACGTCCTTCAAATAAATGACGCCGAGGGCCGAGGAATTCTCGGCGACAACCAGAGGCGTACCGCCCAGGCGGGCGATTTCTTCCACATTCTCGCGGACCTTTTGCGGAAGTACCGCGCCCTGCTCCTCAAGGAAGCGCGCAATGGCGTCGACCGAGCCTTTGCGGATGCGCGTGCCCGGCAGATTGACGCCGCTCATGCGGGTCTGCGCGGTGAAAGGCACGAACTCGGCGTGAATGCCGCCCAGGTCGCGGCCGCGCAGATTGTACTTTTCCTTGGCCAGCACCACAATCGAACGGCCTTCGGGAGTTTCGTCCGAGAGCGAGGCCAGCTGCGCCGCGTTGGCCAGCCGTTCCTGGCTCACGTCGGGCGCAGGGATAAATTCCGTAGCCTGGCGATTGCCCAGGGTGATGGTCCCGGTCTTGTCAAGCAGCAGCGTGTTCACGTCGCCGGCGGCTTCCACGGCGCGACCGCTCATGGCCAGCACGTTGTACTGCACCAAGCGATCCATGCCCGCGATGCCGATGGCCGAAAGCAATCCGCCGATGGTGGTGGGAATGAGGCACACCAGCAGCGAGACCAGCACGAAGACAGTTTGTGGCGCGTGGGCGTAGATGGCGAAGGGCTGTAGCGTGACCACGGCCAGCAGAAAGATGATGGTGAGGCCGGAGAGCAGAATGCTGAGAGCGATCTCGTTGGGCGTCTTCTGGCGTGTTGCGCCTTCAACGAGCGCGATCATGCGGTCGAGAAACGTCTCGCCGGGATTGGAGGTGATCTTCACCTTGATCCAGTCCGAGAGCACCTTGGTACCGCCGGTAACGGCCGAGCGGTCGCCTCCGGCTTCGCGGATGACCGGAGCCGACTCGCCGGTAATTGCCGACTCATCCACCGACGCCACGCCTTCGATCACTTCGCCGTCGCCCGCGATGTAGTTCCCGGCCGCAACGTAGATCACGTCTCCGGCGCGGAGCGACCCGCTTACGATTTCTTCAAAGCTGCCGTCGGCCTTGTAGCGCTTGGCGACGGTTTCGCCCTTGGCTTTGCGCAGCGTGTCGGCCTGCGCCTTGCCGCGGCCCTCCGCCATGGCTTCGGCAAAGTTGGCAAACAGCACCGTGAACCACAGCCAGAGCGTGATCTGCAGGTTGAAAGCAAAGGTCTCACGATGATGCTGGAAGTTCACGACGAGCAGCGCCGAGGTGAGCACGCTGCCCACTTCCACCACGAACATCACCGGGTTTTTGACCATGCCACGCGGATCGAGCTTGCGAAAGCTGTCCGCAATGGCCGGGCCTATGATCCTTGTATCCCAAATGCTTATTTTTTCTGCCATGACAGTCCGTTTTGCCTTGTCCTGATGCGTTATCTCTTCGAGTTAGAACAGCGTTCCAGGTTGCGTGTGGAGCAACAGGTGTTCGAGAATCGGTCCCAGGCTCAGCGCCGGGAAGAACGTAAGCGCGCCGATGATGAGCACCACGCCAATGAGCAACACCGTAAACAACGGAGTGTTGACCGGGAATGTGCCGGA
>Ga0181518_10001566_pt1 | contig 23376 bp, 24 predicted proteins | sample PEATcosm2014_Bin_28_FD_119751 | JGI IMG/M metagenome (GOLD analysis project Ga0181518, IMG submission 119751) | Peatland microbial communities from MTU Mesocosm Facility, Houghton, MI, USA - PEATcosm2014_Bin01_60_metaG | ecosystem: Environmental > Terrestrial > Soil > Wetlands > Peat | place... | reverse complement strand
TGTCCAAGCCCTTACCCTCGCTATCACGGGACGCCCGGCTTCGCATCGAGCAAGGAGAGAAGAATGCTCTGGCGCGGTATGAGCGGGACACGGAACCATACTTTCCGACGAACCCGTCATTTTCATTTCTGGCAGCCGACGTCTACCGATCCCAATCACAAATCGTGGGGTACATCAGGATCTATGCCGAGGAAGTCCTGGATGTTCACCTGAAGGAATATCTGGAGTCTTCCGCGGCGGACGTGGCGATGCACATGGGGTTGCGGCTTCACTTGGCCGACACGATATGGAAACTGACAAACAAGCTCTGGCGGGGTTACCGTCTCAGACTCTGGATCGAACCGACGCGCAGGCGAGCTCGATACGCCGGCAACGCGGCGGTCGGCATCCCGAACCAATCCCCGGAGTTGGAAACGTGGCGATACCCGGATGAGCAAGCCTGGGTGGAGTTCTGGCGGCAGGCGCAGCAACCGGATTCCGAGATGGCGGTTCTGAAGGCTCGCCACGACCAGACGATCCAACAGGCCATTCTGGACCGAGTCAAACATTTTGAGGAGCAAGCTCAAGCCAAGCTTGAATTGCTACGCCAGTCGATGGAAGCCGCTCGGCGCCGGGCAGAAGACCAATCGCGGCACACGCCGAATGCGGCAGAGCCCGGTTCGGTGCCGAAATCAGACGCGCCGGCGGCTGTGAAAAGGGAAGCTGATGCTCGAACGCGAAAGCCGTGCGTTGACGCTTTCATTGCGGCGTGCAACCAGGTATCCACCTTCCAGATTTACAAGAAGCATATCTGGCGCGCCGCCGGGCATCGTAGTGACCGTCCATTCCAGTACTGGCAAGCCAACAGCCCTAAAGCCACCCAAGCAGATCACCGCAACTTTGATCGGATCCTTTCCATGGAACCGTCGGCGTTCGTCGCGCTGCTAAAAAACCAGGGAATCACCTAACAAACGTCAGCATTCCTCATTTTCATCACCTCCTCACCTTGCTCCTCACCTGGTGAGGTTCGCAATCCTTCTGGTAGGCGAGCAAAACAGCCGTCCAGAGAGGAACGCATGACACCGGGTAACAATGTTGATCCGCTGCCGCTGCTCTCCGAGCGCGATGTGGCACATATCACAGGGCTTTCGTTGGCGTCCGTCCGGCGGTGGCGGCTCGTGGGGCAGGGTCCCCGCTACCTGAAGCTGGGTCGCGCCGTCCGGTACCAGCGCGAAGACCTCGCCGCGTGGTTGAAATCCAGACCTGGCGGCGGGGAAGTGGCCAAGTCCCCGGAAAGGTCTGTCCCGCCAGAGTCGCGGCCCGGCAGTCACCGGCCTCTGCCGAACTGACCTCGACGAGCCGGTGAGGTGAAATGGGCGAACTGGTCCAATACGATGTTGGGAATTGGGAGAGGTTAAAAGCCCTCGCACTCGACAGCGTGACCTCGCCTCATTCGAGGCGGGCCTATGGCACGGCCTTGAATGACTTTCTGGCCTGGTATCGTGGCGAGACTCGCCCGCCCATCTCCAAGGCGGTGGTGAACGCCTATAAGGCGCACCTCGAGGCCACGGGCTTGGCCGCCGCCACGATCAATGTGCGTCTGTCCGCGATACGCAAGCTGATCGCGGAGGCGGCCGATAACGGTTTGATCGCTCCCGAATTGGCCGCTGGGATCGCCCGCGTACGCGGTGTGAGCCGGCGTGGTGTACGCCTGGGAAACTGGCTGGATCGCCGCCAAGCCGAACGCCTGATTCAGGCGCCCAATGTCGCCAAGCTCGCCGGCAAGCGGGATCGCGCGCTGCTCGCGGTTCTGATCGGATGCGGGTTGCGTCGATCCGAAGCCGTGCGGCTCGCCTTCGATCACATCCAGCAGCGTGAGCAACGATGGGTGATCGTAGATCTATTGGGAAAGCATGGCCGGGTTCGTTCGGTGGCTATGCCGAACTGGACGAAAACTGCTATCGACGACTGGACCGCCGCGGCGGGGATTAACACGGGGCGGGTATTCCGGCCGATCAATCGCGGCGACCGGATGACCCATGAATCGCTGACCGACAAGTGCGTCTGGTTCATCCTGCGAAAGTATACATCGGGGCTCAACCTGGGGAAGATCGCACCGCACGATCTCAGGCGTAGTTACGCAAAGCTGGCTCACCAAGGACGGGCGCCGGTTGAGCAAATCCAACTGTCGCTGGGTCACGAGTCGATCCAGACGACGGAACGCTACTTGGGCGTAAAGCAAGATCTCCGGCATGCCCCGTGCGACCGTCTGGGACTTAAGGTGAAGGACTTCCGCGAAGAAAACAAAACAGTTACATAGACGCGGAGGCAGCCTTTCTGACGAAATAGCACCCGACAATACCCGTTATCGGGAAAATACTGCCGCGCTAAGGAGCGAGAGCCACGAGAGTGTACGAGTAGCGCATGTTCGGACTGGAGCACTCGAGTGGGCGGACAGATCAGCGAGATGGCGACCAGTGCACTAGAACGGGCAGCCAGATGTATCTCAGCAAGCATACTCTGCTACTCGGCGTGGGCCGATTCCCTTCGGAGGCGGGGCATTGACCAGCCTGGTGGGCAATGACGTGGTGACTATAGTGATGCAGGAGTGGGAGAAGCAATTCGACGAAGGGTACACACGCTGCGTGCTTGGCGCGCGGTGTCCGCCGACCGAAAGACTTCGGAGCGCGATAAGTTCCCATGACGCCCGGTTGCACCATTTGCGCTCGCGTCGAGCGGTTAAAAGGCAGGCGGCGATCACGAGGTCACCGATTTCGCGACGTTCTATCCGATTCCGACTAGGAACCCGCACCGCCGTCGGCTCCTAGAGGCGGATTGTCTTGCCCGGCAAGACGACGGAGCGCATGCAGAAAATCCGTGCCGTCGAGCTTCTTCACACTTGGGTACGCCCAGGAATCTGGATCGAACAACTCGCCTAGCGCGTTCGCCGTGCCCGGTTGGACAGTCTTTTTCTCGATGAAATCGGTCCCAAGCACCGCCTTCAGCCGCTGGCCCTCGGCGTGGAAGTACTCGCAGAGCAACGGCACGACGCGCCCGTACCAGACCAAGCGTAGTTCGTGGGCGTCCTTGACATTGAGGAGATAGCTGTGTCCAATACCATGTTCCGGGTCCAGTAGAGCTGCTATCCGTGTGTTAAGTTCAGTAAGCAGACGCCGGAGGTCCACGCCGTCGACGGTCCGCAGCAACGATGGATCAGGCGCCAACTCATGAAACTGGAACCGCCGGCGCAAAGCTAGGTCCAGTAAGGCCAATGACCGGTCGGCTGTGTTCATGGTGCCGAGGATATAGAGATTCGGGGGCACACCGAAGATGTCCTTCGAGTATGGCAGCTTGAGCGTGATCTCGTTCTCCTCTCCCAACCGTTTGTCATCTTCGATGAGCGTGATCAACTCTCCCAGTACTTTGGCAGTATTGGCCCGGTTAATCTCATCGATAACGAGCATGTACTTAGGCGCCTTATTTTTGTGTTCCTGCCAAGCTGCTTTTGCACGTTCGCACGTCTCACGGAAGGTTCCCGGCACGACGTCATACGTGACGTTTTGGCCTCCGTCTTCCGGCTTCAACGGCTTCAGGCCCTCGACGAACTCCTCGTAGGCAAAGGACTGATGGAAGGTCGTGAACTGCCGATAGGCCTTATTGGGATCCGATTCAGATTCGACAAGCGCCCGCAATGCTTTGGATTGGGACCTGTTTCCATCGTTTACAGCGACCCAGTATGCTGTGGCGTCCTCATGAGACACGTTGTGCCAGAGTAAGAAATAGATGCTGAAGTGGTTCGACAGCCATGTTTTGCCGGTACCTGGAGGGCCGTGAAGGATGACATTTCGCGTGTTCTCCGTCATTTCCATCAAATCTCTCAGCGCAACGGGGTATATCGGCATCGGTGTCTTCGCTTGGTCCGTCGGCTGAGGACCCCAAACGACTTTCTGTACCGCCGAGAGTTGCTGCTGTACTTGAGGCGAATCGGCGTGGACGCTAATGGCATCGTCGAGAATCTCCTTCGCTTGTTTGTCACCAATGTTCATGAAGTTTATCTGTCCCATTTTCTTTTGTCCGACAAAATAGCGTTTCTTGTCCACAGGCAACCTATGGATCTCTTTCCAGCGGACGCACAGTTCTATTGGCGCCCGGATGTTGTAAGGGCCACTCTTGAAATCGCCCACTTCCGCCCCTCCATATAACCCAACAATGTAGGTCTTGTTCTGTTTCCTATCAAGCGAATGAAAAAAGACAATTCCCCCTTTTGTGAACGTTCTTGCACGGCCGGCCTTATTTGCGAAGCCGGCCTTGGTACCATCCACAACGTTCTTTTGAAAATCGAAGTTATGCATCTCGTTCGCATTGCCCTTGTTTACCTCTCCAAAGCCGGATCTCTCCTGTTCATCTTGTGTCGGCTTGCCTGTCCAGTAGTTGGACTGCCACGAAATATTCACAATAAGGTGGTTCAAATTTCCTCCAGCAGTTCTCGGAGTTCCTTTTTAATGCGGTCGCGACTGGCGCGGGTATCAGATCCAATGGTAAGATCCACGGTTGCCGCCCACACAACCACCTGTGTGCCGCAAATCGAGAAGCGCTCCCGCACCGGCTTCGCCATGCCCACCGACTGTGGGAAGAGCAGCAGCGTGTGATCACAACAGTAGCGGTTGGCGTATGCGTACATTTGGTAGAAGTCGGCCTGTGATACACCGGAATGCGCCTCCGCACCCAGCATCTTATACTTGGTATCGATGATCAATGGGAAAGTGTGCCCACTTCGGAAGAGGATATCCGGCTTCAGGTGGAAGACCTCCCGGTCGCCTTGTTGAGCTAGGGCCCGGACTGCTCCGGCCGACTGAACAAGCAATTCGCAGGCGTTAAACCTCGATGGAAGGATCTCGGATCGATGACGGCGAATGAAGTTGCTAATAAACGATTCGAATAGTTGGTTCATGTCGAAGACGAACGCGAAGGTGCTCACGTTCCCCGCTCGCGGGCTCGGCACAGCCATCTCGAGGAACAGTCGAGCCAGGTTCAATAACGGTTCGTAGCGTTGGTTTAGCCTGGTTAGCAACGCTGGCGCGGCCTCTTCTGGGTCGACCTCGTCAACCAAGGTGACCTCATCCATCCACTCCCGGAGCAAACCAAGCGCCCGGCGGCTGTCGAATTGCCGTGTTATTTTCCAGAGCATTTCGACTACGAATCGAAAAACCCGATTTAGCTGGTTGTCAGCGGTGAACTCATCATAAGTAACCTCGAATACCTGCTTTCGCTCGGGGCGGCGGAGCTGGTCGGCGATGCGCCACCGGCCCTTGAGAACCGGAAGCACATCTGAAGCCGCCTGGTACGTGCGGTGGGCACCGTTTTGCCATTCGCGCTTCAAATGGACGGCGAAGAGTGCGGTAAGGATCTCGAACCATTCAGCCGCTTTTCCGAGAAGAAGGGGTGCAACATCCGTTTCCCTCACATCGAAGTTCCCCGCATACGACAGCATGCTAATCAAAGCCCGAGTCGCATCTTCCTTCTTCTTCTCCTCGTCGCTGTTGGTCTGATGGATCTTCGGAAGCACCTGGATGGTGCGTTTACCGAGCCGCACGACACCCACGTACTGAGAGGCCTCGAGTTCGTGTTGGGCCGTTGCGTGCAGCACACAGGCACCGATCGTGTGCTCAAGGCGCTCTAGCCTCGCGAGGTCCCCTTCGGCCCAAGGGAACCCTGTTGTGCATCTGTGCTCGAATATCGTGATAGGTTCTTGCATTTCCCGGTGCCGGATCCGGACCGCCCGACGCTGCTGTTTGGCTTCGTTCCCTGCGACCAATCATACGCCAAAGGGACTGGCGCATGCTTTTCAGCTTTTCTGCTGTTAGGTTTTCTGGCTCAGCCACAATCGGCCGGGCGTGATTCGTGGGTCCAATACGCGGTACTCGACGCGTAGCGTAGTCGGTCGCCGATATGGTGCGCCACTGGCGGGAACCAAGTGCAAATTCGCTGACGACAATTCATGTTATCGGGTAGGACTGCCTGGCTATTTTAGTTCAGGCTTCACCGAGATGTCGGGCAGGCCGCTTTCGGATGGTGGCTCTCTCTAAAGCGCCGCTTCGACGGGTTGCGCGTTTTTCGTCCAGTTGACGTGAGCCGGACTTCAAGGGGTGATTCGCTAGAACCGTGTCCGGTATGCGTTGCGAGAAGACAGCTTGGGAGAGGTCTGGTTTGAAATCGCCCTGCTGAGCGGAGTTCGTCGAAATGATTTCGGGAGGCAAAGCTGAGATAAGAACGAACAGGGGCCGAAATCGCACTGGCCTGCGGTATGAGGGCAGGGACTCCAACCTCATCAAGCGGCAAAAAAGTTGTGCGGCGATGGTGTACCATAGGATTTCATTCTCGCTTTGGCTGAAAGGAGTTTGTCATGAAGACCGTGGCTGCCTTGGCGTTTGCGACGTGGGCCGCGTTATTTCAGCTAAATCAAAGACCGGTCCCTTCCGGCGGTAATCCGCAACTGTCGTTGGATAATGCTTGCATGCCGATCGGACGACTCGAAGGCGGCGTTGCGACCCAGGGAGGTTACCGATTCAGCTTTGAATCGTTGAGGGGCGAAGATTGCAGGAGCTATCGGCTTGCAAACACATCCGGGCAGCAATCGGTAAAGGTCAGCTGGCGATACGCCAGTGATAAGTTCGAGCCGATACTCTGTGAAACGAGGCTCGCCTCCTGCATCACTGGACGATCCATGTGCCCGGTTTTTGAATGTCCAAAGAACGAGCCGGCATTTCAGGACACTCGAACGACGGGGTTGGGTTATGGGGGGCCCAATGCTGATAGCCAAACGGACCATCCTCAAGCGTATGTGGCCAAACGTGACGTGTCCGCGGCCTCTCCGATACGCACGATCCTCCGGGGCACGGCGGGCGATGCGGAGGGCAAGCCGCTGGACATCGCGATCGAGGTAACATCTTCGGTACTTGGAAAGGGACCCTATCGTCTCGCGTATTCCATCCGCACCGGCGTCAAGTCCCGTCCGTTTATACTATGGCTGCCCGATGCGAAATCGGCTTCCACCGAGCTTGTTGTGCGATGGGAGGCAGTGGAAAGCGATCAGTTTTTCGCCGCCATTCGCAGGGGAGAAGCCTTTCGCCTTTCAAGTGATCGCCAGATTGTCAACGTCGAGGTGCCGGCACAGGCTTATGAACGGTCATCGAAGCCCCTGGTGGTCATGCAGGGCGGCGACAGAATTGCAGCCGTGAGTGCGTCGGCCTATATCGCATCGAAGTGAAATTCGCGGAACTTAAGGCCCTTGCCGAAGCCATCGGCATAGTTGGCGGCATTGTAAATGGCGCGGCGGTAACTGCTGCCACATGGTTGCTGCCGACTGTGACCACGTCACCTACATTCCAGACTTACATCCGCATCTTTGTCCTGGTCGGAGGCGTACTGGGATTCTTCTTTACGCTCACAGGGTCGGGGGGCAAAGGAAGGGAGACGTGCCTGAAACGGAGGAAGGGATTTCTCTGGGCAATCCTTGCACCGTCCGCCATTGCCCTGTTCATGATCCTGCTTACTGAAGGCGCGCTCGCTCAACATGTGGGCGCCCTTGTTTCCTGGCGCGAGTTCTTCCTGGATTTACCGGTGCTCGCAAATCTTACGGTCGGCATAGGGGCTGGCTTGGCTGCGTACCTGCTCATCGGAGCCATTGTCTTGAGCTGGCCGAATGTATGGGATGTAAGGCTGGGACCATAGGACGGATGGTGAACTGGTCGTCTCCCAAATGGTGCGCCGTTAATGAGGTCGCCTTTGGCCAGTATGAATGCCAGTCATTCCCGTGAAACGCCGCTCACGTCAGTTGGAGCGTTGGGCATCCCGGCAATCCAAGTTGACGGTTTGTCGCCTACTCGCGAATATGGTTCTAGGGGCCACGCCGACCGTCACGGTGCGCTTCGGGGATGAACGATAGCTCGCGCTAAATTATCTTATCGGGCGGAGACCCGGTAAGTAAGCTCAGGCTTCACAGAGAGGCTACAGCCCGTTTCAGAGCGGTAGTGTTCCCCCGAAGCCGGTTGCGACGGGTTGGGCGCTCAAAGTTGACGTAGATTGGACTTCACTGGCGCGATCCGTCCAGACTTCCTCGAACGCCGTTTCTATACCGCGGGCGACAAAAGTACGGTTTGGCCACATTTCGTCCAAGCGCGGACCGCACGTCGCTTGAGGCTAGAAAACGGCTATTGGCTGAAACTCTAGCGAAGGGCCACCATCCCACTTCTTAATTACATCGCCGAACACCAGGAACTGCCCGCGGCTTGGCAGCAGGCGCAGTGCCCCCTCGTCGCGTAGGACAAAACGAAAAGAGATCGGGCGGGGATTCGGTTTGAATTGCTCCTCGAACTCGCCCGCATGGGGTCCGAGCGATACTCGTCTGAACTCTCCTTCGACAATCACTAATCCGCGAAGCTCGCCGAGTTGCGTTCTTATCCCATTTTCGATTTCCACTGGCGGCGTCTTCTTTCTGATTTCGGCCATTTGTTTGAGCGTGGCCACGGCGCCCATCTCCGGAACTTTGATCGTAAACAGAGATTGGCGGCGCGGGCCCCCGTGAACTGACTTCATCATGCTTTCCGCCCGCTTTAGAACTTCAAACGCACCGAATCGATCGAACGTAGAGTAGTAAGGCGGAGATTGACGCGCGAGTAGGCCATTCACCAACTCGACACATTGTCGCGCCGTACTTGGGTCCACTCTCTGAAACTCATCCGTTTGCTTTGTTTGTTTTGAACCGCCCAAGCTCACCGTAACAGGCTTTCGTTCCAAACCGAAGCTGTTGTCGTCTTTGTTCTCGGAGGTAACCGTGCGCTTCTTTTCGGCGAACTCCGGCTCGAGCTGACTGTATAGCATAGCCACCCGATCCTTATCCGCATAGAGAACATCGATAGGCGGAACAATTTGGGATGGGGGCAGCGCCGATTCAGCCAGAGCGGTCACCGCCTGCACAAGGGCATCGGATATATTGCGAAGTCCCCAGAGCTCCTCGTACTTCAGCCGCTGAGTCCTATCGATCCAATATACATCTAACGAGACGGCAATCACGCAGCACAAGATGACATAGAAACCAAGACGATCGAGGAAGACGGTGGCCTTAGGCAACCAAATCCGAAAGGCCAAACACACCGCGACAGCGGCCAAGGGCAACACAACCACGAGCCAACTAACATTGCCGAAAAGGTATGTGAACCCGTATTCATACAGGTCCCAGTTTAGAAATCCTCGTTTGAGGAGAAATTCAAACCACCAAAGCGGATAAACAATCGAGCCGACCACCACCCACACGGTCGCCAAGCTGACCAAGATTGTGACGGAGCGAAGCAAGATCAACCCGACCTTACGTTTTCTTTCGGCTGCTACGCCTGGCACTTTCCGGCTAGTATCAAAAAGAAGAGCGAGCCGCACATCCCACCGCCTTTGAGTTTAGCACCGCCCTTCTCTTCCTCGCATTCCACCGCGCGGGTCGATTGCGGGAGCCGTAGATGTGCGGCCAAAGGACCGCCAAGTCCGCTTCTGGTCCACGACCTTTCGGCCGTCGGGCGCCGCTCCAGATCTCCTCGATTCGGCGCTTCAGAGCCTCGCGGCGGATTGCCGGTGCAAGGGCTGTTCTCGACAGGAATGCGGACACCATCGCGATTTCGCGGCGAACTGTTGCCGCGACGATCTGGCCTTTTGCCGCCTTCCTCGGCGGTGGGCCACTCGCAATGGCTGCCATCGCGGTCGGCGAAAGTGTGGGCCGTGGGGCGGCTGTACGCCTGCTTCCTTGCAGAGCTCGGCGATGATGGTGATTGCCTGCGCTCGAGTTTCGTCCATCCATAGTGCGAGGGCGTGGTCGTTGATGCAGTACCATTGCCGTCGGCCATCATCCTGTCCAACGCGGAGCGCTCCCTGCGTGACGGCGAGGTCGTAGCGTGACCTGATGGCACGCAGGATGTCGACGACCGTGTCGAGCTTGGCGCGCCAATCGTGGTTGATGATGTACGCTTTGCCCTTTGCCTGCTGAAGGATGGTGCCGTCTCGGGCGCGCAGGCACCCAGTGTTGAGCGCGGTAATGGTGTCCTCGATGGCGCGGTCGAGTGCTTCCATGTTGCCTTCTTGGTGGAACAGGTCTTGGAATGCTGGTCTGTCAAAGCACGACGCGTAGAAACGAATGAGGTCAGCATCACTGGGCGTGCAGGCCGCCGTGGGCATTGACTCCACGCCGAGCATTGCTGCTTCTTCGGAGAGTCGGCGCCAGCGGCGAAGCAAGTCGGTGGTGTAGCGCGGTGCGTCGTTGTCGACGAGCTTTGCGCAGTTCTGGCACAGCCACAGCGCGTTCTCGATGCCGCACCGTTCTTCCGGCGTCATTCTATCGTCGTAGCGTGGGCCACCGGGTGCTGCCGCGGCGATGTGCGCGGCGACGCCGATGTTCACCGTCTTCCGCGGATGTGCTTGTGGTCCGCTGGTGGGCCGGCGGCAATTCGGGTTCGAGCACCGCAGTCCCACGCGTTTCGCCAGGATGTCTTTTGTTTCTTTGGTGAACTCATCACGCGCTGGCATCAGTCTTGAATCCTAGCATCGCGCGGACGGGCTCGCGGGGGTTGCGCGGAAACTGGGGAAACGCCCTCGCGAAATCATCAGGGCCGTGTCGCGAAAATCCCCTTCGCACCAGCAAACGCCCAGGAAGTCCCGTTGGGGGAAGTGGAGCGTTGGGCAGCCTTCGGTTTTTCATGAATTTGGAGCGCCGCACAGAAAGGCAAGGGCATCGACGTTTTGGCGATCGACTAGCACTATTCTAGACTAGGTGAGGAACTCGTTTCCGCGAGGGCAACCACATCGCAGTCGGGAGGGCCCTCGACGGGCGAGAGTGACGGCACATTCGACGCGATAGTCTTCCAGATCGAGAGCGTTTCGGCTGGTTCTGATCCAGCTGCATGCAGGAGCCGCGGAGTTATGCACGCTGGAACACTGAACGACTTGTGGAGCGCGCCCCACGCGAGGCTGGCGAGAAAGGCGTCCCATTGGTCCTTCGTGATCCCGATTGGCCTGTACTGGCCTAGCTTAAATTCCTTGGTAACGAACGCCTCGAAGAGGACGATCGTATTCTGTGCCGTGCAGTCCGGCCGAGTGGTGAGCCGGACGCTTGGGTTTTCGGCGCCCACCACGGAGAGGAGCATGATCCCAAGAGAGAGTGCCTTAAGCGTCGCGGCTGCACCTCCATTCAAATACCATTGGCGCGTGCTCTGGTTCTCTTCAAGGAAACGGCCTGCAAAGAGTTGGAGAGACGGTCTGTGTACTCGTGCGGTTGGGAGCCACATCGGGGCCTCAAACCCGAGCGAGACTGAGTGTCCGGAGGCAAGGTCGGTGTTGATGGATCTTGCCAGATCGGGAACGTCTGCGCCGTGTTTGCCTGCGGCCGGCAGTTGGTGAAACGACGCCATCCCGCTCGTTAGACGCGCCCACGCGGTCGTAGTGTCGGAAGTCCGTACCTGTCCCTTGACTCCGAGCGTGTACGTTCCGATGTCCAGGGCATAGGAGGCTGTGACCTGCTTCCGCATCCGGCTTGATCATACCAACGCCCGGGTGGCGGCGCTTGGCTTGGTGCTCCGTAACTTTGAATATATGGCATGAAGGCCCTTTGCTCTAGGTCGGACTTATGAGGCCGGATCTCCTTTGACGGCTGGAGGAAGCGGTGTTGGCGGAGCGGACCGCATGCCGGGACGCGCAATGCCACGGGGGGACTCGGACTCCAGATTTCAAAAAGATCGTCCTGCGCTTCGGCGGAAACGTCGTAGAGAGGCGTCATCACCGCCGTTCACGAAGCCATGCCGGCTTGCGTTTTTCCATGTCGGCTTGCGAGTCCTCGGCAGCGAAAAACTCACCGCGGTCAAACTGCGCGAAAGCCCGCTGATTTTCTCGGTTATCTCCGCCTTTGTGGTCGAGGAGCCACTCCTGTTTCGCAGTGCAGCATCCGCAAAGCCCGCTCGATGGCTTCATCCGGGCTCTGGTAGTTATAGAACCCGGACTGACCAAACGGCCCGAGGTCTGGGACCGCTAGATGACCGAATCCGTGACCTCGTTCGCAGGGAAGAACCGTTTGGGTGTCTCCTCCGAAAAACGGATATGGAAACTAGATGCCACGGGCGGGGCCAGTAACACCCAATCGTCCGCAAGTTCGGAATCGCTGAAGAGGAGGGGGATCTCGATCTTCTGCCTGGCATCCACAACCCTGAAACCCTGGGCGCTCAGCTCCGTAAGCTTATATTCGTTGGCGAAGATGTGAATGGCCTTCACTTTGTGAGCTAGACTCCGGTTGACGTAGAACAGAAACATGCAGTCGTCGATGTCCTGCAATTGCAATTGCGGCATCAGCCGAATGAACATATCGTGGTTGTAGTGAATTCGGACCGTCTTCACAGCGTCCTGCCCGACTGAGGTGAAGCTGCCGGCACGTTCGAGTTTGAAGACAGACTCAGGGTCCGCGTCGCGTTTCTCTTGGTCGGGCTCCGCCGTCTGACCGAACAGGTTCTCGGGAACTCGCAGTTCCCACTGACCACCACACATGCTTTCACGGATTCCGGGCCGCTGATTAGCGAGATCTTCTACCCTGGTTGCTTGAATTCGGGAAGAGATGTCCGTGGCGCCGAAGATGAACCCGAAGATCCCGTGCACAGGACCCTTGAGGTGCATGCGCGCAAACGCCCGGAAATGCCCGATCTCACTGCCCGCGTATTCGCGATCCAGCTCCAGGACGGCTGTCAGACCTCTTAAGTACAGCGTCGATTCCTGGAGAAATTGAATCCGATTGAGGGAACGCTCAAGGCGGCCGAAGCCATCCGCGATCACGGCCTGGATATCATCGCCCCACCTGGCAAAGAATGTAGCCTGCTCCGCCTGGGAGAGGGGGATGCCCAGATACTGAAAGCGAGTGCCGAGCCCGTCCGCATTATCAAGTGACAGCCGGATTCGTTCGCGATCGAATACCTCCGCACTTGCCAAGCCTTTCGATTTCGCATGCGCCACGAGATCATCTTTCTCTCCGACCGTCAGATTGACGTTGGTGAAAAATATGAACACTTCCGGTTTCGAGTCCTGTTTCAGGGCTTCGGTGAGATCCTCGTTGAACTTTTTTCCCGCCTTCTTCTTGTGTTCGTCGGAATCGTTCGCCTGGTTCACGAAGCCCACAGCTCCGAACACACGCTGGACACCATTGAGCGTGGCCTCGATATCGCGGGCACCGTCTGGGCCGCCGCGCGGGTGCCTTGGCCTCACATTCGAGAAGCGCCGGTCGATCGCCAGAACCGCGAGGCACATCTGTTCGCGATGCATCTGGTTGGTGTCCAGATAATTCTTCAGTCGTTCATCGGTCTCGTATGCCACGGTGTGCCTTGACCTCGGAAATAAGAACGGACACAGGCGCCGGGGGCTGCCGCTTGCAACCGAACCGTCTTTCGAGTAGTGTACTCGCTTTCAAAGACACCGAGTAGCCTTGCGTCGCCCACCGCTCTTTCTCGTCAGACTTGACAGCTTTGTCGTCGACTCGCGCATGTGGTCCTCGGGACCGCCTCCCCGAACGGTCGCTACACGGTTGGCCCGGCGCATAGATGGCGATAAATTGGCTTATCGGGCATAATCTCAGCGTGCTGGGCCCGACTAAGCTACATTGATCCGGACCAGTTGGCAAGGGTGGGGTTGAGCAACAGGGTGAGGTTGCGCAACTCAATTCCCTTGCGGCCCAGACGATCATAAAAAAGTTTTGTTGTTTGGGCTGCCGATCGGGTATAACTCAGAGGGCGTGGATCGCCCCCAGAACGGGAGGCGCACATGGCACGACTATCGGAAGCAGAAGGCAGACAACGCTGGGACGAAGCCGTCCGAGCCCGAGGTTGGCAGAAAAGCAAGTTGCGGCTGGCGATGTTCGATTACCGGCCCACCGACCACGGGCCAACAATCTACCGCCCGGCTCCTGCCTGGCCCACCATCGCAGATGATAATAACACGGCGGATGTCGAGGACTACGCGCGCATTGAGCAAAACCTGCTTGCACAAGGCGAGCCGCCTAGCCGGCGTGGTGCCGCAGCGCATGGGGCAAGTCTCGATGTGCAACTCGTGGCCAATCCAATACCGGTTGATATACGTGAGATTGTGGCTACCATCGAGCGGGTCATGCGCAAGGTGCATCCCTTGGCTATCACGCAGGAGCAAATTCTGCGCGCCGCGTTCTTCGCGCATCTCCCGCGCGAACTTGGCGAGGCGATTGGTACAGCGGACGCGGCGGTCCACCCAGAGCGGCCCACGCCAAGCTGCGATTACTTGTTCACCGGCAGGCGGGGTGTCGGGATGCGCGCCCGCTACGATTTGGGGTTCGGGCATCCGACCGAGTCCGTTGGGATTACCGGCGTGGCGGAACTGAAGGGCGGGCTTGGGACGTTCGACCGGCTTGAGACCATAAGCCGGTGGGATGAGGAAAGCGCCGCTGATACGGAGACGGCAGCGGGCGAGAGCAGTAAGTTGGAGGAGCCCCTTCTCCTGGACTTGCTGAAGCTGCTTGACCCGAAACTGCCGGAAGGGGCCTTTCGTATATCCTGGATCGCCTCAGGCAAGCGCGGCCGGTCAACAGCCGCAAAGATTTGTGATCGGGCCATGAGGATTGTCGATCGGATATCCAAACGGCGCAACCAGAGTGGCACGACCTTTCGCGTCGATCCGGCGACCGGCTGGCTCCTTTGCACATGGCCGCAGAAGCTGCGGTTGGATCTGGCGTGGTACCGGCCGGCTGCCGACAACCCGGAGAAGTTCGAGCCGGTATTTGCAGCGGAAGCGCGATAGACGCTCATCTGTTTGAGCCGAGCACCCCAAATTTAGCGACCACCTCTTTTTGGGCATTTCGAGTACCGAGGTATGATGGTGGACAGTGCGATTTGACGATTATCGACCCTGGCAATTGGCCGGTCAGGACGAACTGTTTCGCTCTTACCGGATGCAGAGGGATCTCACGTCGCCCGAGCGGAGCTACGAACACCTCCAGCGTAGCGTGGCGAAATTGGCACGCCCCGCTTTCCTCTCGGAGACGGACAGATTTACGGCTCAAATGGCAGCCCTGATCCGCGAGAACGAGAGGGCTATGGGCGGGGCGATTACTTTGAAACGCCAGCTCGACCAGGACGTTTTCAGGTCAACGTCTCAGATCGCCGCGAAAATGTCTGACATTGAGCGCGCGGCTCTGCCGGCGTCCAGCGCGATTCGGAGTCCGATGGACTCCGTTGCCGCGTCTACCGTCGAACTCACACGAAGGTGGAAGAGTGTCGATGCCGACCTGTCGGGAATCTGGCAAGCCGCGCGGCGGGCGATGGAATCCATAACGGGCCTCGACCGTGCGTGGCGTCAGAACCTTCCGATTTCGGATGTTTATTTAGGACTCTCGAGGTCCTCGCCGCTGGAGCAACTGCCTGCACTGCGTGCTGCGGCAATTGCGATCAAATTGCCGGGGTTCGACACGACCTTCCTTGGCAGCCTCCACAGACACCTTGAGCAACTCCACGAGTCAGGAGTGGCGGCAGGACCGGCGATGGCGGAATTAGATTCGGCTATCAAGGAGCGGGCAGACCACCTACCCCAAAGTTGGGTGAACTTCAAGGGGATGTTCGATTTGTTGTATCCACTTCTCCTTCTTCTGTTTCACCTCTGGTATGCAGAGCTTTCTGAAGAGCGAACGTCGATCGGCCTGAAGGGCTTTGTCGAATCGCAACTTCGGGCCACAGAAAACCGGCTCACTCTCCAGATTCAGACCCTGAAACCACCGGAACGTCGAGAAACGATTCACGTTGTCGAACGCCAGTGTTACCTTCGTGGTGATCGGTTTGCCAAAGCGATGGCGGTCGGTGTCCTGTATCCCAACCAAATTGTCGGGATCTACAAAACGTCCGGTAAATGGGCGTACGTCGAGTTTTTTGATTACGTGAACGGAATTCCGAAGACCGGTTGGACACTGAAGAAGTACGTGGCAACGATTGAGCTGAAGCGAGGGCACGTCCAACGTCCTCCAATCGACCCAGCTCGATAGGTTTATCCGCCGGGTCCGGCCTTCTTTTCCGTCAAAACCGAACTCCGGTTGGGTGAGGACGGCGTACTCAGAAGTAAGAGCCACCTCAACGCATCACCCCAAAAACAGAAACGTGACGGCTTGTGCGGTTGGCGCTGGACTCGTGGGGCCAGATCGAGTTCCCACCCCCAAGCGCGCGGAAAAGTCCGAAGATGGAGTTTGGCCGGCCTCCTTCCGGTCGGATATACGGCGACGCGAGGCCTGGGAGAGATTGCGCCGCACGCGTCGGTTCACCTGATGTCCGCGACAGGTACGACTTTCAACCCGAAGTCCACCCAGCTCCCAGTTTTGGAGCGGTGCACCGGAATCAACGACCGAATGAATTGGCGGACTGTTTCACAAGTGTGAGTTTCGCCATGTCCGGAGGACTAGCCTAGTGCGCGACAATATAGCAATGCCAAGGAGGCAGCATTTGGACCTCTCGATATTCGACGCCAAACTCCTAGACGGGCTCGATTTCTGCCGCAAGGTTTACGAACTGTTCGAGCAGGTGATGGGCGGACCCGATGGCACTGCGAAACTTCGACTTCGCCCGACCAAGATCGAGAAGCGGCTTATTGAAGAGCTTATTCCAATCGCTCGATACGTGCAGGCACGTTACCGCGAAGGTCGTCGCATCAAAGTGCGTTGGTTCAGCGGGTCGCAGCCTTACGACGCCATCCTTTGGTCCTCTGGAGGGCTGGTCGAACATCGGCAAGCTCCTAGAAAGGTTTTCGTTGAAGTCACAACGTCCGTTCATCAAAACGAGTACCTCGCTCGTCGACTGCTCCACGAGCGCGGCGGGTCTTTCGGTGTAAAGGGGATTACGCGAGACGAGAGAACAGGCGAAATCGTCTCGAAGCCTTACGTGCACACGGGCGGTGAACTCGCAACAGATTTGGCAGGCCAAATACTCGAACGGGTCAAGAGCAAGGCCGACAAACACTATTCGCCGGAGACGGTTTTGATTGTCAACTGCGTTACGAATACCCTGATCTTCGATTCTGAATGGGACGACGCGATTGAGCAGGTAAGCAGAGCGCGAGTACACCTAGCCTTCCAGGAAGTGTTTCTACTCGATACGCTTGCGCCTCATTCTACGACGCTCTACGGAAATCGAAAACGTGAATACACTCGTCGCAAGCCGAGATGACAGATAGCAGAGATGACGCGGCAGGCTCGACATGCCAGACTGCGACGAAATGTGGTAGCCCATTGAGTTGGGCATGAAACGCCTATGAGCTTGTCAAAAGAAGCGCGACTCCAAAACCTGGAAGAGGCCATACTGCTGCTAATGAACAAGCTTCACGGCCGGTGCTTCATGGGTGTTTTCATTGACGAGCGGTACGACGTTGACGAGCGAATTCTGCCTACAACCTGGGAAGAGCTCAAGGACCAATGTTTTGTTAGGCAAACGAATACTCGCTGGTTGTACACGTTGAGCGGACGCGGTTGGATAACGGGCCTTAAGCTTCTGAGCCAGTTCGATACCGACGAGCTGAAAGCCAAAGTGGGCACCCTCTGCGCAGTTTTGAAAGCGAAGGTCAAGGGCCGCGCCCATGACAACTTTGCCACAGTGGACGAAGTCGCGAGGGAATCCGGGCTGCCAGATGATTTTGTCCGCGATGCTATTGAATCTGATTTGATCCGAGAGCTGTTTGGAACAAAAGGCGCGGAGTGGGGCGGCTACGAAGACCGAGGAAGGTTCATTCGTATCCCGAGCGACTTTGGATTGGCACCGTTATTGTAGTGCGGCTTGTTCTCGATCCTCAAGCAGCGTTGAGTGAACGTCAGCTTTCACTGATAGCACCCTATAAATGGAGTTATCGGGCATGATCCTAGCGCAGTGTCGCGTCATGGCTGTCACTCACAGAATTCTTTGGCACAAAACCTTCTGCCTATTTGGCCCACGGAACCGAATGTGGGTGACCAGAGGAAGCTTTTTCCGAGTGAGCCGTCAACCAGGAGTCGAGGAAAGCCGTGAGGAGGGCAACCGACTCCGAGCGTTCTGAAGCGGTCCGGCGCGAAGTTGAACCACACGAACTGCCAGGTTGGGAAACGGAGCGTGTGATAAAACATGCGCACTGCTTTCGTTGTTTCGATCAGGATACGGGTGTAAGGGAATCCCAACGATAGATCAGGTTGCCTGAGGAATCGACAATGCCCGAGGAGGCGACACCGAAGAAGCTGGCGGGGCTGTTGGGTGCGGTGGGCTCGTTCCAACGGGCGCGAATATGGTCGGTCAGGGTACCTTTCTGAGTCGTTCTACCAGAGATGCGGGACTTGGAATTGAGGTACCGGTCGATGGAGCCGCGCGGAACCCACTCTTGGGCGATTGCGCTGTAGCGGATCGCGGCGCCGCGGGACTGATGCAGCGCGAATCCAATTTGGTGTCTGAAAAAATTTTCGAACCCGGGGAAGCGGTCGATGCCACTGCAGCAGCACGGTGTGTCGGAGAGGTACTGAAGTTCGTTATCTGCGGCCCCGAAGGACATGCGCTGTTTGTGCACGGCGGCACGGGCACGAAGAATCGTGGGGAGTTTAGCCGAGGCGGGCAGGATGAGTTCTCGGCCGTCGCGAACTGCGCCGCGCTGGCGATATTGTGCGTTAAAGTCGTGGCCATCGAGGATTGGGAACGCGGCCCATGCGTTATCGCGACGCTCAAGAGGTACCTTTAAGTGCTCGAGTGCGACGTGGCGGCAACCAGTGGCGGCAATCCTCTGGACGAACTCGTCTGGTGTCTCGCTGATCGTAGGGATGTACGGTTGCCAACGGCAGGTTACAGCGACGCCTCGAGTGGAAAGAAACTCCATGGCGGACAACAGATCGGAGGGGCGCGTTGTGTGGGGCTCCACGCGTGCAGCTACCGGATCGCGGGTGGAGGAGAAAGAGAATTGGACGACCGCGCCGAGGTCACGAAGAAGTTCCCAGTACGGCGACTCCATAACCGTGGCGCCACGCGTACTGAGGACGGTGGGGTAGCGGCTCCGTAGAAGCCCGCGGAGGATGTGTTCGGTAACGCGCCAGCGGCGTTCGATGGGCTGCAGCGGATCGCTCATGCCCCCAAAGTGAAGCGGTACCCGGTGCCGGAGGAACTGGGCTAAGACGCCGGAGCCTCCACCGGCAAGCGATCCGTTGATGCGACGCAGAACGGCGAAAGGATCGGCGGGACGCACTGAGTCATCGGGCGAATTGCCTCCGCGGTTTCGGGCGAAGCAATAGGTGCAGTTAAAAGCGCAGCCACGGTAGGAGTCAAGGCGCAGAGGAAGTCCGCAGAAGGGGAACTGGCTGGTGAGCGATAACGGATTGGTGTAGGAGCCGGGCAACCTATTTCCTTTTGCCGGCGTTCGGCTGAGATTTCGCCTTTCGAACGGAAGACGGCTTTGGCTCGGCCAGGCGGCGTTCAATCTCCTCGACGCGTTTCCGAAGCTCTAAGGCTTCGTCTTTGGTCTTTTTCAATTCGCGCGCGACGGCGGCGGTTTTATCGACCGTGTCAGCTTTCTGCACGAAGGAGAAACGAGAATAGACGAACCACGCGAATGCGCAGCCGAGAATGATCGCTAGCAACACTTTGCCAAGTCTTAACTCACCAAGATTGTTCGTCATGAGTATAGGACCAGGAAGGCAAGGAACATGCCAGACGCGATGGATGCGATCAGGCCGTAGAAGAAAAGATTCGCGAGACGAAGGGAAAACTGATGAACGTATCCCTGGTAGGCGATGAGCAAGTAATATTGTTGCAGTTCGTTGCGCAGTTCGTCGGCCGGTGTTTCGTCTGCGGCCTTCTTGGAAAAAGCGACGAAATCGCTGGCGTAGTGCTGAGCGGCGGCGAGCAGCTCCCCACGGGTCTGAATGGATCTTCGCGACACCGCTGGTGAGATGCTCGCGTAATAAAACCAAGGCCAGGTATTACCGATCTTGCCGAAGTACAGGAACGGATAGCGGAAGCGGGCCTGTAACATGTAGAGAAGGAGCACTATGAGCGAAACGAGGGCGAGCTCGAGGTAAACGATGCCGACGGCCACGATGACCTTTTGCACGAGAGGGTCAAACTGACGGATCTTGTCCGCGAACCCCACACTCAAGCCGAGACCGGCGGCACCGAAACCAAGCAGGGTTCCGCAAACGCTGAGTACGTGGTCGGTAATGTCGCTGGAGAGCGAAAGCTTGTCGCGGCGAGCGCGGATTCGGCTGAGAATCTCCGCGCGCCTTGCATCGTCGACGGTACCTAGGAGATTAGTGATTTCCGCATTAATCTTGGCGTCGATTTCGGGAAGAGCTAAGCGGTAGTCCCTGCTCATGAACGGCGAACCTCCAGGTGAGGGACTCCAGCCAGCACGGCTTCGGCCCTTCGGATTTGTTCCGGCGAGATTTCGACGCATGCGCTCCAGCGGCCGCTGCAGGCAGCCGCGAGGATGAGACTACCTCGTCCGGCGAACGGGTCCACCACTGTGTCACCCAGTCCGGAGAGCTGCCGGAGGAGGGCTTCGAACAAGCCGGGCGTAAAGGAAGTTGGCTGGCCGCGCCGAACGGTAACCACGGAACCGACGAATAGCCCGTTCGAGAGAAGCGCGGAAGGGTGGCGGCCGCCAAAGACGAAGATGTTGCCGGTGCTAGGCGAGTACGGAGAATAGGACTCGTGTCGTTGCCAGACCCAATGGGCACGGAGCGGAAGGCCTTTTCTTGTTAGTGCGTCGGCGATTCTAAAACCAACGGGAAGCAGCGTTCCCTTGTAACGGACGTCCGTCTTAACGAAGCAAAGCAAACCGTGGCCGTCCAGGGAACCAGAGGCACGTTCCAGGATCTCGGCGGCCCAGACAGCGAACTCATCAAGGTCGTGTATGGGAGGGGAGTGGCCGTGCGGAGATGCAACGCGTTCGGGGCGGAAGAAAGGTGGGCAGGTGAGGACCAAGCTCGCTGGCGGCCGGAAGCGTATTCGCGTGCTGTCGCCCTGCACGAGGAGGTGTCTGCCCGGTACGGGCGAAAGCGAAGAGATGGGCTGGCGTACTCGCATCCACTGCACCACCCAACATTTTCACATTTTCTTTGCAGAATGCAACCAAGCACGAAGGCACGAGGTTACTGCCGCATCGCCGGCGGATCTGTCGACTCCCTTGTTTGGATAGCCCCTGGATTGTCGGTACATGGAAGTCGGCACGAGTACGGCATTGTGGAATGCGTCCGGCCCGCTATGGTCGGGTGATCGGGCACTCGGAAAGAGCTTCCTCTGGTCCCCACACTCGGTTCCGTCGATCAATAGCGCAGAAGATTGGATGCCAAATAATCCGCAAGCTGCGGCCGAGGCGGTCGAGTTTCCACACGATGACCCGTACGCCAGGCCGGAGCGCTTTCATATAGCATCCGACAATGGGCGTTATCGGGAAGGTAGGAATTCGCAAATGCGGTTTGTCCAGCCCGCTTCCAATCGACGGCCTACTTCCCACCCGCCTTGGAGGATTCAACCCGGCGGCACTCCTACGGAGCCAGCATACGACAGGCGTCCATGCGGCTCCGGGGCGTTCCCATGCTTAATCCACGTGGCATGCACCCATAAGAACCCGGCTGTACGACAAGCAGGCCATGTTCTCGCTGGTTCGGTTCAACGATCCGCGCGCGCTGGCGTTTTTCGAAGAACTGTTGAAGCCGTAGCCTGAGGCGGTTACGGTCTCAACTCAAAGGCCGTGCCTTTGTTCGAAGCCCCGCCAATCGGGGTAGTGCCATAGAGCACCCCGTCGTGGCCGATGACCACACCCGCTTCGGGACCGGATCCATCGCTGGGATAGCCAGTGAAAGTGTGCAGCACTGTCTCGGTCCACGCGCCACCCGCGGCTGCTGGCGGGGTCAGCGAATATACCGTGCCGGTGTTGAACGCACCGCCGGTGGTGGTGCCGTAGAGCACTCCGTCATGGCCGATCGCGACGCCTGCGTCGGGAGCGGTAGCGGCGGGGCCGCCTTCCAGGAAATTGCAGAGCACGGCCAGAGTCCACGCGCCGCCTGGAGAAGCCGGCGGGGTCAGCGAGAACACCGTGCCATTGTCCAAGGTCCCGCCTATCGAAGTGGTGCCGTAAAGCACTCCGCCACGGCCAATCGCCACACCTCCCAAGGGGAAGGAACCGCCGTTGGCGCCACCCAGGGAGAAATCGTGCAGCGTCCGCATGACCCAAGAGCCACCGGCAGACGCTGGTGTTTTCAGACTGAACACAGTGCCAGCCCCAGATGGGTACTGTCCGTAGAAATCGCTGGTCGTACCATAGAGCGCATCGGGGCCGACTACGATACCAGTGGGATAAGACCCGTCGCGGCCACCGGCGAAGCTGTGGAGCACGGTCTCAGTCCAGGTACCACCCGGGGATGCGGGGGGTGTCAGGGAGAACACGTTACCTAATCCGGTTCCGCCAAGTAGAGTGATGCCGTAAAGCACGGGCCGACCGTTGGATTGGGAGCCGACCACCACGCCATTCGGCACGAGTCCGTCGCTGCCGCCTGTGAAATTGTACAGCACCGTCTCAGTCCAAGAGCCGCCCGGAGAAGCCGGCGGGGTCAGCGAAAACACTGTGCCCGAGCCACCGGTCCCACCATTTTGAGTGGTGCCGTAGAGCACGGTGTGTCCGCCGGGCTCGCTGCCGACCACCACGCCGCCGGGTAGACCCCCGTCGACACCTCCCGTGAAATTGTACAGCACGGCTTCGGTCCAAGAGCCGCCTGAAGAAGCTGGCGGAGTCAATGAGAACACCATGCCATTATTCAAGGTTCCGAAGTAAGGAGTCGTGCCATAGAGCACCTGCCCGCTGGGCCCATTGCCGATCACCACACCGGCTTGGGGGCCTCCGCCGACTGCGCCGCTACCAGCAGTGAAGCTGTAAAGGACGGACTCAGTCTGAGCCCCCGCATTAGAAGTGAAGGTTAGAAACGCCAGGAATAGCGTTCCGCAAGCCGTACGTACCGGTCGTCTTTTGGTCATGCTTCCTCCAAGGAGGGCATTTCGACGTCGATTGACCGATCCAATCCTATCGAGCTTGGTCTTGCGACCTTCGCTTAAGCACGCGATCGTTCTCCCTCCAGGTTTTAGGCCAGTCTGACGGGTTTCCTGCCGGGTGTCAATGCCTCGGCCAACAACAGGTACCGGTACCCGCGCCACGAGGAGTTACCGGGCACTGTCAGGCTAACAACGGTTGAGCAGGCCGGAAACGGGCCAGTATCAGGTCCGGTATCAGGTCGGGCAAGCTGCGGGCCGAGACGGTCTAGTTTCCGCACGACGAGCCGCCAGGCTGTGGCACTTTCAAAATAGTATCCGACAAATGGTGTTATTG
>Ga0181518_10001565_pt1 | contig 23385 bp, 24 predicted proteins | sample PEATcosm2014_Bin_28_FD_119751 | JGI IMG/M metagenome (GOLD analysis project Ga0181518, IMG submission 119751) | Peatland microbial communities from MTU Mesocosm Facility, Houghton, MI, USA - PEATcosm2014_Bin01_60_metaG | ecosystem: Environmental > Terrestrial > Soil > Wetlands > Peat | place... | reverse complement strand
TCGAGCCGAGCGGTCGAGCCGACCGGTCGAGCCGAGCGATCGAGCCGTGCTCAACCGCACGGCTCGAACGAGCCTCGTGCCGCCGCGCAACCGATCCCCGCTACGAGGCGTCTCTGAGGCGCTGGGCCTCGGGTAGCGCCTCGAGCTTCTTGAGCGTGTGGTTCTCGATCTGGCGGATCCGCTCGCGGGTGACGTTGAACGCGCGCCCGACCTCTTCCAGCGTGTAGGGGCGCTCGCCGGTCAGGCCGAAGCGCATCTCGATCACCTCACGCTCGCGCTCGGGCAGCGCCGCCAGCGCGCGGCGCAGGTTCTCGCGCCGCAGGCGTTCGGAGGCGAGCTCGAACGGAGACTCCGCTGTCTGGTCCTCGACGAAATCGCCGAGCGACGAGTCGTCCTCCTCGCCGACCGGCTTCTCCAGCGAGATTGGCTGCTGCGCCATCCGCAGCACGTCGCGGACCTCGCGGACGGTCGTCTCGAGCTCGGCCGCGATCTCCTCGGGGGTCGGCTCACGTCCGAGCTGCTGGATCAGCTGGCGCTCGACGTGGACCACCTTGTTGAGCTTCTCGACCATGTGGACGGGGATCCGGATCGTGCGACCCTTGTCGGCGATCGCGCGGGTGACCGCCTGGCGGATCCACCACGTCGCGTACGTCGAGAACTTGTAGCCGCGACGGTAGTCGAACTTCTCCACCGCCCGGATCAGGCCCATCGAGCCCTCCTGGATGAGGTCCAGGAACGTCAGCCCGCGCCCGAGATAAGACTTCGCGATCGAGACCACCAACCTGAGGTTGGCCTCGATCATCTGCTGCTTGGCCTCCATGTCGCCGCGTTCGATGCGCCGCGCGAGCATCACCTCCTGCTCGGCCGTCAGCAGACTCACGCGGCCGATCGAGCGCAGGTACAGCCGCAGCGAATCGAGGCTCGGCTCGACTGTCAGGTCGACGCCCGCACTCTTGCGCGGCTCGGGTTCGGCGTCGGTCGCGCCCCGCCCACCGGTCTCGACGCTCGCGGGCTCAGCCCGGACCGGACGGCCGTCCGCGCCCACGACCACGATGCCCTGCTCGTCGAGATAGGCATGCAGCTCCTGCACCTGCTCCTTGGTGACGTCGGCCTCCTCGAGACAGGTCTCGATCTCGGCGAACGTCAGATACCCCCGCTCCTGGCCGTCGGCGATCAGCGGACGCAGCTCATCGAGCTCCGTGATCGGCGTCTCGTCGCCCAGCAGAACGCCCTCATCAACGCTCACAGGCCCTGCGCCCTCCTTGCGTGTCCCGAGCTGCCCGTTGGCAGGTCAGCTCCCTCTCGTGACCTCCGATACGACCGGCCGATTGATACCACAAAGACGGCTCCGGTTCACCAAACTGCACAAGCCGCCATCCCGCCTCTCTACTCTTTAGCGAAGCGATGACCGAACACCACCCATCCTCCAACGTCCTTGTCGACGTCCAGTCAAGCCCACCGGCCTTCGCTCTGAGCCTCTCCCGCGTGGGCGTGACCGCCGTCGAGAAGGTCATCAGGCTCGGCCACAACGGCTCCGAGCAGCTGTTCTCCGCGCGCTTTGAGTGCGTGATCGAGCTGGGCCCGAACCAGAAGGGCGCGCACATGTCGCGGTTCGAGGAAGTCGTCAACGAGTCGATCGGCGAGGTGCTGCTCAACGACTCGCCGTTCAAGGCCGAGACGCTCGCCGAGGAGATCGCCGAGCTCGTCCGCGGCCGGCAGGACGCGCGCCGCGCCGAGGTCACCGTCGAGGCGCGCTTCCCCGAGCACAAGCCGGCGCCGGTCTCGCACGTCATGACCCAGGAGCTGTACACGCTGCACGGCTGCGCCGTCGCGACCGAGATCGGCACCCGCCGGCTCACCGGCGTCACAGCGCAGGGGATCACCGCCTGCCCGTGCGCTCAGGAGCTGGTCGCCGCCGCCGCGCGCGAGCGCCTGTTGAGCGAGGGCTTCGACGCCGGCGAGATCGAGCGGATCCTCGAGGCGGTGCCGGTGGCGACCCACAACCAGCGCGGACTCGGCACCCTGTACATCGGCTGTCCAGAGCTGTGCGAGGAGGAGATCGACGCCGACACGCTGCTGGAGATCGTCGAGCAGTCGATGTCGTCGGAGATCTACGAGCTGATGAAGCGCTCGGACGAGGCCCACGTCGTCGAGAAGGCCCACCGCAGGCCGCGGTTCGTCGAGGACTGCGTGCGCGAGATGGTGCGAGGCGTGATCGAGCGCTTCCCGGCGCTCGACGATGCCGCGCTCGTCGTCGCGCGCCAGGTCAACCTCGAGACCATCCACCAGCACAACGTCGTCGCCGAGCGCTTCGGCACGCTGGGCGAGATCCGCACCGAGCTCGACACCGGGCAGCCGTCGCCATCGCACACGAGCCTCCAGGCGTGGCTCGCGGCGGCGCCTTGAGCCGACCCCGTCCCAGGCCGCGACACGAACATGCACGCGATTTTGCTCGAAGCGCCCGGCGCGCCGCTGCGCGCCGCGACGATCCCCGATCCGGAGCCCGGACCCGGGCAACTGCTGCTGAAGGTCCGGGCGTGCGCCGTCTGTCGCACGGACCTGCACCTGCGTGACGGCGAAATCCCGGCGCCGAAGCTTCCCGTCGTGCTCGGCCACCAGATCGTCGGCGACACCGAGGATGGCCGCCGGGTCGGCGTGCCGTGGCTCGGCTGGACCGACGGCGAGTGCCGGTACTGCTCCAGCGGGCGTGAGAACCTGTGCGTCAACGCGCGCTTCACGGGCCGCGACATCGACGGCGGCTTCGCGCAGCTGACCGTCGCCGGCGAGCGCTTCTGCCTGCCGCTCCCCGACGGCCTGTCTGACGAGCAGGCCGCGCCGCTGCTGTGCGGCGGGCTGATCGGCTACCGGGCGCTGCGGCTGGCCGGCGACGGCGAGCGCCTCGGCCTGTACGGCTTCGGCTCCGCGGCGCACCAGATCTGCCAGGTTGCAGTCCACCAGGGGCGCGAGGTCTACGCCTTCACCAAGCCCGGTGACGACCGGACGCAGGGCTTCGCGCGCTCGCTGGGTGCCGTCTGGGCCGGGGGCAGCGACGAGCGCCCTCCGCAGCAGCTCGATGCGGCGCTGATCTTCGCTCCGGCCGGCCCACTCGTGCCGGCGGCCCTGAAGGCGATGGCCCCCGGCGGGACCGTCGTCTGCGCCGGCATCCACATGAGCGACATCCCCTCATTCCCCTATGAGGACCTGTGGCACGAGCGCACGATCCGCTCGGTCGCGAACCTCACCCGGGAGGATGGCTATGAGTTCCTGGACCTGGCGCCGCGGGTTCCGGTCCACACGACCGTGACCACGTATCCGCTCGCGCAGGCCGAGCAGGCGCTCGCCGATCTGCGGGCGGGGCGCTTCAACGGTGCCGCGGTGCTCGTGCCATGACGCCCGCGGCGGTGCCGCGCAGACAACCCGTGACCCGGCGGCGACGGCCATGTTCTAGGGTGTGACCCATGCCCCTTGTACCGATGGTCATCGAGCGAACGGCGCGCGGGGAGCGCGAGTTCGACATCTACAGCCGCCTCCTCAACGAGCGGATCATCTTCGTCGGCACGCCGATCGACGACCAGGTCGCAAACCTGGTCGTGGCCCAGTTGCTGCACCTCGAGTCCCAGGACCCCGACAAGGACATCTCGATCTACGTCAACTCGCCCGGCGGCTCGATCTACTCCGGGCTTGCGATCTACGACACGATGCAGTTCATCAAGCCCGACATCGCCACGATCTGCGTCGGGATCGCGATGTCGATGGGATCGTTGCTGCTGACCGGCGGCGCCAAGGGCAAGCGCTTCTCGCTGCCGAACAGCCGGATCCTGATCCACCAGCCGTCGGCCGGCTTCGAGGGTCAGTCGACCGACATCGAGATCCACGCCCGTGAGATCCTCAACGTCCGCAAGCGGATCGACGAGATCTACGCCTTTCACACCGGCCAGACATTCGAGCGCGTTCACGAGGACATGGAGCGCGATCGGTTCTTCAAGGCCAGCGAGGCGGTCGAGTACGGGCTCATCGACCGCGTCATCGACCACCACTGACGGCGCATCCACGGTGACGGCGTCGGAGTGTTATAGGGGCGGCTCGCGCCGCCCTTTTTGGCCTACGTCGCGGGGTGCCCGGCCGGCGCGCCTATTCGACGGCGTGCTCGATCTCGCCGAGCCCGTCGATCGCAATCCGTACCCGGTCTCCCGAGCTCAGGAAGCGAGCGGGCTCCATCGCCATCCCGACGCCGGAGGGCGTTCCGGTGAGGATCAGGTCGCCGGCAACGAGCGTGCAGGTCTGTGAGATGAAATCGACGAGCTCCTGGCAGCCGAAGATCAGATCGGAGGTCCGGCTGTCCTGGCGCAGCTCGCCGTTGACCCAGGTGCGCAGGCGCAGATCGCCGGGATCCGGGATCTCGTCGGCAGTCGTGACCCAGGGCCCGAACGGGCAGAACGTGTCCGCTCCCTTGGCGCGCGTCCATTGGGCCTCGCGGCGCTGCAGGTCCCGGGCGGTGACGTCGTCGGCCACGCAGAAGCCGCCGATCGCGCCGCCGGCCCCGATCACGATCGTCAGCTCGCCCTCGTAGTCCAGGCGCTTGACGACCTCGGGGCAGCGGATCGGGCCGCCCGGCGGCGCCACCGACCCGCGCACCTTGACGAACACGATCGGCTGCTCGGGCGGGGTTGCGCCGGTCTCGGCGACGTGCTTGGCGTAGTTGAGGCCGATGGCGTAGATCGTCCCCGGCTCGGGGATCGGCGCCAGTAGGCGAACCTCGGACAGCGCCCATTCGCCCACGGATGCCGCTGGGAGCTCGCCGCTCGCCAGCACCCGGCGGACCCCGTCGGGACCGCCGAACGCGGTCACCCGAGCACCGCTGACCACGCCGGCCAGCGGGGCGGCGTGACCGGGCGCCTCGAAGGTTGCGAGCTTCATCGACAGTGCAGCCTATACCCCGCCCGGCTCGCACACACACCCGCTCCCCTGCCTCACGCCAGCCGGAACTCACCCCGGGCCACGATCACCGCGCTGCCGCCCACCGCGATCCGCTGCACCCGCTCGGCCGACCCCGAGACGGCCGCGTACAGCGTCGACGGCCGGCCGATCTCCGCGCCCTGGCTGATCTCGATCCGCTGCCCGAAGCCGATGCGCCCGTGGCGCGCGAGGTGCAGAGCCAGCGGCCCGGCGGCCGAGCCGGTGGCGGGATCCTCGGGGACGCCCAGCGCGGGGCCGAACATCCGGGTCCGGACGCTCGATCCGCTCGTCGCAAAGCAGCTGACTCCGAGCTGTCCGAGATCCGCCAGCGCGCCGAGATCGGGCCGCAGCCCGGCGACCACGCGCTCATCGGCGAGCGCCACATAGACGTGGCGCGGACCGTTGACATAGACCTCGATCGGCAGCTGCGAGCGCACGACGCCGAGCGCGGCGAGCAGCTCGCCGGAGCGCTCGAACGTCCCCCACGTCGGGATCGGCTGCGCCATCTCTCCGTACACGATCGCGTCGCCCTCGCGCCGCAGCGCGACCGGCACCTCGCCGGCCCCGGTCAGGATCCGCACCTCGTCGCCGCCGGTGCGCTCGCCGACGACGAACGCGGTCCCCAGCACCGGGTGGCCGGCGAACGGCAGCTCGGCGGCGGGGGTGAAGATCCGCGCGCGGACATCCGCGCCATCGGCGTCCGGGGACAGGAACACGGTCTCTGACAGGTTGAGCTCGCGCGCCGTGCGCTGCATGACCTCGGCGCTCAGCCCGACGGACTCGGTGAAGACCGCCACCGGGTTGCCCTCCAGCGGCACGCTGGTGAACACGTCGACGATCACATAGGGGCGTAGGCGCGTCATTCGCCGGTCATCTCCAGCAGCGTCGTCACGGTCGTCCAGTTGCGCGCCGTCGCGTTGACCCCGAGGCCCCTGCCGGCGACGAAGTTCCACAGCTTGGACCGCGCCACGCCGTGTGGATGCCAGATGTAGAGCTCACGGCCGTCGACGACGAGCGCCTCACCCGGCGCCACGAGGTCGCGCACGCGCTGGGTGACGTCGCCGTCGAGCTCGGCGGACAGGAAGCTGACCTGGTAGCGCTTGGGATCCTCGGCGATGTCGCCGAGCGGGTTGCTCGCCACCACCGCGGCCAGCTGGTCCCGGCTGCGCGCGATCACCGGCACCTCGAAGCCGAACCGCTCGGCGATCAGTCGCTCGGCCTCGCGGGCGAGCTCGCCCGGTTCGGCGTCGGACCGATCCCACAGAACGACGTTGCCGCTCTGCACGTACGTGCAGACCTCGCCGTACCCGGCGGCGGCGAACAGCGACCGCAGCTCGGGCATCGGCACGCGCCGGTTGGGGCCGAGGTTGACGCCCCGGAGCAGCAGCACCTGCCTGTGCATCCCTGGATTCTGGCAGCACGGGATACTCTGACTCGATGCTGCGGCGCGCGCGCGACCAGATCCGGCGACTCGTCGCCCATCCTCGCGCCCCCGCGATCACGCTGGCGCTGATCCTCGTGTTCTCGCTCGCCGCGCGGATCCTCGACATCAACCAGCCGTGCACGTCGCCGTGTGCGACGGTCGCCAGCCACACGCTGATCTTCGACGAGGCCTACTACGTCAATGCCGCACGGGTGATCGACGGCATCCACCCGCCGAGTGGAGACTCGTACGCGACCGCTCCGCTGGGCAAGGACCCGAACGCCGAGCACCCGCAGCTGGCAAAGCTCGTCATCGCGGGCGGGATCGACCTGTTCGGAGACGACCCGTGGGGTTGGCGGATCGGCAGCGTCATCTTCGGCCTGATCGCGATCGGCGCCATGTACGCCCTCGTCCGCGCGGCGGGCGGCAGCCCGTGGCTCGCGGTCGGCGCCTGCGCGATCATGTCGATGGACAACCTGATGCTCATGCACGGCCGGATCGCCACGCTCGACATCTACTACGTTGCCACGACCCTGATCGCCGCCGCGCTGTACGTGCACGGCTCGACGCTGACGCGCAACGGTCGCTGGTGGACGCTCGCCGCCGGGGTCGCCCTCGGCGTCGCCGGCTGCATGAAGCTCGTAGCCTTCGGGGTGCTGCCCGCGATCGTGCTGTTCGAGGCCTTCCGGGTGGCGTGGGCTCGCGGTGGGTCACCGGGGGTGTGGGCGACGCTGCGCGCCCGCGCGGCGGCGTTCGCGGTGATGACGGTGCCGGCGTTCGCCGTCCTGTTTGCGGGGGTGTGGCTGCTGGACGTGCTCGTTCCCGCCTATGACCCCGGCACCCACATCATCTACGCGGGCAGCCCGTTCACCCACATCGCGCACATGCTCTCCTACGCCGCCAAGCTCAAGTCCGTCCCGGATGCCACGGGGATCAGCTCCACCCCGTGGCAATGGCTGGTCGACCAGAAGCCGATCAACTACGCGACCGTCGCGGTCAACTCGATCTCGGGCGGCCAGATCGTCGCGACCAAGGACGTGTTCGCGGCCCGCGGCGAGATCAACCCGTTCATCATCTTCCTGGCGATCCCCGCCCTGTTCGCCGCGGTCGCGGCCGCCTGGTACGAGCGTGACCGCGTCGCCGCGCTCGGTGCCGCCTGGTGCGTCGGAACCTTCCTCCCGCTCGCGGTCGAAGCCCAGGTGTACGACCGGACCTCCTACCTCTACTACATGCTGATCGTCATGCCCGGGATCTACATGATCACCGCGCGCCTGCTCTCGCCCTCCCGCGTCCCCCGGGCCGCCACGATCGGCTGGGGGATCGCCCTCGTCTACAGCTTCATCGACCTCTACCCGGTGCAGAGAATCCACTGAGCGACGGACGCCGGTGGTCAGGCGAACGCGATCCCGGTCGGAGGTCGCGGCGACCCCATACACGTTGGTAAATGATTCTTCCGTTTGCTGTTGGTGGCGATCGCCGAGACGAGCGCGTATGTCGATGTGTTGAACACCGTGACGTTGCCGCCGACGATCCCGGGGACGTACGCGAACGTGGCGCTTCCGCTCGTGATCACATCCCTACCCTCGACCGCGGCGATCTTCGCCAGGTACACCCTGTCGCTGCCGCCGGCCTTGAAGTCGGCTGCGTGCGTCGTGCGGTTCTCGATGTAACGGCTGGTCGTGCCCGGAAGCGCGCTCGCCTCCCGCGGGGCGAGCTTGGGGCGAGCCCGGGGCGCGCTTGCGGCCTCCACGGCAGCCCCGGCCGCGTGGTCTGCTGCACCGGCGGCGTCTGGTTGGCGCCAGGGATCGTCGCGGCCGGCAGCGTCTCGACCTCCGTCTCGGCCTGCCAGAAGTTCTCGAGCGGCGCGTCGATCCCCTCGACGTAGACGAGCGTGCGCCGGCCGTCGCCGCGTTCGGCGCCCTCCAGCGGCACCAGCGCGTAGACGCGGTCGGCGCGGGCGAACTTCCCGTACCCAAGCGGCACCAGCTGCGTCGGGCGGGCCATCTCGCGAGGGATCGTACGCCGCGGAGCGGCCGGCGCCCGGCCGTCAGTCGTCGAGAATGAGCTCTAAGCGCCGCTCGAGCGCGGCGCCCAGCACCTCGCGCACCGGACCCTCCTCGAAGCGCTCCACGAGCGCCGCCAGGAAGCCCTCGATGACCAGCCGCTTGGCGACCTCGGGGGCGAGCCCGTGCGAGCGCAGGTAGAACAGCTGCTCGGGGTCGACCTGGGCGATCGCCGCGGCGTGCGTGCAGCGCACGTCGTTGGCCTGGATCTCGAGCCCTGGGATCGCGTCGGCGTGCGCGCGCTTGGAGATCAGCAGGTTCCGTGACTCCTGGAAGGCGTCGGTCTTCTGCGCGCCGGGGTCGACGATGATGTTGCCCTTCCAGACCGCGGTCGAGCGGCCCTGCAGCACGCCTCGGAACGCGAGGTCCGACGTCGTGCTAGGCGCCGCGTGCTCCTGGGTGGTGTCGAAGTCGATGTGCTGTCGGGCATGACTGGCGTAGGCGCCCGTCACCCGCGCGCCGGCGCCTGGACCGCCGAGGCGGGTCTCCATGCGCACGTGGCCGCGGGCTGAGCCGAAGCCGAGCGCGACCCAATCCAGCGACGCGTCGCGCGCCACCTCGGCCCGGTGCGTGCCGAAGATCCAGCTGCGCTCGCTGAGATCCTGCCCGGAGACGAAGCGCAAGTGGGCGTTGTCGCCGACGACGAGCTCGACGACTGTGTTGAAGACACCGTCGAGATCGGGCGAGCCTGACAGCGCCTGCTCCCAGACCTCGGCCTGGGCACCGGCCTCGAGCACGATCAGCGTGCGCCGGTGCAGCTCGGTGCCGGCGGCTGCGTGGACCGCGGTCAGCAGGATCGGCCCGCTCAGCGCGACGTCGCGGGGCACGTAGACGAACGCGCCGCCGCGGAAGCCGGCGTCGTTGCGGGCGACGAACACATCGTCTGAGTCCACGACGGTGCCGAGGTGGCGGGCGACGAGCTCGGGCTGCTCACGGGCGGCCCGCTCCAGCGAGGCGACGATCACGCCGCCGGGCAGCGCGCCCTCGAAGCTCACCTCGTCGCCGTCGATCTGCGACAGCCGCGCGATCGCCTCAGGCTCGAACATCGGCGTCGGCGCGACCGCCTCCGCCGACCGGCCGTTGCCGTCAGGCGCCACCGGCGCGTAGGAGTCGAGGTCGAGCCCGGTCAGGTCGGTGAACTCCCAGCCGGGATGGCCCTTGAACTGCGGGAGCGCGAGCGTGGAGCTGAGCGCCGCCGCCCGCTCGCGGCGGGCGGCCAGGTAATCGCGCTCGCCGGTGACGAGATCGCTGCCGGAGCGAGAACCGGAGCCGGAGCGAGAACCGGAGCCGGAGCGAGAACCGGAGCCGGTGACGACGCTAGCCAATGGAGCCCTCCATCTGCAGCTCGATCAGCCGGTTCATCTCCACCGCGTACTCCATCGGCAGCTCCTTGGTGATCGGCTCGATGAAGCCGTTGACGATCAGCTTCGACGCCTCCTGCTCGGAGATGCCGTGCGACATCAGATAGAAGAGCTGGTCGTCGCCGACCTTGGAGACGGTCGCCTCGTGACCGACGTTGACGTCGTCCTCGGAGATGCGGATCGTCGGATAGGTGTCTGACCGGGAGTGCTCGTCGAGCAGCAGCGCGTCGCAGACGACCTTCGAGCGCGAGCCGTGGGCGCCCTTGGCGATCTCCAGCAGCCCGCGGTAGGACCCGCGGCCGCCGTCCTTGGAGATCGACTTGGCGAAGATGTTCGACGTCGTGTTGGGCGCCGCGTGGACGATCTTGCCGCCGGCGTCCTGGTGCTGATCCTTGCCGGCGAAGGCGATCGAGAGGATCTCGCCGTGCGCGCGCTCGCCCATCAGGTAGACGCTGGGGTACTTCATCGTGAGCTTGGAGCCGAGGTTGCAGTCGACCCATTCGACGGTCGCGTCGCGCTCGGCGACGGCGCGCTTGGTGACGAGGTTGAAGACGTTCGTCGACCAGTTCTGGACGGTCGTGTAGCGGATCCGCGCGCCCGGCTTGGCGATCAGCTCGACGACCGCCGAGTGCAGCGACGAGGAGCTGTAGGTCGGCGCCGTGCAGCCCTCGACGTAGTGCACGTAGGAGCCCTCGTCGGCGATGATCAGCGTCCGCTCGAACTGGCCCATCGACTCGGTGTTGATCCGGAAGTAGGCCTGCAGGGGCATGTCCACCTTGACGCCCGGTGGCACGTAGACGAACGAGCCACCCGACCACACCGCGCTGTTGAGCGCCGCCAGCTTGTTGTCGTTGGGGGGAATGATCGTGGCGAAGTACTCGCGGACGATCTCCTCGTGGTCGCGCAGCGCCGAGTCCATGTCAAGGAAGATCACGCCCTGCTTCTCGAGGTCCTCGTGGATCTGGTGATAGACGACCTCGGACTCGTACTGCGCGCCGACGCCCGACAGGAACTTGCGCTCGGCCTCGGGGATCCCCAGGCGGTCGAACGTGCGCTTGACGTCCTCGGGGACGTCGTCCCACGAGCGCTCGGCGCGCTCGGAAGCGCGCACGAAGTAGTGGATGTCGTCGAAGTCGACCTCGGCCAGCATCGGCGAGCCCCAGGTCGGCATCGGGCGCGCGAGGAAGTGGTCGAGCGCCTTGAGGCGGAACTCGCGCATCCACGTCGGCTCGGACTTGAACTCCGAGATCTTGGCCACGAGCTCGCGCGTGAGTCCCTTGGGCGCCTTGTAGAGGTAGTGCTCGGCGTCATGGAAGCCGTAGCGCTCGGTGTAATCGGCGTTGATGCCGCGCAGCTGCTCGTTCTCGGTGAGCACCGGCGGGATGGTCTCAGGAGTGGCCACTACTCCACCTCCAACTTGATCGTGTCGTCCTCGATGACGACCGTGAAGGTGTCGACCGGGACGTATGCGGGCAGGGTCTTGGGCTTACCGGTCCTGATGTCGAACACCGAGCCGTGGCGGGGGCATTCGATCGTGCACGCCTGCGGGTCGAACCCCCCCTCGACCAGGGGACCGTCGTCGTGTGAGCAGCGGTCCTCGATCGCGTAGATCGTGCCGTCGCAATTGAACACGCCGATCTCCAGCTCGTCGCACTCCACCAGGCGCTTGGCGCCGGGCTGGAGCTCGGACAGGCTGCAGACGTCGATCATCTTCGGCACGGGCGGGATGGAAAACCTAGCGTGGGAATCGGATTTGAGCAAGTCTAGCGGCCACCTGCATGAGACCGGCCACCCGGCTCCGGCGGACGCTGTCGGCGGCTAGGGCTCCCAGCCCATCGCCTGTCCGAGCGAGGCGCTCTTGAGGACCTTGAGCGACAGCAGCGCGCACTTCAGCCGCTGAGCGGAGATGTCGATCCCGAGCAGGTCGAGCACGAACGAGCGGTCGAGCGCGAGCAGCTCGGAGACCTTCATTCCCTTGACCTCCTCGGAGGCCATCGAGGCGGCCGCCTGCGAGATTGCGCAGCCGTGACCCTCAAAGCGGACGCCGACGATGCGATCGTCGGCGCCGACGGCGAGCTTGACCGTGAGCTCGTCGCCGCACAGCGGGTTGACGTCGTGAAACTGGAGGTCGACATGCTCCAGCTCGGGCTCGGGCGGGCTCCAGTTGTGGGGCCGCTTGTAGTGCTCGAGGATGTTCTCGCGGTAGAGGTCGTCCATCTCGCTTCGAGCCTATCGCCGGCGACTCCGAGCTCAGAGCTCCAGGACGCGCGCGACCCTCGCCAACCCCTCGAGCAGGCGATCGGTGTCGTCGGTGCTGTTGTGGACGGCGTAGGACGCGCGCGTGGTGGCGGTCGCACCCAGGCGGCGCATCAGCGGCTGGGCGCAGTGATGGCCGGTCCGCACGCAGACCCCTTCCCGCCCCAGGATCTCGCCGACGTCGTGGGGATGGGCTCCGTCGATGACGAACGACACGAGCGCGCCGCGGTCCTCGGCGTCGGGCGGTCCGTGGAGCTCGATGCCCGGCACGTCGGCCAGGCGCGCGAGCGCGTCGGCGACGAGCGCGCGCTCGTGCGAGCGGATCCGGTCGATCCCGATCGAGGCGATCCAGTCGACGGCGGCGCCGAGTCCGATCGCCTCGGCGATCTGCGATGTCCCCGCCTCGAACTTCCACGGCAGCTCGGTCCAGGTCGACTCGAAGTCGCCGACGGTCCGGATCATGTGGCCGCCGGTGATGAACGGCGGCATCTGCTCGAGCAGCTCACGGCGGCCGTGCAGCACGCCGATCCCGGTCGGCCCATAGGCCTTGTGGCCCGTCCAGGCGTAGAAGTCGGCGTCGAGCGCGGCGAGGTCGACGGGGATCTGGGGGATCGCCTGGGACCCGTCGACGACCACGACCGCGCCGGCGTCGTGCGCGCGGCGGACGAGCTGGGCGACCGGGTTGATCGTCCCGAGCACGTTGGAGACGTGCGCGACGGCGAGCAGCTTGGGCTCCCGGGCCAGCAGCCGCTCGAAGGCGTCGAGATCGAGCTGCCCGTCGTCGAGGATCGGGACGTAAGCCAGCTCGGCACCGCGCTCGTGGCACAGGACCTGCCAGGGGACGATGTTGGAATGATGCTCCATCGCGGTGATCAGCACGACGTCGCCGGGACCGACGTTCCGGCGTCCCCACGCGTGGGCGACGAGGTTGATCGCCGCGGTCGTGTTGGCGGTGAAGATCGTCTCGGCGGCCGTCGAGCCCAGCCACCGCGCGATGCGCTCGCGCGCGCCCTCGAACAGATCGGTCGCCTCGACGGCGAGCGGGTAGACGCCGCGATGGATCGAGGCGCGCGACTCGGTGTAGTAGCGGGTCATCGCGTCGAGCACCGGCTGCGGCGTCTGCGAGGTCGCGGCGGAGTCCAGATAGGCGACGGGTCGGCCGTCGAACTCCCGGCGCAGCACCGGGAACTCGGCCGCGACCTCGGGGATGGCCTCGATCGTGCTCATGGGCGGCCGTCGCCTAGGCGACGGCTTCCTCGAGCTCGTCGGTGATCCACGCGTAGCCCTTGGCCTCGAGCTCGGTGACGAGCGAGGGCCCGCCCTCCCTGACGATCCGCCCTCGGTACATGACGTGCACGTGGCTGGGCTGCACGAGATGCAGGATCCGCTGGTAGTGGGTGATGATCAGGATGCCGAGATCGGGACCGGCGACCGAGTTGACGCCGTTGGCCACCACCCGCAGGGCGTCGATGTCCAGACCGGAGTCGGTCTCGTCGAGGATCGCCAGCTCGGGGCGCTGCAGCGCCAGCTGCAGGATCTCCATCCGCTTCTTCTCACCGCCGGAGAAGCCGTCGTTGAGGTAGCGGCGGGTGAACTCGGCCGGTACGTCGGTCAGCTTCATCGCCGACTCGACGACCTGGCGGAAGTCCTTGAGCGCGATCGGCTCCTCGCCACGGGCCTCGCGATGCGCGTTGAGCACGGTGCGCAGGTACTTGGTGACGGTGACGCCGGGCACCGAGACCGGATACTGGAACGCCATGAACAGCCCCATCCGCGCGCGCTCGTCGGTGGCGGCCTCGGTGATGTCCTCACCGCGCCAGATGATCTGGCCCTCTGTCACCTCGAGGTTGGGGTGTCCCATGATCGCGTTGGCGAGGGTCGACTTGCCGGAGCCGTTGGGGCCCATCAACGCGTGGATCTCACCCTTGCCGACGGACAGCTCGAGACCGCGCAGGATCTCCCGATCACCGGCGCGGACATGGAGGTTTCGGATCTCTAGGTCTGACATGTCTCTCTCTGGATGTCGTGTGTCTCAGGCCGCGGGCGCGCTCGCGGCGATCGGGACTGGCTCCGATGCGACGGGCTCGTCCACGGGGACCGGCTGGTCCTCGCCGCGGCCCGCGAACTGCACCAGCTCGGCCAGGGTCGTGGTCTGCAGCGAGCGGATGATCCCGCCCTGGACGCGCGTCCACAGCAGCTTGGTGGCGCAGCCGCGGCCGGCATCGGGCCGGTGGGAGCACAGCACGCGCTCGGTGTGGTCGTGGACGAAGCACTCCATCGGCGCGATCTGACCCTCGAGGGCCTGCACGACCTCGTACATCGCGATCTCCCCCGCTGGGCGCGAGAGCCAGTAGCCGCCGTGCGCGCCGCGAGCGCTCATCACCAGCCCGGCCTTGCGCAGCCGTGCGACCACCTGCTCGAGATACGCCAACGGCAGCCCCTCGGCATCGGCGATCGCCTTCAGGCTGGTCGGGTGCTCGGGCCGCTGCCGGCCGAGCTCGATCATCAGCCGCACGCCGTACTCCGCCTTGGACGAGAAGATCATCAGAACGTAAATCCTACCAAGCCGCTAGGTATAAGATCGACACGCCCCGCCTGCGCCCGTTGTAGGGTCCGGCGGATGGAGACGGTGCAGTCCATCCACCACCGACACGACCTGCCCACCCAGCTGGCGACGTCCGCCGACGTCGCCGCCGCCGCTGCCGCCGCCGCGGCCAGGGGGCGGTTGGGGATCGACACCGAGTTCATGTCGGAGGGGCGCTATCGCGCCCTGCTGTGCCTGGTGCAGGTCGCGGTCGACAATCCCGACCCGCGCGGGGAGCCACTCATCTACCTCATCGACACGCTGACCGGCGTCGATGTCGAGCCGCTTGCGCGCCTGCTCGCCGACCCGTCGGTCGAGGTCATCCTGCATGCCGGCCGCCAGGACGTCGCGATCCTGCGCCGCGCCTGGCAGACGGAGCTGACCAACATCTTCGACACCCAGATCGCCGCCGGGTTCGCCGGCGCGAGCGCGCAATCGGGCTACGGGAACCTGCTCGGCTCGGTGCTCGGCCTGCACGTCGGCAAGACCGCCAGCTATACGCGGTGGGACGCGCGTCCCCTGACTGCCGAGCAGCTCGGCTACGCCGCCGAGGACGTCGCCCACCTGCTCGCGCTCGCCGACGAGATCCAGCGGCGCGTCGTGGCCTCGGGCCGGCTGGACTGGGCGCTGGAGGAGTGCCGGCGCCTGCAGTCGGCCGTCGACGAGCGTGACCCGGAGACCGCCTGGGAGCGGCTGCCGCGCGTCGGGCAGCTCGATCCCCGTGCCCGCGCGGTCGCGCGTGAGCTCGCCGCCTGGCGGGAGCGCATCGCCTCCGCGGCCGACCGCCCCGTCGGCTCGATCGTGGCTGACCCGCCGCTCGTCGAGCTTGCCAAGCGCCGGCCGTCCACGATCGCGGGGCTCGAGCAGATCCGTGGCCTGCATCCGCCGACGATCAAGCGGCGCGGCGCGGCCCTGCTGGAGGCGATCGCGCGCGGTCGCGATGCCGACCCGATCGCCCGCGACGAGGCCCGGGCACGAACCGAGCCCGGGGACGCACCGCTGATCGCGCTGGCCGAGGCGCTCCTGCGCGCCCGCGCTCTGGAGGCGGGGCTCGCCTACGAGCTGATCGCCTCACGGGCCGAGCTGGAGCTGATCGTCGGCGCGGCCCGCCGCTCGGAGCCCGAGCCCGACGTGCGCACGCTCACCGGATGGCGGCGGGAGCTCGTCGGGGATGACCTGCGTGACCTGCTCGCCGGCCACAGCGCCGTGTCGGTCGGCGCCGATCGGCGGCTGAAGCTCACGAAGATCCCGTCTCCAGCATGAGCGACATCGCCGGGAGGCGATCGAACATCGTGCTCGACAGCGCCCGGCCGATCACCGGCGCGCGCTGGATCCAGCCCAGATCGACCCCCTCCAGATCGAGATCGGCGGGAGCGTAGGTGAGTCGCAGCCGGTGCCCGGGCGACTCGGCGGCGCGCTCGGTGCCGAAGTCGCCCTGCGAGGAGCTCCACCCGAGCGCGGAGAGATACTGCTGCTCGCTGGCCGCCAGTGCGCCGGAGCTGGGATAGCCGCTCCCGGCGACGACCAGCTGCACCGCGCAGTACGGGTTCGCGCCGCTGTCACAGCGCCGTACGTGGGCGATGATCCGCGTGCCGGAGGTGAGCGGCACGCCGGTGAGCTCCGGTCCGCGGCCCGCGGACGATCCGCCGCATCCGGCCAGCAGCGCCGTCATCGACAGGCCGATCGCCAGCCGTGCCCGTGTTCCGTTCATCGCCTGAGGCGAATGTAATCAGGCGTCCCAGGCCGCCAGGACCGAGGCGATCCCGTCCCCGTCGAGCTCCGCTCCCAGGCAGCACATCAACGCGATCCTGGCCGCCACCGGCGACAGGAACGGCGCACAAATCGCTCCGCTCGCGCGCACGTCGCGTTCGGAACCCTCGAATCCGTACGTGAAATGCAGCATCGACCCGCGCTCGGGCCGACAGGTCACGACGATCGGCACGGCCGGGGAGGCGTCCCGCAACGCCGCCAGCATGCCCGGAGTCAGATGACCGGCGCCGAATCCCTCCACCACCAGCCCGTCGCTTGCGGCGGCGACGGCTCGCAGGATGTCGCCGTCGTCGCCGAGCGCGGCGGTGACGATCCCGACCCGGTGCGTGAGGGCGCGGGGCGACACGGTCGCCGGGCGCAGCGGCCGGGCGTGGAGCCACACCCGCCCCTCGACGACGCGGCCGATCGGGCCGGCGATCGGCGAACCGAACGCCGCGGGTCCGGTGCTGTCGATCTTGCGGGCGCTCGTCCCGGCGTGGATCTCGCCGCCGAACACGACGATCACGCCGAGCCCCGCCGCCGCCTCGCCGGCCGCGACCGCGACCGCGTCCAGCAGGTTCGCGGTCCCGTCGGCGCCCGGGGCGCTCGCCGGCCGGTTGGCCCCAGTGATGACGATCGGCGCCTCGCCGCCGTGGATCAGCGAGCACAGCATCGCAAGCTCCTCGAGCGTGTCGGTCCCTGTCGTGATCACGGTCCCCGCCCCGGCCCGCGCGGACGCCGCGGCGTCCTGCGCCAGCGACAGCGCCTGCGCCGGCGAGAGCTGCGAGCTCGGCAGCGAGAGCACGTTCTCGGCGACCAGGCCGGGGTAGGCCCGGAGCGCGGGAATCGCCGCGACGAGCTGCGCGGCGTCCAGCGCAGGCACCGCGTGCTCCCCCTGCATCGAGATCGTCCCGCCGGCGGCCAGAAGCCGCACCGGCCGGGCCTGAGCCCCCCGGATCGCTGCCATCGTGCGTGGACCCTAATCGCTGGCGCTTCCCCGGTGCGCTAGTCGCTGGCGCTTCCCCGGTGCGCGAGTCGCTGGAACTTCCCCGGTGCGCCGAGGCGGCCGGGACCCGGCGGTCAATAAGCTCTGCCGATGACAAGCACCGCTGAGAATCTGGCCGACCCCGAGCTGCTGCAGACCAGCTGGGACCTCGACGAGCTGGTCGACGGCGACGAGCGCAACGGCGTCCAGCGCCAGCTCGACGAAGCCGTCGCGCACGCCGGCGCGTTCGCCTCGGCGTACACCGGCAAGCTCGCCGAGCTCGATGCCGCCGGGCTGGCCGCGGCCATGGTCGAGCTGGCCGAGATCAACGAGCTGATCGGCAAGGCCGGCTCGTTCGCCTCGTTGCGCTTCTCCACCGACACCGCCGACCCGGCCCGGGGCGCGCTGCTCCAGCTCGTCCAGGAGCGGGCGACCGAGATCGAGACCAAGCTGCTGTTCTTCGAGCTCGAGTGGGCGGCGCTGCCCGATGAGCGGGCGCAAGCGCTGCTGCGCTCGGGCGATCTGAGCTTCTGCGCGCACTACCTGCGCACCGCTCGGCGCTACCGCCCGCACCTGCTGTCCGAGCCCGAGGAGACGATCCTCGCTGAGAAGGCGATCGCCAGCGAGAGCGCGTGGGCACGGCTGTTCGGCGAGCTCTGCGCCGCGCTGCGGGTGGCGCTCGACGGCGAGCACGTGCCGTTGGACGTGGCGCTGGCCCGCCTCCAGGATCCCGAGCGCGCCACCCGCCGCCGGGTGGCCGCGGCCGTCTCGGAGGCGCTGGAGCCGGGGCTGCGCACGCGCGCGTTCATCTACAACACGCTCGTCTACGACAAGTCGGTCGAGGACCGGCTGCGCTCCTACCCGCACTGGCTGGCCTCGCGCAACCTCGCCAACGAAGCCTCCGACGAGTCGGTGATGGCGCTGATCGAGGCGGTGCGAGGCCGCTTCGACATCCCGCAGCGGTGGTACCGGGTCAAGGCCAAGCTCCTCGGTGTCGACCGGCTCGCCGACTACGACCGTGCCGCCCCGGTTCTGCCCGAGGACATCAGCTTCTCGTTTGGCGAGGCGCGGGAGCTCGTGCTCGACACCTATGAGTCGTTCTCGCCCGACGCCGGCCGGGTCGTGCGTCGCTTCTTCGACGAGCACTGGGTCGACGCCCCCGTACGCCCGCACAAGCGCGGAGGGGCGTTCTGCGCCTACACCGTCCCCAGCGTGCACCCGTACGTGCTCCTCAACTTCACCGCGCGGCGCCGCGACGTGCTGACGATGGCGCACGAGCTGGGGCATGGCCTGCACGCCGCGCTCGCCCAGCCCCAGGGCGTCTTTCACCAGTCGACGCCGCTGACGCTGGCCGAGACGGCATCGGTGTTCGGCGAGGCGCTCGTGTTCGGGCGGATGCTCTCGGACGCAACCGGCGACGACGCTCGCCTGAGCCTGCTCGCCGAGCGCATCGACGGCGCGATCGCCACGGTCTTCCGCCAGATGGCGATGAACCGCTTCGAGCACCTGATCCACACGCGCCGGCGCGGCGAGGGCGAGCTGTCGGTGGCGCGGATCGGCGAGTCGTGGGTCGAGAGCCAGTCCGAGCTGTTCGGCGACTCGGTGCAGATCACCGAGGGCTACCGCATGTGGTGGTCCTACGTTCCCCACTTCATCAACACCCCGGGCTATGTGTACGCCTACGCGTACGGGCAGCTGCTCGCGCTGTCGGTGTACGGGCGCTACCTGCACGAAGGTCCCAGCTTTGCGCCCGCCTACCTCGAGTTGCTGGCGGCCGGGGGCTCGCGCAGCCCCGAGGAGCTGGGGGCGATCGTCGGGATCGACCTTGCCGACCCCGGGTTCTGGGACTCGGGCCTGGAGCTCGTCGAGCAGCAGCTGCGTGAGGCCGAGGAGCTGGCGGCGCGCCGCTAGCGATCCGCCAGGGATCCGCCAGGGAGCCCCTAGCCCCCTTGGCCCGGGTTCGATGGCCGCCGAACGGGTACGTCCTCGCAGTATTCCCTCCCGCGGTATGCCCTCGGCTCACGACCGCAGTCGCGCTGGCTTCCCGGTGCTCGGGGCGCTGCCCCGGGGGGCGAGCACCCTGTTCCGCGTCTGGGCCCCGAGCGCCCGCACCGTGTCCGTGCTCACGGGCGGCACAGCATTCGCGCTCGTCGCCATGGGCGACGGGATCTTCGAAGCCGAGATCGCCGCTGGCCCCGGCGACGACTACCGGTTCGCGCTCGACGGCGGCGATCCGCTGCCCGATCCCTGCTCGCGCTCGCAGCCGGAGGGCCTGCGCGGCCCGTCGCGGGTCGTCGACCTCGGCGCTGTTGGGCGCCGGCCGTTTGAGCCCCCGGCGCTCGCGGAGCTCGTGATCTATGAGCTGCACGTGGGGACGTTCTCGGCGCCGGGCACGTTCGCGGGCGTCGTTCCGCGCCTGGCGCTGTTGCGAGACCTCGGGGTGACGGCGATCGAGGTGATGCCGATCGCGACCTTCGCCGGCAGCCGCGGCTGGGGCTATGACGGGGTCTACGGCTACGCCCCGCACGTCGCCTACGGCGGGCCCGAGGGGTTTCGCACGCTGATCGACGCCGCCCACCGCGAGGGCCTGGCGGTGATCCTCGACGTCGTCTACAACCACCTCGGCGCCGGGTCAGACATGGTGCAGGCGTTCGGGCCCTACTTCACCGACCGCCACGACACCGTGTGGGGCGAGGCGATCGACTACGCCCAGCGGCCCGTGCGCGAATGGGCACTGCAGAACGCCGAGCTGTGGGTCCGCGACTACGGGGTGGACGGGCTGCGACTCGATGCGACGCACGCGATCTTCGATGACAGCCGCCCGCACGTCCTGGCCGAGCTCGCCCAGCGCGTCAGGGCGATCGAGCCCCGGGCCCTGATCATCTCTGAGATGGAGATCGGCGACCTGCGCCCGATCGAGGAATGGGGCCACGACGCGCAGTGGGAGGACGCCCTGCACCACGCCGTGCACGTCCTGCTCACCGGCGAGCACGAGGGCTACTACTCGCGCTACGGCCGGCTGGCCGACGTGGCGCATGAGCTGCACCGCCCCCAGGGCGCGCGCTTCGTCGTCTGCGATCAGAACCACGACCAGGTCGGCAACCGCGCGCTCGGCGACCGCCAGCGGGGCCGCGACCTGCGGCTGGCCGCCTTCTGCTCGATCCTCTCCCCCGGCACGCCGCTGCTGTTCGCCGGCGAGGAGTACGACGAGTCGCACCCCTTCCAGTACTTCACCGACCACATCGACCCCGAGATCGCGGCCAAGACGCGGGACGGGCGCCGGCGCGAGTTCTCGGAGTTCTCGGACTTCAGCGCGCAGGAGATCCCCGACCCCCAGGATCCCGAGACCTTCCTGCGCTCCAAGCTGCACCCCGAGGCCGGCGACCCCGAGCACCTGGCCTACTACCGGGAGCTGCTGTCGCTGCGACGCGAGCTTCACGGTGCGCCATCCGAGATCCTCGAGTGCGACGAGGAGCGGCGGCTGCTGCGGTGGCGCCGCGGCGCGGTCGAGCTGGTGGCGAACTTCTCCGATCAGGAGCGCGACGGCGTGCCGGCGCGCAGCGGGCAGGTCAGGCGCTGAGCCTGCCGCCCTCGTTTAGCTCCCGTTCAGCCCGTTCAGCTCCGTTCAGCTCCGTTCAGCTCGCCATCGGCCGGGACGCCTTGGCCCGCCGCGTGCGCGAGCGCTCCTCCTGGCGCTCGACGACGTTGGCGATCAGCTTGAGGACCTGATCGATCCCGGTCGCCTTGGCGTCGCCCTTGGCGAACGCCTCGCGCCAGTCGCGCACGCGCCCCTTGGTGGCGAGCTCGTTGAAGTGTGAGCGCGGCACGGTCAGCCGGACCTTGGCGTCGGCGGCGATGTCCTTGGTGACGATCGGGCCGGGCAGCTCGACGCGGTAGAGCTGCACATCGCCGCGGCCGCGAAGCTCCAGGCCGGCGACCAGCTTGAGCCCGGCCAGCGCCGGAACCTCGTCGAGAAAGCGCGTGACCGCCGTCTCGATCAGCGTCTTGGTGTCACCAGGCGAAGACAAGCGTGCGGCCGAGTGTAGACCTCGGGGGGTGGTTTGGAGCCGCCGGAACCCTCATACACAGGCGTTGGGGGATAACACGAACATCGGCTCGTCAACGACGCGCTGCTCTCCCCGTTCCTGACCCGCGGTCAGCTGGCGGACGTCGTCGGCCGCTGCCCCGTGCATCCCGGAGCCAAGCTGCTGCGGCCGTTCGTGTCCCTCACCGACGGCCCGACGCGGTCGCAGTTCGAGGACCGCTTCCTGACGTTCTGCGAGCGATTCGGCTTTCCGCGCCCGCAGGTGAACGTCCGCGTCGCCGGGCATCTCGTCGACGCACTGTTCGCGGCGCAGCGGCTGATCGCCGAGCTCGACAGCTGGGACTTCCACAGTGGCCGGCCGGCATTCGAGACCGACCGTGACCGCGACGGGGACGCGCTCGCCGCTGGGGTCAGGACGCTACGGATCACATGGGACCGGCTGATCGGGGCGCCGGAGACCGAGGCGTCCCGCCTGCGCGCGATCCTGGCTCAGGGGCCGGGGGCCAGCGGGGCGCCGCCGTCGTAGCCGCTGACGACCTCGGTCCCGCCGCGCTGGAACGCCACGTGGACGATCGTCTGGTGGGTCGAGGACGACGAGCTCGTCGCCGACGATGTCGTCGCCGACGATGTCGTCGCTGCAACTGCGACCGGGGCCGCGACGGCCACCGCGACCGCCGCCAGTCCTGCCACCGCTCGTTTGGAGATTCTGGTCATGATCGGATCCTCCCGCTTAGCCGCCTGGAATCAGACCTATATCAGCTGAAGTAGGTCAGACCCTTCACCGTAGCGGGTCGCCCGGTTGTCGGGCGACCCAACCGGGCGACGGTGCACCGCCTGAGGGATCAGATCTTGTGGCGCTCCAGCAGCTTGCGCCCGATCACCATCCGCTGGATCTCCGAGGTGCCCTCGCCGATCAGCAGCAACGGCGCGTCCCGGTATAGACGCTCGATCTCGTACTCCTTGGAGTAGCCGTAGCCGCCGTGGATCCGGAAGGACTCCTCGACGCAGAAGCGCCCGGCCTCGGAGGCGAACAGCTTCGCCATCCCCGCCTCGATGTCGGAGCGCACGCCTGCGTCCTTCATCCGCGCGGCCCGCTGGGTGAGCAGGCGCGCCGCGTCGACCTGGGTCGCCATGTCGGCGAGCTTGAACTGGATCGCCTGGTGCTGGGCGATCGGCCGCCCGAACGTCCGGCGCTCCTGCGAGTACTTGAGCGCCAGCTCCAGCGCGCGCTGGGCGATCCCGACTCCGCGTGCGGCGACGTTGACGCGACCGAGCTCCAGCGCGTCCATCATCTGCCCGAAGCCCTGGCCCAGGCCGGCCTCCTCGCCGCCGAGGATGCTGTCGGCCGGCGTGCGGTAACCGTCGTACACGAGCTCCGTGGACTCGACGCCCTTGTAGCCCATCTTCTTGATCTGGGGCGGGACGTTGAGGCCCTTGTAGGGACCGGTGTTCTCGCTGACCCCCGGCTCCTTCTCGGAGATGAAGCACGTCATGCCCTTGTACTTGGGCTCGGCGGCGGGATCGGTCTTCACGAGCACGAACACGAGCGCGGAGCGCAGACCGTTGGTTACCCACATCTTCGCGCCGTTGATCTCGTAGTCCCCGTCGGCGGTCTTCTTGGCCGTCGCCTTGATCGCCTGCACATCGGAGCCGCACTCGGGCTCTGACAAGGAGAAGGCCGCGCGCCACTCCCCGGACGCCATCTTCGGCAGGAACTTGTGCTTCTGCTCGTCGGTCCCGAACTTCATCAGCAGGTAACAGCCGATGAAGTGGGTGTTGACGACCCCGGAGATCGAGATCCAGCCGCGCGAGAGCTCCTCGACGATCATCGCGTACGTGCTGAGGTCCAGCCCCATGCCGCCGTACTCCTCGGGCACCGTGACCCCGAACAGGCCGAGCTCCTTCATCTGCTCGACGATCGGGTCGGGGAAGGCGTCCTCGTGATCGTAGTGCTCGGCGTTGG
>Ga0181518_10001562_pt1 | contig 23428 bp, 20 predicted proteins | sample PEATcosm2014_Bin_28_FD_119751 | JGI IMG/M metagenome (GOLD analysis project Ga0181518, IMG submission 119751) | Peatland microbial communities from MTU Mesocosm Facility, Houghton, MI, USA - PEATcosm2014_Bin01_60_metaG | ecosystem: Environmental > Terrestrial > Soil > Wetlands > Peat | place... | reverse complement strand
CCTCGATGGAGAACGCGGACCCGAGCGTGGTGCTGGTCCACGGCGTCGAGGCCGAGAAGCATCCCGAAGAAGCCGGCTGGCGCACCAGCTTGAGCAGGGATTGAAGCCGGCTGGCGCACCAGCTTGAGCAGGGATTGAAGCCGGCTGGCGCACCAGCTTGAGCAGGGATTATGGTCAGCTTGTGGCGTTTCCGGATGATCTTCCCGGGCGGAGGGCCGCGGTGCGGCTGCTGGGCCGCCGGGCCGAATGCGCCGCCCTCGACCGGATGCTGCAGGCCGTCCGTGCCGGTGAGAGCCGGGTGCTGGTGGTGCAGGGCGAGGCTGGCGCCGGCAAGACGGCCCTGCTGCAGTACCTGACGGAAAAGGCAGCGGACTGCCGGGTGCTCGGCACCGCGGGCGACCAGTCGGATACCGAAACGGCCTTCGGCCGATTGCATCAGCTTTGCGCGCCAGCCCTGGACCGCCTCGAGGCCCTCCCGGTGCCACAGCATCAGGCGCTGCGGACCACGTTCGGCCTCAGCCCGGGACCGGCCCCGGACCGGTTCCTGGTCGGCTTGGCCATTTTGAGCCTGTTCACGGAGGTCGCGGCGGCGCGCCCGCTGATCTGCGTGGTCGATGACGCCCAGTGGCTGGACCAGGCATCGGCCCAGATCCTCGCGTTCGTGGCGCGTCGTCTGGGGACGGAGTCGGTCGGCCTGGTGTTCGCGGCCCGGGTCCGGACCACTGAGCTGGCGGCCCTGCCCGAGCTGACGGTCGGGGGCTTGCCTGACGCCGACGCGCGGGCACTGCTCGGCTCAGCGCTGACCGCGCCGCTCGATGAGCGGGTGCGCGAGCAGATCATCGCCGAGGCGCACGGCAATCCGCTGGCGCTGCTGGGGCTGCCGCGCGGCCTGACGGCGGCGGAACTGGCGGGCGGGTTCGCGCTGCCCGGCGCGGTAGCGTTGCCGGGAAGTGCCGAGGAGAGCTTCCGGCGGCGGTTCGGGGCCCTCCCGGCCGATGCCCGGACCCTGGTGCTGCTCGCCGCGGCCGACCCGTCCGGGGATCCGGTGCTGGTGTGGGGGGCAGCGGGGCGGCTCGGCATAGGTGCCGCGGCGGCCAGGCCGGCCGCCGAGGCGGGATTGATCGACTTCGGCGAGCGGATGCGGTTCCGGCATCCGCTCGTTCGCTCGGCCGCCTACCAGGCGGCGTCGGCCCCCGACCGACTCCAGGTGCATCACGCACTCGCGCAGGCCACTGACCCGGTGACGGACCCGGACTGGCGCGCCTGGCACCGGGCCCAGGCCGCCGAAGGTCCCGACGAGGACGTAGCCCTGGAGCTGGAGAGCTCGGCCGAACGAGCTCAGGGCCGTGGCGGGGTGTCCGCGGCGGCGGCGCTGCTGGAGCGCGCGGCGGCACTGACGTCTGACCCGGCGGCGCGGGCCGGCCGGACAGTGGCTGCCGCCCAGGCGAAGGTCCAGGCGGGCGCGTCCGACGCGGCGCTGGACCTGCTCGCCATCGCGGAAGCTGGCCCGCTCGGCGAGCTGGACCGCGCGCGGGTCAATCTGGTGCGGGCGCAGGCCGCATTCGCCGCGAACCGGGGCAGCGAGGCGCTACGGCTGCTGCTGGAGGCCGCGCGGCGGCTCCAGCCCATCGACCCGGCCCTGAGCCGGGCGACGTATCTTGACGCGATGCTGGCCGCCGGCTTCACCGGCCGTCTGGCCAATCCCGGCAGCGGTCTCCGGGACGTCGCCCGCGCGGTCGCCGCCGCACCGGCGGTGCAACCGACGCGGGCGGCGGATCTCCTGCTCGACAGCATGGCGGCGCTCTGGACCCAGGGGTACGCGCCGGCCCTGCCGCTCATCCGCCAAGCGCTGACGGCCATGGACAGTTACGCGCCCGCGCCGTCCGAGCTGCGCTGGCTGTCGCTTGCCTACGGCCTGGCCGGCCACATCTGGGATGACGAGCAGTGTGCCAGCGTGGCTGACCGGTATATCCGGCTCACCCGTGCAGCGGGTGCGCTCACCGAGGTGCCGCTCGCCCTGATCGCCGGCCTGCAGATGTTCTTCTTTGCCGGCGACCTGACTGCCGTGGCGGCCCTGATCGAGGAGATCCAGGCCGCTGCCGAGGCAACCGGGACCAATCTCGCACCCTATGCTGCCATGCACCTGGCCGCGCTCCGCGGCGACCGGGCCGAGGCGATGGCGCTCATCGAGACCACGCTGCGGGACGCGTCGTCGCGGGGTGAGGGATTCGCGGTCTCCGCCGCCGAATGGGCCAGCGCCCTGCTCCACAACGGCCTCGGCCGCTACCCCGAGGCACTGGCCGCGGCCCAGCGGGCGAGTGCTCAACCCTTCGAACTCGGCTTCTCGCACTGGGCTGTGGTCGAGCTCATCGAGGCTGCGGCAGGAAACGGGAGATGCGAAACGGCGCGTGACGCCTATCGCCGGCTCGCCGGGATGACCGGCGCCAGCGGCACCGACTGGGCGCTCGGGATCCAGGCACGGTCGCGAGCGCTGCTGAGCGAGGGCGAAGCAGCGGAAGTTCTTTACCGTGAGTCGATTGATCGGCTCGGCCGTACGCGTATGCGCACCGACCTGGCCCGTGCCCATCTGCTCTTCGGGGAATGGCTGCGCCGGAACGGGCGGCAGGCTGGCGCGCAATCGCAGCTACAGACGGCCCTCGGCATGCTCGAGGTGATGGGGATGGAAGGGTTCGCCGGACGGGCCCGGCACGGGCTGCGGGCCGCCGGCGGGCGCGTCCGCAAGCAAACCGTTGCCACCCACGTCACGCTGACCGCTCAGGAAGCCCAGATCGCGCGGCTCGCCCGCGACGGGCTGTCCAACCCGGAGATCGGCGCCCGGCTGTTCATCAGCGCGCGCACCGTCCAGTACCACCTGAAGAAGGTGTTCACCAAGCTCGGCATCGGCTCGCGCGGCGAGCTCGACCGGGCGCTGCCCGGCGGGCCGTTAGCGCCGATTTTCACTAAGCGAGCTGCCCGCCGCGAAAATCGGCGTTAGCGGGCTCCGTGGCCGTCTGTTCAGCTGGGCGCGCGGCCCGCGCGCAGGAACCGGTCATAGAGCGTGACGGCCAGTGGGCCGTGACGGCCTGGGCCATGTTGTGCTCCAGCGGGTGACCGTGCAGGCGGAGGGCGGGTGTGGTGCCGGTGGCCTGGCGCTCACGCGCCAGGCCACCGGTGCTGATGGCGTTCATGTGCGACCGCTCAGGTCCGCAGGAAGGCCAGCAGGTCGTTGTTGAGCGTGTCCTGGTAGGCGGTGGTGTTGGCCAGGCCGTGTGGGGCGCCGGGGTAGATCTTCAGGGTCGCGTCCTTGATGATCTGGGCGGACAGCCGCCCGGAGTCGTCCAGCGGCACGATCTGGTCGTCGTCACCCTGGACGATCAGGACCGGCACGTCGATCTTCTTCAGGTCCTCGGTCATGTCGGTCTCGGAGAACGCCTTGACGCAGTCGTAGGCGCCCTTGAACCCGACCTGCATGCTCAGCACCCAGAACCAATCCCGCAGGGCCTGCGAGATATCGGCACCGGGCCGGTTGGCGCCGTAGAACGGCGCGGAAAGATCCTGGTAGAACTTCGACCGGTCCTTCAGCAGGCCCTCGCGGATGGCGTCGAAGGCCTCGATCGGCGTCCCGCCGGGGTTGGCCTCGGTCTTGAGCATCAGCGGCGGTACGGCGGCCACCAGCACCGCCTTGGCCACCCGGGAGGTGCCGTGCCGGCCGATGTACCGGGCGACCTCGCCGCCGCCGGTGGAATGCCCGACCAGCACCGCGTCGTGCAGGTCCAGCGTTTCGATCAGGTCCGCCAGGTCGTCGGCGTAGGTGTCCATGTCGTTGCCGTCCCACGGCTGGCTGGAGCGGCCGTGACCGCGCCGGTCGTGCGCGATCGCCCGGTAGCCGTGCGAGGAAACGAAGAATAGCTGGTCATCCCAGGCGTCGGCGTTCAGCGGCCAGCCGTGACTGAAGACCACCGGCTGCCCGGTGCCCCAGTCCTTGTAGTAGATGCTGGTGCCATCACGGGTAGTGATCGTTGCCATCAGGTTTTCCCTTCGGTTTCCTGCCGCCACGGCCTCGGGGACGCGGCGATCGCTTCGCATCCACTGTCCCGCCGCCTGAGTCCGCTGAAATCCGCCAACCGCACAGTCCGACTGGCCGGTCACGAGGCCGACTGGCCGGTCACGAGGCCGACTGGCCGCCTCGTCCGGCGGGGCGAGCAGCGCACGGCCGCGCGCGAGCAGGCCTCCCGCCCAGCCGGTGCCCACGTGTCGGCGCGCTCGGTCAGCCGCCGCGTGGCGGACGGATCCGGGGCCGGACCCGCATCGCATCCCCTGCACCCCCTGCCCCCTCGACCCCAGGCAGCACATTCGGCTCAACTGACAATCAGCTTTGCCTAATCGTGCCGGCCGGCCTTCGGGCTGGGCAACCGTGCCCCCCTGCCAGCCGGTAGTCAAGATGGCCGCAGGCATCGACGACATACCGTGGGGCTCGCGGGCAGAATAACGAGCGCGACCGCCGTGGCACCGCGGGCGCGCAGGTCGCAGCTTGCACGGTGCTGGGGCAGGCACCGGCACGATGGGTGAGAGGTGGCCATGGCGCACACTTTTCCGACCGCAGGGCCGGAGGTCGACCGATGAACACGACGACCGTCCGCGGTGGGCAGGCGGAGATCGCGGCGATCGACAGACGGGTGTCCGCGGTCGGAGCCGGCCGGGGCGGCGTCCTGCTGATCGAGGGTCCGGCCGGGATCGGCAAGTCGCGACTGGGCGCGGAGGTCGTTCACCGGGCCCAGCGGGCGGGAGCGCGCGTCCTACGGTCTTAGCCGGTCCGTGGCCGGCGCGTGCCCTTCGGGCCGCTTCCCGCCGCACTTTGGGCGCCGACCCGCCGGTCGGTGACGCGCAGGCCCTGCCCGTGGCGAAACTGAGAGGCCGCCGCGCGGAGTGCGGTGTGCTCGACCGGCTCGCCGACGACGTGCGCGCGGGGGAGCGCCGGACCCTGGTCATTCACGGCGAACCGGGCATCGGCAAGACCGTCCTGCTTGAGCACCTCGCCCGGCGGGTGCCGGATGGCCAGGTGCTGAGAAGCGCGGGCGTCCAGTCCGAGCAGGATCTCGCGTTCGGTGCGCTGCACCACGTGTGCCAGCCGATGCTGGGCCGGATGGAGGCTCTCCCGGCGCCCCAGCGCGAGGCGCTGCAGATCACTTTCGGCATTCGCCAGGGACCGCCGCCGGACCGGTTCCTGATCGGCCTGGCCATCCTGGGCTTGCTGTCCCAGGCGGCGGAACGTCCGCTGGTGTGCCTGATCGATGACGCCTACTGGCTTGACCGCGCCTCGGCACAGCTTTTCACGTTCGTCGCGCGGCGCCTGCCGGCCGGACCGGTGGGCATGGTCTTCGCCACCCGCAGCCTGGACGGTGACTTGACGCGGCTGCCTTCGCTCGGCCTGCAGGGCTTGCGCGAGGCCGATGCGCGCGCGCTGCTGGAGTCAGTGCCGACCGGGCCTCTGGATGCCCGGATCCGGGACCAGATCATCGCCGAGGCGGGCGGGAACCCGCGAGTGCTGCTCGAATCGGTAGAGGGGCTGAGCCCCGCCGAGCTGGCGGGCGGATTCGGGTTCTCAGGTGCGATGCCCCCGTGGATAGACGGAGCAGCCTCTCTTGAGGCGAGCTTCCAGCACCAGTGCCGGCATCTCCCGGCCGAGTCCCGGCGCCTGGTGCTGCTCGCGGCCTGCGAGCCAACCGGGGATCCGGTGGTGATCTGGCTGGCCGCCGGACGGTCCGGGATCGGCACCGCGGCCGCCGGGCCCGCGGTCGAGGCTGGCCTGCTCGAATTCGGCGCGCGGGTCCGGTTCACCGATCCGCTGCTGCGCTCGGCAGCCTACTGGTCGGCATCGGCCCAGGACAGGCGAGAGGCACATCACGTCCTGGCGGAGGCCACGGACCCGCTGCTCCACTCCGCCGAGCGCGCCTGGCACCGAGGCCAGAGCGCTGCCGGTTCCGACGAGGACATCGCCGGGGAACTTGAGCGCTCAGCCACACAGGCTCAGGCGCGCGGGGAACCGGCGGTGGCGGCCGCGTTCCTCCAGCGGGCCGCGCAGCTGACGGGCGACAATGCCAGGCTGGCCGGGCGAGCACTGGCCGCCGCCCAGGCCAAGATCCAGGCCGGCGCGCCTGGCACTGCGCTTGACCTGCTGGCCGTGGCGGAATCGGGACAGCTCACCGGACCCGAGCGGGCCCGCGCCCAGCTGGTCCGGAGCCAGGCCGCGTTCGCCGCGAACCGGGCCGGCGCAGCCCCGCTCCAGCTGCTGCGGGCCGCTGAGGGCCTGGCCGCCGTGGATGCCAGCCTCTGCCGGGCGGCTTACCTGGAGGCGCTGCTTGCCGCCTGCTACGCCGGGCGCTTCGCCAGTCCGGGCGCGAGCGTCCAGGAAGTGGCACGAGCGGCTCGCTCGGCGCCGTCGGCCCCGGGCAGGCCGGGTGCGGCCGATCTGCTGCTTGACGGCCTCGCGATACTGTTCGGCCAGGGATACGCGGCGGGAATTCCGCTCGTACGCGAAGCCCTGCAGGCCATCGAAGTCGCATTGCCCGGCGAGCGCGGTGTGCGCTGGCTATCGCTGGCGCACGGCGTCGCGGCTTACCTGTGGGACGACGCTCGCTGCGACCTGATCGCCGACCGGTGTGCCCGCCTGGCCCGCGAGTCTGGAGCAGTCGGCGACCTCCCGCTCGCCCTCGCCCCGCGGCTGAGCATGCTCTTCTGCACGGGAGACCTGGCCGCGGCCGAAGAGCTCATCCAGCAGTTGGAAGCCGCCCGGGAGGCGATGGGCGGTACCGGCAGGTTGTTTGGTGTGCGGCATCTCGCCGCGCTGCGTGGCACCGACCCGGAGGCGTCGGCGCAGATCGAAGCCGCGGCAGCAGAGGCATCCCGGAACGGTGACGGGTTCGGGATCTCTGCGGCGCAGTGGTCGGGCGCGGTGCTGAACAACGGTCTCGGCCGGTACCGCGAGGCACTGGTCGCGGCCCAGGCCATCAACGGGATCCCGGTCGAGCCCGGCTTCACGAACTGGGCTCTGGCCGAGGAGATCGAGGCCGCCGCGCGGGCCGGGATGCCCGCGGCGGCGGCTGGTGCTTACCGTCGGCTCGCCGAGATGACCAGCGCCAGCGGCACTGACTGGGCCCTCGGGATCCAGGCGCGTTCGGCGGCCCTGCTCAGCGTGGGGGACGTGGCCGACCGCCGGTACCGCGAGACGATCGAGCGCCTTGGCCGCACCCGGGTCCGGGCTGAGCTCGCCCGCGCCCACCTCCTCTATGGAGAGTGGCTGCTGGCTGAGCAACAGGCGGGGGATGCGCGATCGCAGCTGCGGACGGCCCTCGGCATGCTCGAAAACATGGGCATGCGGGGATTCGCCGAGCGGGCCAGACGCGGGCTGCGGGCGGCCGGCGAGTCCATAGGCGAGCGAACCGCCCGCACACGAGCCGAACTGAGCGCTCAGGAAGCTGAGATCGCCGGGCTGGCCCAGCAAGGGCTGTCGAACCCCGAGATCGCCGCCCGGCTGTTCATCAGCGCGCGGACGGTGCAGTATCACCTGCGGAAGGTGTTCACCAAGCTGGGCATCAGCTCACGTGGCCAGCTGCACCTGGTCATGAGCTCATTATGGCGGCGTCGATCACGATAGCCGGGGACCAGCTACGGTTGCGGAGCGGCGAGGCGAGGCTGACCGGCCGGCTCAGCGAACGCCGCATACTCGACCGGCTCGCCCATGCCATGCGGTCGGGCGAGAGCCGGGTCCTGGTGCTGCACGGCGAACCAGGGACAGGGAAAACGGCGCTGCTCGACTACCTGGTCGAGCACGCGCCGGGATGCCGGCTGACGCGCGCGGCTGGCGTGCAGTCAGAGATGGAGCTGGCCTTCGCCGGCCTGCATCAACTGTGCACGCCCCTGCTCGACCGGCTGCCCGCGCTCCCCGCACCGCAGCGTGACGCGTTGCGCATCGCGTTCGGCATCAGCACCGGACCAGTCCCTGACACCTTTCTCATCGCCCTGGCGGTTCTCGGCCTGCTATCAGAGGCGGCCGACCGTCAGCCTCTGCTGTGCGTGGTGGACGACCAGCAGTGGCTGGACGAGGCCTCGGCGCGGGTCCTCGGGCTTGTCGCGCGCCGGCTGGCTGCCGACCCGGTCGGACTGGTGTTCGCGGCCCGGTACCTAGGTCCTGAACTGGCGGGACTGCCGGAGCTCGTGGTCGGCGGCCTGGACGAAGACGACAGCCGGTCGCTGCTGGAGTCGGTGCTGACCGGACCGCTGGATGCACAGGTCAAGGACCTCGTCATCGCCGAGACGCGAGGTAACCCGCTGGCACTGCTCGAGCTCCCGCGGGGGCTGACGCCCGAACAGCTGGCAGGCGGGTTCGGATTGCCGACCGCGCTGTCGCCAGCCAGCCGGGTGGAGGACGGTTTCCTGCGGCAGTTCGAGGTGTTGCCGCCCCAGGCCCGACGGCTCGTAGTGCTGATGGCGGCCGAGCCATCCGGCGACCCGGCACTGCTCTGGCGGACCGCCGCACGGCTGGGCATCGCGCCCCGGGCCGCAGAACCCTTGGTGTGGACGGGACTGGTGCAGCTAGGAACGCGGGTACGCTTCCGGCATCCGCTGGCCCGCTCAGCGGCCTACCAGTCGGCGTCGCGCGACGACCGCCGCGAGGTGCACGCCGCGCTGGCGGCGACCGCCGACCCGGTCGCCGACCCTGACCGCAGGGCCTGGCACCGTGCGCAGGCGACGGAGGGCCCGGACGAAGCCGTCGCCGCGGAACTCGAACGGTCGTCCTGGCGCGCCCAGGCTCGCGGCGGGCTGTCGGCTGCTGCCGCCTTCCTGGAACGCGCGACACTGCTGACCGCCGATTCCGGCCGGCGCGCCACCCGGGCCATCGCCGCGGCCGAAGCCAAACACCGTGCCGGAGCGCCGGATGCTGCTCGTGAGCTGCTAGCCGTGGCGGAGAAGACATTGCTCGACGAGCCGGCCCGGGCACGGATGAGCTTGCTGCGAGGACAGATGGCGTTCGCCTCCAGCGACATCACCGGCGCCCCGCCGCTCCTGCTCGAGGCAGCCACCCGCTTCGAGATGCTGGACGCGCGGCTAGCCCGCGAGGCCTGCCTGGACGCGTTGTCCACGGCGATACATGTCGGGCGTTTCGCGGGTCCCGTGAGTTTGCGTGAGGTCGCGCTGGCCGCGCGCCGCGCACTACTGGTCGAGCCGCACGGTAATCGCCCGCCAGACCTGCTGCTGGAAGGGCTGGCCACGCTCATAACGGACGGGTACGCTGCGGGGACGCCCGCCCTCCGCCGGGCCGCCAAGGCCTTCCGCGACGGTGCCGTGTCCGCGCAGGAGCGCGTCCGGTGGCTATTCGGGTTCATCTGCAGCAATCACCTGACCTGGGACGACGAGAGCTGCCAGTTCCTCATCAGCCGGCAGGTCAAACTCATCCGCGAGCTGGGTGCGCTCTCCGTGCTGCCGCTCGCCCTCAGTCAGGGGATCGGTATGCACCTGCACGCGGGCGAGCTGGCCGAGGCCGAGCGGCTGCTCGGCGAGTCCGCGGCGATCAGGGACGCAACCGGGAACAGCCTGCCCGATTACGACGCCATGGCGCTGGCGGCCTGGCAGGGCCGCAGCCATGAAGCTGCCGAGCTTATCGACGCAACCATCAGCGGAACGACCGCACGCGGCGACGGCCTGGGCCTGAACCTGGCCCAGTACACCGCGAGCCTTCTCTACAACGGCCTGGGCCGGTACGAGGACGCCATGAACTGGGCGGAGCTCCTCTGCGGCCATCCAGGGGAACTCGCCTTCGCGAACTGGGGCCTGGCCGAGCTGATCGAGGCAGCGGTCCGCAGCGGCCAGCCATCCCGGGCCGCCAGTGCGCTGGAGCGGCTCGTCGCGACCACGCAGCCATCAGGCACCGCGTGGGGCCGGGGAATCGAAGCGCGCTGCCGTGCCCTCCTCAGCGAGGGCGGCACGGCCGAGCGGCTGTACCGCGAGGCGATCAGCCAGCTCGCCTCCGCTCCCGCGCGAGCCGAACTGGCCCGGGCCCATCTTCTCTACGGCGAGTGGTTGCGCCGCGAGCGCCGGCGCGGTGAAGCACGGGAACAGCTGCGGATCGCGCTAGGCATGCTGGAGACGATGGGGATGAACGCGTTCGCCGAACGGGCCAGGCGGGAACTGCTGGCCACGAGCGAACACGGCCGCCACCGGCCCGCGGCGGTTCCCCTCCCCCGCGACCCTGGCACCAGGACCGGCCCGGCGGCCCGGGAGACGCTTACCGCGCAGGAGGCCCAGGTCGCGCGGCTGGCCCGGGACGGGCTGTCCAATCCGGAGATCGCCACCCGGATGTTCATCAGTCCCCGCACCGTCCAGCACCACCTGAGCAAGGTGTTCGCCAAGCTCGGTATCAGTTCACGCGGCGAACTTCACCGGGTCCTGTCCGGTGACCCGGACCACGGCGCGCCGCTGAGCTAACCGGGCGGCACCGCACTTACCCAGAGAAGCGCCAGCTGCACTTACCTGGAGAAGCGCCAGCTGCGCTGTCACCATCCGGTAAACGGGCCTATAGGGGTCAGCTACCCGGCTGGCTGTCGCTGTGATCGTGGGTCGGCGGCACGGGCTCGAAGGCCAGCGCGCACGAATTGATGCAATAACGTTTGCCTGTCGGAGCCGGCCCGTCGCGGAAGACATGGCCCAGATGGCCGCCGCAGCGGCGGCAGACCACCTCCGTGCGGCGCAGGAACAGGCCGTAGTCCGGTCGCAGCTCAACAGCCTGTGCGACGGCCGGCTCGTAGAAGCTCGGCCAGCCCGTGCCGGATTCGAACTTGGCGTCCGAGGCGAACAGCTCGTTCCCGCAGCCGGCGCAGCAGTAGGAGCCGTTGTCCTTGGCATGGACGTATTTGCCGGTGAAGGCGGGCTCCGTATGGCCGCGGCGCAGCACGTTGTATTGCTGGCGAGTCAGCTCCTGCTGCCACTGCTCGTCCGGCTTGCGGATCTCGGTCGCTGCGGTGGCCTGAGTGGCCTTTCTGCGGCGCATCGGTACTCTCCCCTGGCTGAGGCTTTCTAAGTGCTGGACCCATCACGGGCCGAATCGGCTGTCGCATTGCCCCGGCCCGTCACGCCAGCCGGGCGCGGGCAGGAGGCACCTGGCGCGACCGTAGTCCCGGTAACCACAGGACGGCCCATCGGGCCGGTCTCGGCAGCCGACCCCGGGAACCGCCCCGCGATACAACAAGCCGACTGCGCCTACTCATTCCGGACGGGCTAGCAGTTGCCGCCCGACATCGGCTGCTCTACCAGTTGGCCAAAAAGCCGGTATCGGTAGCGGAGACCGCCCGCGAGGCAGCCAGATCCAGGAACGCCGCCGCCCGCCCGAAGACCTCTCCCACGGTCCTGTCGGCCAGCCAGGCCGTATACGCCCGGTACCGTGTCATCTCCCACGGCCGCACCCTGGCGGGAAGCGGCCCCAGCGCCAGTTCCGGCACCCGCTTCCACATCCAGGCCGCCACCACGCCATCGTCAGCGCCGGGACACGCCGGCGGCCCGATGAAATCAACTCGCGCGGCCTGGTCACTCATCATGTTCCGGACAAACCGCAATCCGGCCAGCGTCCCCTCGATCGCCGGCCGCTGCACCGCGACACGGGCCGCGAGCACGCCGTCGTACAGGTCCGTGTACTGACGGACCAGGCGCGCGTCAATGATCGTGACCCACCACACCGCCTCAGTCACCGCCGTCAACGCCGCAGCCCGATCAGCCGGCTGGGACATGGAAAGCTGCTCTGTCACGTCACGCATCCCGGCGATGGACCACGCGAGTGCCCGGTCCTCAGCCGCCGAATCTTGCAAATGATCGCGATTCCAGGTCACCCGGCACCCCGGAGAGCAAAACCGCGCATGCTCGCGGCGCGGCGCGAACATCACGCCACACTGCCCGCAACGCCGACTGCCAGCCACCGACTCATGTTACGCGCCGCGGCACCCGCCCCGAGGGCAGCCACGGCAGGCACACCGCTGGACACGGCGGCCGTCGGTGACCCGGCACCGCAAAGGATGCGGTGAGTGAGGGCCACCCGGTTACGCACAGCAAGCCGCAGTCGCGTTCGGTGAGAACCGGTCTGGGCGCTCAGCCGGGGGGCGGCCGGCGGATTCTCGCGGCGAAGAGGTCGCGGAGGCTCACCACGCCGCAGACCGTCCGGCCGTCCACCACCGGGAGATAGCGGAATCCGTTCAGGAGCATGATCTGGGCCGCGGCTTCCGTGGAGGTATCCGGGCTGGCCGATTGAGGGTCGGGAGTCATCCAGTCCGACACCGTGGAAGCGGTGAGATCCTCCCCGGAGGCGGCGGCCCGCAGGACGTCGTGCTCGGTGAGGATTCCGGCGAGGAACCGCCCCTGCATGACGATGACCGAGCCCGCTCTGGCCTCCACCATGGCCGCAGCGGCCGCGGCCACGGCCGTATCCGGCGTGGTGCTGGCCACGCGTCTATGCATCAGATCGCGCAGCACGGTGACGGCCGTCGACCCCGGATAGCGCAGGCTCTCAGTCACTGCCCCCCACCTCGTCCAGCTCGGTGTCGAGATGGGGGCTGCCGGGGCCCGCCAGTTCCTCGGAGAGCATCCGCCACAGCGACCCGGCCCAGGCCGACAGGCCGGGCCACTTCTTCCAGAAGATCTGCAGGGTCGTTTCGTCGAACTCGGCGTGGGCACGCTCGGGGGTCATGGCATCCCTGACCTCCTCGAGACTGTGAATCAGATCGAGGAACTGGCCCGCCGCATCGTCCATGCAATCACCCTCTGCGCGAGTGTAAGCCCGCGGCCACGGCGAACGCGAGAGGCCGGGGACCGGCCAATCACCGGACCCGGACCATCCTGAGCCGCGGCGACGGGAGCGTCCTGCTGGCCCCTCGGTTGCCCCAGGGGGCCGGGGCACACGGCCGGGGCACGCTGGGCGAGCTTGGCGGCCTGGCGCCGGACAACGAAGAGCGTGGCTATTCCCGGACGACTTCGAGCTCGGCCGCCGTCCCGCGGGAAATGGCCACACCGTCCGAGGCGACCGTGATGAGGCTGCACCCGCCGTCGCGGTAAAGCCGTGCGGTCGCGCCGTCCGTGGCGTGCACGCCCACCGGCTTGCCGGCGGCGGCGCAGGCGGCCCAGATACGTTCCAGGGCCGGCCTCAGCACGGGGTCTTCCGGGTCGAGCGGGCAGCCGAGCGAGTAGGACAGGTCCCGCGGGCCGACGTAAATCCCGTCCACCCCGTCCTGGGCCAGCGTGGCCTCCAGGTCCGTGACCGCCTCCGCCGACTCGGCCATCACGATGCAGAACGGCTCGCCAGCGGCCAGGACGCCCCCGGCGGACCGGTACCCGGCCGGCGGGTAGCGGCAGGCGCCTGCCACCTCGCGCGCCTGGGCCGCCGAGTTGACGTTTGGCACGATGACACCTTCGCAGCCAAGGTCGAGCGCCCGCCCGATATCGGCTGGGTGAGCGTGCCGGACCCGGCCGATGGGAATAGCGCCGGCGAGCCGGATCGCCGTGGTCAGCCCGGGCAGGTCGTGCTCGGTCGCTCCGCCGTGCTGCAGATCGACCACCACGTAGTCAAGTCCCGCCGCAGCCAGCAGGCGCACGCTCAGCGGCGAGGGGACCGCCGACCAGGCACCATAGAGGGTTTCGCGGGCGATGAGGCGGGAGCGGAAATCGGAATCGGTTGGGAAACCGGAGGCGGGTGACATAGGGCCAGCGAATCACACCCCGGGAGACGTTCGACGCCGCCATGACCTTTATCGGGCGCGGACGGGGGGCGCTGTCCCGGACGCGAGCCCCCGGCCACCCGGGGACGAGTCCTCCGATTTGGGCAGGCTTTCCGCAGCATTGAGGCTGCCGCTGCCCAGTTCCGGCAGCCCCGCCCCTCGATGTCCGCCTCGGCTCAGGACAGGACGCGCCGGCGGAAGTTGCGCAGGCCAAGCGCGAGGAAGCCGGCGCCGAAGGCGAACACCACGGGATAGACCACGTAGAGGTGCATATGCGGCGCCATCGTGAAGGCGGCGCGCATGCCCTCGTTCACGTAGATGAGGGGGTTGACGAGCACCAGGGTCTGCAGCCAGTGCCACCCGCCCAGGGTCACCGGGGCCAGCTTGGTCCACGAGTAGTAGGTGCCGCCCAGGAAGGTGATCGGCAGGATGATGAAGCCGAACATCAGCCCGATGTTCCGGGGCTCGAAACTGGTACCCAGGACCAGCCCGAGGCCGGCCATCGCGACCGACGCCAGCGGAACGAACGTCACGATGATCCACCAGTGCAGGGACAGGTGGGCCTGCACCCCCGGCGCGTGCACGACGGAGGCGATCGGCAGCACGATGATGGCCGACAGAACGCCCTGAGCCGCGCCGGAGAGAACCTTGGCCACGGCCACCAGCCAGATGGGGCAGGGCGCCTGGACCCGGTCCTCGATCTCCCGGGTGAAGCCGAACTCCTGGGCCATGGCCAGGGCGATCGACTGCACGCCCTGGAACATGACCGAGATCCCGACCACCCCGGGTACGAGAACGGTCGCGAACGCGGATTCAGCTACGGTGCCATGCCCGCCGCCGATGCCCTGGCCGATCTTGGGGAAGACGAACAGGAAGACGAAGCAGAGCAGGAAGGGCTGGATGAGCGTGCGGAGCACGAACTCCCAGAAATGCTTGCGCAGGACGACGACGTCGCGCAGCATCAGCGCGCCCAGCGCGGTCCAGCTCGCCGCGGCCACCGAGCGGGTGGGGCCCCCGCCGATCCGCCGGGGCGGCGCTTCGCGGATAGTAGACGCAGCCATAAGTCCCGTAGCTCCCGCCCCGTCAGGTTGATGAACACGGTCTCGAGGCTGGGCTCGGAGACCGACACGTCGTTCAGTTCGAAACCGCCCCGCTCGGCCGACAGGACGATCCGCGGGATCAGCCGGTCACCGCCCTGCATGTGCAGCTGAACTCCACCGTCCACGAGGCGGGCGCGGGTGACGCCCGCGACGTCGCGGCTGAACAGCTCGGCCAGCTTCGGGGCGTCGCCGCCGGTCTTGACGGTGACCACCGTATCGGCGCCCACACCCTGCTTGAGCGCGGCCGGGGTGTCCAGCGCCAGGATGCGGCCCTGGTCCATGATGGCGACCCGTTCGCAGAGCTGGTCGGCCTCTTCCATGTAGTGCGTCGTCAGCAGGATGGTCTGGCCCTGGCCGTGCAGCTCGCGCAGCAGGTCCCAGAGCGCGAGACGGCTCTGCGGGTCGAGCCCGGCCGTCGGCTCATCGAGGAAGAGCACGGACGGGCGGTGAAAGATAGCCCGCGCCACCATGAGCCGCTGCGCCATTCCCCCGGACAGGGCGTACACCGACGCCTTGGCCCATTTGGACAGCTGGAACTGCTCGAGCAGCTCATCGGCGGTCCGGCGGGATACCTTCGCCCCCATGCCGAACAGCCGGCCGTGGAAGTACAGGTTCTCCCAGACGGTGAGCTGCCGGTCGAGGGTGTTCTGCTGGGACACGATCCCGCTGAGCTGCTTGGCCAGTGCCGGGTGCGCCGCGACGTCCACCCCGGCGAGGAACGCCCGTCCGGAGGTCGGTACCACGCGCGTGGTCAGCATCCCCGCGGTGGTGGTCTTCCCCGCCCCGTTCGGTCCCAGCAAGCCGAAGATCTCGCCGGCCTGGACGTCAAGATTCAGCCGGTCGACCGCGGTGAAGTCCGTACCCGCGTAGACCTTGGTGAGGTCCTCGGTATGGATGACCGCACCGGGTGCGGCGTGGCGCTGATCAGTAGCGCTCGCTGGCGCTTGGGCCATGCTCATTTGGACACATCGTAGCCGGGTGCCGCCCCGGCTCCCGGGCATCACCCTATGTCAGGGGCGTCCAGGAGCTTACGGACGTGCATGCTGTGCGGCGAGCCGAGAAGCTTTGCCCCCGTTTGTCATGTGCCATCGGCCATATTCGACCACGACACGCTGCCCATCTTCACCTGCTTATGCCCGCACGCAGCTGCGGAAGAGTAAAGTCTGCCACCGTGGCAAATGCCAAAGGCGATGTCACCTCTGTACACATTACCCTCGGGCCCTCCCGCCCGTAGCGGCAGGAGGTGCGCGGAAGCCTTGTCAAGGAGAACTGATGTCATCCTCTACGCCGCCATCCTCCGGTGGTTTGGCCTGGCGCATCGCCCGGGGCTGCGACGCCAACAGCTGTGTCCGCGTCGCAGCTCACGACGAAATGATTGTCATTGGGGACACCAAGCGCCCGCATGGTCCGGTGCTTTCGTATGACCGTGCCGAATGGGCGGCGTTTGTCGAACGAATTCGGCAGGGAGAATTCGACGACCTGCTTTAAGCGGGCCAAAGATTCAGCCGACGGGGATCAGCGATTTGCTGGTCCCCGTTGTCATATACCGGGTTAGAAAGAAAGCTGGATGATGACGGCGGGACGGCGACGGAGGCGTAAAATTCTCATCCGTGGCACGTAGCGGTGGCGACAGCGAGCGGCAGTCCCCCGGCGCAGCTCAAATGCGCACCACGAGGAGGCGGGCGGCATCAGCCGGCGGCAACCCGACGGTGCGCCAGCGCGAACTGGGAATTCGGCTGCGCGAGCTTCGCAATGCGGTCAGCCTCACGGTCGAGCAGGTCGGGGAACGGCTCCTGTGCTCGGCAACCAAGATCAGCCGGATGGAAACAGGATCTCGCCGAGCCAGTCAGCGAGACGTGCGGGATCTGTGCCGCATCTACGGGGTAACCGACGAAGCCCAGGTCGACGAGCTGATGACGCTGGCCAGCCAGGCCCGCGAACCGGGCTGGTGGAACCAGTATGACGAACCCAAACTTTCTCCATACCTCGGCCTGGAGCAGGAAGCCGCCGCGATTACGGTCTATTCCATGTCCTTCGTCCCGGCCCTGCTGCAGACCAGTGAGTACGCCCGGGCCACCATCCAGGGCATCGATCGGAGGGTGGCCGCTGCCGTCCTGAATCAGCGGGTTGAAGCGAGAATGCGGCGACAGGAACTGCTCGAACGGCCGGACCCTCCCCGCTACCGGTCGCTGCTTGACGAGGCTGTCCTGCGCCGGCAGGTGGGCGGCCCAGCAGTCATGCGGGCCCAGCTGGACAGGATTCTCACGTATGCGACGGAGACAAAGGCGACCGTCCAGGTTATCCCTTTCGACGCCAACGAGTATCCCAGCACCGACAGCAATGCTGTGCTGTTCGAATTTCGAGATGATTCACCACAGCGGCCGGTGGTGTACGTCGAAGGCCTGTTCACTAATCGCTATCTTGAACGCCCGGACGAAATCGCACGGTACCGTGAGGCAATGGAGTACCTGCGCGATGCCGCCCTGAGCCCGCGCGATTCGCTAAGCTTGATCACCAACATTCGCGACAATTACCAGTCGTAGCGGCGCGGGCGTGGCGGTGGCATGAGCGGCAGGCTCGACGTCCGCTCGGCGGGCGGCCGGTCACGGGTCGGCGTTACTTGGCGGAGTCGTCGCCGAGCTTCTCGGGGTGGGCGCGGCGGTAGTGCTCGGTCAGGGCGGCACTCGCCTGGCCGGGACGGTAGGCCACCGTGCGCCGGCAGATTTGGCAACGGGTAACCGGCAACTGCGTGACGGTTACGGGATATCGCGGAGAATCGGAGCTGCTCATCCCGCTCCATTGTGCCAGAAAGTGCGGCTCAGCGGCGGAGCCGGGCACGGACCATCGCGGGGACCGCGGCGCGCCCGGTGATCGGCCGGAACCGTTCGGCGGCGGCGCGCAGAGCGTCATACTCGTCGGCGGCCAGATCGATGTCGGCCGCGGCGACGTTGCTCTCCAGTTGCTCGATGCCGGACACACCCGGGATCGCGGTCACCGCGGGGTGCCGGATGACCCAGGCCAGCGCGATCTGCGCCGGGGTGGCGCGGTGCGCGCCGGCCACCTCGCGCAGCACACCGATCAGGTCACGGGCGCGGTCCAGGTTCTCCGGCAGGAACAGCGGATTGCCGGACCGGACCCGGTTGGTGGGACGGCTGTTGCGGTCGTACCGGCCGGACAGCAGGCCCTGCGCCAGCGGGCTGTAGGCGATCACGACCCGGCCGCGGGCCTCGGCATACGGCAGCAGTTCATCCTCGGGCGAGCGGTCGGCCAGGCTGTACCGGACCTGATTGCTCAGCACGCGGCTGCCCAGCGCGTCCTCGGCCGCCTGCCAGCGCTGCACCGAATAGTTGCTGACACCGACCTCGCGGACCAGACCGACACGCTGCAGTGCGCTCATCCCCCGCATGATCGTGCCGTCGCGGAACAGCGGATTCGGCTGGTGCACCTGGTACAGGTCGATCAGGCGGGTGCCCAGCCGGTTCGCGCTCGCCACCGCGCGCTGCTGCACCACGGGAGCCACCGGGACGAGCGGGAAGATCTTGGTGGCGAGAAAAACCGAGGGCCGCCGGTCGCCGAGCGCCTCGCCGAGGATCCGCTCGCTCCGCCCGAAACCGTAGATCTCGGCGGTGTCGAACAGCGTGACACCCAGGTCGATCGCCCGGCCGACGATCTCCTTCGCCTCCTGCCCGGCGTACCCCTCGCCGTATCCCCACTCCTTAGCGCCGAACTGCCAGGTGCCCAGGCCGATCTTGGAGATCTTCGGGGCCGTGTCGATGTCCAGATACCGCATACCAGTCAGCTTCTTCCATCCTGCTTAAGCGCGGGCGGTCGCCTTTCCCGAAGTCCCTCCCCATGATCCCCCTCGCGTCAGCTTTCGCGATCACCGGCCGGCTGGCTGGCGGTCCGCGCCAGCGCCGCCTGTACGGCGGTCACCGCCGCGTCGATCGCCGTCCTCGCGGTCAGCGCACTGGTGTGCGCGGACCGCCCGGAAAGACACCCCACAGCCGAACGGACCTGACGGGGGTTCACCCCCCGTCAGGTCCGTTCGGCGGGAAAATCAGACCCCGGCGGGGCTCGGCCGCACCGGTAGCGCTTCCGGCTCCGGGCGGGAGCGGCGCGGGGTGAGTGCGACGAACGCGGCGATCGCGCTGGCCAGGGCGACGGCGGCGGCGATCTTCATGCCCACCGACATCGAGGTGGCGAAGGCGGAGTGCGCGGCGGCGACCAGTTCGCTGCCGTGGACGCCACCGAGGCGGGCGCCGGTGAGGTTGGCCGCGGCCACCGAGCCGGTCGCGGCGTGGCTGACCTGGCCGGGCACGTGCGCCGTGGCCAGCGCGCTGCCGAGCCGGGACCGGTAGACCGCCGCGGACAGGCTGCCGACGATCGCGACGCCGAGGGCCCCGCCGACCTCACGGATCGTGTCGTTGATCGCGCTGCCGGCGCCGGCCTGGTGCGCGGGCACCGTGGTCATGATGGCCGTGCTGGCCGGGGCCATCACCAGCCCCATGCCCGCGCCCATGATCGCGACGGCGAGGGCGATGGACGGGTAGGCGGTGTGCACGCCCGCGGTCGAGAGGTCCAGCAGGCCCAGGCCCATCAGCGCCATCCCGGCCGGCATGATCACGCGGGTGCCGAGCCGGGCCGCGATCAGCGGTGAGACCGGGGAGACGGCGGCCATGGCGAGGGCGAACGGCAGCGCGCGCAGCCCGGCGGCCAGCGGGCTGTACCCCTGCACCAACTGCAGGTACTGGGTCAGCACGAACAGGCTGCCGAACAGGGTGAAGAAGATCACCGTGACCGACCCGGCGGCGGCGGAGAAGGCGCGCGAGGTGAACACGCGCAGGTCGATGAGGGGGTCGGCGATGCGGAGCTCCCACCAGACGAAGGCGGCGAGACCGGCCAGGCCGGCCGCCGCCATGACGAGGGTCACCGGCGCGGTCCAGCCGCGATCCGGCGCCTCGATGATGGCGTCGACGATGGCGAACAGCGCCCCGGCCACCAGTGCCACGCCGGGGATGTCGAACCGGGCGCGGGTCGGCTCGGCGGTCTCGGGCACGGTGAGCACGATCCCGGCCAGCGCGACAGCCACCAGCGGAACGTTAATCAGGAAGACACTGCCCCACCAGAAGTGGTCCAGCAGCAGGCCGCCGAGGGTCGGGCCGATCACGACGGCCGCGCCGGCCACCGCCGACCAGGCCGCGATGGCCTGCGCGCGCTCTTTCGGCGGGAACACGGCGTTCAGGATGGACAAGGTGGCCGGCATGACGAACGTGGCGCCGAGACCCATCACGACGCGCGCGCCGATCAGCAGGCCGGTGCCGGGCGCGAAGGCCGCCAGCGTGCTGCCCAGCGCGAAGACGCCCAGCCCCCCGATCAGGGAGCGCCGGCGGCCGAAGCGGTCACCCAGCGCGCCGGCCGGGATGAGCAGCGCCGCGAAGCACAGCGTGTAGGCGTCCGTGATCCACTGCAGCGAGCTGGTGCCAGCGTGCAGCACCCGGGCCAGCGTGGGCAGCGCGGTATTGAGGATGGTGTTGTCGATCACGACGATCAGCAGGCTCAGGCAGAGCACGAGCAGGATCCGGCGCCGGCGCGGATGGCCCGTGGGCCACCGCGCGTCGGCCTGGCCGCCGCGGGCCATCGGCTTCCGCTGGCCGGCCGGGCGGGCGGGCGGCCCGGCCGCCGGGGGGATGTCGGTGGTGGTCATCCCGGTTCTCCTTACAGACGATTACTTACGCTCGTTGCCTTACATTCGTAAATATAACCACATGAGCTAACGGGTGTAAAGTGATGGCATGGTAAAAACATCGGCGGCTCCGGCGACGGAACGGGCCCACCGGCGGCGGAACGCCCGCGGGCAGGGCGTTCGGCTGGCTGACGACATCGTGGCGGGGGCACTGGCCCTGATCGAGCGGTCCGGCTCCGACGAGGCCGTCACGCTGCGCGCGGTGGCGCGGGAGATCGGGATCGCGGCCCCGTCCATCTACGCGCACTTCCCCGACCGGGACGCGATCGTCATGGCGGTCGTGCTGCGCGTCTTCGACGAGCTGAGCGAGGCGATCGAGAAGGGCACCGCCGCGGCGGGTCCGGACCCGGTCCGGCGACTGGTCGCGGGGTGCGAGGCCTACCTGGCCTACGGCCTGGACCACCCGGCGCGCTACGGCGTGCTGTTCGCCCAGCGCGGTATGAGCCCGGAGGACTTCTGCCGGCCGGTCTGCCTGGGGCCGGACGGGCGGCCGGTCATGGAGTTCGGCGCGGAGTCGTTCGCACTGCTCGTGCAGGCCATCGAGGACTGCGCGGCGGCCGGCGTCTCGGCGAGCACGGACGCCGTCGCCGACGCCACCGCCGTGTGGGTCGCGCTGCACGGCACGGTCACCCTGCGCACGGCGCTGCCCGGTTTCCCGTGGCCCGAGTTGGCCGCGTTTGCCCGCCAGCTGGTTCTGCCGCTCGCCCAGGTGACGGGCTGAGACCGTTTGCCACGGTCAGTCGGCGGGCCGGCCGTACTAGTGTTCCGGTACGTGCAATGCGACCGGGGGGGCGACCAGCGGACGGTATCGATGGCGACGCCTGAGCGCGGGTGCCGTCGGCGCGTACCGGGCCGATGGCGGACCGCGATCCCCGCCGCCGCCGGCGCCGCCGCATTGGCTGTGGCCCTCGCCGCCGCGGGATGCGGCGCGGCTCCCGTCGGCCAGGACCGGGGCACCACGTCCCCGTCCCGCCCGGTCAGCAGGCCCGCCGTGGCGGGCCCGGCGTCCCCAGTGCGCCCCGCGGCCCCCGCGGCCCCAGCGAGCCCCGCGAGGCCGTCCTGCCCGGCCGCGGTCTACAGCCGGATGACCGAGGCGCAGCGCGTCGGCCAGCTGTTCCTCGTCGGACTGGCCGCCGACCAGCTCGACCCGGCCACGGCCGCCACCATCCGGTCCGATCACTTCGGGTCGGTGCTGTTCGGGACGACCAGCTACGCCGGGCTGACGGAAACCCGCGCCGTCACGAACGCCGTGCAGTCGCTGGCGTCTGCGCAGGTGACGGCCGGGGTGCGGTTCTTCGTCGCCGCGAACCAGGAGGGCGGGCAGGTTCAGCAGCTGCAGGGCGCCGGATTCGCGGCCATACCCAGCGCGCTGGATCAGGGACAGGCCGCGCCCAGCGTGCTGCAGCGGGAGGCGGCCGGCTGGGGGCGGCAGCTGCGGCTGGCCGGCGTCAACCTCGATCTGGCCCCGGTGATGGACGTCGTGCCGCCCGGCACCGACCAGCAGAACGCGCCGATCGGAGCGCCGCAGCGCGAATTCGGCCATGACCCCGGCACGGTCGCGGCGCACGGGGTGGCCTTCGCCCGCGGGATGGGCCAGGCGGGCGTGGCGACGACCGCCAAGCACTTCCCCGGGCTGGGCCGGGTCCGCGGAAACACCGACTTCACCTCCAACGTCGTCGACACGGTCACCACTCCGGATGATCCCTATCTGCAGTCCTACGAGGCGGCTATCCGCGCGGGCGTGCCGTTGGTGATGGTCTCGCTGGCCACCTACACGCGGATCGACCCGACGCACCTCGCGGTGTTCTCCGCGCGGGTGATGCAGACGATCCTGCGGCAGCAGCTACGCTTCGGGGGCGTCATCGTCTCGGACGACATGGGCGCGGCCTCGGCGGTGGGCGAAATATCCCCCGCCGCCCGGGCCATCGGCTTCCTGGCCGCGGGCGGGGACCTGATCACGTCCGTCAGCGTGCCGGTCGCCGCCGCGATGGACAGCGCCGTGCTGCAGCGGGCGGCGCAGGACGGGACGTTCCGCGGGCAGGTCGGCGCCGCGGTCATGCACGTGCTGGCCGCCAAGCTGGCCTATGGCCTGCTGCCCTGCTCCGGGTAAGCCCGCCGGTGGGGGCGGCTCTCCGGCAGGCGCTAGGCTCGGCCGGCGGCGGCGGTGAAGACGGGCAGGTAGCCGAGTTCCTGGCCGTCCGCGTTCGGGTGGTAGGAGTCGCCGAACGGGAACGTGACGGCGTGCAGCCAGCTCGCGGAGTCGCAGACCTCGTGACCGGAGAACTGGCCCCGGACGTCGGCGAACACGTCACCGTTGCGGGCCGCCGCGGCGGACAGCGCCCGGTCCAGGTCGTCGGCGCCCTGGTTGAGCCCAGTCCGCTTGGTGGTGCCCAGGCCGATGCAATCCGCCGACTGGGACAGGTCGTACAGGTCCGGGTAGCCCACGACCACGATCTTCGCGGACGGCGCGTGCGCGCGGACGGCCCGCAGCGTGGCGTCGAGGCGGCCCGGCAGTGTGCCGGCGACGAAGGCCTCGGCCGACGAGACGGCGTCCAGGCACTCGCTGTCCCACTCGAGCACGCAGGTCTGCATCACGTGCGCGAAGCCGGCGTCGTTGCCGCCGATCGTGATGCTGACCAGGGTGGTGCGGGCGTTCAGCGCCGCCAGCTGACCGCTGAGAACGCCAAACGTGGTGGCCCCGTCGCAGGCCGCCGAGACGAAGGACGCCGGAGCGTGGCGATGGGCCCAGTGCTCGGGATAGGCATTGGTGCTGCGCACGCAGCGTCCCGTGGACGAGCCGTTGTCGCCGGCCCCGGTGCCGGCCGCATAGGAGT
>Ga0181518_10001558_pt1 | contig 23452 bp, 22 predicted proteins | sample PEATcosm2014_Bin_28_FD_119751 | JGI IMG/M metagenome (GOLD analysis project Ga0181518, IMG submission 119751) | Peatland microbial communities from MTU Mesocosm Facility, Houghton, MI, USA - PEATcosm2014_Bin01_60_metaG | ecosystem: Environmental > Terrestrial > Soil > Wetlands > Peat | place... | reverse complement strand
TCCTCCGATCGCGGCGGGGCGTGCGCGGGCCGGCCGCCGAGGATCGCCGCCACCGACGGCGTCACGTCATTTTCCATTGCGGCCTTCATTTCGCGCACCGCGCCAGGCGCCGCATGAAGTAGTGCGTCGGTTATTTCAATGAGCTTCGCCTCCAGCCTGTCGGCGCTCACAACCTCATGGGCGAGACCGATACGTAACGCCTCGGCGGCGCCGAAGCGTTCGCCGGACAGCCCATAGCGGCGGAAGGCGCGATGGCCCATGGCGCGGATCAAAAACGGCGCGACGCCGAGCGGCGCCATGCCGACCCGTACTTCGGGAATGGAAATGAACGCGCTGTCCGCGGCCAGCACGATGTCGCAGCACGCCGCCAGCGCCGCGCCGCCGCCGACCGCGGCGCCGTGCACCACCGCGACCGTCGGCTTCGGCAGCCGGTCGAGCGCGGCGAGCACATCCACCAGCGATGCCTGTGCGGCCGCCGGCGCGGCTTCCATATCGCGCGCCATCAGATCGGCACCGCCGCAAAAATGCTTGCCGCTGCCGCGGATGACGACAACACGCGTTGCCGCGTCGGCGGCACGCTCGGCGAATGCTTTCGCCAACGCATTGAGTACGGCCTGATCGAAGGCATTGGAACGCTCGGGACGACTGAGCGTGATCGTGGCAATGCCGCGCGAGGAGATTTCGATTTCGACACTATTCATCGGAACAGATCCTGCGTAACCTTTTGCCAATGCGGCAGCTGCCGGTGAATCTCTTCCGGCCGCAGGAAGTCGGCCTGGAATCCGCCGTCGTTCGGCCGCAACCCCGCGACCATGGCGGGGACGCTCGGCAGCGCCGGCAGATAATCGTTCTGCTGAAAAACTTTCTGTCCGTCCTCGGATAGCAAAAATTCCAGCAGCAGCCGCGCGGCGTGGGGATGCGGCGCGTCCTTCATCAGACCCACGGCATCGAGCGTGACCGGCGCCGGTTCGATCTTGAGCCAGTCGCACGGCGCCCCCTTGCGCGCTGAGATCACGGTGTGATGGTTGAACGCCATCAGGTTGATCCAATATTCGCCGGCGATGACCTGATCGAGCACGGCGCGCGAGGAGGCATCGACATTGACGACCTGCTGCCTGGCGAGCGCGCGCAGGTAATCCATGCCTTTGTCTTCGCCCATGGTGGTCAAAATGTTGGCGACGAAGCCGAAAGCGCCGGCCATGGAGCTGCCGTTCCACGCCATCTTGCCCTTCAGCTTCGGATCGAGCAGATCTGCGAACGTCTTCGGCGCCTGGTCCTTCGGCAGGAGCGTCGTGTTGATGCCCGGTGTGAACACATACATGATCACCGCCGTCCAATAGCCGTCCTTGGCTTTCAACTCGGCCGGATAATCGGCGCTGTTCGGCACCGTGAACGGCGCCAGTAGCCCTGCCTCCTGCAGCGCGAACATGCCGGAAATGCTGTCGAGGACGTCAGCCTGCATGCGGCCGGCCTGGCCTTCGGCGAGGATTTTCGCCGCCGTCACCAGGTCGTCGGCGCGGGTATATTGCAGGGTGATGCCGGGATATTTCTTCTCGAACGCGTCTTTGAGCGGGCGCACGATCTGGTTGACGACCAGCGTCGTGTACCAGACGACCTGACCTTCCTTCTTGGCCGCCTCGATCAGTGCCGCATCGGCGGCCGCCGCGTTGCGCGCAGCCAACGCAACAACGACGACGAACGCAACGCCAAGCAACCGCGTCATTGTCACGCCTTTACGGTCGCCTTCATGTCCTCGGGCGTCGCGATGAATTTTTCCATCTTCGGCGGGGCGCCGTTCTTGCGCATGGCTTCGAGCCAGATGCGGTGGATGCGCGGGTCCTGATCCTCGTATTCGATCTGGTCGCCGCCGTCCTTGACACTCTTCGACACCGCCGGCAGGTCGTCGCCGCCGGCGCCAAGGAGCGAGATGCGGTTCGCCAAGGTGGTCGGATAGCGCAGACCGCCGACCGCGGTGGCGAGATAGCGCGCCGGAGCGGGGCCGGTATTGAAATGCTGGTGGAACTGCCGGTCCGACGGCACCAGCACCATGCCGTGCTTCCAGTCGATGCGGCGGAAATCCGTCTCGTGCTCGTACCAGAGCAGCGAATAGCCCTGCCCGATCACGCACATGACGTGGAAGCTCGGGCCGTGCCGGTGACCTTTCTTGTAGGTGCCGACCGGCATTTCCGAGATATGCGCGTGCATGGTGCCGTCGGCGAGCACGAACATGATGTTGGTGCCGCCGGCGCCGCGGTCGCCCCATGTCTTCAGCTCGATCGCGGTCAGGTCGGGGACGAAATTGGTCTCCCACATGTGGTTGCCCGGCCGTACGGTGATGAGATCGCCCTCGCCGGAGAAATACTCCTTCTTGCCGGCGCGATCGGTGAAATCGAAATCGACTCCGAACACGAAGGCCTCGTTGTGAAAGACATTCATTATCATCGGCAGGTTGGTCGTGGTGACGAGCAGCGCACGCTCGGTGCCGCTGCCGTTGAAGTGCCGATGCTTGGCGTTGAGCGGAATAGCGAACAGGCTTTTCGCGCCCCATTCAAAGCTGCGCTTCGTTCCGTCGGCCATTTCGACCTGGGTCGAGCCATGGCCTTCGAGCACGTAGACGACCTCTTCGTAGAGATGCCGCTGCGGCGCCGTCGATAGGCCCGGCGCGATGTCGAGCACGAACATGTTGGCGAAGTCGCCACGGCCCTTGAGATGCACCGCCGCGCCGTTGACGCCGTAGCGCGGCCATGGCGCGGTCTCGACGCCGAACAGGTAGACGCCGTAATCCTCGACGACCGGAATGCCCTCGCCTTTGAGCCAATCGAGATACGGGTCGACGCCGTAGCGCGCCTGCTGCTGTGGCACTTCGCGGATGTTCATGTGTTCCTCCGGGCGGGCTTTGGGCGGAGATTACACCGCCAGCCGCCGGGGAGCTATGCGAACAGCAGCGACTTGATCACCACCGGCACGACGCCCGGCGGGGCGATCAGCGCGCCGACATCGACGTAATCGAGCTCCTGCAACTCCACGCCGTCGATGGAGACGATTTTCCCTGGCCAGTTGAGCTCGCGGTGCATGAGCCGGCCGAAGGTCTTGCCGACGTCGCCGTCGATCATCAGCAGCAAGAGCTTGATCTGGTCCTGGAGCGGGGCGAGCGCGCGGACGACACCCTGCCCCGCGGCCTTCAGGCGCGCGTGCTCCGGATCGCCGTGCCAGGGGAACGAAATCGCCAAGCGCCCGTTGCGGTCGAGCTCGATTTCCTCGAGGCCTGAGCGGATGGCGGCGGCGAACCGGCCCGGGTCGATATCGGCGGCCGCAGCAAGCTCCACGCGCACCACCGGCACGTTGTGCACCGGCAGCACGTAAGGATCCGGCAGATAGATGGTCTTGCCGCTGACCTGGACGGTGAACTGCGAGGCGCCGATGACGGTGGCGCGGATGCGCTGGCCGGGATCGATCAGCGGCAAGCCGGTGCGCCGGCTCAGCTCACTCGCCAGCGCCGCCGCGAGCGGTTTGGCGATATCGCCGAACTCCTGGTGCTCGTGGCCAAAAATGTATTCGGCGACGCCGCCGGAGAACGTCAACGCCGTCAGCATAGCCGTGCGCGGCAGCGGCTCGGTGAGGAGGAGCGATTGGCCGAGGCTGTCGAGCGCCGCGCCGCCGATCACGTCGGCCGCGACCACGGCGAGGCGTTGCGCGATGCGGCGGCGGATGGATTCATCGGTGAGCATCTGCGGCGAGATTTTCAGGCCGAGATCGGCGGCGACGAGCTGCGCCGATTGATCGATCCGCGTCCAGGCGCCGTCGGCGTCCTGCGCAATCAGGCGGCCGCCGACCGCGAAGGCGCAGAGACCGACAATCACGCCGCGGTCGATCAGCGCCAGCTTGGTGGTGCCGCCGCCGACATCGACATGCAGGAGACAGATGTCGCGCGCTTTCGACAGCGCCACCGCACCGGAACCGTGAGCGGCAAGCCGGCTTTCGAGCTTGTGACCGGCGGTGGCGCAGACGAATTTGCCGGCTTGCTCGGCGAACAGCTCGTCGATGGCGCGGGCATTGGTGCGCTTGATCGCCTCGCCGGTGAGGATGACGGCGCCGGAATCGATCTCGTCTTGCGTCAATCCGGCGTCGCCATAGCAGCGCCGGATGAATTCACCGAGCGCAAGCGCATCGATCGTGCCGTCGGGCAAAAACGGCGTCAGCAGGATCGGCGAGCGCCACACGATCTCGCGGCCGACCACGACGAAGCGGCTGGACAGTCCCTGCGACTGCCGCTGCAAGGCGACCTTGGCGAACAACAGGTGCGAGGTCGAGCTGCCGATATCGATGCCGACGGTCTTGAACGAGACATTATCCTGATCCCAGATCGTGCGCACGATCGCGGCACGCTCGGCCGGGGTCTCGACATGCTCGTGGGAGAAATCGGTCTCGTGCATGGGCGGCGGACAATGCCATACAATAAACGACGCGTCATTCCGGGGCGCGCGCAGCGCGAACCCGCAATCCATACACACAGAGCTTGCAGAACACACGCGGCGCTATTCAACAGCCAGGATCGTGGTTATGGATTCCCAGTTCGCGCTGCGCGCGCCCCGGAATGACGGAAAATGGCCCCGCTCAAGCTCACCTATGCCAGCTGCAAATACGATCGCATCGAGGCGCTGCGCTCGGGCGAGGTGCAGGTCGAAGGCATCGACCTCAATATCATCGTGTTTCCGTCCGGCCGGCAGATCTTCGACCGCATGATCGGCGGCGAGGAATTCGGCGCGTCGGAGCTGTCGGCATCCGAATTCATTGCCCACGCCGGCCGCGGCAACAGCCCGTTCGTCGCAATTCCGGTATTTCCGTCGCGGGTGTTCCGCCACGGCTACATCTTCGTCAACCGGCGCTCGGGCATCCGCACGCCGAAGGACCTCGAAGGCCGCCGGGTCGGCCTGCCGCTCTACACCCAGACCGCGTCGATCTGGCTGCGCGGCCACCTGCAGCATCAGTTCGACGTCGATCTGAGCACCATCCATTGGGTGCAGGGCGCGGTCGAAAGCGGCGGCGCGCACGGCAATCCGCACGCGCTGCCGCTCTTGCACCCCGTCACCATCGAGCAGAACCGCACTGGCCGGCCGCTCAGCGAGCTTTTGGCGCGCGGTGAAATCGACGCCTATCTCGGCTCACGCAAGCCGCCGGCCTTCGGCAGCGATGCCGACGTGGTGCGGCTATTGCCCGATCACCACGCGCTGGAGCGCGAGCTCTACCAGCGCGAGAAAATTTTCCCGATCATGCACCTCGTCGCGCTGCGGCGCGCGATCTACGAGAAAAATCCGTGGATCGCGTCGAGTCTCTACGCCGCTTTCGTCGAAGCCAAGCGCATCGCCCGCGCGCGATTGCGCTACGCCGGCTCGCTCGCCGCCATGCTGCCGTGGCTGCAGGACGAGATCGAAGAAATTGACGAAGTGTTCGGCGGCGACCCCTTCCCCTACGGCATCGAGCCAAACCGACCGACATTGCAGGCGCTGGTCCAATACATGGTCGAGCAGCATTTTATCGCGGAAGCGATTCCGGTCGAAAAGCTGTTCGTGCCGCTGCCGGGTGCGAGCGGGACGTAATCGTCATTGCCGGGCTTGACCCGGCAATCCATGCTGAATTTCGGAATTCGAAATGATGCGGAAAGTCCAGCGCAGGCGGACGCCTCGCATGGACCAGCGGGTCAAGCCCGGAGGTGACGACTATTTCGTATCCTTCTGCAAAATCCCCGCGATCGTCGAAATCTCATTGCGCGCGTATTTCGGCAGGCCGGCGCTGATCGAGCTGCCGGAATTGAACGACGATTGCCCCATCAGCACCTGCGCCGGCACCAGGTTGCGCAGCACCGGCACGTTTTCGTAATCGCGCTTCTCGTCGAGCACGCGGGCCTTGATCGCGAGCGCCATGAACGCGGTGACCACCGTCTTGCCCGGATCGCTCGGATGGTTTTGGAACACTGCCAAAAGCTTGCCGAACTTCATGATCTGGTTGACGTAGAAAATGTCCTGCTCGAGCACGCCGGAAACCGGCGTGTCGAGCGCAGTGAGCTCCTGCAACGCGGCCTGATCGACGTCGGCGGCCGCCTGCGCCGACAGCTCGCTCTGGAAATCGATGGTGTCGGCAACCTTCTTGACGCTGTCGCGCAGCTTGTTGACCAAGAGCACGCCGATCGGAATCTTGCCTTCGAGCTTGTAGCTCGACTGGATACAGATCGACGTGGCGCGGCCGGTGCACCATTTGCGGTCCGGATTATCGTTGCCGGCGCCGGGATCGTCGTTGAACGGCACCACGTCGGCCGCGGTGATCAGCTTGTGCTTGATCGCCGGATCGATGCGTTCCAGGATCGGCAGCGTCACATAGCGCGACAGATCGATAGAGTCCGGCGCGCGGTCGAGCACGAAGCGGGCTTGCGCCACGTACATGTAGAGCTTCTCGACCGTCGGCCCGCCGCCGTTCGCCGGCTTGGCGATGGTCGGCTCGACATAGGCGGGAAACAGCGCCAGGAATTTTTTCTGCACCGGATGTTTGTTGGCCCAGCCCTCGAAGCGAATCAGCACGCCGCCGGGGTCGACAGCGTCGCCGCCCCACTGGTCGCTAAAGGCGATGACACTCGGCTTGAGCTGCGCCACATCGGCGAGCCGCGCCGCGCCGGCGTCTTCGATGCGGAAATCCTGCGCTGCAGCGGCCGGGGCAAAACCAAGCAAGCCGAGAAGCACGATCGCGTGCCGCGTTATCATTGAAAATTGTCTCGCGAATCGGTTTTGGCTGGGGTCAGTTGTAGCGTCCGCCCCAGAAAGAATCCGGGCCTCGTTGCGGCGCCGGTTGTTGCCCGCCGCCGTTCCAGGGCTGGAACAGTCCGCGCGCCACGGGCTGCGGCGGCGGCGGTTGCTGCGGCGCCCCCCAACCTTGATTGGGATAATAAGTGCGCCCGTTAGTCCAACGGCCGTCGCTGCCATAGCCGCCCGGACCGTTATAATACGAACCTTGATCGGTGTTCGGGTCGGAGCGCACGGCGTAGGCGTCCTCGCGCGAGACGATCTGATATTGCGTATCTTCGGCTTTGCCCTCGGCATCGCGCCGGAAATGCTCGATGAACCCGCCGCCGGGCGGCGGCGCTGGCGGCTGGGCATTGCCGGCGAAGGCGCCGAACAGACCGCCGAGGCCGGAATTGTTGTTCGCCGCGGGGGCATTCAAAGGATTGCCCGAAGTGTAGTCGATCGGCACGTCGATGAGGAGCCGCTGCACCTCGCGCGACGGGCCGGCGAGGGGCGCCTTCGGCGCGATATGCTCGGCCCATATGGCTTCGATAATGGGCTTGAAGATCGGCAGCGCCACCCGCGCGCCGGTGGCGTTGGAGCCGAGCGAGCGGCGTTTGCCGTCGCCGTTGTCGTAGCCGACCCATACCGCCACGGTCACGTCGTTGGTGAAGCCGATGAACCAGCCGTCGACCGCGTCCTCGGTGGTACCGGTCTTGCCGGCGACATAAGGCGACAGGCCGCCGATGGCGCGCGCGGTGCCGCGCGCCACCACGCCCTGCAGCATGGTCTTGAGCTGATAGAAGCTGACGCCGTCGGCGGCGCTGATCGGCGAGAACAGTGGCACTTTCGGATATTCGTAGATCACTTTGCCGTTGGCATCGATCTCGTCGATGGCATGGGGCTGCGGCCGCGCGCCTTCGTTGGCGATCGCGGCGTAGAAGGCGGCGAGATCGATCATGTGCACCGGCTGCGCGCCTAGGACGAACGGGTAATAGCGCACGCAGTCGGTGTAGATTTTAGCAGCCTTGGCTGTGGCGCAGACTTCGTCGAGGCTCGCCACCGGATCGGCGTCGATGCCGCCGTCGAGCAGGTGCGCGGTCACCACGTTGATCGAATTTTCCAGGCCGCGCCGCATGGTGAAGACGCCGCCCGACGCATAATCGGCATTGCGCGGCGACCAGTAGTCCTCCGGCCGGTCGGAACTGCCAGAGTCGCGGATGATGCTGCCATAGGTCGCGCTGCCGATCGGCGGCAGGGTCAGCGGATCGTTCGGCACCAGCGTGTTCGGTTGCAGCCCCTTCTGCAGCGCGGTGAGATAAGTGATCGGCTTGATTGCCGAACCGGGCTGGCGCTGGGTCTGCCAGGTCCGATTGAGCTGGCTCAGCGGATAGGAAAAGCTGCCGGCCATGGCGAGGATGCGGCCGGTCTTGTTCTCCAGCACCAATGCCGCGCCCTGCACCGTCGGCCGCGCCCGTAACTGCGCCTGGCCGCTCGAAACCGGTTGGGGTTTCGGCCTGACGGGATTGCCTCGGGCGTCGACCGCGGGCGCGCGAACCTCGCCGCGCCGGCTGTCGACCACGTTGACATAGACCACGTCGTAGAGGCCGAGGCCGCGGCGGCTGACATAGGACAGGCCGGTCAGCGGCATGATGCGGCCGTCGGGCAGACCGACGCGGATCGCGCCGTCGTCTCTCTTGCCGTCGCCCTTTTGCACGATCACCGCCGGCGTCCAGTGCACGTCATAGAGCGGCAGGCGCACGGCTTGCAGCGCCTGCTGCCACGCCGGCATGCCCAACGCGCCGGGGCCGATTTTCTTGATCGCATCGGCGATGTTCGCCTCCGGCCCGCGGAACTGCACCCGGCCCGACGACATCTCGTATTCCGCCAAGCCTTCCTGCAGCGCCGCTTCGGCGTCGCGCTGCAATTGCGCATTGATGGTGGAGCGCACCGTGTAGGTTTGCGCGGTCAGGCTATCGACGCCGTCGGTCTTGGCCTCGCGGCCGAGATAGTCGACGAAGTTGAAACCAGAGTCGCGATGCGGAAATGCGTATACGACGCGCTTTGGCAGCGCCGCTGTCGCCGCATTCTTCTGCTCGGCGCCGATGACGCCGTCCTCCTGCATGCGGCCGAGCACATAGGTAAGGCGCTCCTTGGCGCGATCGGGATGCCGGTCGGGATTGTAAAAGCTCGGCCCCTTGAGCAGGCCGGCGAGCATGGCGCCCTCGGGGAGCGTCAGGTCCTTCGCCGACTTTCCGAAATAGCTCTTCGCCGCCATCTCGATGCCCCAAGAGCCGCGGCCGAGATAGACGGAATTGATATAGAGCTCGAGGATGTCGTTCTTGCTCAGCGTGTTTTCCAGCCGCGACGCCACGATCATCTCGCGGATTTTTCGCTCGTAAGTGACGTCGTCGCCGACCAGGAGGTTCTTCACCACCTGTTGGGTGATGGTCGAGCCGCCTTGGGGGCGACCGGATTCCGCAAGATTGCCGATGAAGGCGCGGATGATGCCGTGCTCGTCGATGCCGTGATGCTGATAGAAGCGCCGGTCCTCGGCGGCGATGAAGGCCTTCTGCACGAAATCGGGAACGTCGGCGAGCGGCACCCAGACGCGCCGGTTGCCGGGCTGGAACACGTCGGCATAGTGATCGCCCTTGCCGTCGAGCACCGTGCTCATGCCGGGCAATTGCTTGCCCTTCAGCCGCGCCGGGTCGGGCAGGTCGGCGGCGGCGTTGTTGTAGAACGTGATCACTTGGCCGATGTCGACCACCGGATTGGCGACGGTCTCGTTTTTGCAGAATTGTTTGTAGGCGGTATTGAGGTCCGCGAAGTTCAGGCCGTGGAACGCCTTGATGTTGCCGCCGACCGCCGCCGGATCGTCGAGCGCGGTCGAGATCAGGTCGTCGACATTGATCGACTCGATGTCGAACGCCTTAAGCATATGGGCGCAGCCGTCGCGCAGGACCTGCACCACCGCGTCCTGGTCCGCCGCCGGATCGAACTGCGTCTTCACCGCCTGCGGCTGGGTCATGACCTCGCTGAGCGCCAGCGCCGTCGCGAAGAGCTTGACGAGAATCATATCCATGCTGGGGACTGCGGGCGCACGGTTCGAGGGACGCAAAGTTTTTAGGCAACGGCGATTATAGCGATCCGATCCTTACAAAAAGACTTTTTTGCGGGCGGCGTCGGGGATGTTGCGAAAGGTACGAGAATCGGACGATCTGGCGATGACACGGCGATGAATTACCGCCGACATTGAGGCAAGCAGCCTTGACGGCAAGCAACCTTGGGGGCAAGCGCCATGCTTTGCGAGACCTGCCGCTGGACCGAACGGCCCGGCTTTATCCGCCGCCCGGCCAAGCCCGATCCCGGCCCCGCGGCGGCCCAGGACCAAGCGGCCGATTTCATCCCCTGCCCGGATTGCGGCGGCCACGCTATCGCCCATTGCTGCGAGGGTTTGTGCGAACAGCCGGATGCGCCGGGCGCGTCGGGGGCGTCACCGCGTGGCGGGCTCTAGCCCGTCGAAATGGCCGCGGCGCTGCAGCCAGGCCAGCAAGGCGAGCGCCGGCAGGCTGGCCAGGGCGCAGATGGCGAAAAACCACACCCAGCCGGTCGCTGCGGCGATGAAGCCGGCGCTCGAGGAGAGATACGTGCGCCCGAATGCCGCCAGCGCGGTGAGCAGCGCGTATTGGGTCGCGGTGTGCAGCGGATTGCGGCACAGCGCCGAGAGGTAGGCGACGAAGATCACCGTGCCGATGGCGCTGGTGAAATTCTCGGCGACGATGGCAAAGGTCAGCCACGCCGCGTTCAGCCCGACGACGGCCTGCCAGGAGAAGGCGAGATTGGCGAGCGATTGCAGAACGCCGCCGATCCACAGACTCTTCGGCAGCGAATAGGCCCGCGCCACGAAGCCGCCGGCGAAGCCGCCGATCAAGGTCGCGGCAAGACCGACGCCCTTGATGATGGCGGCATATTCGTTGCGCGAAAAGCCGAGATCGATCACGAACGGCGCCGTCATCGCCCCCGACAGCGCGTCGGTGAACTTGAACAGCACGACGAATATGAGCGCCAGGAAAGCCAGGTCGCGCGACAGGAATTCGGAAAAGGCGCCGACCGCGGCATCGACGACGCGCTCGAGCGACGTCTCGCGCGCATGGACGGCATTGGCCGCCGCCGACTTTTCCGGCTCCGCCGCACACAAGGTGGTGACGATGCCGATCAGCACGAACGCCGCCATCACCGCGTAGCCCGCCCGCCACGCGGCGTGATGGTCGAGGCCAAAACTCTGGAATCCGCTCACGATGAACAGCGCGCCGGCGGTCGAGACCAGCATGCCGATGCGGTAGGCGGCGACATAGGACGCCATGCCGGCCGCCTGCTCGCTCTCATCCAGGCTCTCGACCCGGAACGCGTCGACGATGATGTCCTGGGTTGCCGAAGCGGTCGCGACAAGAAGCGCGCCCAGCGCGACGACGAACGCCGACGCCGCCGGATCGCAGAACCCGAGAAAAACGATCGCGGCGATCAGCAGAAACTGCGACAGCAAGAGCCAGCCGCGGCGGCGGCCGAAGAACTGCGACAGCAACGGCACGTCGAGCGCATCGATCAGCGGTGCCCAGAGAAATTTGATCGTGTAGGGCGTGCCGACCAGCGCGAACAGGCCGATGGTGCCGAGATTGACGCCTGACTCCCGCATCCAGACCAGCAAGGTCGTGCCAGATAAAGCGAGCGGCAGGCCCGACGAGAAGCCGAGGAACAGGATGATGAGGACGCGCCGCTTGAGATAGACGGCGAGCGCATCGGTCAACGACCGGCGGGATTTTGCGACAGTACCGCTGGCATCTGGCGTTGCGGCCATGCGCCGCTACTCGCCCGCTTCGAGCTTGCGCGTCATCGGCGCCGGAATGATTTCGGCGCCGTCTTCATCGAACTCGACCTCGGCGATGCGCGCGCCGCGCTTTTCCACCTTCTCCGCCGAGATCACGATCTGGCGCACGTCCTCGTTGGCCTGGTTGAAGTGGCCCTGCAGCTTGAGCACGCGGTCGTGCATGCGCGACACGTCCTCGATCAGCCGGCCGACCTCGGCCTGGATCTGGCCGGCAGCCTCGCGCATGCGCTCCTCTTTCTGCATCTGCTGCACGAGATGAATGCAGACCATGAGCAGCGACGGCGAGACGATGACGACCTTGGCGCGGAAGGCTTTTTGTACGACGTCGTCGAAGGTTTCCTGCAAATCGGCGTAGAGCGATTCCGAAGGCACGAACATCAGCGCGATGTCCTGGGTTTCGCCGGGGATCAGATATTTGTCGGCGATGTCGCCCAGGTGCTTGGCCATGTCAGCGCGCACGCGCGCGGCCGCCTGCCGGCGCTCGTCGTCGGTCTTGGCCTCCTTGTAGGCGGTGACGGCTTCAAGCGGGAATTTGGCGTCGATGACCAGCGGACGCTGTCCGGGCAAAAACACCGCGCAGTCCGGCCGCATCTTGTTGGAGAGCGTATATTGGAATTCGTAACAGCTCTTCGGCAGGCCGTCCTGGACGATGATTTCCATGCGCGCCTGGCCGAACGCGCCGCGCTCCTGCTTGTTGGCCAGCACACTTTGCAGCGATGTGACCTGGGTGGCGAGATTGGTGATGTTCTTCTGCGCGGTGTCAATGACGGCGAGCCGCTCGTGCAGCTTTTGCAAATGCTCCGACGTGTGCGCCGTGGTCTTTTGCAGCGAATCGCCCAACCGGTGCGACACTGATTCCAGCCGCTCGTTGACCGCGGTCTGCAGCTGCGACTGCCGGTCGCCGAGCATCCGGATCATGGCTTCGAGCCGCTGTCCCGTGGCGCTCTGCGCCTGCGCCAATTCGGCCATGACGGCGGCCTGCGGCTGCGCCGGGTTACGGCCGCGCCAGAGCACGATCACGAGCGCCGCGACCGCGGCCAAAGCCACGACAACGGCCACAATCGCGAGGATCGACAGCATCTCGGTCATCGGGTGACTCTAAACGATTCGCAGGGTGCGGGAACGAAGAGCGAACGGTGATAGCCGTTCGCGGCCGCAGGATCAACGGCAAGGCCGGCAAAACATCGCCGATTGACCCCGCTTTATGCACCGCTTACATCGCCCAGCATGGCTGTGCGCGACATCATAAAGCTCCCGGACAAGCGGCTGCGCCTCGTTTCCGAGCCGATCAAGCGCATCGACGACGGTATCCGCAAGCTGGTCGAGGACATGTTCGACACCATGTACAAGGCGCCGGGCATTGGCCTCGCGGCGATCCAGATCGGCGTGTCCAAGCGCGTGGTCATTCTCGACTTGTCGAAGAAGGAGGACGATCACAAGCCTCTGGTCTTCATCAATCCCGAGGTGACCTGGACGTCGGAGGAAAAGTCCAAATACGAGGAAGGCTGCCTGTCGATCCCGGATTATTATGAGGAGGTCGAACGGCCGGCCAAGGTGAAAGTCAAATATCTCGATCTCGACGGCAAGACGCACGAGACCGAGGTGAAGGGATTGCTGGCGACTTGCCTGCAGCACGAGATCGACCACATCAACGGCGTGCTGTTCATCGACTATCTCTCCCGGCTCAAACGCAGCCTCATCATCAAGAAGTTCACCAAGGCGGCAAAGAAGGTGGAGGCGTGATTGGCGCTCCGCCTCGTGTTCATGGGCACGCCCGATTTCGCCGTGCCGACGCTGGTCGAGCTTGCCGGCTCCGGCCATGACATCGCGGCGGTCTATACGCGGGCGCCGCAACCCGCCGGCCGCGGACTAGCGCCGAAGCCGAGCCCGGTCGCTCGCCAGGCCGAACGCTTCGGCCTGAACGTCTTCACGCCGAAAGCGCTCAAGGAGAACGACGCCGCGGAAGCCATGCGCGCGCACGGCGCCGATGCCGCCGTCGTCGTCGCCTACGGACTGATCCTGCCGAAATCGATCCTCGAAATATTTCCTCTCGGCTGTTTCAATCTCCATGCCTCGCTGTTGCCGCGCTGGCGCGGCGCCGCGCCGATCCACCGCGCGATCATGGCCGGCGACCAGGAAACCGGCGTGATGGTGATGGAGATGGACGAAGGCCTCGACACTGGCGCCATCGCCATGGCGGAGCGGGTGCCGATCGGCGCCGACGCGACCACCGGCGATCTGCACGACACACTGGCCCGGCGCGGCGCCGACCTGGTGCTGCGCGCGCTCGCCGCGCTGGAAAAAGGCCAGCTGCAATTGACGCCGCAAGCGGCGAGCGGCGTCACCTACGCCAACAAGATCGCCAAGAACGAGACGCGCGTGGACTGGACCAGGCCATGGCACGAAGTCCACAACCATTGCCGCGGGCTGTCGCCTTTTCCCGGCGCCTGGTTCGAGCTTGCCGGCGCAGGGCGGGTCAAGATTTTGCGCACGACCAAAGGTGCCGGTAGCGGGCCGCCCGGGCTCGTGCTCGACGACAAGCTGACCGTCGCTTGCGGGGCCGGCGCTGTCCGCCTTCTCCAATTGCAGCGCGCCGGCAAGCAGCTGATGGGCGTGGATGAGTTTTTACGCGGGACTCCCGTCGCGCCCGCAACCGTTTTGCATTGATATGCCGCGCTACAAGCTCACCATCGAATATGACGGCACGCCTTATGTCGGCTGGCAAATCCAGGACAACGGCCCGTCGATTCAAGGCGCGCTGACCGACGCCATCGCCGCCTTCACCGGCGAGCGGCACATCGTCTATGGCGCCGGGCGCACTGATGCCGGGGTGCATGCGCTCGGCCAAGTCGCCCATGTCGATCTCGCCAGGGACTGGGACAGCGACAATGTACGCGACGCCATCAATTTCCATTTGCGCCCGCGGCCGATCGCGGTGCTGGTGGCGGAACGAGTTGCCGAAACTTTCGATGCGCGTTTTTCTGCGACCAAACGGCATTATCTCTACCGCATCAGCAACCGCCGCGCCGATCTCGCGCTCGATCAGCACCGCGCCTGGCGTGTGCCGCGCCCGCTGGACTGCGCGGCGATGCACATCGCCGCGCAACGGCTGATCGGCAAGCACGACTTCACCACGTTCCGTTCCACCGAGTGCCAAGCCAAATCGCCGGTGAAAACCCTCGACCGTCTCGACGTCACGCGCGACGGCGACGACGTGCGGGTCACCGCCTCGGCGCGCTCGTTCCTGCAACACCAGGTGCGCTCGATGGTCGGCTCGCTGGTGCATGTCGGCGAAGGCAAATGGAGCGCCGACGATCTTGCCGCAGCGCTGGCCGCCCGCGACCGTACAGCTTGCGGCCAAGTCGCGCCACCGCATGGGCTTTATCTGGTGCGCGTGGAGTATTGAATTTTCGTCATTCCGGGGCGCGCGAAGCGCGAATCCGGAATCCATAATCACAAGTTTTACAGAACAATCGCACGTGATCTTTCTGAAAGAATCGTGACTATGGATTCCGGGTTCCGGCCTTCGGCCGGCCCCGGAATGACAGTTACCCGAAATATTTCTCGATGATCCGCCGGTACACTGCGGTAAGCGTGACGAGATCGGCGACCGGCGTGCATTCGTCGACGCTGTGCATGGTCTGCCCGACCAGGCCGAATTCCAGCACCGGGCAATAATCCTTGATGAAGCGCGCATCAGAGGTGCCGCCGGTGGTCGAGAGTTTCGGCTTACGCCCGGTCACTTCGGCGATGGCGGCCGCGGCGAGATCGGTGAACGGGCCGGGTTTTGTGATGAAGACGTCGGCGTTCGACGGCTGCCACTCGAAGGCATAAAGCACGCGGCCGGCGGCGGCATCGTGGGCGCGGCGCTCGAGCAGCATCTTCAGCGCAGTCTGGCTGTGATGGTCGTTGTAGCGGATGTTGAAGCGGGCGCGGGCCTCGCCGGGAATGAGATTGACGGTCGGATTGCCGACGTCGATCGAGGTGAACTCCAAATTCGACGGCGCGAATTGCGCGCTGCCGTCGTCGAGCGGCGCCTGCAGCGCGGTGATGAGCGCAACAAGACCGCGGATCGGATTGTCGGCGCGGTCCGGATAGGCGACGTGACCCTGCCGCCCGGTGACGATCAGCGTGCCGTTGAGCGAGCCGCGGCGGCCGGCCTTGACGGTGTCACCGAGCACTTCGACGTTGCTCGGCTCGCCAAGAATGCAATGGTCGAACTTTTCGCCGCGCTCGGCCGCCCATTGCAACAGCTTGACTGTGCCGTTAACGGCGACGCTCTCCTCGTCGCCGGTGATGAGCAGCGAGATCGAGCCGCGCTTCGGCTTGCCGCCGTTGGCCGCCAGATAGTCGCTCGCCGCGGCGACGAAGCAGGCAATGCCGCCCTTCATGTCGACCGCACCGCGGCCGTAGAGCCGGTCGCCCGCGACTTCGCCGCCGAACGGCGGATGCCGCCACGCCACTTCATCGCCTGCCGGCACCACGTCGGTATGGCCGGCAAACACCAGGTTGGGCTTTTCGCTGCCGTTGCGGGCGTAAAGATTTTCAATCGGCGCAGTGCCCGGCTCGGCAAATGTCATGCGGTGCACGGTGAAGCCGGCTTTCGCCAGCACGCCTTGCAGATAGGCCAACGCGCCGCCGTCTTCCGGCGTCACCGAGCGGCAGCGGACAAGATCGCGGGCAATAGCGACGGGATCAACGGTCATGCACCAAAGATTTCGGCCACCGCGCGGCCCCGGTCAATCCCGAAAATCAACCACGCGGCGGCAGGGTTTGCGGCCCGAGCGGATCCGGCCCGTAGCGATTCGGCCCCGTGGTGCCCTTGCGGAAGCCGAGCTCGACCAGAAGCGCGAGCCCGAACACCGTGAACGGCACGGCGATGATCAGCGAGATCAGGCTCGGCTCGTCATCGGTGCCGGCCCAGCCCACGACGGTAAGCAGGTCGAGCAGCACGCCGGCGCCGAAAAAGGCGCCGATCAGCCACAGCGGCATGTTGCGGTCCTGGCCGCGCTTGGCGGCGATGGCGAATTCCGGATAGGTGAAAGCGAGATCGACGATGGCGCTCAGGCGGTCGCCCTGGATCTGCTCGGCGATGAAGTGGCCGAAAATCTCGGCGACCGTCACCACGCCGAAGGCGATCCAGAACGTCTGCCGGCCGATGCGGCCGTCAAAACTGTTGAGCAGATAGGCCCAATCCATCGGCAGGATTTTGTTCACGGACTTAGCCGACTTAGTCGCGCAGCAGTTCGTTGATCGAGGTTTTGGCGCGGGTCTTTTCGTCGACACGCTTGACGATGACGGCACAGTAAAGGTTCGGGCTGGCTTCGCCGTTCTTACCCGGCTTGCCTGCGGTCGTGCCCGGCACCACCACGGAATAGGCCGGCACCTCGCCCTGAAAAATCTCGCCGCTGTCGCGGTCGACGATCTTGGTCGAGGCGCCGATGAACACGCCCATGGACAGCACCGCGCCTTGGCGCACGATGACGCCTTCGGCGACTTCCGAGCGCGCGCCGATGAAGCAATTGTCCTCGACGATCACCGGGCCGGCTTGGAGCGGCTCGAGCACGCCGCCGATGCCGACGCCGCCGGAGATGTGACAGTTCTTGCCGATCTGCGCACACGAGCCCACCGTCGACCAGGTGTCGATCATGGTGCCGGAATCGACATAGGCGCCGAGATTGACGAACGACGGCATCAGCACCACGCCGGGCGCGATATAGGCGGAGCGGCGCACCACGCAGCCCGGCACCGCGCGAAAACCGGCGGCGCGGAAATTATTGTCGTGCCAATTGTCGAACTTCGACGGCACCTTGTCCCACCACGCGGCATGGCCGGGACCGCCGGGGATTTCGCTCATGTCGTTGAGGCGGAACGACAGCAACACCGCCTTCTTAAGCCACTGATTGACATGCCAAGAGCGGTCGGCCGCCTTCTCGGCGACGCGCGCGGCGCCGCGATCGAGCAAATCGAGCGCCTCTTCGACCGCCTCGCGCACCGCGCCCTTGGTCGATGGCCCGATGGTGTCGCGCTGCTCGAAGGCTGCATCGATCGTCTTGGCCAGATTGTCCGTCCCGGCTGACATGAAACTCCTCCCCGCTGCGCGGTTTGTCGGAGCGTGCTGGCGGGATGTCAAGCGGCGCGGGCGCGGCCGGCCAAATTGGAACTGTTCTTGCATGGCCGACGTTGCAGACGATACGAGCAAAGGGCGTGCAATGATCACAATGGCAATAGGGCTCGGCGCCGGCGTGTTTTACTGGCTGGGCATTTACAAGCTGGCGTTCTGGATTTTGATTTATGCGATCGTTTATGGCGGCTTGAGCGCGTTGCGCGGCAACGGCCAAATCCAACCGGTCTATCGGCGCGATTCCGGCCTTGCCATCGCGGTCCTCATTCCGGTCGCCTGGCATATGGCCGTGCTTGCCGGCTATTTCTGATCGATCCCGCGCAAAAAATCGGCGAGATCGTCGGTGACGTGATCGACATGGGGCGCGTCGCGGCCGGCGAGCTCCCAATCCTCGCGCAGCACCACGCGAGCGCCTTGCGGCACCACCAGCACCGTGGTCATGCCGAGCGCGTGCGGCACTTCGAGATTGCGGGCGAGGTCCTCGAAGATCGCGGCTTTGTTCGGATCGACGTCGTGGCGGGCGAGGAAGCGTTCGTAAACCACCGGCTGCGGCTTCGGTTCGAGCTCGGCCGCTCGGATGTCGAACACGTCGTCGAAATGATGCTCGATCTCGAGCCGGCGCAACACCGCGTCGGCATGCTCGCGGGTGCCGTTGGTCAAGATGAGCTTGCGGCCGGAGAGTTGCGCGATCGCCGCGCCGAGCGCGGGGTTGGGCGTCAGCGGCGAGTGATCGATCTGGTGCACCATCTCCAAAAATTCGTCAGGCTGCAGGCCGTGCTCCGCCATCAGTCCGCGCATGGTTGTGCCGTAGCGCTTGTAATAATCCTTCTGCAGCCGGAACGCCTCGTCGTGGGTGATCTTCAAAAAATCGACGATGTAGTCGCGGATGCGCACGTCGACCTGCTGCCAGAGATTCAGGTGATGCGGATAGAGCGTGTTGTCGAGGTCGAAGACCCAGGTCTCGACGTTGGCAAAACCGCGCGCGGGGCGCTTGATCATTCCGACCGCCCGTTTGTGAGATCAAACAGATATGAAAGGCCCAGAAAGCGGCCTTGATCGCTTGGAAAGCACTCTGTTCGCGTTGATGATTTTGTCAAGGACGGCGCGAAGCGCCGCCGCCTTCGGCGGTCCTCTATCCTTGACAAAATCATCAACGCGAACAACCAGCATCCAAGCTACCAAGGCCGCCATATGCTCCGCGTAAAATGCATTTAAACCGGCGACTCTTTGTTGCCACAGTTCCTGGCGATGAGGCGCGGCGCGACGCCGAATCAGTTCTAGCAGGCGGCGCGCCGGGGGCAATGGATGCGGCGGCGACTCAGGAAATCAGTTCCATTTTTGTTGGCAATGTTTTGCGGCATCGTCGCCGGTATTTTGGTTGCCGGGGTCGCGATCCTGGCCGCGCATCCCTGACGGCAACTCAGCCGGCCTCGCGCCACGACGCCGCCGGCACCAGGCCCTTGAGCGCGCCGTCGTGCAGCCGCACCGGATCGCGCTCGCCCTCCATGGCCAGCGCCAGCACCGAGCGCGCCAGTTCGTCGGGCTTCACCGTGGTGTTGCCGATCGCCTTCAAGGTCAGCCACGCCTCGTCGAACGCGGCTTCCAAGACGACCAGCGTCTGGGGGTCGAAGGAATTGTTATGGAACCCGCGCATCGACCGCCCTCACCGCGGCACTTCAGATATGGACTTTACGGAATTCGTCAAGCTTGCGCGGGAACTTGGCCGAGTTTGTGACGTGTGCTGCGAGTTTGGATCAATTGCAATTGATCGGCTTTCGCCGTTCATCGCGATCTCGGTGATCAGCTTCTTCAAGATCGCGTCGGCGAAAGTGTCATAATTCTCGGCCGGAATCATGAATGCGCCCGGACCGCCAATGACATTGTCATAATAGTAGCGGTCGAGAAAAGGCTCGATGGCGAGGATCGGCAGGCCGTTGATGCCGACGCCGTCATGGACCGCTTCGTCGCGCGCCTGGGTCACCGGCCGGCCGGAATTGTTGGATCCGTCGCCGGAAACGTCGATCACCCGCCGCGCCGCAGTGCACGGACATTGCGCCAGGAGAAGACGCGCATAGTCGATGGCGCCGGAGATCGAGGTGCCGCCGCCGAACAATTGCCGCGGCGCGGCTTCGATTGCTGCGGCAAGCGCATTCACGCTCGCTTCGTCCTTGACCAGCATCCAATCGACCACCACCACATGCAGCCGCGGCCCGGTCCATTGCATCATGGTGACGGCGATCGACTGCGTCATCAGCGAGCGGATCGAGTTGAGAACCTTTGGGCTGCGGAATGCCGCCGCATAGCCTTGCTTCTGCAATTCGAAGCGCCGGTTGTCGACGCTGCCCGAGGCATCGACCGCGAGCACCAGCGCCAGCGCGACGTCGTTTTTCTGCTCGGCCGGCGGCGCCTGGTTTTGCGCCAGCGCCGGAGCGGATAAGGCGGCCAGCGCGACGGCCGCCGTCAATACCTTCCAGTTCACGCGCTCAGCCGCGGCAGCAGCCGCGCGGCATTGCCGTTCATGATCGCCGCCAGATCGGCCGCCGGCAGATTGAGCTGCCGCAAATTGTCGATCTGGTTGAGCGGGAAATACGGATAGTCGGTGCCGTAGGTGATCTGCGACACCGGCACGAGCTTCATCAACGCCGCCATCGCGGCGGGATGCGTGGCATTCGCGGTGTCGTAATAGAGGCGGCGGAATTCGGCCTCGATGCCGTCGGGCGCAAAGCCGTTCGGGCCGCGCGCGCGCTGCTCGTAGAACGCCTCGATGCGGCCGGCGAGGAACGGGATGGTGCCGCCGCCGTGCGAGAACAGCCATTTGATGTCGCGCTCACGGGCAAAGCTGCCGCTGAGCAGAAGGCTGGTGACCGTGCGCGTGGTGTCGTGCGGCACTTCGATCACCGCCGGAAAAGCGCCGACGCTCAGCCGAGCACAGCAGCTCGCCACCAGCGGATGCACGTAGGCCACGGCCTTGCGGCGGTTAAGTTCCTCCAATACCGGCTTATAAGCCGCATCGCCGAGCCACTTGTCACCGTAATTGGTTTGCAGGTTGACGCCGTCGGCGTGCAGCGTATCGAAAGCGTATTCGATCTCCTTCAAGGTCGCGTCGATGTCCATCATCGACAGCGGCGCGAACAGGCCGTAGCGACCCGGATGATTGCGCACCATCTCGGCGGCGAAATCGCTGCACATCCGCGCGATGTCGTGGGCCGGGCCGGCGGCGCCGTCGAACCACACGCCGGGAGTCGACGGCAGCGACAGCACCGCGGTGGTGATGCCGTTCTTGTCCATGGCCTCGATGTCCTGCGCGGGCGTCCACGACAGTTGCACGCCGAGATGCGGAATCTTGCGCGCGTCCTCCCAATCGGCCCAGGCTTTCTGATAGGCCGGCGGATAAAAATGATGATGGGTGTCGATCAGCTTCGCCGGCGCGCCTTGTGCTGCCGCGTCTTGGCCGGACAGCAGCGCCGTTGCGCCGACAGCCGCGGCGCTGGCAAGAAACGTCCGGCGCGACACGCAGCAGCTGCACGTAGCCGAGAATCGATGCGCGCTCCTTGGCGTATTCATAGGCTCCTCCCGATTTTTTTCGTCCGCGATGTTACACCGTCAGCGCCACAACTGGAATGCGACCAAAGCCGCCAGCATGATGCCGGCGCCGAGCCCCTGGACCGGCGTGATCACCTCGCCAAGCAGCAGCGCGCTGAGAATGGTCGCCAACAGCGGCTCCAGATTCATAATCAGCGCCGTGCGAAACGCGCCGACGCGCACGGTCGACACGAAGATGAACAGGAAGCCCGAGGTGATGGCGACGCTCATGCCGACGATGGCCATCCAGCCGGTCGGCGTCTGCGGCGGCTGCCAGTTCAAGGTGCCGAGCGACAAGGCGACGAACAGCGCCGTCGACGAGACCAGCGAATACCACGTCGACAGCCGCGCATCGGCGCCGCCGAGAAAGGCGCGGGTGAGCAGAAGGATGGCGGTGCGGCAACAGGCGGCGCCGAGCGCAAAGGCGACGCCGGCGAAGGCGAGACCCGCGGGATGGGCCCCGATCATCACCGCCAGGCCGAAGAAGGCGGCGACGGCGCATAAGACGCCGCGCCAGCGCAGCTGCTCCAGCCCGACCGCGGACGCGATCAGCCCGGTCAACAGCGGATAGATGAAGTAGGACAGGATCGCCGTCGGCACGTCGATCGCGTCGATCGCCTTGAACAGACAAAAGACGACGCCGGCCAGAATGATGCCGATGCCGAGCGCAATCCAGCGCTGGCGCGCATCGGCGAACGGTTTTGCGCCAAGCCGAAGCCACAGCGCCATGAAGGCGAGACCGGCGACGCCGCGAAACGACAGCATGGTCAGCACGTCGCTACCGGACGCCAAAACTACTTTCGCCAGAACGTCGGAAATCCCGAGCGAGGTCGCCGCGGCAATCCCGGGGCCGATAGGCAGGACAAGGCGTGAGGCTGAGACAGACGTGCTCATGAAAGCCTGAAGTTGCTTGGAGCGAGCGCCGGGCGGCTGCAGCGCCGCGACGGCGATCGAGGATTATTGGTGAATGAGCGTGCCGGAGCCGAGCTCGGTGAACAATTCCAGCAGCACCGCATGCGGCACCTTGCCGTCGAGGATGACGACGCCTTCGACGCCGTGATCGAGCGCGTCGATGCAGGTCTCGACCTTGGGAATCATGCCGCCCGAAATGGTGCCGTCGGCGATCAGGCGGCGCGCGTCGTCGACCGACAGCTCCTTGATCAACTGCTTCGACTTGTCGAGCACGCCGGGCACGTCGGTGAGCAGCAAGAGACGCTTGGCCTTGAGCGCGCCGGCAATCGCGCCGGCAAAGGTGTCGGCGTTGACGTTGAAGGTCCCGCCATTGGCGGCCGCGGCGACCGGCGCCAGCACCGGAATGAGCTCGCGGCCGAGAATCTGCGTCAACACCGTGGTATCGACCTTATCCGGCTCGCCGACATAGCCGAGATCGATCACCTGCTCGATCGCGGAGTCCGGATCGATCACGGTGCGGGTGAGCTTGCGCGCCACCACCATGTTGCCGTCCTTGCCGCACAGGCCGATCGCCTTGCCGCCGGCCTCGTTGATGTAGCCGACCATCTGCTTGTTGATGGAGCCGGCCAGCACCATTTCGACGATTTCCAGCGTCTTGGCGTCGGTGATGCGCAAGCCGGCGGCGTATTGCGACTGCACGCCGACTTTTTTCAGCATCGCCTCGATCTGCGGCCCGCCGCCGTGGACCACGATCGGATTGATGGCGGTCTGCTCCAAGAGCACGATGTCGCGGGCGAAGTCGCGGGCGAGCTGTTCCTCGCCCATGGCGTGGCCGCCGTATTTCACGACGATGATCTCCTCGTCGTAGCGCTGCATATAGGGCAGCGCTTCGGACAGGATACGGGCCTGCACCTCGGGGCTAACGGGGTCGCTTGCGCTCATCGGATCGGTCTTCCCGGCATCTTTTTGGCGAAGCTTATGTAGCGGTGCGCACGGGGCGCGACAACTCATTCGGCAGAAGCTGCATCGACAGGAGCCGCCTCGACCGGAATCGGCCCGATATAGGTCGAGGCCGGGCGGATCATGCGGCCGGTTTGCCGCTGCTCCATGGCATGCGCCAGCCAGGCGGCGCAGCGCGCGACGGCAAAGACCGGCGTGAAGGTCTGGCGCGGCAAG
>Ga0181518_10001557_pt1 | contig 23470 bp, 24 predicted proteins | sample PEATcosm2014_Bin_28_FD_119751 | JGI IMG/M metagenome (GOLD analysis project Ga0181518, IMG submission 119751) | Peatland microbial communities from MTU Mesocosm Facility, Houghton, MI, USA - PEATcosm2014_Bin01_60_metaG | ecosystem: Environmental > Terrestrial > Soil > Wetlands > Peat | place... | reverse complement strand
TCTCCTGGGCCGCGGCGAGCGAACGCCGCGTCACTCTCTGCCACATCAGTTCCGATCCCGGGCGCGACCGCTTGGCCTGCTTCGCGCAGGGCGTCTGCGCTCTCTCCAACGATCTGCCCGAGGGCGTCGAGTACCCGGTCCGAAACCCCCTCCGGAGGCAGCAGGCCCTGCTCCATCTCGTGGTAGTAACCAGCGACCTTGTCGGCGTGGCTACCGACCCCGAGCGCGTCCGACAGCTGCTCGACGAGCTCGGCACGCCTGAGCCCGGCGCGGTCGCGCAGTCGCGGCAGCAGCGCCGGCCATAGACCGGCTTGCCCGTTCAGCACTCGCTCGAGCTCGTCGACGGTTCGTTCCGCGCTCGAACCAGCGAAGTCGCTCTGGTCAAACGTGCGCCGTGGCGCCCGCGCAAGGTATGCGTCGATCAGTGCAGCCAGTTCGGTGCGCTCGCCTGGACTGGCCTTGGTTAGATACACGCGCGGATCGGCCTCGCCGCCCGTTTGGTGTTCCGCCACGTATTCGGCGAACAGGCGCTCGATCCCGCTCACTTGTCGCCCCCGGGCTCCGGCTCAAGTCGCTCTCGCAGTCTCCGGCGAAACCGGGACGCGATCTGGGCGACGTTGTCCTCGCTCATCCCGTCGATCCTGTCGCACACTTCGCCGGCCTGTAGACCTTCGAAGACGTGTAGCTCGACCACCTGCCGGTGCTTTTCGTTGAAGGTGTCGAGCATCTCGTCGACGACGATCCTCAGCTCGACGGCGCCGGCGTCGCTGTCGACCGACGGCTTTGTACCCCAGACACCCTCATCATGCAGGTGCTCACTGGGGAGGAGCGCCTCTTTCGGTCGCCGCTCGGCACGCCGGTAGTAGTCCGCCACCGTGCGATCGACGATCGTGTGCAGCCAGCTTCGGAACTCGCCGGACGAGGACCCGTCGAAGGCCGCCGCGATCGCCCGGACAAGTGCATCGTGAGCGACGTCGTCGACAAGGTGGGCGGGGAGCTTCAGCGATACGCGGCGCTTGACGTCGCGCTCGTAGCCATAAACGAGGAACATGAGTCCGCGGCGTCCGGCCGGGAACTGTCCGGCGTTCCGGGCGTGGCGGATGTACTCGATCAGCTGCTCGTCGGCGAGCCTGTGCAGTTCGTGGTCGGGCAGCGGGCTGAAGCTCACGGAAGTAAACGGTGGCCGCGGACAGGGATTCCGTCGCACAGGTCAACGCGAAGCTGACACGAGCCATTGCCGTCGAATGGCGCTGGCAACGTCGCGGCCGAACCCCTCTGAGCTTCGCTCACTTGGCTCCTCGACTTTCTTCAGCCCGTGAGCGCCGTGACAAGCAGCTCGCGCAACCGCGTCCGGATCCGCGACGCCTCGTCTTGCAGCTCGCCCTCACGCCGCAGCTCCGACAGGAACCGAACGATCTCCTCGCCGCTTGCGCGGTCGAGGATCGGGATCTCAATGTTCTTGACGCTGTAGCGCCCGGTTGTCCCAGCCGGCGCGACCTTTTGGATGTTGATCATCTCGGCCAGGAGGGCTGGATCGAGGTATGGCGCGTCTGTCGCGTCCGGGGCGTTTAGACGGATGGCCTGTAGCGGCGCCTCCAGGGCCGCTTCAGCGAGCTCGTTGACGAATGCGCGAAAGCCGCCGCCATCGGGCCGCAGCACTACGTCGCCAGGGCGAAGCCACGGCCGGTGGGCGCCGGTGTCGTCGTAGCGAAGTGGCTCACCCCGGAAGCTCCACGGTCCGATCACCGCCACGCCCGGAGGGTCTGTCGTCGACTCCCCACGCCGACCGCTGATGAGCTCCAGTCGGCCGGTCTTGAACAGCTCGCCGAGCTTGGTCGAGCGCCGCTCGGTGGGACTTGGCAGGTCCGGCAGTTCGGGCACGGGAAGTGCGGCGAGTCGCGAACGGACATCGGCATGGTGAACGAGGGATGCCTCAGCCGCCTCGACGATCTCGAAGTGAGAGGTGGGAACGTGGACGAGTCTGGCCGGAGTCAGGTTCGCGTCCCCGGCGAGAAGATCCCCGCCGGGATGTTCAGCAGCGAATCCGGCTGGCAGGTCAGCGCTACCTGGGTCTCCTCTCCACGCTAAGACCGTTTGCTCGATCCGTTCTACGAGTTCAATCTGGCGCGTGCTGTCACGACGGTCGAGCGGCCGGTTCACACCGCGAGCACCGTCGTCGGGATTGGCGCCCGAGCTGGCGTCGATGAACAGCACCCGATCGTCGGCGTTCCGGACGCCGGGTTTGCGCAGCAGCCACAGCGCTACCGGGATATTCGTGTAGAGCGCCGATCCCGGAGGCAGTCCGATGATGCCTTCCACGACCCCGTCCTGGAGTAGTTGTGCCCGGATGCGCGCCTCGTAGCCTGAACGGAACAGCGCGCCGTGCCCGGTCAGGATCGCTGCACGGCCTCCTTGGCGCAGGTGGTAAAGCGCGAGCTGCACCCAGGCGAGTTCGGCGTGCGGCGCAGGCAGACCGTAAACCCAGCGCGGGTCGGCGGCTGACCAGCGGTCGGGTCGCTCGCGCACGCCGAGCGGCGGGTCAGAAATGACGGCGGAGGCACCGACAGATTTGAGGCTGCTGTCGCCGAGGCTGTCGACCTGCTCGATCTTTCCCGGTAGCCGGTGGATAACCATTCGCTGGCGGGCGAGTCGAGTCGTCTCAGCGTTGAGCTCCCACCCGAGCAGCTCCACTCGCTCGGTCGCCGCACGCCCCGCGGCGAGCAAGAACCCCGCTTCGCCGGCGGCGGGATCGAGCACGAGGCCTCGGTCTGCCTCGGCTAGGTTGACGATGAGGCCAGCCAGCCAGTCGGCGCTCCGTGTCTCGGCGAAGCGTCGCGACCTGGCTCGGGTCCGCTGCTCCAGCAGATATTCGAACATCTCTGCGGCGAGCTCACGGGTTGGCGGGCCTACGTCCGGGCCCGCGATCAGGTGGAATGCTTCGGTGACGCGGTGCGCCATCGCATCGGCGTCGACGTCTGGAGGGCGGTCGCGCAGCGCGACGAACAGGTCTGGCATCTCGAGGTCGAGCTCGATCTTCTCCGAGAGGTTGGCGATTCGCTCCATCCGGGCCTCGCGAGGAAGGTTCCATGCGATCGTCGAGACCTCGTCGGGGGCGAGCGCTGTCAGGCAGACCAGGGCCAACGCGACTTCCGAGAGGTCGTTGTACTGGCTGATCTCCCGGATGTCGTCGAGCTTTGGCAGTCGTTCGGTTGTGGCGACGCCGAGGTCGGGGCGGTGCTGCTCGAGCCAGCGGAGGACCTCCTCCCGGTCGAACAGCACCTGTCTGCCCTCACGTCTGACCTCGATTGGGAAGTCGTCGTAGCGCCGACGCCAGTTGCTCACCGCCGAGGGGCGCGCGTCAGCCATGCGAGCAATGTCGCTCAAGGCCAGCAGATCGTTGGTCGTCGGCGAGATTCTTGACATCCTTAGTTCACAATGATATCTTAGTTCACATCTTGCACACTACACACTCAACACATCTTACACACCGTGATCATACCGCGGGGATCCGACGGCGGGTCCGCGTGAGGATCGTCTCGCGCCCTGCGGCACGTCGAGTCTTCGCCCGGCACGCTCAGCTGTGGCTGTTCGACGATCGGGCTTACCGGCAGCTCCCGTTCGAGGAGGACTCTCGATGAACGGTGGCTTCTACGGGCCGCGCCCGGAGCTTCGAGCGACGGTTTCGCGTCGCGGCGATGTCGTGATGACCCGCTGGTCCCCCGGGGCAGCTTGCCCCGGCGGTCCGGCGGCGAGCCAGCTCCGGGTGCGAAAGCTCGCCGGCGTGTTCGATCTGACAATCGAGCGCGAGAGCGCCGACGGGATCACGATCGCCACCGACCTGCTCGTGAGCGACGCGTTCCTGGCCAACGACTCGGCGCTCGCATACGAGAAGCTGATCGCCTGGGCGGCGCGCCTCGGCTATCGGCGGGTCTGGCTATCGCATGAGGTCGTAGCGCTTGAGCCGAACTTGCTCGGTGGAACGTGGGAGACGACCTGCAGGCATTGCGGGTCGACCTGGTCGGATTCGACCGCCGGGTTCTGGCTCAACGCGCGCGCGGCCGGCTACTACCCGTTGGCGTGCTCGGTGTGCTCGCATCCGCTGCCCCAGCCCGTGGCTCGGGAAGTCGAGCTCGCGGTCCCCGGCGAATGCGAACGCGATGCTGGTGCAGCGGTGGCTTCGTTGGATCGGAGCGAACGCTGATGGCGGTCGCAGATTGCATCGATGAGCGCACCGGCGCGATGAAGGACATGTACGACGCGGGGGCGACCTTGCAGGAGGTCGGCGCGCGTTTCGGCGTGACGCGACAGGCGGTGGAACAGCGCTTTCGCCGCTTCGCGATCCCGATGCGAACGAAGTCCGAAGCGGCAGCGTTGAAGCGCGAGAAGGCCGCATCAGATGCGGCGGTGCTGCGGGCTGACATCCGGCGCCGGATCGCGGACGGTGAGAGCGCCAAGGAGATCGCCACGCGTCTCGGCGCCACGACTGCCGAGATTCGGCGTCAGTGCGGAACTCCCGAGGTCGGAGGTCGACGGATCCACCGTGGCGGCGTCGCGATCGCGTACAGCGACGAGGAGTTGCTTGCACCGCTCCGCTGCCTCGGAACTCAGCTCGGGAAGGCACCGGGGGTTGAGCGCTATAGGTCTTTCCGCCGTGAGCACGGCGGGGTCCCGGACGCGGGGACGATCCTCAAGCGGTTCGGGACATGGTCGGCGGCTGTGCAGGCGGCCGGCTTCACGCCCAACGACAGGCCCGCGTCGGCGCGAATGGGTGCCCGCGTCATCAGCGACGAGGAGATCCGCTGCGAGCTCTGGCGCGTCGCCTCGATCGTCGGGCATGCCCCGTCCTACTCCGAGTACGCAGCGCTCGCCCGGCGGCCCTCGCCGGGCGCGATCCGGCTGCGCCACGGGGGCTGGACCGCCGCGCTCAAGGCTCACTTCTGCTCGACCGCTGATTCCGGAGGCGTGCTCGGACGAGTCGGCTGCGCGTGTCAGCTTCCCCGCCCCCTCGCCGACCGAGACTCGTATGGGCAGCGAGGGACAGGCGATCTGAGATGAGCGCCCGGGGCTGGGATCGCCAGGCGTACCTCGCACAGCGCCACGCCGCACGCGCCGCGTCCGGGCGTCGCCCAGCCGGTCCTCCCAGCCCGGTCGTGCGTGGTCCGCGCCGGCCCGGCCGTCTGGCACGGTTCGGGCGGGTGTTCAACGGCGTAATGGATTCGCTCACGTCGATGACCATGTACTCAAGCGACCCACAGCTGGCGCGGACCTCGACGGTCTACACCGCGCAGCGGGAACTGCAGAAGTTCAAACAGTCCCGGGCCGATCAGCAGGCGCTGGCACTCACTCAGCGCGAGGAGGACATCGCACACGAGGAAGCGCGGATGCGCATGCTAGGGCGAGTGGTGGCCGATGAGATGGTGAGGCGGGTCGAGCAGCAACGCCAGCGAGGCGGCAGATGAGATCCGAGGCGTAGTCAGAGTCCAGGCGCGCGGAACGCGCCGGATGAGTTTCGGCCGGATTGCGTATCCGGCCTCCACAGCAATTCGAAGAAGTGTCCGAAAGGAAGGGTGGTCGCATGTCTGTTTCAGGGTCAGTTGTGCCAGTCGTGCCGGTGGCGGCACCGTCGTGGATCCAGCTCGGCGTGTTCGTGATCGACGCGTCGTCGTCGATGACGTGGGAGTTCGCAGAGCCGGACAGTTCGCTGGACGGGGTGCTGCCGGTGCGCACTAAGGCTCAGGCAGTCGACTGCGTGCTTGGGGAGTTCGTCGAGCGGATGCGATCGAGCCGCAACGCAGCGAACTTCCAGTTCTCGTTCGTGTCCTTCCACCATCAGTGCAGCGAGGTGCGGCCACCCCGACCGGTGCTCGAGATCCCGCCGACCGACAGCTACGAGCCGACCGCGAACGGTACCGGCGGCACCGCGATCTTCACCGGGCTCGAAGCGGCCGAGGAGATCGTCGCCCGGTTCATGGAGGAGCACCGAGGGGCGGAGATCCCGATCTCCGCGGTCGTAGCGGTCCTCTCCGACGGCGAGGAGGGCCATGACGCGGCTCGCACCGCGCAGGCCGCCGAGCGGCTGCGGGCGATCCCGAACACGCTGATCGCCACGGGGCTGTTCGCCACGCAGGGCCAGCCGCCGGTCGGGGAAGAGCTCCTGCAGGCGCTCGCCACGCGCCCGGACCTCTACCAGCGTGTCTACGAGGGCGAGGAGGTTCGCCGCTTCTTCCAGGCCTCGATGACAGCGATCCCGCTCGCCGGGTCGGTGACCGGATGACGACCCTCACTGCTGCCCGGGTTGAGCTGGCGGTTGCCGCGGCAACCGCCTCCCCGCGCGGCGTCGACTCGCAGGACCGTGTGCTCGCTGAGAGCGCGCGAACGTCCGCGGCGGTCGTCGTCTGCGACGGTGTCGGCTCGCACGCGGGCTCCGGCGCGGTTGCCGAGCTTGCGTGTCGGCTCGCTGCCGGCGAGCTGCGCGACCGCGGCGTCACAGCCGTCGCCGGGCTGCCGGCGGTGCTCACCGGGGCGATAGCCGACGAGGGCCTCGGGGCGACGACGATGCTCGCGCTCGCCGCTGACGATGCGGGCGAGGTCGGGTTCTGCCTGCTCGGCAACGGCATGATCGTCGAGGCCGCGGGGCTCCCGATCGACGAGACGCGGGTGCGGGTCGCCTGGACCGAGCTCGCGCTGCCGCAGGTCGAGCTCCGCGGCGGGCGGCCGCTGCTCGCCTCGTTCCTGCCCTGGCCGGGACCGGGTGCCGCTCCGGCGGCGGTTGGCACCCGCCGCCTCGCAGCAGGCCAGACCCGCCTGTTCCTCGCGTGCAGTGACGGGATCGGCAGCGAGGAGGAGCGCTCAGTCGGGATCGGCCCGGACGGCCGGCTGTGGCGGCCGGTCGACCCGGCGTTCGCGGCGCTCCTCGACCTGCTCGGCGACGCCTGGCCTTCCCTCTGCAACGACACCGACGTGCAGTCGGAGCTGGAGAAGATCCTCGCGACGGCCCTTGCCAGCCTGTTGGCGGCGGGGCAGCTCGAGGACGACGCGACGGTCGCCGCGCTACTCGTGCGGTCCCAGGAGTCCCGCCCGTGAGCGACACGCTCCAGGTCCGCGGCGTCGCGAGCACGCTGCCGGCGTTCGCTGCGCGTCACCATCTGCCGCTCCCGCGCGTCGGCGCCCGGATCGCAATCGGCGACGCGTTCGCCCGCGGCGGCTTCGGGGCGGTACACCCGGTCGAGTCGATCGATGGGGCCGCGCCCGGGCGCGCAGTCCTACTCAAGCTGTTCACACCCGACGCGCTCGCAGCGACCGGCGGCTCCCAGGTCCTCACGGCCAGGGTCGCCGAGCTGCACCGGACGCTCGAGACGTTCGCCGTTGAGGCGTGGAGCGAGGCGCTGCTGGCGCTCCCCTACTGCCTGCTCACCGCTCCGCTCCCAGGCGGGATCGCGCTGGTGGCGCTGATGCTCGACCTGCGCGCGCTCGGCTATTGCGAGAGCCCGTTCGCCCTGACGGCGGACACGGTCGCGCACCTGTCCCGCCCGGCGCACGAGCGGATCGACCTCGCGCTGCGCTACGCCGAGCGGGCGGCGCTGCTCGAACAGATCGGCTTCGTGCACTCCGACCAGAACCCGGAGAACGTGATGGTCACAGCGACCGACGTGCAGATCATCGACCTCGATGCTGGCGTGGTCCTCCACACCGGCGATGAGCGGCCGCTCACAGCCGGCAAGCCCGACGACTGCATGCCGCCCGAGGTGAAGCGGTCAAATCCGGCTGGGCCAGTCGACCTATCGGCATATACGCCTGAGGCGACGCGCTGGTCGGTCGCGTCGCTGATCGGCTACTTCCTCTTCGGTGCTCACCCGGGCTTCTTCCTGCGCAACATCTCGCCGCAGACGATCGACGCCTATGCGACCGCACCCGTCGCCTGGCCGGAGATCGATCAGGCCGGTCCAATCTTCACGACGCTCGAGCACAACCGGCTCGCCTACACGTGGATGTGCGAACAGTTGCGCGCTCTGCCCGAGGCGATCCGCGAGCTGTTCGCACGCCTGTTCGCCGCCGGTCTCGATGCCGAACGGCGACCGGCAGCAGCGGAGTGGGTGCCGGCACTAGCAGGGCTGCGCGAGCCCCCTGTCATCGACCGCTTCGAGCTCGACGACACGTACGTTCTTGAAGGCAGCGAGGTGACGCTGAGCTGGCTGGTGCGGAACGCGGAACGCGTCGAAATCGTCGGCCATGGCTTTCAGCCGGCCAGCGGGGAGCTGCAGCTCATACCGGATCGCGCCGCCGCGTTCGAGCTGCGCGCGGAGGGCCCCTACGGCCGCAGAACGGAACGGACGCCGGTGGTCAGAGTGGTCCCGTTACCGCGGATCGAGACCCTCGCGGTTCCCGCGCTCCCCGAGCTAACTCGGCGAGTGCGTACAGGCCTGGCCACAAGTCCAAGCCTAGGCGCTGTGGAATTCGAGAGCCCGACGGCCCGTCCTGTACCGCGGATCTCGGCGATGCGGCCCGACGGTGGGCCGACTGTCCCGGCGCCGGTCTTCCGGCTCGCCGATGTCCTGGCAGCGAGACCCTCGTTGCATTCGATCACGCGCAAGAGGAGGGCAGCATGAGCCCGCAATTCGGACGTCGGATGCGCTGGCTGGGCTGTGCGGATGAGGCGATCCTCGCCCACTGCCCGACGGAGTCGATGCGCTTTGCCGCAACCGGTGCGACCGTGCTGACGACCAGCGTCCTTGCGACCGTTTCGGCAACACTGACCGTGAATCAGTTCCTTCACGTCGCGCTCCTTGGCGCGGTCATCGTCGGAGTTGGGTGGGGCGCCGCGATCATGGCGCTCGACCGTTGGCTGATCCTCTCGATCCGCCGACAGTCAAACCCATTCGCGACGCTCGCGCTCGCCGTCCCAAGAGTGCTGCTGGCGATTGTTGCCGGCCTCGTTATCGCCGAGCCACTCGTGCTCATCGTCTTTCGCAGTGAGGTGAACGCCCAGGCGACTGCGGACAAGGAGCACGCCTACCTGACCCAGAAGCAGCATCTCGATCAGCAGTACGCCGTGATCGGCACGCTCTCCAACCAGGCGAACTCGATCGAGCAGCGACTCACGACCGTGGACCCCGGCAGCGTGCTGCTCACGGACCCCGAGTACCGCCTTGCCAGCCAGCAGGCGCAGAGCCTGCAGTCGCGCGCCCAGGCCGCGGAGCAGCAAGCGCTTTGCGAGCTCGACGGCACCTGCGGTACGCACCACGTTGGCTCGGGGTCCGTCTATTCCGCAAAGCAGGCACAGGCCAGCCAGCTCCAGCAGCAGGCGGCCGCCGCGCAGTCCAAACTCGCGACCCTGCGGCAGAGCCTCGTAACACAGCAGACGGCTCAGCAGGGCCAGGGCGATCGCTACCTGCGCGTCCAGCTCGCCCAGATCCTTCAGCGTCGTGGCCGGCTCCAGGCTGAGCGCGCGCAGGACGAGGGCACACTGCGCGCGGCTTACCGGCAGCCGCTCGGGCTCGCTGAGCGCATCGACGCGCTCAGTGAGGTCTCCAATCAGCACCCGAGTGTCGGCGCCGCGAGCCTGCTGATCAGCCTGCTGATCCTGCTTCTGGACTCGGCCCCCGCGCTCGGCAAAGCGTTCATGTCGATCGGAAAGCCCACGCTGTATGAGCAGCTCCAAGCGGGGGAGGAGGAGGCGCTGCTCGAGCGAGCTCGCGCCCACCGCCACGCTGTCGCGCAGGCCCACGAACACGAGGCGGCGACGCTTGTGGACGAGGCCGAGATCCACCGCAAGCTCTGGAGCGGTGCGCTGGAGGATCTTGTGGCCCGGATGGTTCACACCCAGCGCGAGGTAGCGGAGCGCTACATCGCGGAGTGGGCCAGGGACGCCAACGCCGGCGCCGAGGAATGGGTGAAGCGCGCCCAGGACCCGAAGCCCGAACCGGATCCCGAGTGGTCCGCGGCACCGGATCGGCGGCGGTTCATCACCGGCGGCCTCTCGCGCAACGGCGGGGCCCCGCGACGCGACTTCGATCTGCACGCATGACCGGATCGCCTCGATGAGCCCGACAGAGCTGAAGCCCGACGATCTGCCCGAAGAGCTGGGAAGCCAGCGTCGGGAGATGCTCGTCGATCTCAGCCGGCTCTGGCTGCGACTAAGTGACTACCGCTTCGGGCAAATGCTCCGGACAGCCGCGGTCCCGAGGCAGATCAGGCACCCGACCTCGCTGACCGACGAGGTGGTGAGCGAGGGATTGGTCGCGGCGCTCGAACACTTCCCGGAGCGCCCACCGCCGAAGGGACCGTATTGGGATACCGAGGCCAAGGGCCAGGGGAGCTTCCTCAAGGGCCGTCCGCGCGACCCGGCGCGGATCTCGCAGGTCCTCGCTGCGTTCGCGGATGCGTGGGTGAAACATCCGGACCTGTGGTTCGGGCAGCTGCTCGATTTTGCGCTTGATCGCGCCGGCATTCCGGAGGGCGAGTACGGCTCACGCTGGCTCCTGCTCGAAGATGGACCGATCCGCCGTGCTCTGGCGGACGTCGCCGCCGAACCGGATGACCCATTCAGCCCGACGCGCACCGGTGCGGGCCAGCCAACCGGGCCGGTGGCGGTGGAACGTGAGCGGTTCTTCGCCTGGATCCCCGACAGCCGCGACGGGCTGGTGCTTGACCCAGACCGGTTCCACGACATTGTGGGCAACGACTGGCTTGCATGGTCGGGCCTTCCGCCGGCCACTCCTCGCCGACGATCACCGGTCGCGCCCTCGGAGCCAGTGATCGCGATCCACGCCGGTGCCCGCGGAGTGGTCGCGGAGCCGCGCCTGCGGCAGCACTACGAGGTCATGCTGAGGGAGGCGCTCGCCAACGCGCAACTGCTGCTCGAGCGCGGAGACGCCGCGGTCGACGTCGTGCGAACGGTCCTCTGGATCATGGAAACGCTCACGTTCTGCAACCTGTATCTCGGCGCGCCGCTGTGCTCGGACGGCTCCGCCGAGCTGTCGGCCGCGATCATGCGGGGATCCGACCGCGCGGCGGGCGCGGTCGGCGCGGTTCGGCGCACGAAGCACCCGATCGTCACGGCGAAGCTGATGCTCGATGACAAGGAGGTCATGCGAGTCGGCGATCACGCTGACGGCTACGGCGCCTACCTCGGCGTCGAGCAGGCAGCCAACCTCTACTTCATCAACGAGCGCCAGCGGGCGAACCTGGCCCTCGGCGCCGACGATCGCGACAGGGCGACTATCGGCGCCGTCTGCCTCGACGCGACGGGCGGCCTTGCGGCCGGGACGGTGACCGGTGGGCTGCGCGGTCAGCCGAAGGGGCGCGTCGGCGCCGCGTCGCTGATCGGCGCCGGGATCTGGGCCGACGAGCGGGTCGCGGTCTCATGCGCCGGCGACAGCGAGGCATTCATCCGATCCGGAACCGCGCGCCACATCGCGACGCTCGTCGAAGGCGGGATCAGCCTGGAAGTGGCCACGGAAATCGCGCTCGCGGATCTCGAACGGCTGAACCGCCGGGGCGGCCTCATCGCCGTCACCGCAGACGGGGAAGCGTCGATGCCGTTCACCTCGAAGGTCATGGTCCGCGGGGTCTGGCGGCCCGGCGACGCGCCGAGAATCCAGTTCAGACACCGGGATACCCAGCCGCGAGGGGGCAGCGACGATGAGAAGGACTGACACGGTTCACCTGGACGGGCCGCGGCGGGCGGTCTGATGCGGCGCATCGAGATCGTCTACGACACACCGGCCGCCGAGTTCCCCGAATCGATCCGGGCCGCGTGGCAGACCACGGACCAGGCGCTCGACATGCACCTGCGCTGGCTCGGCTGGTATCGCGTGCCCGTGAAGGATTGGGACCCGCGTCCCGAGCCCGATTCTGACCACGAGGCCCGGCAGCTCGCAGCGATGTGGGGCCGCATCGGCGATGAGATCAAGTACGCCGCGCGACTGGCCAAAAGCAGCGGGGTCGCGCACATCCTCTCCGCTGAGGAGTTTCCCGACGACCCTGACCTCGACTGGCACCTCGCCGCGCTCGACAACCTTCCTGCGCTACGGCGCTGGGAGGGATGCGTCTGGTTGGCCACCGACGCCGCGGACCCACCACTGCTGCCGCTCGCCGAGGGATGCTCGTTCGGCGCCGCGATCTGCTGGTGGCAGGGTGGCGAGCTCAGGATCGCGGCGCTCGGGTCCGCGGAGCCGGACGTGCTTCCGTATATGCCGCTGCCGATCGTGCGAATTCGACCGGCCGGTGTGAGTCCAGAGGCACCCAAGATCCATCAGATCGTCGTGCCGTGGCCCGGCCACCAGCTCCTTTGTTTGCACGAGCTCCAGCACCCTGAGAGCAAGGCCGATCACCTCTGTGCCCTGGCGAGCCGCCTTGCACGGCTCACGCTGATCGGACTGGGGAAGATCCAGGCACGGGAGCGCGCCGCCGGCCGGGAGCTCGGCCGTCCCGTCACCGATCCCATCCCGTACCTGCCGGTCAGGCCGAGGCTCATCGCCGATCCGGCCGAGCTGACGGCCGCGATCGTCGATCTCTGGTCCGGCGGCAAGGTTCGCGGACTCGAGACGTGGCAGATCCTTGATCTCATCCACCACGAGCTGTTCGCCGGCCGTGAGCGGACCCCGTGCGACTACGCCGCCGTGATGGAGGCTCACTGGACGGGGTTTTACGCGACGGGATCGAACATCTACAGCCCGGACTCCTGGCACATGATCCTCAAGGGCGGCGCCGCCCCACGGGAGGGTTGGTGCGAGCCGTGGTTCCCAGACGCGCAGCGGTCCGCAAGCGAACGCTACGCGAGAAATCCGACGCTCGAGGAGCTCCTGCCTGGCGGTCGCATCCCGGCCGACGCTGACCCAGTCGAGCTGCGCCGGACGATGCCCTTCGGGTTCGGCGCCGCATCGACCGAGGTGTTTGTCGAGCTCGCCAGGGAGCTCGATCCGCGGACCGCCAGATTCGTCCTCTTCGGTGCGAACAAGCACTCGACCCCCTGGTGGCTCGATCCCCACGAGATGCTCGACGAGCTGCTGGCGCCGTATCGCCCTCAGAAATGATCAGCCACTCACAGGGTCGGCCAATGGAATCCCCTGAACCTCCTCGTATCAGCGAGCACCGGAGCACGCATGGCCGCGGTCGATAAAGAACGCGAGCTGCTGCAAGCGATCAAGAGGAATCTCGCCGACCTCGATGCGCTGGCCGCGCAGCTCGACGACCTCGAGGAGCGCGGCGTCTACAAGTTCTACAGCCAGAGCTTCAAGGTGTACGAGCTCCAGATGATCGTCGATCGGGCGCAGGTGTTGTTCGAGCGAATCGCGCCGACAGGGACCGCACTGAACGATTGGTTCCTGTCGATCTGTCAGACGGCGCTGCGCCACCGGTTCATCTGGCCCCCGAAGAACTGGGACTGGGAGCGGATGAACCGGAACTGGCAGGCGGAGACCCAGCCGATCCTCGAGGCGTTCTGGCACTGCCGGTATTTCCTGAGGATGCTGGCGCGCTTCGGCAGGGAGCTCGACGAGGCGCCTATGCCCGTCGCGTGGACCGCGGAGGGCTTCAGCGGCAGCCCGGCGCCCGCGGGATGGCTGGCAGTGCTCTACCTCTACGGGCTCGGTTGGTAGCGCCGCTACGACACTCACGCAGCGAGAGCGCACCTCCGATGTGCTGTCAGCTCCGACAAGCGCACGGCGACTCAACCAACATCGTGTTTGGACATCAGCCGTGAAGCTGTGGCTTGACGACCGGCGCACACCGCCAGACCAGTCGTGGACCTGGGTCAGGAGCGTTCCCCAGGCGATCCGCGCGATGGAGACCGGCACGGTCACTGACGCGTCACTGGACCACGATCTTGGCCTGGACCGGGCGGGTCGCCAGCACCAGGTGGGCAGCGATCTCGTGGACTGGATGGCGGACCACGAGTGCTGGCCGTCTGCGGCGATCGCGATCCACAGCGCCGACGTCGGCGGGGTCCGGTACATGGTCGCGCTGATCGAGCGCGAGGCGCCATTCGTGCGCGTCCTTGGAACGGACCGATTCATCCGCAGATCACGAGGCACGGAGCACTGACATGGCGCGTCAGGGAAGCGACCCCTGGGCAGCCGGAAGCCGTCATTCAACCCACCAGGGAGGCAGTTCATGACACAGACAATCGTCCGACCGCACGACGTGACCGTCTTCGGCTCCGGGCTCACCCGGACCGAGCCCGACCGTGCGCTCATCCAGCTCGAGGTGCGGCAAACCGAACTGGAGCCAACGAACGCGCTCGACGCCACACGCGACAGGGTGAAAGCGGTCCGCGAAGCACTCGCCCGCGCGACCATCGACACGTCCCAGATCGAGACGTCCCGCGTCGCGATCCATGAGGAATGGGAGCATCACCCGGTCACAAAGAAGTCGGGGTACGCAGCATCCATAACTCTGCGCGTTCGCGTCCACGACGTCGAGCTCGTCGAGCCCGTACTGATCGCAGTCGTCGCCGCAGGCGCCAGCCGCATCCACAGCGTCATCTACGAAACCTCCCTGCTGCCCGAACTGCGCCGCGAGACGCGCACCGCCGCGATCGTCGCCGCCAGGGCAAAGGCAGAGCTGTACTGCGAGGCCGCGGGCTGCCGCGCCGGCGCGGTCACCCACATCGAGGATCTCGATCCAAGCCGCTTCCCTGTGGCGACAAGTCGCGACACACGCGAACCACAGCGGGCGCCCGATTCAGGAGACGACAGCAGCTTCGGCTCGGGCAGCCTCTCGGTCGTCGCCGCCGTCATGGTCAGCTACGCCATCCTCCCGGAGCGATGACCCTCGCGACAGGCACGGCCATCAAGGGCAGCCGTCCCGACGGTGCCGCGCCCGGTAACGACGCCAAGAGCCTCGCCGGCGCGACGACCCATCGCGACCCATGGGCGCCGGGCCGGCACTGCCGCCTCAAGCCTGGGCTACGGTAAGCAGCCATGAGCGTCTCCTGGGCCTTACCGCTAAGCGCCGCCTAAGCGAACCTGTCGTGTCGGATCAACTTCGCGACCGCCTCTATACCGCCGTCAAGCTCCTGCCGAGTCGGTGCCCCGGCTGCTTGGCGAATTTCGACGAGCCGGACAAGCTCGCGATCTTTCACCCGGGGGCAAGCCAAGCTGGTGTCCGGGCACCGGGTGAGTCGGCAACCCACTTCCCGGAGATCTGGGCAACTACGCCCGACGTCTTGGGAAAAGTGATCGTTCCCGTGCAGGTATTGCCCGGGCCGACTGTGCAGTTCGTGGTTTGTATGAGTTGCAAGAACATCACGATGTCGCTGCGCATCGACGAGCAGACATTCTTCACTCGAGACGAGGCGGGGCGCGTGTGCCGAGACGAGGGGTTCACGTTTGTGCGCGAGAGCCTGATCAATCCAGCTCTCGCTGCCGAGACTCTGGACCATGTGCGACGAAGTGAGGCTGAGTACCGCAAACGCCCCGAATCCGATTACGGTCGCTCATCAGGCGATTCGTAGCCATCGGTTCGCCGTGACCCAAGCTGGCGGCGCTGAGCCTCCCGCTCGACAAGACACGGATGGCGACCGTCGCCGACCGGCGAGTTCCATGACTCCTCCGAAAAGAGCACCGCAAACTCCCGGTGCGCTGGTGCGTCGCGGCGAATCGGTGAGGCGACGGCCGCGAGGATGCTCCAGGGAGGCAGCTCCCTAGCTTCGAGTTCCATGGGAACGAACTGGTCGCCGTGGTAAGCCTCCCAGTACGCGCTGTCGTCCGGATAGCGCTCGCGCTGGCGGGCGTGGCGCAGCTCGTGCCACAGCGTGTAGTTCATGATGCTGGCGCTCGCGCGCCGCAGACGGATCGAGTGCATCATCCAACCGGTGCACCCATTCACCCGCCAGCCGCGGTAGCAACCGAGATACGGGCGGCAGCACGGAAGGCGGCGGTAGATCTCGACATACACCGGCACCTCGACGCCAAGCAGTTCCATCGCCGAGCGGAGCCGCTCGGCGTCAATGTCCCACGACCGGACCAACTACGGTGCCCCTCGCTCCGTGAGCGGCTTTGCAGCGCTCTCGAATCGCGGCTTCCGGCTTCGCGCCGCGATCCGGCGCACTCGGTGCAGTTCGCCCGCGGCGAAGCGCTCCATTCTCCGCCCCATCGGCCGTAGCCCAGCAGCATTGACGCTGTGGATCGTGAGCTGATCCTCGACCCACACATCGCATCCATCCAACACCTGTTGCCCAGCGATGTCATCACCGACATAGACGTCTTTGCCGACGACCTCATGACCGCTGAGGTGTTGCAGATCCCGACCCCGGATGACCATCGGAGCCTGGGACGGCACGACCGATGAACGCCGGTCGCCGATCATCGCGTCACGGGCTGTTGGTCGGGGTAACATCCCTACACAGCCCGCAACGAGAACAGATGTGGACGCCGTCGATGTGCTTCCACTCGTGCCCGCAGGACTTGATCAGCCGGCGCTGGCGGACGTCAGCGGACATCCACTTCAGGTCTTCGGCGATCTCTCTGAGGCCAACGGCCTCGGCATGCTCGCCGGCAAGCTGGAGTAGTCCTTGAAGGCGGTCAAAGCCGTCGACGTCCGCGGTGGGCGATTCTTCCCGGGGTTCGTCTCGACGCGCCACGTTGAATCAGTCGCCACCGGACGCCGGGACCTGACGCGTGATATGGACGTGCAATGCACTGCGAGTCACCAAGCGCGATCGTGGCTGTCGCGGTCGTTACATGAATACAGCTGACCGCTGCGGGGGGCAGTTTGGAGGACGTCGTCCAGCCACACGCGAAGCGCCCCTGCCCACAGCGTGGTGCCGTCGACCCTTCGGTCATCTCCGGCTCCTACCGATAGCGCTCGAAATCCGGCGCCGGAGCGTCGGGATCAAAGCCGCTGTCGACCACCGCTTCACGCGTGACCGTCTCGTCCTTGCCGATCTCCCAGATCCGCTCCATCAGGTCGAGCATCAGGTCGCGAAGGGCAGAGCGCAGCGCCGCGATCGTCGCGTCGATCCAGGGCGCGTGACGGGCCTCGACGTCGATCCGCTCTGGCATGTAGCGACCGACCAGAAGGACGCCCCAAGGCGGATGGATCATGTTGTGCTGCCTTACGCTGCTCTCAAACAAGGCCCCGAGCTGGAGGCGCTCCAGGGGCCAGCGGGAAAGCTGCAGCCGCGGTCCCTCCGTCGTGAACGCGCCGCAGAGCGCCCACACCTGGCGGTAGTAGTAGTCGGCGATATCCGGATGGCTGCTGCGGGCCGCCTCGTAACTGAGCCACGCCTCGAGCAAGTCCTCGCGGGTGTACGTGTCCTTGGTGTCCATGGCCAGCAACGTCGTCTTCGCAGAGGGCGTCCTGACATGGTGCTCCTAGCTCGATCAGCAGCGGGCGTCGCGACGACCGTCCGCGCGGCGGCTCGTCGCGAGCTGTCAGGTGAAGCCTTGTCGACGCGACTTGAACATCCCGGCTGTGAGCCGACGTCGGTAACCGATTCAGCGCTCGAGCCGGTCCCCGGAAGAACGCCGTTGCATCATGATGAGCTTCGCAAAGCCACTTCTCCTCCTCGACGTCGACGGCGTCCTCTGCCCCATCGGACCCGGGCCGGGCGACCCGATGCGCACGCTCGTCGTCGACGAGTTCCCCGTCACATTCTCCGTACATCTGCCGGCACGCCTAGCAACGCTTGGGAAGAGATTCGCGCTCGTGTGGGCAACCAGCTGGGAGCACGACGCCAACCGATCGCTCGCCCCGGTTCTTGGGATCCCTGAGCTGCCGCTCATCACATTCGCTGGGCGATCCGCCCGCCGAGGGCAGACTTGGAAGCTCCCGGCTGTTAGACGCTTCGTCCGGGAGCACCCGGTGGCGTGGGTAGATGACGAGCTTGGGCTCGATGCTCACCGGTGGGCTCACCGACGCGTCGAGCCGACGCTGCTGCTCGACATCAATCCGGCGTGGGGGCTGGCCGACGCACATGTTCAAGTTCTCGTTGAATTCGCCGATAGGCTCGCGGCGGGACCTATCGATCACTCGGGGCCAGCGGATTAGGCACTCACACGCCTCGCTTGTTGTGGCGCCGGTTCTTAGAAGGCGAGGGGAATCGGCCCCTCGGCCAGGTTGGCCCAGACCTGTGCTTGCGTGTCGGGCGCGAGCCGGGCAAGCGCTTGGACAGCGATGGTCTGCGCTTCGCGCGTGGGAAGCGTTCGCGTCAGCCCGGCGAGCATGTTCCCAATGGTCGTCGCATCAAGTTGATCGATCGCATCGAGCAGCTCCGGCGCCCTGCGGACGTCGCGAGCAAAGACCCACGCCAAATGTGGCGCAGGGTCCAACGAGTCAGCGTCTCGCAGGGCCAGCGCTCGGAGTCTCTCACCCGCTGGCAGAAGCTCACTGAGCGTCGCCAAGACTCCGACTGCCGCAGGCGCATGGCATTGCACGAGCGCGCTTACTCCCTCGCTCACCTCAACCAATGACTCGCCTCCCAGCAGGTACCTGGCGGCCGCTTCGATCATCACCTCCAGCACGCCGGGCGCCGGCGAGACTCCGGCGGGGTCGACCGCCGCGGCCGCACGACCCATCGCTCGCGCGCAGTCGAGGAGGGCGTCGTCCGGGCCGGAGAGGACGTGCGCCAGCGCGTGCACCACCCGCGGGTCGGAGCCCACGAGGGGCCCGCTTACCAGCAGGCTTGCAAGGCGGTCCCAGTCGGCCACCTCAGATCTCAGGAACGCGCCGGCGAGGTCGCGAACGGCCTCCCATCCCGATCTCAGCTTCCGATCGCCCGGCGGCAGCTCGCTGTGGCCAATCATCATCCAATCGTGGCCACTCCGCGCGCGGCGCAGCGCTGGTGTTGGCAGCGTGCCGGCGGCGACGGCCAGTCGCACGAGCATCGGGTCCGCGTGTGACGAGACCGTGCGGGCGGAGTCCCACGCGCGGCCGACGCCCATCGCCGCGGCGGCCAGAGCAAGGGTTTCATTGGCGGGGTCGCGGACGCTCGCAGCCCCGATCGCTGTCGCGCACGATGCTGTCCCACGTCGAACCAGTTCGGTGGCCGCCTGCCTCGCGAGTGCCGGCGTGTCGAGCATCTGCCGAAGTCGGTGCTCGGAGGCGGTCTGGGTGCGCATGTCGGCGAGTGCGGCTTGCGTCGTCATCCGGTCGTAGCCCCACTCGAGGTATGCACGCTGCGTGCTGGCGACGGCTCCGACACGAAGTCGGCGCTGTGACGCGCCGCGCACCCCGAGCGTCTCGAGCAACAGGCGACCTGGAGGCTGCGCGTACGCCGTGCGCAGGTACGCGAGTGCCCGATCGACGGAGAGCAGGTGCAGGAACGGTTCATCGATGTTGTTTGCGACCCGCGTCGCCGCGTCGATCAGAGCGCGGTCGGGGCGGAGCTCGAGGTACCCCATGCACCGGGCCTCGCCGCGGTACCGACGAGCGGCCTCGGCAAAGCCGGCTGGGTCAAACAGCGGCACGTCGTGGACGGGCAGCGCGCAGTCGCAGTGCCCCCACGTATGCCGGCCAACGAGGGCGGCGCGTCGGCTCGCCGAGAGCCGTCCATCGAGCCACAGCCCGTGGATCAGATTGGAGTCCATCGCATGGTCGCCGGCCTCGATCTCGTCATCGGTCAGGAGCTCCCGAGCCGTGGAGATAGGCTCGCCTCGCTCATCGAGCCACGGCTCGGGCCCGTCGTCGTACCAAAGCCTCTCGTCGACGATTGGCTCGGGCGTCCCAACCTCGCTGAGCGTCAAGCCGCACGCTCGCGCGAACTCGGAGCAGAGCTTGTCGAGTTGACGCTTGTGCTCTGTGCCGTTGGCGAACGCGTACGTTCGGTAGCCGAGTAGCCGGTTCGGTGGCGCGACCGCGATCAGCTTGCGCGCGAGCACGCTGCCTCGTTTGTCGGTGGCATAAATCACGTGCCGGTTTGCCTCCACCGTGTTTCCCAGCGCTGCGAATCGGTTGAACCCGTCGTCGTCTAGCGCCAGGCACGTCCCGAACCACGTTCCCATATGCACCGCGCGGATCGGGTCGGCCTCGGTGTAGTACCGGACCGCCTGGTCGACGACCTGGACGGTCTGGTCGAACCCGGCAACCCATCGGTCGACGGCGAAAGCTCCTCGTCGATCATTGATCCAGCGACGGTTCTCAGGCCAGTCATATCGGGAACCACCGACGAGTGCGAACTCCAGAAAGCGTCGCAGCAGCGGCTCGCTGATCCGGTCGTCGTTCACGAACCAGGCCAGGTCCGCCAGCAGCGAAAGCGGCAGCCCTGAGCGAAGGTCGGGGAGCCGTTCACGCGCGCATTCCTCGAGCACGTTACGGAGTGACCGCAGCCGGTAGTCGGCGCTTGCGCGGATGAGCTGGTTGCGAAGCCGACGCCGGCGGGCGGCCCGCCGCGCTGCGCGAGCGGCCGGATCGCCCAGGTACGCGACCCGCCGCGTCAATCTCGCGCGCGTCGCCTCGCTGAGCTCAGCCCGCTCGAGCTGGAGGCGGAGGGCACTCGCCTCAGCCTTTTCGTCGTCCTCGGAGCACACCAGCCTCGCAAGATCGCGCGGCACTCGCTCGCCCTCGCCGGCCAGCCTGCGGTAGTGCAAGTAATCCAAGAGAACGTCCGGCTCGATCCCGGACGCGTCCGATAGCACCGGGACGTCAATGTCGCGGGTGACCGGAGCGGCCCAGTCGCGCAGCCGTCGGCGCACAGTGGGCACGCCCGGGGACAGCCCGGCGACGAGCGCCGATACGGCATCCTCGCTACCGGCTGCAGCTCGGCCCGCAGCAGCCGTAATCGCTAGCACGCTGTCCGCGAACGCGCTCGTGAGCAATTCGACAACCCACTGCTGGCGAAGCCACTGACCGGCGGCCGAACCAGGCGCGCCAGCCGCCTCCAGCTCCACCAGGTACCTCTTCAAGCCGCCGCTGTTCCGCGACCAGCCTCGGGACGGCACCGGCACGGGCCAATGACGCAGCACGTCCGTCGCCAGCGCCGCCGGGATCTCGGCCAGCCACCGGGCTGGCTCTGCGCCGATCCTCAACCACTCCGGCACGAACTCGCTCGCCGCATCAGCCCAGGCACGATCGGCGCCACCGAGGAGCGCCGCCACCGCCCGCAGGCAGTCAAGGTCCGCGTCGCGTCCGATCGCGAAGCTGCCGTGCCGCGTCCTGAGCAGAATTTGAAGGCAGGGCAGCCGCAGCCTCGACTGCAGCCGCCGCTCTGGCCACCAGCACTCCCGGGCCGAGCGCACCCAGCGCTCGGCCAGCGCCGATCCGAAGATATCGAGCAGCCGATCGGCGACCGCAAGATCCGGCGGGACCGCGGCACGGGAAGGCACGTCGCCCCAGTCATGGCGGCGGGGGGGGAGATGGCTCGGCTCGATCAGCACTCCCTGCGGGCGCTCCCCGACCGGCGCCTTGCGAGCCGCGGCCAGCGCCCAAGCGAGACAGTCGGACTGCCGGCTCGCCTCTGCTGTCACCTCCATCAGGTTCATGCCGCGCAGCCGCTTCATCCCGGGCAGCCCTCGGTCGGCGAGTTCGCCGAGGCTGCGTCCGTGACCTACGAAGGTGATCGCGCGGCGTAGCCGATCGAGGTCCTGCTCGGTCTGACGCGTGGCGCTGACTGGCGGCGCTCTCCCGTCGGCGAGCAACCACTCTGCCGTGATTGCCCCCTGATCGATCCGCCACACCCCGCCGCCATGCACCATCAGCGGCCCGGGCGAGGCGTCGAGAAGTGCTACCTGCCGACCCCAGATGACCGCCCGCTGCTCCTTCTTCGCCCGTGACATCCGCTCGTCCAGTTGTTGCCCGTGCCGAGTTCGAGAGTCGATCAAGCGTCCGACCGCTCGACGCAGCGCTCGATTATCGGCGATGTCTCTGCAGCAGCCGCGACCGTGTCAACGTGTCGTGCGATGAGAGCCAAACTTTGCCGCCGCCCGGCGAACGCGTCCCGCCGGCACCGACACGCGCTCGTTCGCCTGTCGTGCACCCCGAATCAAGTCGACGAGCCGTTGCGCCGGGCACCGCTCCAGCTCGCGGCAATGCTCGTCCATCCCATTGCAGTCGCCGGAGCCGGCTCGGTCCTGACACGAGCGTGGTCCAGGAGACCTCAGACGTTGGTCGTGCCCTGACCGGTTGGGTAGCGTCACCGGGCCAGACGGATCCTCGACAAGCTCGTGCCGTCAGGGGCGCCGTCGATGAAGGCGCGCAGGTCGACGTCGTCGTCGAGGCTGATGTCGCGGTGTGTCGGTGGATGCTCTCGCTGCTGCTCGCGGTTGAGCTGAGTGATCGCCTTCAGGACGTCGTTCGCCCCAAGGTGGTGAAGGCAGGACAGGTGCACGCACTTCAACGCGAGACTCTGGGGCCGATCAGCCAGATGACCGAGCGCGTCTAGAACGGTGGTTAGGAGGTCGGGACCCCAATCAAAGCCAGTTGGATGGGTGAGCTCTACGTCGCGCGCCCCCCACAAGGCGTCGATCCGCTCGAGCGCGACATAGGTGGTCTGGTAATAGAAGTCGCGCCAGATCCGCCGATCGGGACGGTGGGTCTCGTAGAAGTTGGAACCTTCGCCCTCGCTGCGGTCGTCCTGGATGAGGGCGATGGGCCGCGGACCAGGCGGCGCAGGCACGAACGCGACAAATGCACCTTCCGCCGTATTTCGCATCCAGCGTGAGAGGCGCTCTATTCCGGACCGAGCGTCGTGCCCTTGCGTAGCGGCTCCCAGCGGGCTGTAGCCCACCTCGGAGGCGCACACGAGCGGGGCCTCTCGAGGACACCCGTCCCCGCCGAGATAGATCTCGATTTCGTGGTTTTCGCCAAAGAGTCTGCCTACTGGGTTCATCGTCTCGTTGACTCCCTCGCTGCCGGCCGGTCGATCCCGCCTCGCGGTGTGAACTCGAAGCGCGGCTTGCCCGTGGCTGTCGTCACTCGCCGAACGTCATGTAGCTCGCTGGCGTAGTGCTCGATCGTTCTCGCCATCTGGTCGCGGCCGGCGGGGTTGGCACTGTGGATCGTGATGCCGTCTCTAGGCCACAGATCACGGCCGGCGACGACCTGCTGCTCGGCGATGTGGTCGACGACGTCCACTCCTTTGCCGGCGACGTCGTCGTCGCCGAGATCGTGGTCGAGTGAGAGTTCGACCACATAGCCGCTATCGATCAGGGCGATCGCGGCATGCGCGGTCGTCACGTGTATCCAGCCCGGCGGCGCCGCGCGATCGTCGAGCAGGTCATCGAGCCATACCCGGAGCTCGCCAGCGGGGACTGCTGCGTCGACCGTCCACTGATTCATCGGCTCGATCCTGTCGCATGAGCCGGCGGCTCGCAACGACCGCCGGCGGGCAGTTCCGGCGCTCGTGTCAGGGATGGGACCGGCTTCTCGACCAGCCGAAGATGACCGACGAACCTACAAACGGGACATGGCGGGCGCTCGGTGTCGATCCCCCACCATACGCTGGCGAACCAACGCCCGAGAACGCGAAGCTGATCCGCGAGGGGCGCCGGCAGTATCGGGCGCTCTCGGAGCCCGAACGTGAGGCATGGGCCCG
>Ga0181518_10001554_pt1 | contig 23487 bp, 17 predicted proteins | sample PEATcosm2014_Bin_28_FD_119751 | JGI IMG/M metagenome (GOLD analysis project Ga0181518, IMG submission 119751) | Peatland microbial communities from MTU Mesocosm Facility, Houghton, MI, USA - PEATcosm2014_Bin01_60_metaG | ecosystem: Environmental > Terrestrial > Soil > Wetlands > Peat | place... | reverse complement strand
CTGATCGTGAGCCCTCTTCCTTAACTCCAACGCTTATCGAAGCACAAACCCATTTATGAAAATCACAAGACCATTTGGAATTCGGAACCTCATGCTCGGCTATGGGAGAATGCTCAAAGGTATTGCGTCCGCTGCCTGCACCGTCTGCCTTATAGCGGAGTGTCAGGGCCAGGGGACGATGACCTTCACATTTGAAGGCCAGCCGAGGGGAACGGTCTCGCAGGGGATGGGGTTCTACGACGAATCAGGGATGCGGTTCTCCGTTATTGCGCCCGGGGGCATCTACCTTTCGGGGGGCGGCATCCCTGGGTATCCAGACGATGGAACGGGTTATCTGGAGGTCCCAGACGCCTCCCCGAACGGGGGCGGAGGGGGGCTGAGCTTCAACTTTAACCCCAATCTTAGCCTGTTCAATCTCGTCTCCTTTGACGCGGCACCATACGATGGAGCAGCGCCCCCGACGCTCGAAGTCGTCGGCTACAAAATTCAGATTATGGAACCAACCATTACGGTTACGAATTACTTTACCGCCACTAGCGGCAATTTCCAGACGTTGCAGCTCAGCTCGAGCTTCCAGAACGTGTACGAAGTTGAGATTCTGGGCGATCCCTTTTCGCTCGACAACGTGGTAATCAGCGGCGTGCCCGAGCCGTCATGCGGCGCGCTCGCTGTTCTGGCCGCGCTCTGTGGACTTGGTCGTGCGTTGATGAGAAGCAGGCGGACAGAATGAAGGCTGCCAGACCGTATCTGTTCCTTGACCCTGCCGGTGACGGTGAACCCGCGCGGTTTTACCGGGCGTTTATGCAGTGAGCGGGAGGAGGGCCTTCTCACCCGGCATACGCCTCCATGCCGGCGCAGGAGCAAACCAGATTGCGGTCGCCAAACACGTTGTCAATGCGGCCCACGGCGGGCCAGAACTTGTGGTCGTGCAACCATTGGGCCGGGAAGCAGGCCTGTTGGCGCGGGTAGGGGTGGTTCCAGGGCTCGACGGCCAGCATGTCCGCCGTGTGCGGGGCGTTCCTTAAGACGTTATTCTGCGGGTCGGCTTGCCCGGACTCGATGGCTTCGATCTCGGCATGGATGCTGATCAGCGCCTCGCAGAAACGGTCCAGCTCTTCCTTGGATTCGCTCTCCGTCGGCTCGACCATCATGGTGCCGGGCACCGGCCACGAGATCGTTGGAGCGTGGAAGCCGTAGTCCATCAGGCGCTTGGCCACGTCCTCGACCGTGACGTGCTTGAACTGGCGCAGGTCCAGGATGCACTCGTGGGCGACCAGGTTGCCGTGGCCGCGGTAGAGCACGGGGAAGTAATCTTGCAGCCGCCGGGCAAGGTAGTTCGCGTTGAGAATGGCGTACTGGGTCGCCTCAGTCAGGCCGGCGCCGCCCATAGCCGCGATATACACCCAGGGAATCGCCAGAATGCTCGCGCTGCCCCACGGGGCCGCAGCTACGGCCCCAACCGATTCTTCCCCGCCGAGGTTCACTACCCCGTGACCGGGTAGAAACTCCGCCAGATGTTCCGCCACGCCAATGGGACCCATGCCCGGGCCGCCGCCGCCGTGCGGGATGCAAAACGTCTTGTGCAGATTCACATGGCACACGTCGGCGCCGATGTCCCGGGGCCGGCACAGACCGACTTGCGCGTTGAGGTTCGCGCCGTCCATATACACTTGCCCGCCGTTGGCGTGGACGATGGCGCACACCTCCCGGATGGATTCCTCGAATACACCATGCGTCGAGGGATACGTCACCATCAACGCCGCCAGATTCGCTTTGTGCGCCTCGGCCTTGGCCCGCAGGTCGGCGACGTCAATGTTGCCTTCGGTGTCGCAGGCGACGGCGACGACTTTCAGTCCGGCCATGACCGCGCTGGCGGGATTCGTGCCGTGCGCCGAGTTGGGGATCAGACACACGTTGCGGTGTCCCTCGCAGCGGTTGAGGTGCCAGGCGCGAATGACCAGCAGGCCGGCGTATTCGCCCTGCGAGCCGGCATTCGGCTGAAGCGAGATGCCGGCGAAACCGGTGATCTCGGCCAGCCAATCCTCCAACTGCTGGAACAGCGTCTGCCAGCCCCGCGTCTGGCACAGGGGCGCGAACGGATGCAAACGGCTCAGCTCCGGCCAAGTGATGGGGAACATCTCCGAGGCCGCGTTCAGCTTCATCGTGCAGGAGCCGAGCGGGATCATGGAAGTCGTCAGCGAGAGGTCGCGTGACTCCAGGCGCTTGAGGTAGCGCAGCATCTCCGTCTCGGAGTGATAACGGTTGAAGACCGGGTGCGTCAGATACCGGCTCGTCCGCGCGAAGGGGGCCGGGAAGGCCGCTTCAGCCTCCGCGGCCAATTCCGCCAAATCGAAGTCAAGCGCGCGGTTCCCATTGAAGACCCGGAGAATATCCGCCAGGTCCTTCTCGGTCGTGGTCTCGTCGAGCGCGATGCCAACCGAATGCTCGTTGATGGCGCGGAAGTTCATCCGCTGCGCTTCGGCGAGCTTTAGAATCTCCTCCAGGGGCCGGTCGCCGAGCGCCACGCGGAGCGTGTCGAAGAAGTGCTTGGGTCCGACCTCGTATCCGAGCCGCCGGAGTCCCCGGGCCAAGACTTCCGTCAGCAGATGAATTCGTCGCGCGATCTGCTGCAAGCCGCCGGGGCCGTGATAGCACGCGAACATGGCCGCCGCGCTGGCGAGCAGCGCCTGCGCGGTGCAGATGTTGCTCGTCGCCTTCTCGCGGCGGATGTGCTGTTCCCGGGTTTGGAGCGCGAGCCGCAGGGCAGGGCGCCCGCGCGAATCCTTGGAAACGCCCACGATGCGGCCGGGGATTTGGCGTTTGAAGGCGTCCCGGGTCGCGAAATACGCCGCGTGCGGTCCGCCGTAGCCGAGCGGCACGCCAAAACGCTGCGCGCTGCCCAGCGCCACGTCCGCGCCGAATTCCCCCGGTGGCCGAAGCACAGCGAGGCTCAACAAGTCCGCCGCCACCGCCACCAGCGCCCCCGCCGCATGTGCCTGCTCGACAAAACCGGAGTAGTCGAGGATTTCACCGAAGGTGTTCGGATACTGGACCAGCGCCCCGAAGACCCGGCCGCTGAATTGGAAAGTCTGATGGTCTCCGGTGACAACTTCGATGCCCAATGCCCCGGCCCGGGTATTCACCACGTCAATGGTTTGCGGATGGCATTCCGCCGAGACGAAGAAGACGTTCCTGCCCGGTTTGAGCGAGTGGCAGAGGGTCATGGCTTCCGCGGCGGCGGTGGCTTCATCCAGCAGCGAGGCGTTGGCAACCTCGAGACCCGTCAAATCAATCACCATCGTCTGGAAGTTCAGCAGCGCTTCCAGGCGGCCCTGGGCGATCTCGGCCTGGTAAGGAGTGTAGGGAGTGTACCAGCCGGGATTCTCCAGCAGATTGCGCTGAATCACGGGCGGCGTGATGCAGTCGTGGTAGCCCATCCCGATATAGGAGCGGAAAACCTGGTTCTGCGAAGCGATTTCCTTCAAGGCCGCCAGCACTTCATGTCCGCTGCGGGCAGCAGGAAGCTGGAGCGGACGGCGCAGGCGAATCTGTGACGGCACGGCTTCGTCAATCAGCGCCTCCAGGCCCGGATAGCCGAGCAACTTCAGCATGTCCCGGGTCTCTTCCGGGCTCGGCCCAATGTGGCGGCGCGCGAACTGATCCGGGTGTGGACGCAAACCAGCGGTTACGGAGTCCGTCGCCACCTTGGAATTCCGAGGCGCGGGCAAACCTTTGTTGGGTGCTTCCGTAACAGGCATCGGAGGAAAGTACGGACGACTACCCGCAAATCAAGTGAGAATCGCGTTTGATGGCAGGGCGCGCTGTCCTCAGCGCGCCGCAGATGGGCTTGCTGTCAGCGCGCCGCGTACGGGCAAGATCGCCTGTTTCATTGTTAAGAGCCTTGCCGACGGCCCCATGAAGACACCGCGCCATGCCACCGATCTGTCGGGCTGGGCTTGGCGCGCCAGTTTCCGAAAGGCTAACTTGGCGGCGGGGCCGAACCCAACCCCCGCAACAGCAGCATCAAACCGTAGGCCAGCAGGCCGCTGATCGGGATGGTCAGGACCCACGCCCAGACCATGCGGCCGACGATGCCCCATTTGACGGCGCTGAATCGTTTGGTGGCCCCGACACCCATGATCGAAGTGGAAATGACATGGGTGGTGGACAAGGGGATTCCCCAATGCGTGGCCAACTGAATAATGCCGGCCGCCGTAGTTTGCGCCGCGAAGCCATGGATCGGCTGCATCTTGACCATCTTGTGGCCGAGGGTCCGGATGATTCGCCAGCCGCCCACCGCGGTGCCCGCGGCCATGGTCAAAGCGCACACCACTTTGATCCACACATACACCTTGAACTCCGGCGCGCGCAGGAATTCCAGCCACGGCGGCAGGTGCTCGAACGCGTTGGTCTTCGTCGTGGCCGTAAACAGCGTCAGCGCGATGATGCCCATGGTCTTCTGCGCGTCGTTCGTGCCGTGGCTGAAACTCATCCAGGACGCGCTCAACAACTGGCCTCGGCCAAATACGAGCTTAATCAGGTGCGGGCTCCAGTTTCGCAGCAGCACCATCAGCAGGGCCATGATGCCGAACCCGACGATAATGCCGCAGGCCGGCGAAAGGAACATCGGCCCCACCACCTTGGGCCACAGCCCCTCGGCGTTGTGAGTCGCCGGATTCGAGACCGACCATTTGATCACCGACCAATCACTGGCGGCCGAGGCGAAGGTGGCGCCGCAAAGCCCGCCAATCAACGCATGGCTCGAACTCGAAGGCAGGCCCAGCCACCACGTCAACAGGTTCCAGGCAATCGCCGCGAGCAACGCCCCCAGCAGCGTCGTCGCGGACACAAAACGGGTATCCACCAGGCCCTGCCCAATCGTGCTCGCCACCGCCGTGCCGGTCAGCGCCCCCAGCAGATTGAAAACCGTGGATAGCACCAGGGCCTGGCGCGGGGTCAGGACCTTGGTGGAAACGGTCGTGGCGATCGAGTTGGCCGTGTCGTGGAAGCCGTTGATGTACTCGAAGATCAGGGCCACCAACAGGACGATCAGAAAGAGCGTCATGGTGACTCAGGAATTCTTCAGCGCGATGTGGGCGATGACATTGCCGGCGTCCCGGCAGCGGTCAATGACCTTTTCCAATAGCTCGTAAAGGTCCTTCAACGCGATGACCTGAAGCGGGTCATGTTGGCCGCTGAACAGATCCTTGTACAGCGACATCATGTGGTTGTCGGCTTCGCTTTCGAGGAACTGGAGCTTGTCATTGAGGTCTTTCACCTTTTCCAGGTCCATGCCCTTGCGCAGCGACTTGACCAGCTCCAGCACGATGTCCGTGGCCCGCCCAAGCAGGCTGATCTGCTTGGAGAAATCTATCCCCCGCACGTGTTGCGGCGCCGCCAGGATGCGGGTGGTGAACTTGTCAATCGTCTTGGGGATTTTGTAAAGGGCGTTGGACAGGGCCTCAATGTCCTCGCGCTCCAGCGCGGTGACGAACGTGGTATAGACCGCGGCGCTGATTTCTCCCGTAATCTGTTTGTTCTTTTGCCGCGCATAGGCGAACTCATCGACCGCCGGCGGTTTATCGAGCGTCTTGCTCAGCTTGACCAGCGCCTGCACGCTGGTGCGGGCTTCTTCGGCGCTGGCCTCGAGAAGGGTGAAGAACTTGTCTTCTTTGCCCAATAGCTTCTGGAGTGAAAACATAGCGCCTTCTTTCTACCCTGCCGGCGCGGAAGAGCACGCAAAAAATCGACGCCGGCCTCAGTTGTAACCAAACCGTAACAATTGGGATGAGCAAACGGACCTTGGAAAATGTAACAATCGCAGGCTTGCGGTGGAGGGGAAAAGCGGCACAGTCTCAAGTCAATCGCGATTGGGTGCCGGCCCTGAGCGCAACGTCTGCAGTTCAGGCCGGCGCCGATTTGTCAGGAACTGAATTATGAAGACGACCAAGAAACCAAACGGCAAAGCGAACGCTGACCTGCGCGCCGCAGCCGCCGCCGCAGAAAAACGGGTTGAGGCGGCCCGCAAACGGGCACGGCTGGCGAAGGCCCAATTCAAGCAAGCTCGAAAAGCCTTGAAACAAGCCAAGAAGGCGGCCAAAGCGGCCCGCAAGCAGGCCAAGGCCGCAGGGAAGGTGCTGAAAACAAAACCCAGAATGCCTGCCAGGGCACGAGCGAAGGCCGCGAAGAGAGCTAAAGGCCCCAGCGTTGCGGCTGCCGCTGTCCCCAGAAAGCCCGTGTTACGAACCACGGCACCGAGGCCGGCAACTCCCGAGACGGCGTCTCAAACTTCCGGAGCCAGCGCCGCCGTTCCGCCAGCCAGTCTTTTGGTCAAGCCTGATTGAGGTGACCCGCCTTTTGCTGTCGGGTGGGGCTGAGGTCACAAAGCGGAGGGAGAACCCAGGCCGGCACTGGGCGAGGAAACAGCCCTTTGAATTGGAGCCGGACGCTAAACTTAGTTTTCCATTGATTTAGTCCCAGCTATTTGCTCTAATTCGTGCGCGTGGTGCGGAATTCCAGAGTGCGAATTCGAGCGCATCGTTTGGCGGTTTTGGTCTGCGGTTAGCCTATGAAACGGTCCTCGGCCCTTGAATCTGGCTGTCCCCAACTGGACGGCCATGGTCACAAACTTGCCGACCAATGGCACGTTCACCTGTACCGACACTGGGGCGACCAATGGCGGCGACCGGATTCTACGTGGCTTGCGCCCGCACGAACTATTTGGTGGGCATCCAGGGCGACATTAACAGTAACAACAAGCCCTTGGGGTTCAGGACAAGATCGGGTTCAAACAAGGAATAACCCGCGCGCTTACTACGCTCGATAATGCCGCGCCGACTTAAAGTCCTCGTGTCAGCCTACGCTTGTGAGCCGAACAAGGGCTCGGAACCCTCGACGGGGTGGAACTTCGTGCGTCAGTTGTCACAGAGGCATGACCTCTGGGTCCTGACGAGGGCGAACAACCGGGTTAACATCGAGAAGGACCCCTTGGCCGCCGACCAGGGCCACGTGCACTGGGTTTATTACGATTTACCTCGTTGGGCAAGTTTTTGGAAGAAGGGGGCCCGCGGCATACAATGTTACTATTATCTGTGGCAGATGGGAGCGTGGCGCATCGGTGCACGGCTGCACCGCGAGATCGGCTTTGATCTGTTTCACCACGTGACCTTCGGCAAGTATTGGGTACCCAGTTACCTTAGTTTCTTGCCGGTCAAAAGCATCCTCGGCCCCCTGAGCGGAGGCGAATCCACGCCCAGAGCGCTGGCCGGCACGTTTGGACGCCGTGGTCGCTGGTATGAGAAGGAGCGGGACTTGGTTCGCGGGCTCGCCGACTTGGACCCTGTGCTTCGCGCCACGATGCGGCGGGCGAACCTGGTGGCGGCCACCACGGAGGATTCAAAGAAAAGGATTGAGCGGCTGGGCCCGGCCCATGTCACGCTGGCGCCATCGTGTGGTGTGAGCGATGAACAACTGGCTTTTTTTGCCCGCTTCCCGATGCGAAAGGAGCGGCCTTTCCGTTTGATCAGCATCGGCCGGCTACTGCATTGGAAGGGCTTCCATTTGGGATTGCAGGCCTTTGCCCGGGTCAGTCGCCTTTGTCCGGACAGCGAGTATTGGGTGGTTAGTGGCGGTCCTGAAGCCGAGGCGCTGAAACAACTGGTTGCGGACTTGGGGATTGCCAGTCGTGTGACATTCTGGGGGTATCTGCCGCGGCTGACGGACGTGTATGATAAGCTGGCGCAAGCCGATGTGCTGGTGAATCCGTCTCTCCATGAGGGATTCGGTAACGTCTGCCTCGAGGCACTGGCAGCGGGCCGGCCGGTGGTCTGCCTGGACACCGGCGGTCCCAGCCTGCAGGTTACTGAGCAATGCGGCTTCAAAGCCTCGGTTGGGTCCCTCGAAGACGCGCTGCAATCGATGGCTGAGGCTATGGCCAGGTTGTACGACGACCCCGAGCTGCGTTTGCGCATGGGAGCGGCGGCGCGCGAGCGGGCAGGGGCACATTTTCGTTGGGCGCTCATCGGCGAGCGGATGAGCGCTCTTTACGAAGCGGTCTGAGCCGCCAATGACGAATGTCCGCAAAGAATCCCAAGAGAAGGCCGCGGCAGTGACCGAACAAGCCCGGCGGCAGCCGCGTCTTTACTGGAACGGCCTGGAACTGGAACCACCGGTCCGCGCGGCATGAGTCGGGCGGGACATCGTGCGATCCGGCGGGTTTTCCTGGAATGACTTGTCACGACGTGTCACACATTTGTTATAGCATTGCGTTGCCCGGCGCTTTGGCTGAGGGTTGGTTGATGCAACCGTTTGAACAGGAAGTGGCCGGCTTGAAAGAGCGGCTTCTGACCATGGCCAGCCATGCCGAGTCGTCGGTGGGCAAGGCCATCGCGGCGCTCGGCCAGCGCGACTACGATCTCGCCGTGCGCGTTCAGGCTGAGGATGCGGTCATTGACCGCTTCGAGATCGAGGTGGACGAGCTGGCCATCCGGCTGCTGGCTCGGGCGCCACGGGCCAGCGACCTGCGGCTCATCACGGTGGCGATGAAAATCTCGCAGAATCTGGAGCGGGTGGGAGACGAAACCACGACCATCGCCCGGCGCGTGCAAGACCTCTGCCGGGAACTGCCCTTGAAGCTCGTCGTGGATATTCCCCCAATGGCCACCCTCGCCGTCCAGATGCTAAAGAGCGCGCTGGATGCCTTTGTCAACCAAGACCCCGCTGGCGCTCGCGCGCTGATCCCGCAGGACAAGCCAATCGACCTATTGAACAAGCAGATTCATCGGCAACTGGCCGACCAGATGATCGCAGACCCGGACACCATCACGCGCTGCTTGAACGTGATGGTCATCTCGAAGAGCCTGGAGCGCATCGGCGACCACGCCAAGAACGTGGCCGAGGAAGTTGTATATCTTTGCGAAGCCGAGGACATCCGACACAAGGGCACCGAAAAGGAGTCCGTGGGCCAGAAGGGTGGATTCCAGCAAACAGTAGCCGCCGACGGCAGTCGGCGCTGATTTCTCCGCCTGAGGAAAAGTGCGCCGACTGCCGTCGGCGGCTACAAGTTCCTGGAATCGTGACTCGGCCCGTCAACCCGCCGTCACTCTGCTGTAACCTGTTTGTCACAATGCCGCCATTGTCGTAACACGGCCCGCATGGTATTCAAGGGGAGCGTGAGATCGAAAATCCTCGTTGTGGATGATGAGCCGGAAGCGGTGGAGCTGCTCGAGTTCAACCTTAAGCAGGCGGGGTTTGAGGTCATCGCCGCCGCCGATGGCGCCCAGGCGCTCAAGAAGGCCCGCTCCGCCCTGCCGAGCCTGATTGTGCTGGACTTGATGCTGCCCGAAATTGACGGGTTGGAAGTCTGCAAGATGCTGCGCCGCGACCCCGCCACCGCCGGCATTCCCATCATTATGCTCACGGCCAAAGCGGCGGAGCTGGACCGCATCGTCGGCCTGGAGCTGGGCGCGGAGGATTACATCACCAAACCCTTCAGCCCGCGCGAGCTGGTCTTGCGCGTGAAGAAGGTCCTGCAGCGGGGCCGGGCCGCGCCCGCGGAACCCGAGCCGCTCAAGTTCGGCGACCTGCTGATCGACGCGCCGCGGCACCTGGTGAAGTGGCGCGGAAAGCAAATCGAACTGACAGCGACCGAGTTCAAGCTGCTGGCGGTTTTGGCGCAGCGCCGCGGGCGCGTGCAATCGCGGGACCAGTTGCTGCGCGATGTCTGGGAATACAACAGCCTCATTGACACCCGCACCGTCGATACGCACATGCGCCGCCTGCGCGAGAAGCTCGGGCCGGCCGCCAAGCACCTCGATACTGTGCGCGGCGTCGGCTACCGCTTCGTCGAGGCCCCGTCGTGAGGGCGTGTTGCCTCAACGGGCCGGCGGCAGGGCGCGGTGTTCTGGGATCGTCTCAGAACCGCCTGGCCGGGAGGGCGAGTGTCCTCGCGAGCCCTGATTTCCGGAAACGTTTGGGCTCGCGAGGACGCTCGCCCTCCCGGAGTGCCAATCTTTCATGCTCTGGCCCATCCTGACCGCCCTCTCCCTCGCTGCGCTGGCAGCCCTGCATCTCTGGTGGCGAGGCAGGCTCTCGCGCGCGCGGCAGGCCGCCCGAGGTGAAGTCGAAGCCTTGCAGGAGGAACAGCGGCGGGCAGCCCTGCAAAACCAAACCCAGCAGGAAGTTCTCCTCCACAGCATGGTGGAGGGCCTGCTCCTGCTGGACGAGCGCGGGCGCATTCAGCTCGCCAACCGCGCGTTCGCCAGCCTGTTTGGCGTGACGATTGACATCCGCGGCCGGACGCTGATGGAGGCCCTGCGCCTGCACGAGCTGGCCGAGCTGGTCAATTCCCTCGACTCGCAGAAACAAGTGTTGGGATACGAGCTGAAGTTGTCCGGGCTGAGCGAGCGCTGGCTGCAGATCAACGCCGCCGCCATCTTCAACGGCCACGGACGGCGGCATGGCACCGTTCTGGTCTTCCACGATTTAACCCGCTTGAAGCAGCTCGAGAGCGCCCGCCAGGAATTCGTGGCCAACGTCAGCCATGAACTCCGCACCCCCCTTTCCCTCATCAAAGGCTACGTCGAGACGCTGCTCGATGGCGCCCGGGACAACCCCGAGGTCGCCACTAAATTCCTCCAGACCATTGACCGCAATGCCGAGCGGCTTAAGCTGCTCATCGAGGACCTGCTCACCATTTCGGAACTGGAGTCTGGCCGCGTCAAACTGAGCCTCCAAGCCGTCCCTCTCAGCCCCCTCGTCGCCAAGGTCTTTGAAGACTTTAAGGACCGCGCAGCCGCCAGAAGTGTGAAACTCATCAACCAGGTCCCCGACCTGGCCGTTAGCGCAGACGTTGACCGCCTGGAACAAGTGCTGGGCAATCTCGTTGATAACGCCATCAAGTACGGGCGCGCCAAGGGCACCGTGACCGTTGGCGGCAGCGCCCGGGACGGCGGGCAGGTCGAGGTGTTCATCCAGGATGACGGCCCGGGGATACCGCCGGAGGCCCTCGAGCGAGTCTTTGAGCGCTTCTATCGCGTGGACAAGGCCCGCTCGCGCGAGCAGGGCGGCACGGGACTCGGACTCGCCATCGTCAAGCACATCATTCAGAACCACGGCGGCAGGGTCTGGGCGAGCAGCGAGCTTGGCCGCGGCGCGACCTTCTATTTTACCCTCGCCCAAGGCACCGGCACCCTCCAGCAGCCGCTGCTGTAAGCAAGGGAGCCTCTGCCCCTAGCCGGACACTCTTCCGCTGGCCGCATTCTTCTGCCTTCTGACTTCACCCTTGCGAGAGCACTTCCAGCAGGTAACGGAGCTCGTCCTGAACCTGCGTGGCGTCATCCACAGTCTGCGCGATTTCGGCTTTCACGAGTTCGCGGAAACGTTTCCGCAAACGGTGAATCGCCACCTTGGCCGCGCCTTCCGTCAAACCGAGCCGGCGGGCCGCATCCGCTTGGGAGAGGGATTCGACTTCGCCCAGCAGCCAAGGCTTTAGTGTCTCGAATTGCTCAGCCTTGCCCGCCGCGGCGAACTCGCCCGCCAGCACGTTGAGGGCGCGCTCGACAAGTGTCAGCGCCCATTGCCGGTCAAACACCGTGTCGGGCACCGGACCTGCCGGATCGGGGATTTGCAGTTCGGTGGTAGTGCTCGTGCCGGCGCCCGCTTCGATGGAGACGATCATTTGCCCACCGCCGCGTTTGGCGGCTTGGGCGCGGTCGTTTTGGTCCGCGAGGAAATGCTTCACCGCGCCCAGCAGAAAAGATCGGAACCGCCCGCGGCCTGGCTGCACGGTGTCGAGTCCGTGTTGGGCGAGCAGGCGGGCAAAGAACTCCTGGGTCAGATCGCGCGCGGCTTCGTCCGGGCGGCCCCCCTGGCGGATGAAAGTCAGCACGGGCGTATAATAGGCCTCGCACAGTTCGCTCAACGCAGACTGCGCCCCAGGCGTCTCGCCCCGGGCGCGCAGCACGAGCGTCCAGCGGGTTTCCATAAACCCGGCTGGACGCGGTGTCGAATCTTCTGATGGGTGCGAGAGGCTCACCGGTCGGCAGGCCATTGCTTGATGGCCGCAAGCCATTGGTCCGGGGTCCAGTACGGCCCCCGCCCGGCAATGTAGTTGGTCCCGGCGACCTCCAACGGATCGGTTTGAACCAGCGCCTCCTTCATCGGCTCCAGGAATAGGCGCAACTCGACTCCGGCCTGGCCGCCGCGGGGTTTGCCTTCGGGGGTGACGTAATCCATGAGGCGCAGGATGCCTTGGTGGCCAGAATAAACGAGCAGCGTGGCAGGCGGCTCGACTCGACGATAGGCCGGCCCGCTGGGGACCCGCAAGAAGGAGGTGACTTGGCCCCACCAGCAGGCATTCCACCGAACTGTATTGGTCGGGTCCTGGAAGAGCGGATCGGGAACCGGCGAGCAGGTGACATACATATCCTGGACCAGCGAGGAGTTGCCGACCTTGCAATAGGTGCTGCCGCCGATCTCAACCACCGGCACGCCGTTGGACCAATAGACAAACAACAGGTGCGCGATGTGCTGGGGCGGCACCAGGCACTTGAAAGTCCAGCGGAGTTGGTTAGTGGGCTCGGTTGTGCCGGCAAAAGGCAGAGGGGGCATTGTATCGAGCACGAGGGGAGGCCCGAAATCCGTGGCGGGGCGGCTCCCAGACCATGTCCTGTGGCCCGATGGAAAGAACCAGCCTCGGAAGCCCCACAACCCCGCCAGGAGTACGGCCACTATCGCCGCCGTCACCAGTCCCACATGGAATACATTCCTCCAGCGCGCTCGCGGCCTGCGGCCCGCACCGAATCCTGCGCCGTCGGCACCTGCTGGCTCAAGTGCGGGCGGATCATCGCTGGTCACGGCGTCCAGGTCGCCGTCCCAAAGGGCGCTATGGGCTCGCAGGTAGCCCCCTACGAACCAGAGCAATGCTATGACCAGCAAGGTGAACACTACCAGGGCCAACGAGAAGATGGGCGCGGCCACCGTGTACTCCGGGAACAACCCTGCGACCATTAAGACCAGCGCGGGGAGCGCGCACCCGAATATCAGCGGTAGTCCTCTCCGATCCCAGGCCCGCTCGGCGCTGACGGACAGCGAGGTGGTGTCCGAGGCGTGCGGCATTGTGCCGGTGCATTGGCTGGCCGCCCGCCGCACCCGCTCGAACCAGCGGCTTACACAGTCGTTGATCTCACCGGGAGAGGTGGTTCGCGGCTCCACCGGAGTCAGATGCACGCATCGCAACAGCCCCTGTTGCCGGAAGGAGACGGAGAGAAAACTGATGCGCACATACCTTATCCTCAAGAGTGTGAGCCATATTTGAAACTGACCCACGCTGAGGTCCTCGATGTCCTTAAGCGGAATGGTGATCGTCTTCTGCCCGTGGCTGGTGAAAGCGAGGTTCTCCGTGTCGAGTTGCAGTTCGCCCTTGCAAGTGAAGATGCGCGCGGCGGCGCTCGGGAAACAGTCGCGCATTCGCCTCGGCGTGCTGAAATAGCAGAGCGCGCGTGGCGCGGGAACGGCAGCCCCGGGGCTGGGCTTGGCCGGGGTGGCCACTGAAACGGTTTCTGTGGGGCTGCCCGCCGGATGCGCGGTAATCGCCTCCACGCTCGTCTTGACCTCGCCGGCGCTGCGGAACCGCTTTTCCCGTTCCTTCTCCAAGGCGTGGAACACCACTTCGTCCACGCGCGCATCCACGCTGGATTTCTGCGACGGCGGAGCGAAGCGGCCTATCGGCAGCTCCCCGGTCAGCATTTCGTAGAACACGACGCCCAGCGAGTAAATGTCCGCCCGCTGGTCCACGTCCTGCGGATGCTCCAGTTGTTCCGGCGCCATGTAGTGGGGGGTGCCGACGGCCTGGCCAATCGCGGTCAGGGTGAGGTTTTCCCTGGCCTCGCCGAGGAGCTTGGCGATGCCGAAGTCCGCAATCTTCACCCGCCCGCGCGTGTCGAGCAGGATGTTCTCCGGCTTGATGTCGCGGTGCAGGATGCCTTCGTCATGCGCGAATTGGAGCGCCTCGCAAATCTTTGGCACGAGCATCATGGCCTGCTGGGGCGTGAAGCGGCCCGCCTGCATCGCCTGGCGCAGGTTCACGCCATCCACGAACTCCATCAGCAGATAGAAGAACCCGCCCGACTGGCCGAAGTCATGGACGGTGACGATATTCGGGTGGTTCAGCCGCGCCAGCACGCGGGCTTCGCGGTTGAAGCGCTCGGCGAACGCGGCGTCGGCGGCCAGCGATTGCGGCAGGAGCTTCAGCGCGACGAGGCGGTCCAGGCGCGGCTGGCGGGCCTTGTACACCACCCCCATGCCGCCGTGGCCGATTATTTCGAGTATCTGGAGTTGCGGGAAAGAGGCGGCCACTTCCTCAATGGACGGCGGCGGATTCCGGTCGGCGGGCTGGCCGGCCTCGGTGGGAGTGGAGACCGCGGCGAGCAGGCATTTGGGGCAAAGCCCCCGCGGCGCGTTCGCCGGCAGCGGCGCGTGGCATTTCGGACAGTGATTGGCAATTGGCTCAGTATTCATGCTGCCAGCTTCCTGAGGAAACCGCTGGCCAAGGTTACACAAAATCCAGGACTGCTTGCGATAACTGAATAGGAAGGCAGGGCGCCGGGTATCTCCTCCCCGTTTTCCGTTTGACGCCCCCGGAGCCTTCTGGTTTCTTACACCCCGATGCCTGTTGATTCAGCTACTAATACGTCGAGTTGTTCATTCACCCGTCGTTCATTCTTCAAAACCCTCGGTGCCGCTGCTTTGGCCGCGCCCTTCGTCACGAGCGATTTGATGGCCCGGCCGCGCAACAGCGTGCTGGGCCACGCCAGTTTCGGGGCCGGTGGCCAAGCCTGGGATGATATCAAGCAACTGGCGCGATCCAAGCGCCTGCACCTGGTGGCCGTGGCCGAGGTGGATTTGAATCGCACCGCGGAGCTCAAGAAGCTCTTTCCAACGGCAAGGATTTATCAGGACTGGCGCGAGTTGCTGGATCAAGAAGCTAAGCACATCGACTCGGTGAACGTCTCCACGCCCGACCACATGCATGCGGCGATGGCGATGAGCGCGCTGCAGTTGGGCAAGCACGTCTATTGCCAGAAACCGCTGGCCCATGACCTTTACGAAGTGCGGAAGCTGACTGAGTTTGCGCGCTGGAAGGGTGTAGTCACGCAAATGGGCATCCAAATCCACTCGTCGAGTTTCTACCGCATGGCGGTGCTGCTCGTGCAGGCCGGCGCCATTGGCCGGATCAAGGAAGTTCATTCGTGGTGCTCGAGGAGCTGGGGCGACCCAAGCCCGCGTCCGGAGGTTTCTGACCCCGTGCCGGCCGGTTTCGACTGGGACCTTTGGCTTGGGGTATGTGCCGAACGGCCCTTTATCGGCAAGGAGTACTATCATCCCGTCAACTGGCGCAAACGCCTCGACTTCGGCACCGGCACCCTCGGCGACATGGGATGCCACATCTTCGACCCGGTATTCAAGGCCATCGAATTGACTGCGCCTGCATCCGTGCGCTCCGAAGGCCCGGCCCCGAACCGGTGGAACTGGCCGCTTGACTCTCAAATCCAATACATCTTTCCCGGCACCGCTTACACCGCGGGTGCGACGCTGCCGGTCACCTGGTACGACGGCGCGCAGAAACCGCCGCCCGCAGTCCGCGCCCTGCTGGAGGGAGACGAACTCCCGGACAGCGGCTCGATTTTCGTCGGCACGCAAGGGGTGATGGTCCTGCCGCATGTTGCCCGGCCTTTGCTCTACCCGGACAAGAAGTTCAAAGACCTCAAGTTCCCTGACGTCACCGAGGACAACCATTGGGGCAAGTTTGTGGAAGCCTGTCTCGGCGGCGCGCGGACTACCGCCGGCTTCGACTACTCAGGGCCCCTGGCGGAAGCGGTCCTGCTGGGCACCGTCGCGTTGCGCTTCCCGCAAACCACGCTGTCATGGAACGCCGCCACCCTGGCCTTCGCCGAGAGCGCGGCCAACGGCTTTGTCCGCCGCCAATACCGCGCTGGCTGGGCCGCCAAGGGACTCTCCTGAAGGCAAATCTGACCGGCTGTCTCTTTGCGTTTGCTTTCGCGGCTGAGCCGAGGCAGGGTTTCGCCATGCTTAAAGGATTCCTGCTTTCTCTGTGCCTGCTGGCGTGCGGCGCGCCCTTCCGCCTGATCGCGGCAAACGAGCCGGCGAAGCCGGCGGAAAAACCGGCGGTCGAGCCCGGCAAGGAAGCCGCCAAGCCTGCTGAACCCAAAGAGGAGCTGATCAAGTCCCAGCACACCGTCACGATCAACGGTCAGAAGCTGGACTATACCGCGGTCGCGGGCACGATCCTGCTGCGCGACAACGAAGACAAGCCCACCGCCGCTATTTTCTACATCGCCTACACGAAGGACGGCGTGCCGGATTTGGGCCGCCGCCCGATCACCTTCTCCTTCAACGGCGGCCCCGGTTCCTCGTCGGTCTGGCTGCACTTGGGGCTGCTCGGCCCCCGCCGCGTGTTGCTCAAAGAGGACGGCAGCAGCCTGCCGCCGCCCTACCAGCTCGTCGATAACGAGTTCTCGCTGCTTGATGAAACCGACCTGGTGTTCATTGACCCCGTCAGCACCGGTTTCAGCCGCGCGGTCAAGCCCGACGACGCCAAGAAGTTTCACGGCGTGGAAAGCGACCTCCGTTCGGTGGCCGGCTTCATCCGGCTCTATACGACTCGGAACACCCGCTGGGGCTCGCCCAAGTTCATCATCGGGGAGAGTTACGGCACGACGCGCGCGGCGGGTCTCACCGGCGAACTGCGCGAACGGCAGCGCATGAACGTCAACGGCATCATGCTGGTGTCCACCGTCTTGAACTTCGAGACCATCTCCTTTGCGCGCGGCAACGATCTGGCCTACGTGCTGTACCTGCCCAGCTACACTGCCGCCGCCTGGTACCACCAAAAGCTTCCGCCCGACCTCCAGCGACTTTCCCTCGCCGAGGTCATCGCCAAAGCCGAGAACTTTGCCGCCGGAGATTACAACCACGCCCTGCTGCTCGGCACGGCGCTGCCGGCGGAAACACGCCGCGCCACCGTCAAAGAACTGGCCCGCCTGACCGGGCTGTCGGAAGAATTCATCGACCGGGCGAACCTCCGCGTGGCCATGAACCGGTTCGCCGCGGAACTCCTGCGCGCCGAGAACCGCGTCATCGGGAGATTTGACGCGCGGTTCAAAGGCTACGTGCGTGACCGCCTGGCCGGCAACATGGAATACGACCCGACCACCGAAGCCGTTGCCAGCGTCTTTGCTTCCACCTTCAACCACTACGTCCGGGCCGAGCTGAATTACAAGAGCGATTTGCCCTACGAAATCCTCAGCAGCCTCGACTGGGATTGGGGCGAGCAAAACCGCTTCCTCAACGTTGCCGAGACTCTGGCCGACAGCCTGACGCGCAACCCCTACCTCCGCGTTCACGTCTCCATCGGGGATTACGACCTCGCTACGCCCTGGTTGGCCGTGCGCTACACCTTCAACCACCTCCAGATGGACCCTGACCTGGCGAAAAACGTCACCCTCGACACCTACACCGCCGGCCACATGATGTACCTGAACCTGCCCGACCTCAAGAAGCAGAAGGCCGACCTCGCCCGCTTCATCCGCGACGCTGCGGCCCCCAAATAGGCAACGCGACCGGAGAAGAAAAGCTGGGCAGCGGCACTGATTTGATTGATCCTAAAAACAGCAGTTGGCCAACCACAAAGAGCACAAAGAACACAAGGAAGGGAACTTGTGAGAAAGAGGGTCTTCACCCGCCAGATGATCGGTCCCGCTTGTCCAACCGCCTGTGTCTCTTTGCGTTCTCTGCGTTCTCTGTGGTTAAACTGCTCCGTTTAGGTTGATTTCGAGCGCGGCCAACCCCTGAAATTGCAAAGCCTGTTCCTGGAACCCCTGCGTCAAGCCACTCAAGCCGGCGTCGCCATGCCCCGGCTCTCGGCCCTGTGCGCGGTGTTGGAAGAATTGGCCCGAACGGCCCAGCCGGCGGCATAGCAGGTGACTGGTAATTGTGTTACGCGCGCCGCTTTCTGCGGCTGGGTCGCCTCCCACCAATCGTGTCTTTCCCAGGCAGATCGGGTATTCCTCCCCGCCCCATCCCGCCCCGCAAGCGATTTCTACGAGCCAGAGTGTCCTGTTTCTGGACAGCAAGCGCGGCTGCCCGCCCGCCCAACGCCCTCCTCACACTATCCATACACCGTCCTCACACCGTCCTCACACTGCTGCAGAGCCGACTTTGGCATGGAGCCTTTCGGGGGATCACCACAACGGCAATAAATTGACAGATAATTGCTGTCATGCGGGAGGCGGGACGCCTGACCCGTGCGCCGAATGGCGCACTTGCAAACCGGGCGTGGTTTGACCGGGACTGGTTTGCGCACGCTGCCTTCTGCGGATGGCCCGCCTCGGCCTCACTTCTCGACCAGCGGATGCCGGGAGCTTGGGCAAAGCGAACTCGGGATGACCCGCTTGTGGCCACGCGCTGGCAAAGAATGGACGAAACAGACGGAAAGATGATGCTGAGAAGACAGCTCAGACCTGGCCGCCACATTTGTAAGTCATTTATTGGTAGAGAGTTAGGTGGGTGAATTTCTTATACAAATTAACCACTTGACAAATTCTCAAGGTAGCGTATAATACTGTTAGTCCTGAGAATTTTGGGAACGGGGTGTGGAAGGCTAAAACCCACCGTTGAGCGTGCTTCATGAGCACCTGACAACACACCCCTGATCCCCTCAGTCTATAGCAGGGCAGCCTGCTTAATGGTCTCGCCAAGACTGCCATTGAAGGCACAGCGGGCCAACGTTCGCAGCGTTACAGGCTGTTCTGCTTTTTATTATACTGTTTATAGTCCTATAACTGCAAGAATGCAAGTCGCAAGTGGTTGCCGTATCGAATTGCATCTGGTGAAGCCCGTCCAGCGGCCAGCGGGGCCAGGGCGCGGCGGTACCGTCCATGTTCAAAAGGCGGTAAAGCGTTGAATCTACGGGGTGTCAAGACCGCACGGGCCAACGGTTGCACTTCCTCGCACTTGCCCGTTCTTGACCGTTGGCGAGCCAAACCCGATAATCAGAGCTATGACTAAAGACGAAATTGCAAATTGGATTGCAGGCTTTGACCAGCGCTTGAAACGACTGGAAGACGCATTTAACAGCGGGGGAGTTGAGATTCTTCGTACCTACTTTGATAGGGATTTGAAGCCGCAACTTGACGCATTGAAAAAGGAGTTGAAACAAATCAAAGACCAACTGCCATGAGCAAAGAAATCACTATCCCGAAAGTACAGCGGCTCTCCTTAGTGGCGATTCTCCGGCAGATTAGGCGGGAGAAGTTGAGAGGATTACTCACGGATGCCGAACGAAACCAAGTATTCGCCGGAAAAACGGCAGCCGGGAAACTCCTGATCCTCGGGGAGGTTTTGAACAAGAAAGACATCAAATACAAAAAGTAGTTCCCGGTTCTGAACCGAATGGGGGAAGGATTTTCTCCCCAGAGGGGGCAGCCATAAAGGGGTCCCGGAACACAGCAATTAAGGTTGGGCAGGCGGTGAGTTGGGCGCAGGATTTAGGCCGAGGGCACGCAAGATACGCATCGAGTATGCCGGTGCCGCCTACCACGTCGTGGCCTACGGTTCGAAGAACCGGTCAAAGCCTTTAGCTCTGAGCCCGGCTTTGAGTTCGTCGTCGCCGGTCCAGAGCCGCCCGTCCAAATGCAGGGTCAGGGCGATGAAGGGCGCATCCTTCGAGTCCACGTCCCGGCACAAGCGGCGGGCCTCGATCCAGGTGCCGATGGGGATGCCGCCTTCTTCAACGAAATGGACCCGGGCAAGAAGTTCGTAGAGACATTCCAGCAGATTCTCTTCGCTCAGTTCCGTGGCTCGGGCGATCCGCTCCTTGTGCTGGAAAAGCTCGACAAAGACGAAGCGCGGGCAGTGGAATGCCAGCGCGCCGTCGGTCAGGAATCGCTTGCGCAGGGCGGTCTCTCCGCGCAGGAGCAGGGAGAAGAGTATGTTGGTGTCAACGACGATGCTGGCTGGGTTCACTCTGGCCCCTCGGGAGTGAAGCGCCGCTCGTTCGCCTGCCACCAGTCGGACTTGATGCCCTCAGCCAATTGCCAAGCGGCTTCCGGCGTGAGCCGGCTGCGGCGGACGACGCTCTCGACACGGAGCCAGGAGACGAAATCGTTGACTTCGCCCGGCGTCATGCCCTCGGTGGGGATGGTGACCTGCAGGCAGCCCTTCTCCGCTTTGACAGCAATCATGGTCGGAATATACAACGCTGAAGCCGGATTAAGCAAGCGTGGCCTGCCGGCGCTGGTCCTTCGCGGCCATGATCGAGCTGATTCTGCTCAACCTGTCCGTTGAAATGACTACGGGCCATCAGGCAGCATTTGGGCCTTGAGGTTTGGGAAATAGTCCCGCACGCGGGTATTGGCGGTGAAGTCCCAGACGGTGGTTCTCTGGCCGCGCAGGGCCAGCACGGCGGCGGTCCAAGCTTGGCCCCAGCCGCTTTCGATGGACCAGGCACCCCAGCCGATGTCGGCGGAACTGGCCCAGGCTTCCCAGCGGCGGTCGTCGAAGGCGCGGAACCAAGTGCCGTTCAGATAAGGCAGTTTCCGCGAGCGGGTCTGAATGCGGCAGAGATACTCGGCGAGCTTGTCTTCGGCGCGCTTCAGTTTCGGGTCGCCGGTAGCGCCGACGGCTTCGTGCAAGCCGAGGAGGGCGAAGCCGGTGGTGTAGAGCTGGTCGCTGACCGGGTCGCCGTTCTGCTGGAGGAGCGGGGTTTCGCCTGTGCCGTAGTCTTCGTTGCGCTGCGGGGTCTGGTAGAAGCCGCCGTGGACCCGGCCAAGCCGCTCATGGATTGCGCCGGAAGGCTGCTGCCAGGCGAGGAGGTCGCCGGCCACCCGGGTCAGCCACTCGCGGTGCTTGGGGGTGTCTTCGACGCGGACGAGCCAGGCCAGGCAGAGGAGCATGTGGGCGCGTTCGAGGTTGTCCTGCCAGCGCCATTGATCGGGATAGACTTTCATGGTCATGGCAATGGCGGTTTTGGCGCGGTCGAGGAATGGCCGGAAGCCGGTGTGCTGCCAGGCCCACAGGTAGCAGGCCCAGAGATACGCCTCGAAGTGAGGGGAGTAATTGACCGGAGCGCCCTCGTAATAGGGTTTCCAACCGTTTTTTTCCAGGGCTGGCAGGTCGAGGCGGTCGGTGCGAAAGCCGAGTTTGCCCGTGGTGCGGAGGTTGGCGAGCAAGGCGCGCATGAGGCGCTCATCCCAGCGGCCGGTTTTGAGGCTGGCGGCAGTGAGGGCGGTGGCGAGCATGGCGCGCGCGTTGTCATCACCGTAATTGGCGACGAGCCAGGCGGGAGCGATGTCGCCCCAGCCCATGAGGCCGAAGGCGCCGTGGCGCGGGTCGGCGCGCGGACCCTGGCACATGCCGGAGTTGAAGTAGATGAAGTCAAGGAGGTTGCTGGCGATGAGGGCGTGCTGCTGGCGCCCGTTGAATCGGCTGTCGAGGGCAAGGACCATAGCGGACTCGGCGTTGCAATCGTCGCGCAGCGGGAGGCGGCGAGGCTGGTTGCCGTCGCAGAGGATTCCCGAGGCGTAGCCTTCCAGGATGCCGAGGGAGCCATCGCCTTCCGGGGCATCGAGGCGGGGAGGAGCGGTGGTTTCGCCGTTAGCGGCCAGGGCCTGATACAACTTGAGTTTCTCCGAGGGATGGACCAGCAGATGTGAGTGGGCGAACCATCCGGCGGCCTCGGCAAAGGCCTGGCGCTCGAAACGGCGCGGCAATTTGGCCGTGGCGCTGTAGGCGGGCGTGACCACCGGTGGAAGGTCAAGCGGGTGCGGGTGCCGGGGGTCGAGGGCAGAGAGGATGGTTTCCCATACGAGGGGCCAATCGCGGGCCGGGGCATAACGTCCGGTGACGAAGCTGCTCAGCCTGATGGTGGCGACAATCAGCTTGCGCTCGGGCAGCTCGAACAGGATGGGAAACACATCCTTCTCGGGCAGGCCGTAGATGGCAGTGTCATATCCCGCCACCCGGACGACGACCAGATCGGCGGCGGGGGAGCCGGTGACGGGCACGAAGTGGCAATCGTGCGCGGCGAGAACGCGCAGCCGGGGCAGGGCGGGCGCAAACTTGTCGGACGATACAACAAGGCGCTCCCAGACTGTGGTGCGGGGCGCGGCCAGTTCCAGGCCGGGCAGTGCGGCGGGGTATTCGATGAAGAGGCGGAGATTCTTCCACTCTGCCAGCGCGAAGCCGGTTGGGTCGAGAGTCGTCTGGCGCGCGGGGTAATCGTCCGCCAGCAACAGGACGGCGGAGCCGGGGGCGGCGTCTTGGATGGCCGCAAGGGGTGTCTGGAAGCGTGGATAGCGAGCCTTGCGCAGGGCGAGATACAGGTCGTTCTGTGCGGAGCAACAAAAGGTTAGCAGGGCGGCGCTTTGCTTTGCGGTTGCGGAGGGACAAACGGTGGAGAGCAGAGCTGCGCTGAAAAGAAGAAGGGAGTTGCGCAGTTGGTGACACAGTTGCATGACCGGAGAATGGTGGAAGGGCGAGGCGCTGACAAGAAGCGGCTGGGGACAGCCGCGCTCCGGCCGAGTCCCGAGGGCTGAGGGCGGTGGCAGTGCCCGGATGCGTCCCTCACGGCAACTCGCGGCTTGAATCCGGCGTGCTGAAGCCCGAGACTCGCTGCGTGCGTTGGAAGAAGATCACATTGGTTGGGGTTGGCCTGCTGGGTGGCTCGCTGGGAATGGCCCTCAAAGAACGCCGATTGGCCGACCCCGTGGTGGGCTTTGTCCGCCGGGCGGCCAGCGTGGCGGAATGTGAAAGGCTCGGCGCGGTTGATCTAGCCACACTCGACTTGCAACGCGCGGTGGAGGGGGCGGAGTTGATCGTGCTGTGCACCCCCATCGCCCGGATGCGACCGCTGGCGGAGCAAATGCTGCCGGCGCTCAGACCGGGTGCGATTGTCACGGACGTCGGGAGCGTCAAGGGCAGCGTGGTGCGGGAGTTGGAATCGCTCGTGGCGAAGGGGGGCGCGCATTTCGTCGGCAGCCATCCGATGGCGGGCGCGGAGAAGATGGGCGTCGCCGCCGCGCGGGCTGATTTGTTTGTCGGCGCAGTATGTGTTATCACGCCGACGCGAAAGTCGAATCCGGCAGCGGTGCGGAAAGTGGAGCAGTTATGGAAATCGGTTGGCGCGCGTCTGCTGCGGCTTGCGCCCCAGGCGCATGATGCTCTCGTGAGCCGGTCGAGCCATCTGCCGCACGTGGTCGCGGCGCAACTGGTCAACCTGATTCTCAGCCCGGAGCATTCCAGAGAGCAAGGGATGCTTTGCGCCAATGGGTTCCGGGACACGACGCGCATCGCCGCCGGCTCGCCGGAGATGTGGCGGGACATCGCCCTAGCCAACCGGAAGAACCTGTCGCGGGCGCTGGAGACGTTCACGGAGGGCCTGCAGAATTTCAGGCGCGCGCTTAAGAGCGG
>Ga0181518_10001551_pt1 | contig 23522 bp, 27 predicted proteins | sample PEATcosm2014_Bin_28_FD_119751 | JGI IMG/M metagenome (GOLD analysis project Ga0181518, IMG submission 119751) | Peatland microbial communities from MTU Mesocosm Facility, Houghton, MI, USA - PEATcosm2014_Bin01_60_metaG | ecosystem: Environmental > Terrestrial > Soil > Wetlands > Peat | place... | reverse complement strand
GGCATGCCGACCTCGTGCGAGATCACCTGGGCGATCTCGTCGGTGCGGGCGGCCAGGGCCTCGCCGACGCGGGTGAGGAGCTTGGCCCGCTCCTCGCGTGACGTGGCGGCCCAGCCGGGGAACGCGGCCGCCGCGGCCTGGACGGCCTTGTCCACGTCCTCGGGCGTCCCCTCGGGGATGGTGGCGAAGACCTCCTCGGTGGCCGAGTCGATGACCTCGAGCGTGCCGCTCCCGGTCGAGGACACCCAGGCCCCGTTGATGTAGATCTTGTCTCGCACGTCCATGGGAAGCCCTCCCTCGTCGTCGATGTTGCCGGACCCCACCCTACCCAGGCCCGCTGGGCGCCGCTCCGTGCCGACTGTCTGGCGCCTGTTCAGCCCTTCTTGCCGAGCAGCGGATGCTCGCCCATGCCCACGGGCTGCAGGTGCTGGCCCAGCACCTCGTGGAAGTGGTCGGCCACCTCCTGGGGCGTCCAGCCGCCCTCGCTCCACATAGTGGCGATCTGACGGGGCGTCTGGAAGAGCGTGTAGGCGAAGCCGGTGCGCCCGAGCACCTGCCCGTTGACGTAGGAGGCACCCTCGGAGGCGAGGAACGCGATCAGGGGCGCGTTGAGCGCGGGGTCCTGGTCGGCCGGCGGCTCCGCCCCGGCGTAGAGCCCCTCGGTCATGCGGGTGAAGCCCGCCGGCGCCACCGCGTTGACGGTGACGCCGTACTTGCCGAGCTCGAGGGCCCAGACGAACGTCATGCCCATGATGGCGGCCTTGGCCGCCCCGTAGTTGGTCTGACCGAAGTTGCCCCGTAGGCCGGCCGAAGAGGTGATGTTGACGATGCGCCCGTAGCCGGCGTCCTTCATGAGGGGCGCCGCGTGGCGGACGGTGTTGAAGGTGCCCTTCTGGTGCACGGCGATGACGGCGTCGTAGTCGGACTCGTCCATCTTCACGATCGTCCGGTCGCGCACGATGCCGGCGTTGTTCACCAGGATGTCGATGCCGCCGAAGGCGTCCACGGCCGTCGAGATGATGCGGCCCGCCCTGTCGAAGTCGCTCACCGAGTCGTGGTTGGGCACGGCGTTGCCGCCCGCCGCCTCGATCTCCTTGCAGACCTGGGCGGCGGGGTCCTCCCCGGTGCCCTCACCGCCGAGCGAGACGCCGACGTCGTTGACCACGACCCTCGCCCCCTCCGTGGCGAGGCAGAGAGCGATGTCCCTCCCGATGCCCCGGCCCGCACCCGTCACCACCGCCGATCGACCGTCCAGAAGTCCCATGGGCGAGACAGTAGCCCGCGAGCCTCGTTCCCTGACAGCCGTGTCAGGCAACGCTCCCGGGGCTGTACGATCGGGGCGACCACGGGGCGACGAGGTCGCCCATTGAGCGTTGAGGAGCACCTGGGCCATGGCCACCTTCATTGAGAACGCACCCGAGCAGATCGTCGCCGCCGCCAAGGAACTGCTGGAGAAGGGGCTGGTCGAGGGGACCTCGGGCAACATCTCGGCCCGGATGGAGGACGGCAACATCGCCGTTACGCCATCGTCGCTGGACTACCGGATCATGGAGGTCGAGGACATCGTCATCGTCAACCCGGCCGGCGACGTCATCTCGGGTGAGCGCGGCCCGACCTCGGAGAAGTACCTCCACCTCGCCGTCATGGCCGCTTACGACGACATCGCGGTGTGCATCCACTCCCACGCCGTGCACGCCACCATGTTCGCCGTCGCCCAGCAGGACATCCCGAGCTGCATCGACGAGTTCACCGTGTATCTCGGCGGGGACATCCACTGCACCGAGTACGCGCCGAGCGGCTCACCCGACCTTGCGGAGCAGGTGGTCAAGGCACTGGAGAACCGGGGTGCCGCGCTGATCGCCAACCACGGCATGGTCGCGATCGGCACGAATATGCAGAAGACCATGCACAACACCGCGCTCGTCGAGCGCTCCGCCAGGATCATCTGGGGTGCCAAGCAGCTCGGCGCCATCTACCCGCTGCCCGAGAAGGTCAACCAGAACTTCGCCAACGTCTACCCCTTCATGCGGTAGGTGCCGGTGAGCGAGGGCATCATCGGGGCCCGGCTCGCCGAGCTGGGACTGACGCTGCACGGACCGCACCCGCCGCACGCCCCGCTCGATGCGGTGGTGGTGCACGGCGGGGTGGCGCGCACGTCCGGGCAGTTGCCGCGCATCGCGGGCGAGCTGACCTGCCTCGGGCGCCTCGGCGACACCGTCACGGTGGAGGAGGGTCGGGAGGCTGCCGCCGTGTGCGCGCTGAACGCCCTGGCCGTGCTGGAGGAGGCGCTGGGCACCCTCGACCGCATTCAGCGCGTGCTGACGGTGACCGGCTACGTGTCCTCGGCTCCGGACTTCCACCAGCAGCCCGCCGTCGTGGACGGCGCCAGCCGGGTGCTGGCCGACGTGTTCGGGGACGCCGGCCGCCACACGCGCTCGGCCATCGGCGTCGCGGCGCTTCCCCGCAACGGCGCCGTCGAGATAGAGGTGACGGTCGCGATCAGCGACTGAATGCGGCGGTGATCACGGGCCGGGCCACGCCGGCCAGGTCCCAATACCCGCAGGTGCCCTGGTCCCGCAGCTCGGTGACGGCCTCGATGGCGGCGCCGTAGGCGGCGACCGCGATGGCCCCGCCGACCGAGATCCGGCTCACCCCGAGCCCGGCCAGCTCGCCGACCGTGGGCGCGCCCGGCAGCACGAGGACGCTGACCGGGAGGTCGACGGCGGACACCAGCTGGCGCAGCTCGGCCGGGTCGATCACACGCGGGGCGAAGAGGACGTCCGCTCCCGCCTCCTGGTAGGCCTGCAGCCGGGTGATCGTGTCGGCCAGGTCCATCCGGCCGTGTAGGTAGTTCTCGGCCCTCGCCGTGAGCACGAAGGGGTGCGGGCCGTTGTGGGCGGCCTCGGCCGCGGCGCGCACCCGCTCCGCCGCCAGCGCCGGCTCGTACATCGGCTCGTCGGGGTCGCCCGTGAAGTCCTCCACGGAGCCGCCGGCCAGCCCGAGCGCGGCCGCCGCCGCGACGGTGGCGGCCACACCGTCGGGATCGTGGGCGAAGCAGTTCTCCAGGTCGGCGGAGACGGGGACGTCGACCGCCCGGGCGAGCTCGCCCGCGTGGTCCAGCACCTCCTCCCTCGTCATGGCCCCGTCGAGGCGGCCGCTGGTGGCGGCGAAGCCACCGCTCGTGGTGGCCAGTGCCTCGAAGCCGAGGGAGGCGAAGAGGACCGCGGAGCCGATGTCCCATGCGTTGGGCATGAGGAGCGGGGCGCCGGGCACGTGCAGCGAGCGGAACCGTGCGGCGCGTTCCGCCGGGGAGGTGGGGGGGGTCATGCCCGTACCGTACCGGTGTGTGCTGACGGGCCATCCAGGGAGATCAGACGGCCGACCGGAGGGATCAGCCGGCCGATTGCCCCGCCGGTTCGGGGAACTCCCAGTACTGGAACTCGACCGTCATGGGCAGGATGTAGCGCACGTACAGCGAGTGGATCTTGACGACCTTCTGGTCGTCGACGTGGAGGTCGATGAGCTCCATGCGGTCGTCCGCCTTCCCGAACGCCTCGGCCCGCTGCTGGATGCCCACCAACTCGTCGAGGGAGCCCACGGCGAATCCGTAGTGGTCCATGCGGGGGCAGCGCATCGGGTCGTCCTCTGCGATGAGGAATATGAACTGGTCCCAGTGGACGCAGCTCAGGATGAGGCGGCGGCGATCCTCCGTCATGACCCCGATCTCTTCGAAGCCGAGCACCTCGTCGAAGAATTTGCAGATGTCGGCACGGCTCTCGGCACCGAGCAGGTCGGCCGGTAGCGACATGGCGACGTGGTTGAAGCGCGGGTTGCCCGAGGGGTAGTAGGGGTGCGCCATCAGGCCCGCACCTCCGGGACCACCATCACCTTGCCGGCGATGCGGCCGAGGGCGAGGTCCTCGAGGGCGCCGGGGATGCCGTCGAGCGTGACGTCGTCGGGGTCGATCAGGAGGTCGGCCGGGAACCCGTCGGAGGCGAGGAGCTCGAGTGCCCGCTCGAAGCCGCCGAGGTCGTAGACGAAGGACCCGGTGACGGTGAGCTCGTTGAGGATCATGCGGTTGATGTCGAACGTGGGGTGTTCGATCCCGGCGCCGACCATAACGAGGATGCCGCCCCGCGCCAGCTGGTTGAAGCCCGCCTCGATCGCGGCCCGGTGACCCGAGCATTCCAGGACGACGTGCACCGCACGCGACGACATGCGCTCGGGCTCCCAGGACGGGAACACCTCCAGGTCGGCCGGGTCGACCACGGCGGTGACCCCGAGGTCGGCCGCCAGGCGGCGCCGGCCTTCGTGGGGTTCCACCACGGTGACGTCCGTGATGCCCATGGACTGCAGGGCGGCGATGCTCAGGGCGCCGATGGGACCGGCGCCGAAGACCATCACGGTGTCGCCAGGCGTGACGCCCGAGCGGGTGATGCCGTGCAGTGCCACCGACAGCGGCTCGGCCAGCGCGGCGTGCCGCGGCGAGAGCCCTTCGGGCAGGCGCAGCACGCCGGCCGCCCGCGCCACGACATACTCGGCGAAGGCGCCGTCCATGTGGTCCGTGATCATGCTGTTGCGGTTCTCGCACTGCGAGGGCTTGCCCTCCTGGCAGCGACGGCAGGTGCCGCACCGCGGGGAGGCGCCGCCCACGACCCGCTCGCCGATCGACCAATCCGTCACCTCGTCGCCCAGGGCGACGATGGTGCCGCTCCATTCGTGGCCCGCCACGGCGCCCGGTTGGAAGCCCCAGCCGTCGCGGAGCTGGTGGATGTCGGACCCGCAGATGCCGCAGGCATGCACGCGCACGACGAGCTGGTCTGGCTTGGGACGCGGGACGGGGCGCTCCTCAACGGCGATCACGCCCGGGGACTGGTAGACCGCGGCCGCCATGACGTCGGGGAGCGCGCCGATGGCCGCCCCCCCTTGTGACCCTGACATGGGTGTCAGGTTAGGCGCTCGCCACCAGCCAGGCGAGGCCCCCGGCGAGATGCTGCAGATAGGCCGGCGTCTCCCAGGCCCCGGGGAAGTGCCCGAGGGCGCTGTAGAAGCTGCGGGCGGGGCCGTCCTCGACGCACCAGGCCAGGGGGAAGCCGCAGTCGGGCACCCGGCCGCCGGGCGCCGAGAGGTCGACCTGGCCCTCGGCCAGGCGGAGGAGCACCCGGGCGTCGGGCCGCAGGTCGCGGATCAGGTACACCTCGTCGTGCCACTCCCAGCGGGTTCCGAGCTGGGACGTGGCGGGGTGGTCGGGGTCCACCACGTCGATGGCGAACCCCTGAGTCCAGGGGTGGCCGTCGAAGCGGGCGCCGAGGATGGAGCCGTAGGCGGGCCAGGTGTGGCAGGCGTCCGTCGCGGAGTGCACGCCCAGCACGCGCAGGTGCCCGTCCTGCCAGGCCTCGAGGGATTCCGACCTCTGCTCCTCGGACCAGGGCGTCTCTCCGATGGTGAAGAGGGCGAGGACTCGCGCAGAGGCGACCTGGCGGGGGGAGACGTCGTGGACGTCGGTGACCACCGTGGGGGAGAGGCCGGCGAGACCCGCCAGCTCGGTGAGCCCGGTGGCGGCCTGGGCGAGGACCCCGTGCACGCCGGCCGGCCCGTCGACGTAGGGGGCCACCTGGGTGACGATCAGCATGTTGTCGGCCACGCGGGGAGTGTAGGGCTGGTGCGATTACCCCGCCCGGTGGTCCAATGCACGGGTCCGGGGAGGGGGCGGGAGCCGGCGAGACGCGAGGAGATACGACGTGAGCAGTTCGAGCGGAAGCGACGAGGAGACGGCGGCCGCGCTTGCCGCGCTGGGGTCGGCGACGCTGGGCGAGTCAGGCGGGCGCGCGGCCGACCGCAGGCTCCGGCCGGCCTGGCCCGGCGCGGTGGTGGCCGCTCCGGCGTACCCGGTCGGCTGCACCCCCGGGGACAACCTGGCCGTCCACGTCGCCGTGACGAAGGCGCCGCGCGGGAGCGTCCTCGTCGTCGACGTGGGCCGGGTGGCCGACCGCGGCTACTGGGGCGAGGTGCTCACGACGGCGGCGGAAGCAGCCGAGCTGGCTGGCCTGGTCCTCGACGGCGGTGTGCGCGATGTGGCGGCACTCGAGGCGCACGGCTTCCCGGTGTTCTCCTCGACCATCGCGCTCACCGGCGCGAGCAAGGACAAGCCCGGGACGGTGGGGGCGCCCGTACGGGTGGGCGGCGTGCTGGTCTCGGTGGGGGATTGGGTGGTGGCCGACGTCGACGGCGTGACGTTCGTGCCGGGGAGCGAGCTGGAGGAGGTCTTGGCGGCCGGCCGGGCCCGCGAGGAGAAGGAGGCCGGGTTCTTCGAGGCGCTGCGGTCGGGATCGACGACGGTGGAGCTGCTGGGGCTCGCAGCGTCACTCGTCCGCGAGGGCGATCCCGGTGGCACAATGCAGGCATGACCGAAGAGCCCACGACCGAAGAGACCCCCGCGACGCGCTTCGAGGTACAGCGCATCATCCCGACCGACGCGCCTCGGATCTTTGCGGTGCTCAGCGATCCGCAGGGCCACGTGACCATCGACAGCTCTGGCATGTTGATGGACGCGACGGGCGAGCCGGCGACCAAGGTGGGTGACGAGTTCGTCGTGCACATGGACCGCGAGGCGCTCAACGACTACCCGATGGGCCGTTACGACGTGACCGTGACGATCACCACCTTCGAGCCCGATCGCGAGATCGCCTGGACGATCCTCGGGCAGATCCGGCCGCAGATCGGTCACGTGTACGGCTACATCCTCGAGCCGGTCGAGGGTGGGACGCTGGTGACCTCCTACTACGACTGGTCGAACATCGCACCGGAATGGAGGGAGGCCGGCATCTTCCCGGTCATCTCCGAGACGGCGCTGCGCGCCACGCTGGGCATCCTGGACCGGACGTTGGCCCGGTCGACGGCCTGATGATCGCCCCGGGCTGACCGGCAGCGCGGCCATCAGGGTTGCGCCGTCTTGACTTCGATCATGCCGGCCGCAGATGGCGTCTGATCCGGCCGATCCCGCGTTGCTGCAGGACTGCAAGGCAGCTATGCCCGGGATGGTCTTGGCCCCAAACTGTCGTGACGAACGGCGGCCCAACGCATCAGCACCATCAGCCGGATTGCCCACCAGCCAGGGTCGATCTCACCTTTGGCCATCGACAACCGGCCTGACGTCGTGACGGCGTGGTGGTTGTTGTGGAGGCCTTCGCCAGCGACGAACCAGGCCAACCATTGATTGTTTGTCGCCAGGTTGTCGTGCGGACGCTTCCCCCATTTGTGCCCGATGCCGTTGATGGCGCCGCCCCCGAGCAGGTACACCGATGCGTGGACGACAGACGCAATCAAAGCGATCTCCCATCCGAACAATCCGATCAACAACCCCACGCCGAGTCCTAGGCCGAGGAGGGCGTGATTGAACAGCACCTTGTCCCAGCGGTCGCCGGGGAGATCACGTGCGTAGCGGGCGACCGCCACGGGGTTCCGGGCGACCTTTCTGTAGAGCCAGGCGTTGCCGAACTGCACCAGCGCGTAGCCAAAGACGACAGGCGAGTGGGGATCACCGACCTCGTCGGTATGGGCATGGTGCTTTCTGTGCACCGCCACCCATTGGCGCGGTCGCGTGCCCGTCGAGATCCAGATCACGAATCGGCAGGCGAAAGCCACCGGGGGCTTCAACGTGATGGCCCGGTGGGCCAGCGTTCGATGCAGGTACACCGTCGTGACGACGAAGGAAATCTGGGAGGTGAGCAGCCCGATCAGGACGGCCTCTAAGACCGCGGGCACGGTCCGAAGTCTAGCCGCTGCGTGGGCATGACCGCTGCGTGGGCACCTTGGAACCATTCAAGATGAGTCGGTCATCGTGCGAACGGGCCTGGGCACGCTGTCAGCCAGCTGGGCCCCGGTGTCCGTGCGGGACTGCACACCGGTGAGATCGAGTTAACCGACTCGGATGTCGCCGGCTCGTCGTCCACATCGGGCAAAGGGTCTCTTCCATCGCAAAGCCGGGCGAGGAGCTCGTCTCGCGCACCGTGGTCGATCTTGTTGTCGGCTCCGGTACCCAGTTGTCCGATCGGGGCGAACACGATCTCAGGGGTGTGCCCGGATCGTGGAAGATCTTCGCTGGCGAGGGTGAACCTCAATCCGGCGAGCGCCCTTGCCGCGCCGGTCCGGGTGCCGTGGTCGTGCCCACGCCACCGGTGAACACCGATCCGCCGGGCTAGCAGATGCGGGGAAGCGGGTCGCCGACGAGCATGTCGACAATGCGGGTGCCGCCCATGGTGGTCCGCAGTACGACGATCCCGGGGGGCTCGGCATGGATCTCGCCCACCTGCACCGCACCCGTGCCCTGGGGGTGGGCGCGCATGGCGGCCAGGGCGGCGTCCGCCTCGTCGGGCGCCGCTACGGCCACCAGTTTCCCCTCATTGGCCACGTAGAGCGGATCGATCCCGAGTAGCTCGCAGGCGGCGGCCACCTCGGGCCGGATCGGCAGGGCCGACTCTTCCAAGACGACCGTGAGGTTGCTGTCCCGGGCGAGTTCGTTGCAGACCGTCCCGACACCACCGCGGGTCGAGTCGCGCAGCCAGCGGGTGCCGGGGGCGGCGTCGAGCAGCGACTCCATAAGACCGTGGAGCGGGGCAGTGTCCGAGCTGATGTCGGCCTCGAGAGCCAGGTCCCCGCGGGCGAGCATGACCGCCGTCCCGTGGTCACCCATGGTGCCCGAGGCGAGCACGACATCCCCGACGGCGACCTTGGACGCCGAGAGGTCGCGACCCTCGGGGATCACGCCGACGCCCGCTGTCGAGATGTAGAGGCCGTCGGCGGCGCCGCGGTCGACCACTTTGGTATCTCCCGTGACGATCGGGACGCCGGTGGCGGCAGCAGCTTCGGCCATGTCGGCCACGATCTCGCGCAGCTCGTCGATGGAGAACCCCTCCTCGATGACGAAGGCGGCGGAGAGGGCGATCGGGCGGGCGCCCATCATGGCCAGGTCGTTGATCGTTCCGTGCACGGCGAGATGCCCCCCCGACCCGCCAGGAAAGCGCAGCGGCTTGACCACGTACGAGTCGGTGCTGAACGCCAGTCGCTCGCCCGATGGCAGCGCGAGCACCGCCGCATCGGTCTGCGATCCGGCTGGCTCGGCGGCGAACGCGGGAAGGAACACGGCGTCGAGCAGGGCAGCCGACGCCTTGCCGCCAGCCCCGTGGGCCAGCGTGACCACGTCATCGAGCAGGCGCGGCCGGCGGCGGCGGAAAGCCTCGATCCGCTCGAACACGGCGGCCTCACGGTCAGAAGGCTTGGCGTCCCTGGCGGTATCGGTCACGAGGTGTCACTCCGTGCCAGGTGACGCTGCACCGTCGACCACAGCTCCAGCATCAATGCATCCTGAGCCTCTTGAATCCGGTGGACGCTCTCCGACCGGACCACGAGGCAGTGATGCACTGCGTCGCTCACTGCCATGGCGGCGCCGTCATAGCCGCACAGGCCGATAGTCAGGAGATCCCGGCGCGCCGCCTCATCGAAAGCACGCAGCATGTTGACCGAATCGCCGCTGGTCGAGAAACCGACGGCGATGTCGCCCGCCTTGCCGTGGGCGATGATCTGGCGCGAGAAGACGAGCTCGAATCCGACGTCGTTGGAGAGTGCGGTGAGCACCGCCTGGTTGTCGACCAATGACAGCGCCGGTAGCGGATGTCCGTGTGGCGGGTGGCGGAAGAGGTCCACCGTTCCCTCGGCGTCGGTGGCGTTGCCCCCGTTGCCAAAGGCGAACAGGCGACCGCCCTGCAGGAAGCGGGCGGTCATGGCGGCCGCGGCCGCATCGATGTCGGCACGGCAACGCTCGAGTGTCGCAGCGCGCAGATCGCGGCTCTCCGCCATCTTCGACTGTGCCGAAAGGGCCAGGTCGGCGACCAGCGCCGCCGCGTCCCGCTCCTCTGCCTCAATGAAGGGATAGAGGAATCCGGTGGGCTCAGCGCTCACGATACGACATCGCCGAGCGAGGTGATGGCGACGCCGGCGTGGACCAGCAGCAGGTCGCCGGGCTCGACCGGGTCGACCAGGCTGACGTCGACGGTCTCACGCTGTCCACCGACCAGGACCTCGACGCGGCCGTCGGTGTGCACGGCGGTCACCTCGGCCACGCGACCCTCGTCGGAACAGGTCACACACACCTCCTCGGTGCACTCCGGCTCGGCCTCGAGTAGCCCTGGATGCTCGAAGACCACGTGGGTCAGCTCCCAGAGGAGGTGGTACATGAGCACCATGTCACCCGACCGGGATGTCAGGGCCGGGTCCACCCCCTCGAGCCATACGACATGGTTGGCCGGACTGCCCGTCGCCCGGCTTCCGGCACCGAGCCAGAGGCTGGTCAGTCCCCAGGCACCAGCGCGCGCCAGCAGGTGGCTGGCGCTGGCGTCGTCGGCCGTGCTGACGGCGAGCAAGATGTCTCCGGGACGGGCTGCCAGCCGCACTACCGCGACGGCGTCCTCGGCGTCCACACTCACCGCAGGCAGCGCGCGCTTGCCCACGATGACAGGGTGGACGAACTCGACCGCCACGTGACGCGCGTGGGACGGCCACTGTGGCGCCACGCACCACATCGTCGCTCCCGCGGCGAACCGCCGGGCCAGTGCCAGCGAGGCCACGGCCAGGTCTGCGGTCGGCCCCTCCTCGAGTCCGGACGTCACCGACGACTCCATGATGGCCATCATGCCTCGCTCGGGTCCGCTCGGACGTAGCCGGCGACGGCCGCCTGCCCGAGAGCCAGCCCGCCATCGTTGGGGGGGACAAACCGGTGCGTAAGGACCTGGAAGCCTCGCCCACCGAGGGCTCGGCGAGCCAGGTCGAGGAGGAGGATGTTCTGGAAGACGCCTCCCGTCAGCGCCACCCGCGCGATGCCGGTCTCGTGCCGGAGGTGTTCGGCAACTTCGGCGATGAGGCCGGCCAGGGCGAGGTGGAAGCCCGCTGCGATGGCGCCGACAGGACGGCCCGACCGCAGGTCGTCGACGATGTCGCCGAGCACCGGCGCGGAGTCGAACTCCCCGTCGGAGTAGTTGAAGCGGTAGCGGCGTGCCTCAGCGAGGTGCGCAGAGGCGCTCCATTCGAGCTCCATGGCGGCCTGGGCCTCGTAGGTGGCGACGTGGCGGACTCCGAGGATGGAGCTGACGGCGTCGAAGAGCCTCCCCATGCTCGAGGTCGGCACGCAAGTGACGCCGCGCTCGAGTTGACGGCGCAGCGCGGTGCGCTCGGTGTCGGGGGCGGCCCCGACCGGAGGGAGGTCCTCGTCCCAGCCGATGCCCGCGGCCCAGAGATGCGCCAGCGCGGCTCGGTACGGCTTGTGGATGGCCGCGTCCCCCCCGGGCAGCGGAACCTGGCGCAGGTGGGCGGGCCGGACGAAGGAGTCGTAGCCGGCGACGAGGACTTCGCCGCCCCAGATGGTCCCGTCCCAACCGTAACCCGTGCCGTCGAAGGCGAATCCGATGACCCGCTCCGGAGCCGGCACGCCGTGCTCGACCATGACGGCGGCTACGTGTGCGTGGTGGTGGTGCACCAGGCGGACCGGACGTCCCGAGACGTCGTCGGCCCAGCGACGGGTCAGATAGCCGGGGTGTGCATCGGCCGCCACCTGCTGCGCGTCGATCTGGTAGAGCTCGGCGAGCTGTCGGGACGATCGCTCGAAGGCGGCCTGCGTCTCCAGACTGCCCATGTCACCGATGTGCTGGCTCATGAAGGCGTCGTGGCCCGCCGCCAAGCAGAACGCGTTCTTGAGCTCACCGCCCACGGCCAGGGTGGGCACCGCGGGAAAAGGCAGCCGCACGGGAAGCGGGGCGTAACCGCGCGAACGCCGAAGTGGCACCTCGTGGCCCGCGTCGACCCGGACGACCGAGTCGTCACACGGGACGTGGATGGGCCGGTCGTGCAACAGCCAGGCATCGGCGATCGGCGCCAGTCGCCGCCGGGCGTCCTCGTCCTCGAAGCAGATGGGCTCGTCGGTCAGGTTGCCGCTGGTCATGACGAGTACCCGGGGAGGCGTCGTCGATCCGCCGGGCACGGCCTGAAAGAGGAGGTGGTGCAGCGGCGTGTACGGCAGGAGCACCCCGATCCTGGGGTTGCCCGGGGCCACCCGTGTCGAGACGACTGCGCCGGCTCGCTTCTCGAGCAGCACAATGGGGCGCTGTGGACTCGTCAGCTTGATCGCCTCTTCGGGATCGATCCGAGCCACCGTGAGGGCCCCATCGAGGTCGGGCACCATCACGGCGAACGGCTTGTCGTGCCGGTGCTTGCGCAGACGCAGCCGCTCGATCGCTGCGTCGGAGGTGGCGTCGCACGCCAGGTGGTAGCCGCCGAGCCCCTTGATGGCGACGATCTCACCCTGGGCCAGTGCCTCCTGGGTGGCGGCGAGCGCGGCATCGGATTCCTCCACGACACCGGGCGCACTCTCGAACCAGATGTGGGGGCCGCATTCGGCGCACGCGACGGGTTGGGCATGGAACCGCCGGTCAGCGGGATCGTCGTATTCGGCCGAGCAGGCGTGACACAGCGCGAACTCCCGCATAGTCGTGTTGGGGCGGTCGTAGGGTAGGCGGATGGTGATGGTGAACCTCGGCCCGCAGTTCGTGCAGTTGATGAAGGGGTAGCGGGCGCGGCGGTCCGAGGGATCCGACAGCTCGGTCAGGCATTCGTCACAGACGGCGACGTCAGGTGAGACGAAGGTCCGCACGGCACCGTCACGGGGGCTCTCGACGATTCGGAACCCGGCCTGGTAGGACGGCGGGCATGGCGTCGAGTCGACGCCGAAGATCCTCGCCAGCGGCGGCGCGTCAGTGACCAGTCGGGCCATGAACCCCTCGACAGCGTCCGGTGGCCCCTCGACCTCCATGAGGACACCCTCGGTGTCGTTGCCCACGTGCCCGGCCAGCTTGAGCTCGCCGGCCAGCCGGTGCACGAACGGGCGGAACCCGACTCCCTGCACGACGCCGACCACCCGGATCCGCCTGCGCACCCGGGCGTCCGACGTGGTCAGGGCGGTCATGGGGTGAGCTGGCTTCGCCGCCCCAGGGTCACCGCGGCCTGGCGGTGCATCCGTCCGAAGTTGTAGTATGCCGCGCACGCGCCTTCGGAGGAGACCATGCAGGTCCCGACGGGCGTCTCGGGCGTACACGCCGTGCCGAACACCTTGCACTCCCAAGGCTTGATGACCCCCTTCAGCACCTCACCGCACTGGCAGGCCTTGGGGTCGGCGACCCGCACGCCGGGTGTCTGGTACCTGAGCTCGGCGTCGAACGCCGCAAATGCGGGCCGGAGTTTGAGGCCGCTCTGCGAGATGAACCCCAGCCCGCGCCACTCGAAGTGAGGCCGCAACTCGAACACCTCGGCCAGGATGGCCAGCGCGCGGGGGTTTCCCTCCTCCCGTACGACGCGCGAGTACTGGTTCTCGACCTCGCAGCGACCCTCGCGGATCTGGGTCAGCAACATGGAGATTGCGTGCAGGATGTCGAGCGGCTCGAATCCAGCAGTGACCAGTGGCAGCCCGTACTTGGAGGGCACGAACCGGTACGGGCGTTGGCCGACGACTGTCGAGACGTGACCGGGCCCGAGGAAGCCATTCAGCCTCAGGTCGGGTGATTCCAGAATGGCGCGCAGGGGTGGGACGATCGTCACGTGGTTGGAGAACACGGTGAAGTTGGAGACGCCCTTCGTCTTGGCCTGCAGCAACGTGAGTGCCGTTGACGGTGCCGTCGTCTCGAAGCCGACTGCGAAGAAGACGACCTCTCGCTCTGGGTTGTCCATGGCGATCTTCAGGGCGTCGAGGGGGGAGTACACGAAACGGATGTCCGCGCCTTCGGCCTTGGCCTTGAGGAGGTTGCCCCGGCTCCCCGGGACTCGCATCATGTCGCCGAACGAGGTGAAGATGACATCGGGCTGGTGGGCGAGCGAGACAGCGTCGTCCACCCGTCCCATTGGGATGACACACACCGGGCAGCCCGGGCCGTGGACCAGCTCGACATTGGCCGGCAGGACATGTTCGATCCCGTGCCGGTAGATGGTGTGCGTGTGGCCGCCGCACACCTCCATGAACTTGAAGTGATCATCGCCGGCCAAGGCGGTGATCTGGGCCACCAAGGCTTGCGCCGCCGTTGGGTCCCTGTACTCGTCGACGAACTTCACGTGCCCCTACGCCGCTCGGCCGAGCTTGGCCAGCTCGTCGGACACCCCGAGGATCCCGGCGATGACTCCGATGACGACACCCATGTCAACTACCTCCTGTATCACTGGAACTTTTCGATGACCCGAATGCTTCAAGCTCCTCTTCGTAGGCTTGGCCCATCAGCTGCAGCGAGGCCAGGGCCAGGGCCGCCTCCTCTTCGTCGATCTTGGACATGGCGAAGCCGACATGGATCAGCACCCAGTCGCCGGACTGCAGGTTCTCGTCCTCGAGTAACCCGATGTTGATGATCCTCGTGACCCCCGACACGTCGACCCGAGCCAGATGCTCGTTCACGTCGGAGATCTCCTTGAGCTGTCCCGGAATGCCCAGGCACATGGCGATCTCCTACCCTTCCTTCACGGCGACGATCTCGACCCTGATATCGACCTCGGGGTCGACCTTGAGCATCAGCACTCGTGGCGGCTGCATCCCGAACTCGCGGATGTCGAACCGCGAGGATCCTTCGAGGCTGATCGTGGTGTCGTCAATGGCGCGAACGACCATGACATCTTCGTGCCTTTTTGACACGCCCCGGAACGTGATGTCCCCGCTGACCTTGTAGCTGGCCTGATTGCCATCTCGCTCGATGTCTGCCAAGACCCCCTCGATCGTGGGGTAGCGGCGGGAGTCGATCCGCTTCTGGAGCTCACGATCTTCCATCCGGTTGCCCGACGACAATCGATCAACGGACAGCGAGAGTTGTCCGGCTGGCGTCGCTGTCAAGTCGATGGCGCCATCGGAGTCGAGCTCCAGCTCCACGTAGCCCTCCAGGCCGCTCGTGTTGGAGTGGATGGGGTGCACGTTCGAACGCGCGTCGATCCACACCTGGGAGCGCTCAGGGGATATCACGTATCGGGCCACCAGCGTTACATCCTCCTCATCCGAAATTACCGGGCGACGTCGGGCAGCGCAGCTACGACGAACACGAGGTCGATGACCACCACGACGGCGATCACCCCGAGAGAGAGGTACCCAACGATATCCATCTACATCTCTCTCATTTTGAGATGCCGAGCGATGTCGGGTAGCGACTTCAAGACGAGGCCGGCCACTGCGGTCAAGAGCAGTGATGGGAAGAGGCGACGGATCATGAGGGAGTCCCCTATCCGGTGAGTTGGACGATGTCAGCAGCGAGTTCGAGGCATGGCTCCACAGCAATGTCTACCGCGGCCGCGACCGCGGGGGTGAGCCCCACGCCGTCCTGGAGGTCGGCCGGTTGACATCTGACCATTCGGATACGTCCCATCGACCCTCCGAGCCTGGACAGCGGCCACCCCGGCTTCGGCCGCCGCGCTCGAGTCCTCGTCCACCTCGGGCTCATGACTGCCGGGAGGCCTGGCGCATCCCCCATTGGCACGGCGATCAAGATCAGAGCGCCAAGCCATCGAGAAGTTCGTAGGCAGGGTGCACGCCGCGGATGCCCAAGTCCTCCACCCGGATGGCGGGGGGAAATGTGCGCGCCGTCAAAGGGCTCGCCACCTCGACCCCGAAGGCATCATCTGTTTGGAAGACGTTGCCGATGCCGGCCCCGAGCACGCCACCCTTCACGGTGTCTGCTCCGGATCGACCAGCGGCTCCGGGCGCTAGGTGCAGTCGGCGCAGCGACCCAGCATGGCGAAGTGGTGCGGGTCGATCGTGAAGCCGAAGCCGGCCCGAGCCTGCTTGGCCAGACCGTCGAACATCGTGTCGGGCACCTCGATGAGCTTCCCGCACTCCTCGCACACGAAGTGCCCGTGGACGGAGGTGGCCAGGTGATACGTCGCCGGACCGTGCCCGAAGTGTGAGTGGACGACCACGCCGAGCCGTTCAAGCTCGTCCAGGTTGCGGTAGATCGTGGAGATGTGGATGTCGGGAGCCTCGGCCTGCACCTCGCCGGCCAGTTCCTCGGCCGTCCGGTGACCCTGGGAGGCGAACAGTGCGTGGAGCAGGAGTCGACGTGACGACGTGACCCGACCCCCGTGCTGGCGCATGAGCTCGAGGGCGTCCTCGAATGTGGCCGCCTCGGCGTGATCCGCCGGTTCGGTAGGGGAGCGTCTGCTCACACCGCGATGGTACCGGGAGGTTTCGCCGCTACCCGGATGTCGACCGCCCCGCCCTATTGCGAATCCATCGCAATAACCGTACAGTGTCTGAGGCGACGAGCGCGGGAGGTGCGAGCTGATGGCAATGGAGTCGAGCTGCCCAGCAACCCCGCGGATCGGGCTGACGCGCCAGGAGTGGGCGAGGGTCGCCGGCATGGCGGCCGTCGTCATCCTTCTCAACTTCGTCGGTTGGATGCTGTTGACCACGGCAGTCGGTCACCACTTCCACATCTCACAGACCAAGCTGTTCGGGCTGGGAACAGGGGTTCTGGCCTACACGCTGGGCATGCGACACGCCTTCGACGCCGACCACATCGCCGCCATCGACAACACCACCCGCAAGCTCGTCGGTGATGGAAAGCGCCCGTTGAGCACCGGGTTCTTCTTCTCGCTCGGCCACTCGAGTGTCGTGCTCCTGCTCGCCGTCGGGCTCAGTTTCGGGATCCGAGCCCTCAACATCCAGGTCAGCCAACAGACATCGGGCCTGCATTCGGCGACCAACATCATCGGCACGTCGGTCTCGGGGACATTCCTCTACCTGATCGCCCTCGTAAACCTGTTCGTGCTGATCTCCATCACCAGGCTCTACCGGCAGATGCGGTCAGGGCGCTACGACCCCGTGGAGCTGGAACGACAGCTCGACAAGCGGGGAGTGATGAACCGCCTGCTCGGGGGCTATGCGCGGCACATTGACACCTCCTGGAAGCTCTATCCCGTCGGATTCCTCTTCGGCCTTGGGTTCGATACGGCGACGGAGGTCGCACTGCTCGTCTTGGCCGGCTCTGCGGTCGTGGGCGGGCTTCCCCTCTACGCGATCCTGTCCTTACCGATCCTCTTCGCGGCCGGGATGTGCACGTTCGACACCCTCGACGGCTGCTTCATGAATTTCGCCTACGACTGGGCCTTCGCCAACCCGGTTCGCAAGGTCTTCTACAACCTGACCATCACCGGATTGTCGGTCGCAGTCGCGTTCTTCGTCGGGAGTATCGAGATCCTCGGCCTCATCGGGCAGGAAGCCAATCTCAGCTCACCATTCTGGGCCTTCTTCCGCGACTTCAACATCAACACCGCGGGCTTCGTCATCGTGGGTCTCTTCGTCGCCACATGGGTGGTCGCGCTCTTGTATTGGCGCTTGGCCCGCGTCGAGGAGAAGTGGACTTCAGCACTGGTCCAGGAGGCACGCGAGGAAGTCATGTCGGCCTGACGGGGACCGCAGCGCGGACACGTCGGTATGCTCCACAACGAGGAACGAGGGATGCACGATCTATCGATCTGCAACGCAATTGCGAGCACAGCGGCGAAGCACGCAGAAGGGCGGCCGGTGACTCAGGTGACGGTGCAGATCGGACACTTGCGCCAGGTCGTGCCCGATGCCCTCCAATTCAGCTGGGAGGTCGTCTCGAGCACTACCGACCTCAAGGACGCCGAGCTCGTCATCGAACAAGTGCCCGCTGTGGTCGAATGCCTCGATTGTGGGTCACGGACCACCCTCGACCTTCCGATCCTGTCTTGCGTGGCGTGCGAAGGGTTCAACGTCAAGCTGCTCAGTGGTGAGGAGCTCCTCGTTGTCTCGATCGACCTGGTGGACGCGTAGCCGTGGGCCGGTTCCACGTGCACGTTGACGACACGAGTCACGTCCACGAACACGATCTTGACCACGACCGTCACGGCCACAAGGACAACACCACCGACGTTGGGGATCATTCCGGCTACACGGAAACAGGCCAGACCAGGGTCACGATCCTGGAGAACCTTCTCTCGGAGAACGACCTTGTCGCGGATGACAACGGACGGCGGTTGGCCGTGTCCGGCGTCTGTGCCGTGAACCTCATGTCATCACCGGGCGCCGGGAAGACGACCCTCCTGCGGAAGACCTTGGAGAAGCTGGGTGCCTCGGTGCGCATCGGTGTGCTCGAGGGGGACATCGCGACCAGTCTTGACGCGGACAAGCTCGAGGGGGCCGGTGCGACCGCGATCTCTGTCGTGAACACGAGCGCGGGTTTCGGTGGGGAGTGCCACCTCGATGCGGTCATGGTCCGGTCAGGCTTGGAGCGACTCCCGCTCCCCGAGCTCGATCTGTTGATCATCGAGAACGTGGGCAACCTGGTCTGCCCGGCGGATTTCCGGGTTGGTGAGCATGCAAGGGCGATGGTGTTCGCCGTGACCGAGGGCGAAGAGAAGCCTTTGAAATATCCCGTGATGTTCCGGGCAGTAGACGTCGTGGTGGTGAACAAGGTCGACCTGCTTCCGCACCTGGATTTCGATTTGGACGCGTTCCTGTCCAATGTCACCGCAGTGAACCCGAAGGCCCAGGTCATCATGGCCAGCGCCCGCACCGGAGAAGGTGTGGACGAATGGTGTGCATGGCTCGCCGCACAAGGCCCGCCAACGGCGACGCTCTCAGAGGTCTGACCTCTGGGACTACGAGCCGACGACCAAGCGGGCTGAGGCCGACGTGTCGGAGCCGGCTGGGTTGTTGACCACCGCCCGATAGCGGTCCCCCTGCTGAGCCGGAATCACCGTATCCAGGGTCAGCGTCTGTGACGTCGCTCCCGGGAGATCACTGAAGGTCGCACCGCCATTCGTTGATACCTGCCACTGAACGCTCGGTGCCGGATCACCGTTGGCCACGATGACGAAGGTCGCGGTTCCTCCGAGCTGGACCGTTTGATCAGTGGGCTGTTGGGCGAACTCGGGGATCTCTGCCTGGGAGGTGGGTGCGACCGCTGGTGACGGTGACGGGCCACCGGCAGAGAGTGACTGTATTGCCGCCATTCCCACAACGGGTCGGTTCAGCCTCAATCCGCCGGCGGAACCGTAGAACCCGGCATCGCCGTAGTTGAATATCCCACCGTCCTTCCCGACCATCCAGTAGCCCTGACCGTCGGCGGTGCGGTCCATGCCTACGATCGGCGCGCTCAGCGGCATGCCGCCGGCAGATCCGAAGTAGTTGACGTCGCCGAAGCTGAAGATCCCCCCGTCCGACGCGACGAGCCAGTAGCCGCCCCCGTCGGGGGTCGTAGTCATGGCGACGATCGGCTGTTGAAGCGGCAGCCCTCCGGTGGAGCCGTAGAACCCGGTATCGCCGTAGTTGAAGATCCCACCGTCGGACGCGACGAGCCAGTAGCCGAGTCCATCGATGGTCGACGCCATTCCGACGATGGGCCTATTGAGGGCGATGGAGCCGGTCGATCCATAGAACTTGGCATCCCCGAACGCGAAGACTCCGCCATCGGAGGCGACCAGCCAGTACCCGCCTCCGTCCGGCGTGGGGGCCATGGCGACGATGGGGGCGTTGAGGTGCATGCCTCCAGTCGAGCCATAGAAGATGGCGTCCCCGAAGGCGAAGATGCCTCCATCGGACGCCAGCAGCCAGTAGCCGGCGTCATCCGGCGTCGCGGCCATGGAGACGATGGGAGCGTTGAGGTGCAGGCTGCCGGTTGAGCCGTAGAACTGCGCTCCGCCGTAGCTGAATATTCCGCCGTCGCTTGCCACCAGCCAATAGCCCGGAGCCGAAATCGGTTTGATGGAGATCACCAGCAACGCCTCACTCGACAACAAGTTCGAATCGGTGACGGTGAAGGACGCGGTGTATTCCCCCGAGATGGTCGGAATACCGCTCAGAGTGCCGTCGGGTGCGAGGTGCAGGCCCGGCGGAAGTGCTCCTCCGGTTACGGCCCACGAGTAAGGGGCCAATCCGCCGCTCGCTTCGAGGGAATCCGTATAGGGCACGCCGATGGTGTCGACGGTTGGGCTGGTCGTCGTGACGGTTGGCGGGGCGGACAGAGTTTCGATCGTGCCACCGGAGTCAGTGCCGGCGCCGACCGCCTCGCAGTTCGCTGGGCCGGCGCAGAACACTCCGAAGAGTGATCCAACCCCAGCGGGCACCACCTGACTGCTCCAGTTGACGCCTCCCTCGGTCGTGACAAGGATGCTCGTCCCCCCGACGGCGGTACAGCTGCTCGAACTGATGCAGCTGACCGAGGACAGATCAGTCGCACCTGCAGGACTCCCGAGATCGTTCCATTGTGTACCTCCGTCTGTGGTTGCGATCACCGCTGATCCCGCCGCGAGGCATGTCGTGTCGGTCGAACAGGAGATTCCGTCAAGACTCGTCAAACCGGCCGGGACCGTTTGCGGAGTCCAGGTGGCACCACCGTTCGTCGTGCCGAGAATGGCTGCCTGCGGTCCGACAGACGAGGAGCCCACGGCAGTGCAGTTCCGTGAGTCAGCACACGAAATGGCGGTGAAACTGGTGACGGTGGATGGAATGTGTTCGGCAGACCAGATGGACCCCCCATCGGTGGTCATGATGATGCTGGGTGAATCGAGCCCGGAACTGAAGTCGCTGACTGCCTGGCAGATCGAGGTATCGACGCATGAGACGGCCGTCAGCTCTCCGATTCCTGGCGGTGCGGTTCGTGCTGCCCAGGTCGTCCCTCCATCGGTCGTGCCGATGATGACGGGGTTGCCGAATATGCCGAACCCGACCGCGGTGCAGTCGGAGGTCGACGGACATGAAATACCATTCAGGCCACTGACCTCTGACGGAATCGGCTCTGCGTTCCACGCATAGCCGGCATTGCGGGACGTCAGTGCGGAGTTCACTCCGACGGCGTAGCAATCAGCGGTGCTCGGGCATGACACGGAGTTCAGGCCGCTGGTGCCAGTCGGCGGACTCTGCTGGGTCCAGCTCAATCCACCTGTGACTGTGCCCATGATCGTCGAACCCGCTCCCGTGTTGCCGCTGTTCCCCACGGCAATGCAATCTTCAGCGGCCGAGCAGGAGATGCCGGTGAGATCGACCGCGTTCGGCGGCACTGGCTGAGTCGACCATGTTTCACCGTTGTTGGACGTGCCTATGACGTAGGGATTTGAGTTCAGATTTGTGCCCACGGCGATGCAGGTTGTCTCGAGGGGGCAGAAGATCGAGTTCAACTGAGTCCCACTTGGGATTGAGGTTGGGGCGTCCCAGTTTGAGAGATTGATCGTACTAAGCGACGATCCACCGCCCCCCTCAGCGAGGGCGGAGGCAACGCATGTCGTGGTGTTCGCACACGATATGGACGTGAGCGAAGTCACGGGCGGCTCATCAAACACGTTCCAGTGGTCCCCATCCTTTGTTCCCACTATTGAAGGCGTTGAGCTAACGAACCCGACCGCTACGCAGGTGTTGGTGCCGCTACAAGACACGCTGGCAAGAGAATCCAATCCCGATGGCGCCACCTGAAGATTCCACGTGGCGCCATCGGTCGTCCTAACAATTGTGGAACCTCCTACTGCAGTGCACTCGGAAACTGACACACAAGAGAATGAAAGTGCTGTAAACGTCGGATCCTGAATGGTCCACGTCGAACCGCCGTCGATTGACTTGATGATTCCCGAGCCCCCGCCGGCGTAACAAACCGCAGCGGATGGGCAGGACACCGTGGACAGCGTCGTGACCCCTGGCGGCGGAGCCGAAGCGGACCAGGTCGAACCGCCATCGTTCGTCACGATGATGGAGGCCACGTTGCCCCCGTCGTCACCGACGGCGACGCAGGTGGCCGAGTCGGGAGTGGAAGTCGGCGCGCATGAGACCGCCCGGACGTTGGCCAACGGGGGATAGGTGGCGGTGGTCTGCCAATGGGGTGTGGCGGCGGCGGCCGGCGAGGAGAGGATCTGGGTACCCAGCACGCTGGTCAAGGCAAAGGCCATCACCGTCGAGAGTGCGATGAGGGTCAGTCCTCGGACCGTGCGCACGATCACCTCCTCCACCCAGGGGCGACTTGATTAAAACGATCGGTGGATCGTACCGCTCGATTGAAACTCACCGCGGTGATGTGACCCCGGGAGGAACGGTCGCCCCTCAGGGTTGTGGCGTGGGAAGTACCACGTTGGGAGGCGTCCGCCCGGCCAGGACGTCGGCGACTCCCCGGCAGGCGAGGCGAGCCATGCGGGTCCTCGTGGCGATGGTGGCGCTCCCGATGTGGGGGAGCAGCGTCGCACGGGGAGCGGTCAGCAACCGGGGGTTGACCGCCGGCTCGCCGTCGAAGACGTCGAGACCCGCGGCGAAGATGGTGCCTGCCTCGAGCGCAGAGACCAGTGCATCCTCGTCCACCACAGGTCCACGGGCGGTATTGACGAGGACCGCCGTCGGCTTCATGAGGGCGAGTTCCGCCGCGCCGATGAGATGGCGGGTGGACTCGGTCAGCGGCACATGCAGGCTCACGATGTCGGAGCGTCCGAGCAGATCGTAGAGAGTCGGGACCCAACCGCTCAGACCGGTGTCGTGTCGGGTGGTGTGGATGACTTCCATGTCGAAGCCCGCCGCTCTCTGCGCAACAGCCTGCGCAATCCGGCCGAAGCCGACGAGCCCAAGGGTTGCACCGTGCACGTCACGGGCAAGGTGGGTGCCGAACCCCCAACCGGTCCAGCGACCCTCTCGCAGGTCCCGCTCGGCGTGCGACGCCAAGCGTGTGGCGGCGAGAATCAGGAGGAACGCGAGGTCGGCGGTGGTGTCATCGAGTACTCCCGGCGTGTTGCACACCGTGATGCCCAGCCTGGTGGCGGTGCCGACATCGATGTTGTCGTAACCGACCGCAGCGTTGGCCACGACACGGAGATTCCCGGCCCTGCCCGACTCGAGGACAGTCGCGTCCATGCGATCGGTGAGATGGCAGACGATTCCGTCGAACTCCGGTGCCAGCCTCGTCAGTTCTTCTACTGTGAGCGGGTCGTCCGGCACCACGATCTCGTGGCCGGCCTCGACGAGGGGGTCGGTTCCGCCGTCGGTGAGCGGGCGGGTGACGAGGACGCGCGACACCTAGTGGGTCGTGTAGTTGATCGCGCCGGCACCCTTCACACCGATGGCGAAGCAGAAGCAGTGGATGGGTGCGTGGTCGCTGATCGGGCGCAGCGAGTGCACTTTGTCCGGCGGGATGTAGACCAGGTCGCCCTGGGAGATCTCGCGGTCCTCGCCGTCGATCGTCATGATCCCCTTCCCGTTCATGACGTAATAAAACTCGTGGGTGGGGTGGGAGTGCGGATCGACCAGGCCCCCACCTGGGACCTCGAACTCGTTGACCAGCTCCAGATAGCCCCCGTCGGTGATGTCCTTGAATTCGCGGGACTCGATCATCCACCAGACCGGAACGGTGCCGTTGTGCTCGACGACCGGCGCTTTCGCCTCAATGCTGCGTACATCCATCCTGAGGGCCTCCCAAAGGTTTCCTAGACTGACTCCGGTGTCAGGTTAGGCCGCGGGGCGCCGGGGG